>FWWL01000114.1_pt1 | contig 160783 bp, 163 predicted proteins | sample 2228331 | NCBI WGS metagenome assembly FWWL01 (sample SAMEA103939775, study PRJEB20133) | metagenome | reverse complement strand
AGCGGGCAGGCGCCGGACTCAAATGCCCGCCTAGCCACATCGCGCTTGGATTTCCACGCCCTCTTCGCCAAAAGGGTGCGGAATGTCTGTTCGTCCCTCTCCCGCCATCGCCGCGATCGGCATCGTTGCCCTGCTTGCTTCTGCGGGACTCGCCGTCGCGCAGTCCGGCAAAGGCGCGGCCAAGGCGGATGCGAGCCAGGATGCGGGCAACAGTTCGGGTAGTTTCGAGGTCAGCGGCGTCGATGTCGATGTGCGCGGCAAGAATGCCGAAGCCGCGCGGCTCGGCGGCTGGCGGCTGGCGCAGCGCAAGGGCTGGTCGATGCTCGCGCGGCAGCTGACCGGATCGCCATCGACCCTGTCCGATTCGGCGCTCGATGGGTTGGTGACCGGTATCGTGGTCGAGAATGAGCAGATCGGCCCGAACCGCTATGTCGCGCGGCTCGGCGTGTTGTTCGACCGCAATCGCGCGGCGTCGATCCTGGGTGTAGGCGGCACGCTGATGCGTTCGCCGCCGATGCTGCTGATCCCGGTGCAGGTGTCGGGCGGCACCCATCGCGTGTTTGAGGGCAGCAGCGCCTTTGCCGAAGGGTGGGCGCGGTTCCGCACCGGTAACAGCAGTATCGATTATGTCCGCCCCAACGGCTCGGGCCCCGACCGCCTGCTGATGAATGCCGGGCAGGTGGCGCGGCGCGGGCGCGGCTGGTGGCGCTCGATCCTCGACCAATATGGGGCGACCGACATATTGGTCCCGACGGTGGAGCTGCGCCGCAGCTATCCGGGCGGGCCGGTCACCGGTATCTTCACCGCGGGCCATGGGCCCGACAATGTCCGGCTGGCGCAATTCGTGCTGCGCGTGAATGACGGGAACGCGATTCCCGCGCTGATCGATGCCGGCATTGCGCGGATCGACAAGGCGTATCAGGACGCGCTGCGCGCCGGCATCCTGAAGCCCGACCGGTTGCTGGTCACCGAGCCACCGCGACCCGCAGTTCCGGTCGAGGAAACCGGTGAGGAAGAGCTGATCGACACTGGCGAAACGCCCGCTGTCGCAACCGGCACGGCGATCACCATCCAGTTCGACACGCCAACCGTCGGTGCATTGACCGGCGGCGAGGCGGCATTGCGGGGCGTCCCGGGTGTCAGCTCGGCGATCACCACCAGCACCGCGCTGGGCGGTGTGTCGCTGATGCGCGTGACCTATGACGGCAGCCAGGCCTCGCTGCGTGCGGCGCTGGAGGCGCGCGGTTGGCAGGTGCAGGAAGGTGCGGGCGTGCTGCGCATTCGCCGCGGTGGCGGCGCAGCGACGCCAGCGAGCGCACCGGCGCCCGAAGCGGGGAACAGCAGCAGCGAATGAGCCAGCTCTCCCTGCCGCTCGCCCGCCCCCCCGGCGCGCGCGAGGACAGGTTCCTGATCGGTGAGTCGAATGCGCAAGCGGTGCAGTTGCTCGAACGCTGGGCGACCTGGCCCGTCATGACGGGGATCATCGTCGGACCGCGCAAATCGGGGCGCAGCCTGCTTGCGCGCACGATGGTGCAGCGTAGCGGCGGCACGATGTTCGACGATGCCGACCGTGCCGATGAAGTGGCGTTGTTTCATGCCTGGAACACGGCACAGGCCGAGCACCGGCCGCTGTTCCTCGTCGCCGAACGCGCGCCCCCGGCCTGGGCGGTGCGGCTGCCCGATTTGCGATCCCGGCTGGGCGCCAGCGTGATCGCGCAGATCGGCCCGCCTGACGACGCGCTGGCGCACGACCTGCTGGCGCAATTGATCGACCGTCACGAACTTGTCGCACCCCCTGATATAGTGGCGTGGATCCTGCGGCGGATCGAGCGGACGCATCTTGCGATCCTGCGCACCGCCGAAGCGCTGGAGGAAGAGGCGAGCCGCCGCGGCAACCGGCGCTTGTCGATTGCGATGGCGCGCGCCACATTGACTGCGGCGGGGCTGCTTCGCGAACCCGACGCCCAAATCCGAAACGAGGACCCATGACTCGCGCGCACGCCAACGCCGATTTGCCCCGAGTCGAGGGTGGTGAGACACCGACCACCGTCACATCGGCGGATGCGCGCTATTTCAACCGCGAGCTGTCGTGGCTGGCGTTCAACCGGCGGGTGATGGAGGAGGCGTGCAACACCGCGCATCCGTTGCTGGAGCGGCTGCGCTTCCTGTCGATATCAGGCTCGAACCTCGACGAATTCTTCATGGTCCGCGTGGCGGGGCTCAAGGGGCAGCAGATGCAGGAGGTCGAGGCGCACTCGACCGACGGCCTCACCCCGGCGCAGCAGCTCGCCGCGATCGTTGCCGACGCCGCCGACCTGGTCGATAGCCAGCAGACCGTGTGGCAGGACATCCGCGCCGAACTGGCGGAACGCGGGATCGAGGTGCTCGACGCCGATGGCATCACCGGCGACACGGCCAAATGGCTGGAAGAGCATTTCCGGCTGCAGATTTTCCCGATCCTGACGCCGCAGGCGCTCGATCCGTCGCACCCGTTTCCGTTCATCCCGAACAAGGGGCTGAGCGTGATTTTCGACCTGGTCCGCATCAGCGATGGCGAAGCTGTGCGCGAGCTGGTGCTGCTGCCCGCCGCGACCCCGCGCTTCGTGCGCGTGCCGGGAGAGACCGCACGCTACATCGCGGTCGAGACGCTGGTGAAACAGTTCGCGCCGGTGCTGTTCCCGGGGTTCGAGATCCGCAAATCGGCCACGTTCCGCGTGCTGCGCGACAGCGATATCGAGCTGGAGGAGGAGGCCGAGGATCTGGTCCTCTACTTCCGTACCGCGATCAAGCGCCGCCGCCGTGGTCGCGTGATCCGGCTTGAGATGGAGCAGGGGATCGATCCCGGCCTCGAAGCCGTGCTCAAGGAAGAGCTCGGCGGCAGCGAGGCGTTGCTGACCGAGACTGGGGGGTTTCTGGGCAATGGCGATCTCGCGCTGATCGTGGATGAGGATCGCCCGGACCTTAAATTCCCACCCTTTGCCGCGCGCTTCCCTGAACGCATCCGCGAATATGACGGCGATTGCTTCGCGGCGATCAAGGCCAAGGACATCGTCGTCCACCACCCGTATGAATCCTTCGATGTCGTGCTGGCCTTCCTCAAGCAAGCCGCCAGCGATCCCGATGTAATCGCGATCAAGCAGACGCTGTACCGCGCGGGAAAACAGTCGGCGGTGATTCAGGCGCTGATCGCTGCCGCCGAAGCCGGCAAGTCGGTGACGGCGGTGGTCGAGATCAAGGCGCGGTTCGACGAGGAGCAGAATCTGCTCTGGGCGAGCGCGCTCGAACGTGCCGGCGTGCAGGTCATCTATGGCTTCACCAACTGGAAGACCCACGCCAAGGTGTCGATGGTGGTGCGGCGCGAGGGCGACGAGTTCCGCACCTACTGCCATTTCGGGACCGGCAATTATCACCCGGTCACGGCGCGCATCTACACCGATCTCAGCTTCTTCACCGCCGATCCGCGGGTCGGGCGCGATGCCGCCAAGATCTTCAACTATGTCACCGGCTATGTCGAACCTGAGGGGCTGGAGCTGCTGTCGGTGTCGCCGCGGCATCTGCGCGAGCGGTTGATTGAGCTGACCGATCAGGAAATCGCCAATGCGCTGGCGGGCAAGCCCGCGGCGATCTGGGCGAAGATGAACAGCCTGGTCGATCCGGTGATGATCGAGAAGCTGTACGAGGCGAGCAATGCCGGGGTGGTGATCGACCTGATCATCCGGGGCATTTGCTGCCTGCGCCCCGGTATGCCCGGCATGTCGGAGAATATCCGGGTCAAGTCGGTCGTCGGGCGCTTTCTGGAGCACAGCCGCATCTGGGCGTTCAGCAATGGCAAGGCGCTGCCGAATGACGGCGCTCTGGTCTATATCTCTTCGGCGGACTGGATGCCGCGCAACTTCGACCGGCGGGTGGAGTTCATGCTTCCGATCATCAACCCCACGGTGCACGATCAGGTGCTGGATCAGGTGATGGTGGCGAACCTGATCGATACCGAACAAAGCTGGGAGCTGCAGTCCGATGGCCATTATGTCCGCGATGAGCCCGGCGCCAAGCCGTTCAACCTGCACCGTTATTTCATGACCAATCCGTCGCTGTCGGGGCGCGGTGCGGCGCTGGAATCGAGTGGCGCCGTGCCGAAGCTGTCGCTGCGCCGCTGGCGCGCCGAGCGCGGCGCGTGAGCGTTACGCAGCTGTTGCAGCGCAAGCCGCGTGCCGTGAGTGTCCCGCAGTCGCAGCGCACCGCGATCATCGACATCGGGTCCAATTCGATCCGTCTGGTCGTCTATGACGGGGCGGCGCGTTTGCCCGCGATCCTGTTCAACGAAAAGGTGATGGCTGGCCTGGGTCGTTCGCTGGCAGCGACTGGAGCGATCGCGGAAGATGCGCTGGTGCTCGCCACCACGGCTCTGGCACGCTTTTCCAGCCTGGCGCGCGAGATGGAGGTCGATTCGTTGCGCACGGTCGCGACGGCAGCGGTGCGCGATGCCAGCAATGGACAGCGCTTGCTCGACATCGCGCAGGCACTGGGGCTGAAGGTCGAATTGCTGTCCGGGGAGGCCGAGGCGTTGGCGGCGGGCTATGGCGTCCTGTCCGGTATTCCCGAAGCTGACGGAATTGTGGGCGATCTCGGTGGCGGGTCGCTGGAACTGGTCCGCGTCGTTGCTGGAACGGTGACCGATCGCGTGTCCTTCCCGCTTGGCGTGCTGCGGCTGGAGGCGATCCGGTCGCAGGGCAAGGGGACGCTCGACAAGACGGTCGCGCGGATGCTCGACGAAGCCGGGTGGAGCAAGCGCGGGGAGGGGCTGCCCTTCTACCTTGTCGGTGGATCGTGGCGCGCGCTGGCGCGGCTCGACATGCATCTGACCGGCTATCCGCTGCCCGTCATCCACGAATATGCAATGCCCGCATCGACCATCACCCGGTTGCAACGGACGATCGCGCAGATGGGCAAGAGCCGCATCCGGTCGGTGCCGAACCTGTCCTCCGGCCGCGTCGGCACGCTGGACCACGCCGCGGCACTGCTTGGTGCGTTGATCAAGCATCTGGGGAGCAGCGAGACTGTCGCGTCGGCTTTTGGCCTGCGCGAAGGGCTGCTCTATGGCGAACTGACGCCGGAAGAGCGGCGCGCCGATCCGCTGATTGTTGCGGCCCGCGATGAGGCGCGGCGGTCGGGTCGGTTCCCGGAGCATGGCGACTTGCTCGATGCATGGATTGCGCCGCTGTTCGGCGACGAGGATGTATCGCTGACCCGGTTGCGCCATGCCGCATGCCTGCTGGCCGATGTCGGATGGCGCGCAAATCCCGAATTTCGTGCCGAGCGCGGCATGGAGATTGCGCTGCACGGTAATTGGGTCGGGATCGACGCGCGTGGGCGCGCGGCGCTCGCCCAGGCGCTGTTTACCTCGCTGGGCGGGGGGCTGGAATCGCCTGCACCGGTCGGGCAGCTGGCATCGCCCGAGGAATTGGAGCGCGCGCGGCTATGGGGTTTGGCGATGCGCCTCGGCCAGCGGCTGTCAGGCGGCGTTGCCGGACCGCTGCGCCGGTCCCGCGTCGCGATCGAGGGCGAGATGCTTCAGCTTCATCTGGGTGAGGACGACGCCGCGCTGTACGGCGAAGCGGTGGAGAAGCGCCACCGCGCGCTGGCCGGCGCGCTGGGGCTGACGGCGGGCGTGGCATTAGGGAGTTAGCACCCCAGACCCCGTTCGCCCTAAGCCTGTCGAGGGGCGGTTTCCAATTTCTGTGTGGCTTGCGGCCCTTCGACAGGCTCAGGGCAAACGGGGTGGTTGGATGGCTCGCGTCACCCGCAGCGCAGCGCCTTGATCGTGTTCACATCGTCGAGTTCGACGTTCAGCCGGTCGGAGCGATAGTCCATCGTCACCGCCATGCCGGGCTTGATCACGCGGACGGTGCGCGCACCCGAGCGCTGCTTGGCGCGATCGATCACCTGCGGCTTGGCTTCGCGGCCGACCAGCGGTTGCACGCGGTCAGCGTTGCATTCACGGATACCGGTGCCGGGCGCGGGGCGTTCGTAGCTGCACGCGGCGAGGCTCAGCGGCAGGGCGATCAATGCAATGGCGGCTTTCATGGATTCGGCTCCTCGGTACGCGTCATCTTGAGCTTTCCGTTACGCACGGTGAACCCAAGCTGACCCTCGACGAGCGCGAGCGCGTCGCGGCCGAATTGTTCGAACCGCCAGCCGCGCAGGATCGACAGCCCCTCCCGCTGCCCCGCCGCCAGCGCCTCGAGATCGTCGGATCGGGCGAGCAGGCGGGCAGCGACGTTGATGTCACGCGCGCGAATCTTGAGCAGCAGCTTGAGTAGGTCGGCGACCAAAGCGCCCTCCTTACCCAGCGGGAGCTTGCGATCGTCGCGCGGGGGCAACTCGTCTGCGGGCATCGGGACGGCATTTTCCAGCGCGGCCATCAGGCGCCCGCCGATATCGTTGCCGGCCCAGGTGGCGGAGAGGCCGCGCACCTTGGCCAGATCGGCCTGTTTGCGCGGCGGGTTGCCGGCGAGATCGGCGATCGTCTCGTCCTTGACGATGCGGCCCCGGGGCAGGTCCTTGCCCTGCGCCTCACGCTCGCGCCACGCGGCGAGCGCCTTGAGGCGACCGAGCACTTCGGGCTTTCGGCTGGAGATGCGGATGCGCTGCCACGCCTTGTCGGGGTCGCTGCGATAGTTTTCGGGATCGCCGATCCGCTCCATCTCCTCGTCCAGCCAGTCGCCGCGCCCGGTTTTCTTGAGCTTGGCCAGCATCTTGGGGAAGATTTCGGAGAGATAGGTGACGTCGCAGATCGCGTAATCGATCTGGCGCTTGTCGAGCGGACGGCGCGACCAGTCGGTAAAGCGCGCGCCCTTGTCCACCGTGATGCCGAGATAGGTTTCGACGAGGTTGGAGTAGCCGATCTGCTCACCCTGACCCAGCGCCATCGCCGCGATCTGGGTGTCGAACAGCGGGTGCGGGGTCTTGCCGGTGAGGTTGAAGACGATCTCAAGATCCTGCCCGCCGGCGTGGAAGACCTTCAGCACATCCTCATTGTTCACCAGCAGGTCGAGCAGCGGGGTGAGGTCGAGGCCCGGCGCCATCGGATCGATCGCTGCCGCTTCGTTCGTGTCGGCGATCTGGATCAGGCACAGCTCGGGGTAGAAGGTGTTCTCTCGCATGAACTCGGTGTCCACCGTGATGAACGGTTGCTGCGCGAGGCGGGTGCAGAGGTTGGCGAGCGTCGCCGAGTCTTGAATCAGGCCGTGAATATGCATCGCAGGCCCATAGCCAAGCCCGCGCGGGTTGACAAAGGGGCGCGTGAGAAGGATGCGCGCGGCCTGTTATTTTCACCTGAAACCGTTGGAAACCGCTCATGCACGCCTATCGCACCCACACTTGCGGCCAGCTGACCGCCGATCAGGTCGGCGAAACCGTCCGCCTGTCGGGCTGGATCCATCGCAAGCGCGACCATGGCGGCGTGTTGTTCGTCGATCTTCGCGACCATTATGGCGTGACCCAGATCGTGTGCGACAGCGACTCGCCGGCGCTGCCGGTGCTGGAGGGGCTGCGCGTCGAATCGGTCGTGACGATCGACGGCGTGGTCAAGGCGCGCAGCGAGGCGACGGTGAACGCCAACCTGGCCACCGGCGCGATCGAGGTGTTTGCCAAGGGCGTGACGGTGCAGTCGGCGGCGCAGGAGCTGCCGATGCCGGTGTTCGGCGATGCCGAATATCCTGAGGAAATCCGCCTGCGGAACCGCTTCCTCGACCTGCGCCGCGAAGGGCTGCACGCCAACATCATGCTGCGCAGCCATGTGATCGCGTCGCTGCGCCGCCGGATGATCGATCAGGGCTTTACCGAGTTCCAGACGCCGATCCTGACCGCGTCGTCGCCGGAAGGCGCGCGCGACTATCTGGTGCCGAGCCGCGTGCATCCGGGCAAATTCTACGCGCTCCCGCAGGCGCCGCAGATGTTCAAGCAGCTGCTGATGGTCGCGGGTTTCGACCGTTACTTCCAGATCGCGCCGTGCTTCCGCGATGAGGATGCACGCGCCGACCGTTCGCCGGGTGAATTCTATCAGCTCGATTTCGAGATGAGTTATGTCACGCAGGACGATGTGTTCGCGGCGATCGAGCCGGTGCTGCACGGCGTGTTCGAGGAATTCGCCAACTGGCAGGGCAAGGGCCGCACCGTCAGCCCGCTGCCGTTCAAGCGCATCCCCTACCGCGAGTCGATGCTGAAATACGGCAACGACAAGCCCGATCTGCGCAACCCGATCCTCATTACCGATGTCAGCAGCCATTTCGAAGGCTCTGGTTTCGGGCGTTTTGCCTCGATGGTCGCGGCGGGTGATGTCGTCCGCGCGATCCCCGCGCCGAACACCGCCGAGAAGAGCCGCAAGTTCTTTGACGACATGAATGCATGGGCGCAGGGCGAGGGCTTCCCCGGCCTTGGCTATGCGACGCAGAAGGACGGCGTGTTCGGCGGGCCGATCGCGAACAACCATGGGCAGGAGGGCATGAAGGCAATCGCCGACGCACTCGGCTTGGGTCCGAACGACGGCATCTTCTTCGCCGCTGGCAAGGAGGCTCAGGCCGCCAAGCTGGCAGGGCTGGCGCGCACCCGCGTTGGCGAGAGCCTTGAGCTGATCGACAAGAGCCGGTTCGAATTCTGCTGGATCGTCGATTTCCCGATGTTCGAATATGACGAGGACGCGAAGAAGATCGACTTCAGCCACAACCCGTTCAGCATGCCGCAGGGCGAGCTGGAGGCGCTGGAGACCAAGGATCCGCTCGACATCCTCGCTTGGCAGTATGACATTGTGTGCAACGGCATCGAGCTGAGCTCGGGCGCGATCCGGAACCATCGTCCGGAGATCATGTACAAGGCGTTCGAGATCGCCGGCTACAGCCAGCAGGACGTGGACAGCAATTTCGCGGGCATGATCAACGCATTCAAGTACGGCGCGCCGCCGCACGGCGGTTCGGCCCCGGGCGTCGACCGCATCGTGATGCTGCTCGCCGACCAGCCGAACATCCGCGAGGTCATCGTCTTCCCGATGAACCAGAAGGCAGAGGACCTGATGATGCAGGCGCCGTCGCCGGTCAGCGAGAAGCAGTTGAAGGAGTTGCATATCCGGCTGGCTCCGCAGGCGTTGGACAACAAGGGCTGATCCATGAGCAAGTCGATCGACCTTTCCGACTATGAATCGGGTGGAAAGGTCGACGACTATCACGACCGTCTGACCGCGCTTCAGGAGCGGCTGGGCCACATTCAGACCGCGCACATCATCCACAAGCGCCGCGCGATCATCGTGTTCGAGGGGTGGGACGCGGCGGGGAAGGGCGGGATCATCAAGCGGCTGACCGCCGAATGGGACCCCCGCTACTTCGAGGTGTGGCCGATCAGTGCGCCGACGCCCGAGGAGCTGTCGCACCATTTCCTGTGGCGCTTCTGGCGACGCCTGCCCGCGCAGCACAATATCGCGGTGTTCGACCGCAGCTGGTACGGGCGCGTGCTGGTCGAGCGGGTCGAAGGCTATGCCACCCAGGCCGAGTGGACGCGCGGCTATGACGAGATCAACGATTTCGAGGCGCAGCAGGCGGAGACCGGCGCGACGCTGATCAAGATATTCGTCCATGTGACGCAGAAAACGCAGGACAAGCGCCTGCGCGAGCGGATCGAGAGTCCGTGGAAGCGGTGGAAGACCGGCCTCGACGATTATCGCAACCGGGCGCGGCGGGCGGATTATCTCGACGCGATGCACGACATGTTCGCGCGGACCAATACCGAGATCGCGCCATGGGTGGTCATAGACGGCAATGACAAGAAGGCCGCTCGCATCGCCGCACTGACCGCGATTGCCGATGCGCTGGAGGCGCGGGTGCCGATGGACCCGCCCGCGCTCGATCCAGAGGTCGAGGCGGCGGCGCGGTCGGCTGGCGTCATCAACTGACGCAATGGACCGCGCGGCACCGGGAGTCTAAGCCGTATCAATTGATATGACAGGTTGAGAGAGTGATGCTGGACCCAAACGCCGCGCCTGCGCGCGACCGTGCTCAAGCGACCATCGGTCTGGCCGACCTGTTCACCATCGGGATTGGCCCGTCGAGTTCGCATACCGTCGGGCCGATGCGTGCGGGTCATGCCTTTGCGGAGGCGGCGCTGGATCGCGGAACGCCCGTGTCGGTGTCGTGCGAGCTGTTCGGATCGCTGGCGCTCACCGGCAAGGGACACGCGACCGATGTCGCGGTCATGCTGGGGTTGGCGGGGCATCAGCCCGAGCGGGTCGATCCCGATGCGGTGCCGACCATCATCGAGACGATCCGCGCCGAGGCACAGCTCAAGCTCGGCGGACATGTGCCGGTGCCGTTTATTGAGGGCACGCACCTCGTCTTTCGCGGTGACCGCTTCCTGCCCGCTCATCCCAACGGCATGCGCTTCGTCGCGCATTATGCCGATGGCGAGCCCTATGAGACCTTCTGGTATTCGATCGGTGGCGGCGCGGTGGTCGAGGGCGGATGCGAGCTGCCCCAGACCAATGTGAAGCTGCCCTTCGCCTTTTCGTCCGGGGCGGAACTGCTGGCTGTGGGCGAGGCGGAGGGCAAGAGCATCGCGGAGATCGTGCGCGCCAATGAAGCCGCATGGCGCGACGATGCGGAGACCGACGCGTTCCTCGACAGTCTGCGCGGCGCGATGTCGGCGTGCATCGAGCGCGGCATGCGCGGTGAGGGCGAGCTGCCGGGAGGCCTCAAGGTGAAGCGGCGCGCGCGCGACCTGCATGCCCGGCTGATCGCGCGCGGGCCGCGCTCCGATCCGTCCCTGGTGTTCGACTGGGTCAGCCTCTGGGCGCTCGCGGTCAATGAGGAGAATGCCGCGGGCGGTCGCGTCGTTACCGCGCCGACCAATGGCGCGGCGGGGGTCATCCCGGCGGTGCTGCGCTATTACGAGACCTTCTGCGCCTCACCCACGCCGGCGGGGTCGCGGACGTTCCTTCTGACCGCGGCGGCAATCGGGTTCCTCTATAAGAAGCGCGCGTCGATCTCGGCCGCTGAGATGGGGTGTCAGGGGGAGGTCGGGGTCGCCTGTTCGATGGCGGCGGCGGGGCTGGCGGCGGCTTTGGGCGCGACCAACGCGCAGATCGAAAATGCCGCCGAGATCGGGATGGAGCATAATCTGGGCCTGACCTGCGACCCGATCGGCGGGCTGGTCCAGATCCCGTGCATCGAACGCAATACGATGGGTGCGATCAAGGCGATCAACGCCGCCTATCTGGCGATGCATGGCGATGGCAGCCACATCGTCAGCCTCGACGCGGTGATCGAAACGATGCGCCAGACCGGGGAGGACATGCGGTCGAAATACAAGGAAACCGCACAGGGCGGGCTGGCGGTGAATGTGGTGGCGTGTTGAGCCGCCTCAACCCCCGTTTACCCTGAGCTTGTCGACGGGCCGCCAGCGAAACGCCTGTTGGAGATCGCCCTTCGACAAGCTCAGGGCAAGCGGCAGTGGGATGTCACCTCATCCCGGGTAGCCGATCTCCATCACCTCATACTCCTTCTCCCCCGCCGGGAGCATGACGCGGCGCAGGTCGCCCACGGCGGCGCCGCGCAGTGCACGGGCGAGCGGCGAGTTCCAGCCGATCCGGCCTGCGCCTGCATCCGCCTCATCGTCTCCAGTAAGGGTCAGGGTGCGGTGGTTGTCATCCTCGTCCGCGATGGTGACTGTGGCGCCGAACCAAATTTTCGAGCGATCCTCTTGCCGGGCAGGATCGACGACCTTTGCCGCCTTCATCCGTTTCGCCAGCCAGCCGAGGCGCCGGTCGATCTCTCGCAGCCGCTTGCGGCCGTAAATGTAATCGCCGTTTTCCGAGCGATCGCCATTTCCCGCGGCCCAGGCAATGGTTTCGACCAGCGCCGGGCGCTCGGTGGCAAACAGCGCGTCATATTCGGCCTTGAGCGCCGAATAGCCGGCCGGAGTGATGTAGTTCGGACGATCGATCAAAGCTGGCGGCCCATGCTGATTCGCGGCTCGACCGCATAGCCCATATGCGCCCAGAAGGCGGCGGCGTCGTTGTTGGTGTCGCGCACCTGCAAATTGACCTTGGTGCAGCCGAGGTCCGCCAGCGCCCGCTCGGCCGCGCGGATCAGCGCGCGGGCGATGCCGCAGCCGCGCGCGCGGGGATGCACCGCCAGCTTGTAAAGCCAGCCGCGATGCCCGTCATAGCCCGCCATGATCGTGCCGAGGACATGATCGCCCTCTTGCGCGACGAGCAGCAGGTCGCGCTGCACAGCCAGTTTTTGCGGGATCGCGACGGTGGCATGGCTGTGCGGCGGATCATCGGGAAAGACGGTGCGCCATAGCGCGTCCAACTCCGCAAACTGCGCCTCTTGATAAGGCTGGATCGCGATCACCCCGGGCGGTTCTTGCCCAGATACCAGCTCATGCGATGCGGCCCGCGTGAGCGTGACCGCTGCGGATGGAGCATGTCGTAGACGACGGCATTTTCCAGCACGCGGTGGACATAGTTCTTGGTCTCGAAGATCGGGATATTCTCGATCCATTCGAGCATGTCGACGCCGGGCATGCGCGGGTCGCCATTGGCGCGGATCCACTTGTTCACATTGCCGGGACCAGCATTGTAGGCGGCGACGGCGAGCGGGTAGCTGCCGCCATAATAATCGAGCATGCGCTGGATGTAGCTCGACCCGAGGCGGATATTGTAATCCGTATCCACGGTCAGCGCTGCGCGGTCGTAGCTCATCCCCAGCTTTCCAGCGACCTCACGTGCGGTGCCGGGCATCAGCTGCATAAGCCCCCGCGCGCCGGCATGGCTGACGGCCGCTTTGTCGAATTGGCTTTCCTGGCGCGCGATGGCGTGGATCATCGTGAAATGCGCTTCCTGCCCCGGCGGAACCGGGACCGACGGATAGCCCGCGACGGTATAGTCGGTCAGGCCGTTGAGCAGCGCACTGCGTCCGACCATCACCCCCAGGTCGGGCCGGTTGAGCGTCCGTGACAGCTCGGTCGCCAGCACATGATCCTCGGCACTCGTCGCATCCGCGGCGATCTGGCGCAGGAAATAGCCCTGATCCTCGGCGCGGCCGAGCGTGCCGAGCATCTGCGCGGCGCGCACCACTTCGCGATTGTAGAATGCGGTCCGCGCGGCGGGGCTGACGCTGCGGAAATCGACCGGCGGCGGTGCCTTGAGCTCGCGCCCGAGCCGTTCGGCGGCGAGCTGGCCATAGAACAGGTCCGAATAGGCGGCGGCGCGCTCATAATAGGCGCGGGCGGCGGCCTGCTGCCCCGCTGCTTCGGCGGCGCGGCCGGCCCAGTAAATGCCCTTGGACTGGGTGGTCGGGGTGCGCGATCCGCGCGAATAGCGGTCGAACATGCCGACCGCGTCGGCCGGACGACCGAGCTTCTGCATCGCGACCGTGCCGGCGAGCCACACCAGGCTGGTGTAATCGTCGCGGATGCCGAGGCCGAGGTCGGAGATGTCGGTGCCCGGTGCCACCGCGTCGTCGACTTGGCTGGCGATGGCATAGGCCAGCGCATATTGCCGGTCGGATTCGGCGGCGCGGGCGTTGGTCAGCAGCACCTCATACCATTCCTCGACATTGCCGGGGCGGCTGTCGAGGACGCGTGGGCGGGCGAGGAGCGAGCGGGCCGAGCCGCTGGCGCCATTGTTGCGGAACCAGCTGGCGCGGTCGGCGATGAAGCCGGGGTCGCGCGCGCCGATCGCCTCGACGGCGGCGGCGCGGTCCTGCGCATCGGGGGCGTCGGAATGGAGCGCGAGCCGCGCCTCGAACAGCGCGCGCTTCTGCGGCGAGGTGTAGCCGATCTGGCGGGCGGCGACGGTTCGCGCGTCCTGCCACAACAGCGCGTCCATCCGGGCGTCATGGTCGGCGGGGGACAAGGCCGCGGAAAAGCCGCCCAGTACCGCGGTTTCATCGGTCGGACGCAGGATGCCGCTGCGCCAGGCGCGGCGTGCCTGCTCGTCTGCCTCGGCGCGGCGGCCGGTGATCGCCAGCGCCTCGGCGAAGCGGATGCGGCCCGCAGCGGTCAGGGGCGGAAAGCGCTCAAAGAAGCGGATGACGAGCGACGGCGCGTCCGTGCCCGCACCCAGCGATGCCTCGGCAGCGGCGCGGCGACTGGTTTCGCCTGGCCACCCGGGATGCGCGAGCATGAAATTGGCATAGTCGGTGAACGGCCAGCGATCGGACTGTTGCAGCCGCTTCCACTGGTCGACCGTGTACTGGATGCTAGATGCCGACGGCGGAGGGGCCGGGGGCAGCACCTGCGCCGCGATCGCAGCGAACTGCGCGCGATACCATTGGGCCCCATCCTGCACGACCTGCGAAGAGACCGCGACACCCGATACGCCGGCGAGCAAAAGCCCGCTCTTGAACACAGAAGCAAGCATGCTGGACATGATACGTCATCGCCCCCTATTGGCCACCCCAAATTTCCGACGATTGGGGCATTTTGACGCATATGTTCGCTGGTTCCATCCCCGCCCTGATCACGCCGTTCCGTAACGGCAGCTTCGACGAGGCTGCGTTCCGCGAGTTCGTCGAGTGGCAGGTCGCGGAAGGATCGTCGGCTCTGGTCCCTGTCGGAACGACCGGCGAGGCAGCGACGCTGTCCAAGGACGAGCATTTCGAGGTGGTGCGGGTGTGCGTCGATCAGGTGCGCGGGCGCGTGCCGGTGATCGCGGGTGCCGGGTCAAACGATACCCGTGTCGCGATCGGCAACGTTCAGGCGGCGAAGGAAGCCGGCGCCGATGCGGTGCTGATGGTTCCGCCCTATTACAACCGCCCGAGCCAGGAAGGAATTTTCCAGCATTTCGCGGCGGTCGCGGCCGAGTGCGAGCTGCCAATCATTCTCTACAACGTCCCCGGCCGCACCGTGACCGATATCCTGCCCGAGACGGTGATCCGCATCGTTGAGGCATTTCCCGACAAGTTCGTCGCGATCAAGGACGCGACCGGCGACCTCGCCCGCGTGTCGAAGCACCGTGCCGCGCTGCGCGCCGGCTTCGCGCAGCTTTCGGGAAATGACGAGACTGCGCTTGCGTTCAACGCGATGGGCGGGGTGGGGTGCATCTCTGTCGCCGCCAATGTCGCGCCTAAGCTGTGCGCGCAGTTCCAGGCGGCGTGGGCCGAAGGGAATACGGCGATCGCGCTGGCGCTGCACGACCGGCTGTTCGCGCTGCATCTGGCACTGTTCACCGATGCCTCGCCGGGGCCGGTGAAATATGCGGTCAACAAGCTGCGGCCCGAGATTTCCGCAGAACTGCGCCTGCCTATGGTGCAGCCAAGTGACGCCAGCAAGGCAGCGGTCGATGCGGCGATGGCGGCGGCGGGGATTATCTAAGGCGATCCGCTTCCCTTTACGGCGCGAGCGCCCTACATCGCGCGTCCCATGGCACGCCCTCGTCCCCTTGAATTCGACAAGAAGAAGATCGTCGCGGAGAACCGCAAGGCGCGCTTCGAGTATTTCCTCGAGGAGTTTTTCGAGGCGGGGATTGCCCTGCAGGGAACCGAGGTGAAGTCGCTGCGATTCGGCGAGGGGTCGATCGCGGAAAGCTATGCCGAGGTGCGCGACGGGCAGGCGTGGCTGGTCAACGCCAACATCCCGGAATTTTCGCACGGAAACCGCTTCAATCACGAACCGAAGCGTCCCCGTAAATTGCTCCTTCACGAACGCCAGGTACAGAAGCTGCATGGCGCGGTCGCGCGGGAGGGCATGACGCTGATCCCGATGTCGATCTATTTCAACAGTCGCGGCCGGGCGAAGGTCGAGCTGGCGCTGGCGAAGGGCAAGAAGACTCACGACAAGCGCGAGTCGATCAAGGAACGGGACTGGAAGCGTGAACAGGGGCGGCTCCTCCGCGATCGCGGGTGACATGAAGCAGAGTCGTCTCAGTGCCTGGTGGCAGCGCAACATGCCCACCCGCGAGTCGATCGAGGAAATCCGCTGGCTGCGTCCAGTGGCGCATCGCGTGCTCGCCCCCGAATTGTGGCGCTTTACCCGCCGGTCGGTGCCGCGCGGGGTCGCGCTGGGGCTACTCGTCGGCATCTTCCTGCTTATCCCGGGCCTGCAGATTGCGGGTGCCGCGATGCTGGCGCTGCCGTTCCGCGCTAATGTGCCGATCGCGGCGGCGATGACCTTCCTGAGCAATCCCGCAACGACGCCGTTCATCCTTTATGGCTCGGTGTATCTCGGCAATCTGATGTTGGGGCGCAACGCCGACCTTTCGGGCTTCATGGCGCTGGTCGAGCATCATGCCGGGGTCGGCGAGTGGATGAGCTGGCTGTTTTCGCAGGCCGCGCCCGCGCTGCTCATCGGGCTGTTCGTCATCTCGGTCATCTGCGCCGCCGCAGGCTATGGTCTTTCCATTCTGATCTGGCGCGGCTGGGTCGCGCGCAAATGGCGCAGGCGCGTCCTGCTTCGCAATAAAGTTTCTCCGGAGACTTGATCGGGCGTATCATCGGCGTAAGACACGGGCGTTTTCAAATGTCCCGAAGGGTGCCCGATGCGTCTCCTACTGATCCCCGTCCTCCTCGCCGGAACCGCGCTGGCAAGCGGGTGCTCGTCATCGACCAGCAGCGAGGCGCCGTCGGCTGCGCCCGCGCCGGCCGCCAAGCCGCAGCTCGGCAGCTTTGGATTTGATGTGGGGGGAATGGATCGCTCCACCGCACCGGGGGAGGATTTCTACGCCTTTGCAAATGGCACCTGGGCAAAGAACACGCCGATCCCGGCCGACAAGTCCAACTATGGCATGTTCACCGCGCTCGACGATCTGTCCAAGGAGCGGGTGCGCGGCATTCTGGATGAAGTGAAGGACGACCCCGCCAGCATGGTCGGGCGCGCCTATTCGAGCTATCTCGACACTGCCACGGTCGAGGCGCGCGGGCTGGCGCCGATCCAGCCCTGGCTGGGCAAGATCAAGGCGATCGACAGCAAAGCGGGCTATGCCGCGCTGGTGGTCGAAGGGACCAAGATGGGCGTGCCGGGACCGTTCGGCGGCTATGTCGGTCAGGACGACAAGATCCCCACCCAGTATATCTTCACTCTCTATCAGGGCGGCACCGGGCTGCCCGACCGCGACATGTATCTGCTCGACAATCCGAAAATGGCGGCGATCCGTACCGCCTATGTCGGTTATCTGGCGAAGATGCTGACGCTGGCCGGTGAGGCGAATGCCGAGGCACGGGCCAAGGCGATCCTCGATCTCGAGACCAGCATCGCCAAGGTGCAGTGGACGCGCGAGGATTCGGGCGACGCGGCGAAGACGTACAACAAGTTCGCACTGGCTGAGACCGCGAAGCTGTCGTCTAAAACGCTGGACATGCCGGCGATACTGAAGGCGCTGAGCCCGAAAATCGCCGAGGTGCTGGTAAACCAGCCGAGCGCCGTTTCAGGCATCGCCAAGATCCTGGATGACGCGCCGCTGGCGGTGGTGAAGGACCAGATGCTGGTGCGCAGCCTGGGCGCGATGGCCGACTATCTTCCCGATGCGGTCGCCGACGCGAACTTCGCATTCTACGGCACCACGCTGCAGGGTACGCCGCAGCGCGAGGAGCGCTGGAAGCGCGGCGTGAGCTTTGCCGAAGGGTCGCTGGGCGAAGAGCTCGGCAAGGAATATGCCGCGCGCTATTTCCCGGCCGAATACAAGGCGGAGATGAACAAGCTCGTCGCCAATGTCCTCGATGCGATGGGCCGGCGGATCGACTCGCTCGACTGGATGCAGCCGCAGACCAAGGCGCGCGCGAAGGCGAAGCTCAAGAACTTCACCGTCAAGGTCGGCTACCCCGACCAGTGGCGCAGCTATGCGGGGCTTGAGGTCAAGGCCGACGACCTGTTCGGCAATGCCGTGCGCTCCAACCGCTTCGACTATGCCTATATGCTCGACAAGCTGGGCGGGCCGGTACGCAAGTGGGAATGGGGGATGCTGCCCCAGACGGTGAACGCCTATGCCAATTTCGGCATGATGGAAGTCGTCTTCCCCGCCGCGATCCTGCAGCCGCCCTTCTTCGACCCCAAGGCCGATCCGGCGATCAACTATGGCGGCATCGGCGCGGTGATCGGGCACGAGATCAGCCACCATTTCGACGATCAGGGCGCCAAGTATAACGAAAAGGGCGAGCTGGCCGACTGGTGGACGCCGGAAGACGTCAAGGCGTTCGAGGCGGCGGGCAAGGCGCTGATCGCGCAGTATGACGCCTATGAGCCGCTGCCGGGCGAGCATGTGAAGGGCGAGTTTACGCTGGGCGAGAATATCGGCGACCTGGCCGGCCTCACCATCGCTTATGATGCCTACAAGCATGCGCTGGGCGGCAAGGAAGCGCCGGTGATTGACGGGTTTACCGGCGACCAGCGCTTCTACCTCGGCTGGGCGCAGGTGTGGCGGCGCAACTATCGCGAAGCGAATCTGCGTCAGCGCCTGCTGACCGATCCGCACAGCCCGTCGATCCAGCGCGCCTGGGTCGTGCGCAACCTCGACCCCTGGTACGGCGCGTTCGACGCGAAGCCGGGCGAGAAACTGTATCTCGACCCGGCAAAGCGCGTTCGCGTCTGGTGAGCGCTTGACGCTATGCCAGCGGGGCGGGAAAGGGGGCCATGCCCGCAACTTCCGCCCCTACTGACGACTCCCCCGGCATCACCGGCCCGCTGATCGTCGCGATCGCGGCGGGCGCGGTGGCCGGTGGCGCGGTGCTGTGGGCGATCGACTCGCTGCCGGTGGCCGCCGGGTTCTTTGCCGCGGCAGTGCTGATCGCGCTGGCGGCGACGCTGCTGCGGCGACCGGCCGCCACGCCGGAGGCGCAACCGGACGCGAGTGCGATCGACTGGTCGCTGGCCAATATGCTGGCGTCGATGAGCAATGATGCGCTTGCGGTCACCGACCGCGCCGGGCGGTTGGTCTGCGCGAACGAGCGGTTCGGGACGCTGTTCCCCGGCTATCCCGCCCCCCCGGCGGTGGTGATCGGCGACTGGGCTGCGTCGCAGTTGGGCAGCGCCGGGCGCGCGGCGTGGCGCGACGGCCAGGCGTCGAGCGGGTCGTTCGATGCCGCCGGGACCAAGCTGACCGCGCATGTTAATCGCGTCGGCGACTCGCTGCTGGTGTGGCGCTTCGCCGGTGCCGATGCGGTGGACCTGACCAAACAGGCACAGGCGCTGGTCGCGGGCAAATCGGGCGACCGGCTGGGGCAGGCCGGGATCATGATGGCGCTGATCGGCGCCGATGGCCGGGTGCGCGCCGCCAATCGCGTGCTGCGGCTGCGCGCGGCGGGTGACGAACTGGCGATGATCGAGGGGAGGGACATCACCCGTTTCCTGATCACCGACAATCGCGGCACGGTGCGGTTTGAACGCGAGGGCCTGTCGGGCCCACCGATCCGCGTTCTGGAAATCCCGTTTCTCGACGGCGATGCGACCCCGATGCTGGTCGCATTGCTCGATGAGGAATATGCCCCGGCGCAGGAAATGGGCGCGGAATCGAGTGCGCATGTCCGCTCGCTGATCGCGCTGCTTCCCACCGGCATCGCGCTGGTGGGCGCGGACGGGCGCTTTGCGTTCATGAACGACGCCTTTGTGCGCGCGGCACATGTCAACACCGACGCCCCGCCGCTCTATCCGGGCGATCTGGTGGTGCGCGAGGACAAGAGCACGCTCGCCGATGCGGTGCGGCGGTTCGCGGCGGGTGCGGTGCATCCGATGGACCTGACGGTGCGTTTTGCCCAGGCACCCGACGAGGCGGTGTCGCTGTCGATCGCCTCTGCGCGGGGGCTGGGCGATGCGGCAGTACTGCTCAGTCTGCGCGATGCGGGCGAGGAGGGGCAGCTCAAGCGCCAGGTGGCACAGGCCACCAAGATGCAGGCGGTCGGCCAGCTTGCCGGCGGCGTCGCCCACGACTTTAATAACATCCTCACCGCGATCATCGGCCATTGCGACCTGATGCTGATGCGCCATGCGCCGGGCGACAGCGATTATGACGACATCCAGCAGATCCTGCTCAACTCCAACCGCGCCGCCGCGCTGACCCGCCAGCTGCTCGCCTTTTCGCGGCAGCAGACGCTGCGGCCGCAGCTGCTGCAGCTGCCCGACATCATTTCGGAGGTGTCGAACCTGCTCAAGCGGCTGCTGGGCGAGACGGTCGAGCTGGTGGTCAATCACGGCCGCAACCTTGGCCCCGTGCGCGCCGATCCGGGGCAGTTGGAACAGGTCGTCGTCAATCTGGCGGTCAATGCGCGCGACGCGATGCTGGCCAAGAACCCCAATGGCGGTGGCACGCTGACCATCGAGACGCTGAGCGTGCCCGCGCATGAAGTGCGCGCGATGGACGAGGATGTCCTGCCGGTCGGCGACTATACCGCGCTGCGCGTTTCCGACACCGGATCGGGCATTCCGGCGGACGTGCTGGCGCATATCTGGGAGCCGTTCTTCACCACCAAGGAGGTGGGGAAGGGGACGGGGCTGGGCCTGTCGACCGTCTATGGCATCATCAAGCAATCCGGCGGGTTCATCTTTGCCGAGAGTGAGCCGGGCAAGGGGGCGGTCTTCACCATCTACCTGCCCGTTCACACTGCGCCCGAACAGACGGCGCCGCTACCGACCGCCAAGGCAGTGCAGGGCGATCTGTGGGGTAGTGGCACGATCCTGCTGGTCGAGGACGAGGCGATGGTCCGCGCGGTCGCCGAACGCGCGCTGGCGCGGCAGGGCTATACCGTGCTGACCGCCGAAAATGGCGAAGCGGCACTGGAACTGCTGGAAAAGAGCGACAAGCCCGACCTGCTGATCAGCGACGTGGTGATGCCGACGATGGACGGTCCGACCATGGTCCGCCACGCGCGCAAGAAATATCCCGACCTCAAGATCATCTTCATGTCGGGCTATGCCGAGGAGCAGCTGCGCAAGTCGATCGATATCGACAAGGTCGCGTTTTTGCCGAAACCCTTTTCCGTTCAGCAACTTGCGGAGCTTGCCCGGTCGGTAATGACCGCGAAATAGCGCTCGACCGCGGAACGATTGTCAGGCACATGCTGGCCAATGAGCGCTCCGCAACGCATCCTCGTGGTCGAGGACGAACCCCTGATTGCCATGATGATCGAGGATTTCCTCGACATGCTGGGCAAGGATCATGCCGGCACCGCCGACAGTGTGGCGTCGGCAATGGAGATTGTCGGTGCAGGCGGCATCGACGCGGCGATCCTGGACGTCAACCTGTCGGGCGGCGAGCAGAGCTGGCCGATTGCCGACGCGCTGGCGGCGCAGGGCGTGCCCTTCATCCTCGCGACCGGGGGCAGCGGGGACATGGTGGTCGACGCGCATCGCGACCGCCCGGTGCTGGCCAAGCCGTTCACGATGGATTCGGTCGAACAGGCGCTCGCGGCGCTTTAAGTTAGGCGATGCGGTCTGGGAGTTCTGCCGCGTCCGCCTGAATGGCCGCATCTGGCGCGACGGCTTCCCATGGGAAGATGAACCAGTCCTTCGTCACCGACCGGTCGATCGTGCGCGCGGCGTAATCGACGCGTTGGTGCGACGTGATGTTGTCGAGCAAGGTCGCAAAGCGGATGTGGGCCGCGTCAGCCCCGGCGCTGCTCAGCCCCGCGCGTAGCCGGCCGATCGTCGCGCCGCTGTCGTTGATGTCGTCGATGAACAGCAATCGCGCGCCCTCCCGCGTCCGCTCCGCCAGCCGGGCGAGGGCAGGGGCGGCAAGGTCCTCGTTCCGCGCGCTGTAATCGACCGACAGCATCGGCCCCACGATCGCATGGCTGAGATACACCGCCGGGATCAGACCGCCGCGCCCGATGCCGATCAGGTAGTCGGGCCGCCAGTCGGGGTCGGCGCGCAGTGCATCGGCGAGCGCGAGCACGTCGGCTACGAATTGCTCATGCGGGATCGGGGTGAAGACCGGCATCACTGTACCGCCACATAAGCATCGAGCCGCGCAAGGTGTGCGGCGACGGTTGCATCGTCGAGGAAGGAGCCGGTGAAGCTGTTGCGCGCCAATTGAACGATCTGATCGCGCGTCAGCCCGCGCGCGGCGGCGACTGCACGGTAATTGTCGGCGACATAGCCGCCGAAATAGGCGGGGTCGTCGGAATTGATCGTCGCATGGAGATCGCACTCCAGCATCTGGTCGATCGGGTGGTTGTCCAGGCTGTCGACGACGCACAGCTTCAGGTTGGACAGCGGGCAGACCGTCAGCGTCATCTCGCGTTCGGCGAGATAGCGGACCAGCTTGGGATCCTCCAGGCTGCGATTGCCATGGTCGAGCCGGTCGACATTGAGCAGGTCGAGCGCCTGCCAGACATAGTCCGGCGGCCCTTCCTCGCCGGCATGGGCTACGCGCTTGAGGCCGAGATTTCCCGCCTCGGCGAACACGCGCGCGAATTTCTCGGGAGGGTGACCCAGCTCCGACGAATCAAGACCGACCCCGGCGATCCGGTCGAGCCAGGGGGTGGCGGCGTCGAGCGTGGCGAACGCCGCCTCCTCGTCGAGGTGACGCAGGAAGCACAGGATTAGCTTCGACGTCACCCCATGGCGGTCTTCCGCGTCGCGCATCGCCGTCAGCAGCCCGTCGGCGACGACCTGAAACGGAATGCCGCGATCGGTGTGCGTCTGGGGATCGAAGAAAATCTCGGAATGCACCACCCCATCGGCAGCGGCGCGCGCGAAATAGGCGTCGGCGAGGTCGTAGAAATCCTGCTCAACCCGCAGCACGTCCGCGCCGGCATAATAAATGTCGAGGAAATCCTGCAGGTTGGAAAAGCTGTACGCTGCGCGCACCGCATCGACACTGTCGAACGGGATCGCGACGCGATTGCGCCGGGCGAGTTCGAACATCAGCTCGGGCTCGAGGCTGCCTTCGATGTGCAGGTGGAGTTCGGCCTTGGGCAGGCCGGCGATGAAATCGGTCGGGTTGGTCATCGCCCAAGGATCGCGCGATCCCGCACCGAGGGCAAGAGCTGCGAACAGACGCGGCAATATGAGAACAAAAAAAGATCGTTCCGCACTTGTTCTTGTGGAACAAAGCTTGTACGAGGCGCTTCAGGCAATGGTTGAACGTGGGCCGCAAAGCCTTTAGCGACGGAGACTTCTCATGGCAGCTTCCCTCAAGGTGATCGAAGGAAAGATGGGCATTTCTCCGGACAAGCAGAAGGCGCTCGACGCAGCGCTCGCACAGATCGACCGCGCCTTCGGCAAGGGCAGCGCGATGAAGCTCGGCTCGAAGGAGACGATGCAGGTCGAGGCGATCTCGACCGGATCGCTCGGGCTCGACATTGCGCTGGGCGTTGGCGGTCTGCCGCGTGGTCGTGTGATCGAGGTCTATGGGCCGGAAAGCTCGGGCAAGACCACGCTGGCGCTGCACGTGATTGCCGAGGCGCAGAAGAGCGGCGGAGTCGCGGCCTTCGTCGACGCCGAACATGCGCTCGATCCGGTTTATGCCCGGAAGCTGGGCGTCAATATCGATGAGTTGATCGTGTCGCAGCCCGATACGGGCGAGCAGGCGCTGGAGATCGTCGATACGCTGGTGCGCTCGAACGCGATCGATGTCCTGGTGGTTGACTCGGTCGCCGCGCTGGTGCCGCGCGCGGAAATCGAGGGCGAGATGGGCGACAGCCATGTCGGCCTGCAGGCGCGCCTGATGTCGCAATCGCTGCGCAAGCTGACCGGTTCGATCAGCCGCTCGCGCTGCATGGTGATCTTCATCAACCAGCTGCGCATGAAGATCGGCGTGATGTACGGCAATCCGGAAACCACGACCGGCGGCAATGCGCTCAAATTTTACGCCTCGGTCCGGCTCGACATCCGCCGCACCGGCCAGATCAAGGATCGCGACGATATCATCGGCAACACCACCCGCGTGAAGGTGGTGAAGAACAAGGTCGCCCCGCCGTTCAAGCAGGTCGAGTTCGACATCATGTACGGGCAGGGTATCTCCAAGATCGGCGAGATCCTCGACATCGGCGTCAAGGCCGGGCTGGTCGAGAAGGCCGGCGCCTGGTTCAGCTATGACAGCATCCGTATCGGCCAGGGCCGTGAGAACGCCAAGACGTTCCTCAAGGAAAACCCTGAAGTCTGTTCGCGTCTGGAAGCGGCGATCCGCAACCGCACCGAACAGGTTGCCGAAGAGATGATGACCGGCCCGGACGCCGAGGACGACGTCTGAGTATCTGGCGGCTGTGCACCGCTCCGGATTGATGCGGAGCGCAGGTTAAAGCCGCCGTTAACCAGTTTCGGGCAGCAATGTCCGTGCGGGCCGTGCCGGATCGACAGGTCGGTGGCGGTCAAGGGACCAGTCTCCCATTGGAAGGCTCGGCGTGGCGTGCGCCGGGCCTTTCCTGTTTTCGGGGGAGGTCAAGAACGGTCCAGAACGCCTTGTTTCCAGCGGTAACGCACAGGCCCATGTTATGTCAGAGCGGGTTGGCTTCGCGTGGCGGGCGGTGCGCCAGTGCGACGCTGTCGGTATCCCCGATGAAGGCCGCCCACACGCCTCCCGGCTGCCACAGCGCCTCCATCGACGCACGCGCTGCCGCCGCTTCCCACCCGAGCACATCGCGGCGATACCGATAGAAGAACGCCGATACGCGCAGATTGAGGATGCAGTGGACGTGGACAGGCGCATCTCCCAGCGCAGCCAGCGCACTGCAGAAGCGCGCGAAATCCGCCTCGCTCGGCGCATCGAACGCGACCGGGATATGGGTGTAGGTCATGCCCGCCGCAGCAACGCTCGCCGCCTCGTCGGGTAGCGCGCGTTCATGCGTGTGTAGCGCGAGATTGATGACATGGCGCACGCCCATCGCCGCAAGCTCCGAGAGTTCAGCCTCGCTCGGCTGGCCCGACGTCGTGATCTGCGCGTCGAGGCGTTTCCAGTTTGGGATATGCGTCGGGTCGGACATACGGGCTCCGTCAATCAGAGGATGCCCAGGCGAGCGGCATTGCGAGGTCGCGCTCCACGGTGGTGCCACCTGCTTCGCCAGTCACGCGACGGCTTGAAAATAGCGCAGCGAGGTGCGCGAGGCTAGACCCTCGTCGCGCAAACTTCGTGTGGCGCGCATTGATCGTGGAGCGCGGCGGGTTCAGGGCGTTGGAGCCTCTTTCCATTTTCGCGGCATCCGCGCACAACCGCGCAAACCCGCACGGGACCGGCAATGGAGCACGTAGCGATGATCACCGTCCACCATCTCGAAAACTCGCGGTCGCAGCGGGTGCTGTGGCTGCTTGAGGAGCTCGGGCTCCCGTACGATATCAAGCGGTACGCGCGGAACCCCAAGACGATGCTGGCCCCGCCCGAGCTGCGCGCGGTCCATCCGTTGGGCAAGTCGCCGGTGATCGTCGATGCCGATCCCACCAACGATTCGCCGCGCACCGTTGCCGAAACCGGCGCGATCATCGAGTATCTGGTCGAAAAGGCGGACGGCAAGCTGGGCGCGCCTGCGCATCGCGAGTCGGCGCTGCGCTATCGCCACTTCATGCATTATGCCGAGGGCTCGATGATGCCGCCGCTGCTGGTCAAGCTGGTGCTGATGCGCGTGCCGATCTTCGGCAAGGCGGCGCAGAAGAAGATCCAGCCGATGATCGACGTCCATCTCGATTTCGTCGAAGCCGAACTCGCCAGCCGCCCTTGGTTCGCTGGCGATGCGATGACCGCCGCCGATGTGATGATGAGTTTTCCGCTGGAAGCGGCGCGGTCGCGCGGCGGGCTCGACGCGTCGCGTCCGGCGACGATCGCGTGGCTCGACAAGGTTCACGCCCGCCCGGCCTATCAGACGGCTCTCGCCAAGGGCGGCCCCTATGCCTATGCGTGACGCCGCAACAATTTGAGGGGGACGCATGTCGGGCGCAGAGGCGGTAATTGAGCAGCGGCGCGAATCGACGCTGCAATGGCAGATGCTGGGCGGGTTCGTGCTCGGCCTGGCCCTCGGCCTGTTCGTGCATTTCACCTCGGCCGACGCGGCATGGGTCAAGACGGTAACGACCTATGTCACCGGCCCGATCGGTCAGGTGTTCCTGCGCCTGTTGTTCATGCTGGTGATCCCGCTGCTGTTCTCCGCGCTCGTCGTCGGCATTGCCGAGATGGGCGAGATCGCGGCGCTCAAGCGTGTCGGTCTGCGCACGCTCGTCCTCACCATCTGTGTTTCGACGATTGCGGTGATCGTCAGCCTGGTGCTGGTCAACCTGCTTCAGCCCGGCGCCGGGGTGGATCGCGTCGAAGCACAGGCGCTGCTTGCCGCGTCGGGCGACAGCGCGGGCGCGATCCTCGACCGCACTGCCAGCACGCCGACCGGGGTGGATGCGATCCTCAACATTGTTCCCACCAATGTCGTCGCGGCCATGACCGCGAACGATATTCTTGCGATCATGTTCTTCGCGCTGTTCTTTGGCATCGGCATCCTGCTGACCCTCGACAAGCCGCACGTCCAGACGCTCAAGCGCGGGATCGAGGGCGTGTTCGAGGTGTCGATGCGGCTGATCGGCCTCGTCATTCGCCTCGCGCCGATCGCGGTGTTCTGCTTCATGTTCAACCTCGCCGCGTTGTTCGGCTGGGAGCTGCTGGTGCGGTTGCTCGCCTTTGTCGGCGTGGTGCTGGCGGCGCTCGGGACGCAGATGTTCATCATCTTCCCGATCCTGCTGCTGCTGCTCGCGCGCAAGAACCCGCTCGCCTTCTTCCGCCAGACGCAAGAGGCGGCGGTGATGGCCTTCTCCACCGCGTCGTCCAACGCAACGCTGCCGACCGCACTGCGGGTCGCCGAAACCAAGCTCAAGCTGCCGCCCAAGGTGTCGCGCTTCGTGCTGACCATCGGTGCGACTGCCAACCAGAACGGCACCGCGATGTTCGAGGGGGTGACGGTGATCTTCCTCGCGCAGTTCTTTGGCGTCGATCTGACGCTGGGACAGCAGATCACGGTAATGCTGGTGTGCATCCTCGGCGGGATAGGCACGGCGGGTGTGCCGGCGGGGTCGCTGCCGGTGATCGCGCTGATCCTGGGCATGGTCGGCGTCCCGCCGGCGGGGATCGGGCTGGTGCTGGGCGTTGATCGCTTCCTCGACATGTGCCGCACCGTGCTCAACGTGATCGGCGATCTGGTGCTCGCGACGATCGTGTCGGCGGGTGAGAAGGAGCCAGCCGAGGCATCCGAATGAGGCTCTCCCGACGCGGACTGCTCGCGGCGGGGGCGCTGCCGATCGGATTTTCCGCCGTCGCGCGGGCGGCAGAAAGCGACCTGTCGGCGCTCCAGCCGATCACCGGCGACGCGGCGCCGATCGGTCGGGAGGAGCGCGCCGCTCGGCTCGCCCGCGCGCAGGCGCTGATGAAGGCGAACGGCATCGGCGCGGTGCTGATCGAGCCGGGGGCGAGCCTGCTCTATTTCACCGGGGTGCGCTGGGGGCGGAGCGAGCGGCTGACCGCGGCGGTGATCCCGGTCGAGGGCGATCCGATCATCGTCACCCCGTTTTTCGAGGAGCCGTCGGTCCGCGAATCGCTCGGCATCCCGGCGGAAATCCGGGTGTGGCAGGAGCATGAGGATCCGTTCGCGGTGGTCGCGGGGTTTCTGCGCGAGAAAAAGCTGCTCGGCCGCCCGCTGGGGATCGAGGAAACCGCGCGTTTCTTTGCGGTCGATGGCATGTGGCGCGCGCTGGCGGGCGTGAAAATCGTATCGGCCAATCCGGTCGTGCGCGGGTGCCGGATGTTCAAGACAGCGGCCGAGATCGCATTGATGCAAAAGGCCGCGGACGTGACGCTGGCCGCGTATCGCTGGACCTACCCCCGGATCGAGGCGGGAATGACCCCCGCCGATATCGCCGCGCTGATGAGCGCGGCGACAGTCAAGCTGGGCGGGCAGGTCGCGTTCAACCTGATCCTGCTGGGCGAGGCATCGGCCTATCCGCACGGCACGGGCAAGCCGCAACGGGTCGTGAAGGGCGAAGTCGTGCTGATGGACTGCGGCGCGCGGGTCCATGGCTATGAAAGCGATATCAGCCGCACCTTCGTTCATGGCGAAGCGAGCGCGGAGCAGCGCAAGGTGTGGGAGCATGTCCGCGCCGGGCAGCAGCGCGCCTTCGCCGCGGCGCAACTGGGAGTTCCGGCGGGCCGCGTCGATGATGCGGTGCGCGGATGGTATGCGACTTTGGGCTATGGCCCCGACTACAAGCTCCCCGGCCTGTCGCACCGCACCGGCCATGGCATCGGGATGGACGGGCATGAGCCGATAAACCTGGTGCGCGGCGAGGCGACAAAGCTGGCGCCGGGCATGTGCTTCTCGAACGAACCCGGCCTGTATCTGCCGGGCAAATTCGGGGTGCGGCTGGAAGATTGCTTCCACATGACCGAGGCAGGGCCGAAATGGTTCAGCGTGCCGCCGGTGTCGATTGAGGAGCCGATTGGGTGAAAGTTCTCGCCGTCATCCCAAGCATCTTGTTGTTCGGCTGCGACGCTGAACCGGCCGATCCAAATGCTTTGCTCATGGATAAGATCGAAACGAGCGTCGTCATGCCTGGCGAAGCCCGTTCACTTGATCAATACGCGAGATACTATTTGCAGGAGCGAGACGGATCGGTTCGTGCGGTTTTTACCTACCACTTCCCTGACACGCCGTCCGATGCCGAATGCGAGGAAATGGGTAAAGGCACCGTTCCTTGTGAAGAGTCGGCGGCATTTCGGTCAGCCCTGAAAGCTGGTGAGCGAATCTGGCTGAAAAACAGCGATGAACTTCCGAGCATCGCTGATGGAGGATGCTCGGTCATCGAGTTTTCCATCCCGGCCAACGTCGTCAAAGACCGCCATCGGCGGTGGCGAATTGAAGCCCGTTGCAACGGCCGCTAGCCTACCAATCACCCTGATCGAACCGTTTCGCTTGAGCGAACGCGCGCGCGCGCTTAAGTCGCGCAAATGACCTCGACCAACGATATCCGCCGCAGCTTCCTCGACTATTTCGAGGGCCAGGGCCATGCCCGCGTTCCGTCCGCGCCGCTGGTGCCGCACAACGATCCGACGCTGATGTTCGTCAATGCGGGCATGGTGCCGTTCAAGAACGTGTTCACCGGCCTGGAAACGCGGCCCTACACCACGGCGGCGTCGAGCCAGAAGTGCGTGCGCGCGGGCGGCAAGCATAACGATCTCGACAATGTCGGCTATACCGCGCGGCATCATACCTTCTTCGAAATGCTCGGGAATTTCTCGTTCGGAGACTATTTCAAGGAGCAGGCGATCCTGCATGCCTGGACGCTGCTGACCAAGGAATGGGGGCTTCCGGCGCACAAGCTGACCGCGACCGTCTATCACACCGATGATCAGGCGTTCGAGCTGTGGAAGAAGATCGCTGGCCTGCCCGAAGAGCGCATCATCCGCATCGCGACCAAGGACAATTTCTGGGCGATGGGGTCGGATGGGCCGTGCGGGCCGTGTTCAGAAATCTTCTACGACCATGGCGACCATATCTGGGGCGGCCCTCCCGGTAGCCCGGAAGAGGATGGCGACCGCTTTGTCGAGATCTGGAACCTCGTCTTCATGCAGCATGTGCAGGAGGCGGACCAGATCGTCGGCGACCTGCCCAAGCCGAGCATCGACACCGGCATGGGGCTGGAGCGGATCGCGGCGGTGCTGCAGGGTGTGCACGACAATTACGACACCGACACGTTCAAGGCGCTGATCGCCGAGAGCGGCGCGCTGACCCAGTCGGCGACGACTGGCGACAATCAGGCGAGCCATCGCGTGATCGCCGACCATATCCGCACGTCCGGCTTCCTGGTCGCCGATGGCGTGCTGCCGGCGAATGAAGGGCGCGGCTATGTGCTGCGCCGGATCATGCGCCGCGCGATGCGCCACGCGCACATCCTGGGCGCGAAGGAGCCGTTGATGCACCGCATGGTGCCGGCGTTGGTCGCCGAGATGGGCGGCGCCTATCCCGAACTGGTCCGCGCGCAGCCGCTGATCGAGGCGACGTTGTTGCAGGAGGAAACCCGTTTCCGCCAGACGCTGGCGAACGGGCTGAAGCTGCTCGACGAGGCGACGGGGTCGATGGGCGAGGGCGATACCCTGCCCGGCGAGACCGCGTTCAAGCTCTACGACACCTACGGCTTCCCCTATGACCTGACCGAGGATGCGCTGCGTCCGCAGGGGATGAAAGTCGACCGGGACGGGTTCGACGCAGCGATGAAGCGCCAGAAGGATGCCGCGCGCGCCGCGTGGAAGGGATCGGGCGCCAAGGCCAGCGACGAAGTGTGGTTCGACATCGCCGAAGAGCTGGGGAGCACCGAGTTCACCGGCTATAGCGCGACCGAGGGCGAGGGCCAGGTGGTCGCGCTGGTCAAGGACGGAATGCGCGTCGACCGCGCCGGCGCGGGGGACGAGGTCACGATCCTCACCAACCAGACGCCCTTTTATGGCGAGAGCGGCGGCCAGATGGGCGACGCGGGCACCATCGGCAACGACGTGGCCGAGGCGATTGTCAGCGATACGTCGAAGCCGCTCGGTCGGCTGCACGCGCATCAGGCGACGCTGGCGCGCGGCGAGATCAAGGTTGGCGACACGGTCAAGCTGGCGATCGACGTCACGCGTCGTGACGCGATTCGCGCCAATCACTCGGCCACGCACCTGCTGCACGCCGCGCTCCGCAACCGGCTTGGCGGGCATGTCACGCAAAAGGGATCGCTGGTTGCGCCAGATCGCCTGCGCTTCGACTTCTCGCACCCCTCGGCGTTGAGCGCGGCGGAGATTGCGGACATCGAGGCTGAGGTGAATGCGGAGATCCGCGCGAACGAGACCGTCGGCACCCGACTGATGACCCCGGACGATGCGGTCGCGGCGGGCGCACTGGCGCTGTTCGGTGAGAAATATGGCGACGAGGTGCGCGTCCTGTCGATGGGGCGTCTGACCGACAAGCATTATTCGGTTGAGCTGTGCGGCGGCACCCATGTCCGTGCGACCGGCGACATTGCGATGTTCAAGATCGTCAGCGAAAGCGCGGTGTCGAGCGGTGTGCGCCGGATCGAGGCGCTGACCGGCGAAGCGGCGCGCACCTGGCTGAACGAGCGCGACGCAAAGCTGCGCGAAGTGGCGGCGACGCTCAAGACCTCGCCCGATGAGGTAGCAACGCGCGTTGCGGCGCTGGTCGAAGAGCGGCGCAAGCTGGAGCGCGAGCTGGCCGAGGCCAAGAAGGCGCTCGCGATGGGCGGCGGCGGAGCTGCGGCTCCGGCTGGGCCCGAGCAGGTTGGCGGTGTGAACTTTGTCGGCCAGATCCTCGACGGGCTCGATCCCAAGGCGCTGCGTGGCGCGGTCGATGAGGCGAAAGGCCGCGTCGGTTCAGCTGTGGTAGCTTTTGTCGCGGTAAATGAAGGACGTGCAGCGATCGCGGTGGGTGTCACCGACGACCTGACCGGCGCCTTCAGTGCCGTCGAGCTGGTCAAGCGTGGCGTTGCCGCGCTGGGCGGGCAAGGCGGCGGCGGGCGGCCGGACATGGCGCAGGGTGGCGGTCCCGAGGGCGGCAACGCCCAGGCCGCGATCGATGCAGTCAAGACGGCGCTGGCCGAGGAGAAAGCAACTGCGTGATCATGTTTGGAAGGCCGCCGCAATCGCCGCGGCCCTCATCGCCGCCCCCGCCGCCACGGCGCAGGGCAAATTGCCCCCTTACCCCGAGGCGCTCAACTGCGCCGCGCTGACCCATGCCGCGCTCAAGATCGGCAAGGGCACGCCGCAGGAATCGCAGTTGTTCGACCACCTCATCTACTGGGGCATGGCAGCAGCCGATTCTGGACGCGCGGCGGGCAAGAATAGCAAGACGGTGGATGCCGAGGTGCCCGCGCTGTCGGCACAGCTGGAACCGAAGCTGCGCAGTCAGGACAGTGCGACCGTGTCGGCACTGGCGGCTTGTGTGGCGCGTGTGCCTGCCCTCGACAAATAATCCGGACACCGTTCGCTGATGACCCTGCGCCGCCGCTCGTTCGTTCAATCCATCGGCGCTGCGGCGCTGGCCACCAGCATCCCCGCCGCTGCGCGCGGTCCGGGTGAGGCGGCCACCGGGTCGGGCGACGCAGCGCTGCGCGCGTTGCTCGACCGGATTTTCAACGACCGCCTGACCGAAAGTCCGGAAGGGGCGACGGCGCTTGGTCTGGATACCGGCGCGAATGCGGCGCTGAAATCTCAGCTGTCGGGGCGGAGTGCAGCGGATGAAGCGCGCGACCTGACCCGGGCGAAGCGCGAACTGGCCGCCATTCGCGCGATCGACCCAGCCACGCTGGGCGAGAATGCCCGGCTCGATTACGACATCGTCACCTATCAGCTCGAACGCAGCATCGCGGGGCGCGAGCGCTTTACCTATGGATCGGCCGGCGGACGCTTTGCGCCGTATCGGCTGAGCCAGTTGACCGGTGCCTATCAGGATGTGCCGGACTTTCTCGACAATCAGCACCGGGTGCGCGACGCGGTCGATGCCGACGCCTATCTCGCGCGGCTTGAGGCATTTGCCACGGTGCTGGACCAGGAGAGCGAGCGCCAGCGCGCCGACGCCGCGCGCGGGGTGTTTGCGCCGGACTATGTGCTCGATACCACGCTGAAGCAGTTTGCTTCGCTGCGCGACAAGGCTCCGGGCGAGTTTGGCCTGGTCACCGGGTTCAAGGCGAAGCTGGAGGCGGCGAAACTGCCGCCGGCGCGCGGCGCGCAGGCTGAGAAGATCGTCGCCGATAAGATTTTTCCGGCACTCGACCGCCAGCGGGCGCTGGTCACCGAATTGCGGGGCAGAGCGACGCATGACGCGGGCGTGTGGCGGCTGCCTGATGGTGAGGCCTATTACACCGCCGCCGCCGAAGCCGCGACGACCACGCGGCTGTCGGGCGACGCGATCCACCGCATCGGGCTGGAACAGGTGGCCGAGATCAGCGGACGGATCGACGCGATCCTGAAGGCGCAGGGGATGCGCGACGGCACGGTCGGCGCTCGGCTCGTCGCGCTGAACGAGCGGCCCGATCAGCTGTTTCCCAATACCGATCCCGGCCGTGAGGCGTTGCTGGAGGCGCTGCGTGCCCAAGTGCGGGCGATGGAGAAGCGCCTCCCCGAACAGTTTGCGACCCTGCCCAAGGCGCCGGTCGAGGTGCGCCGCGTGCCTCCGGCGATTCAGGCCGGTGCGCCGGGCGGCTATTATCAGGCCGCGACGCTCGATGGCTCGCGGCCGGGCATTTACTACATCAACCTGCGCGACACGTTCGACCGGCCGAAATTCGGCCTTGCGACGCTGAGCTATCATGAGGCGGTGCCGGGGCATCACCTTCAGGTGATGCTGGCGCTCGAATCGCAGGATATTCCGCTGATCCGGCGTCGCGGCGGCTTCAGCGGCTATAGCGAGGGCTGGGCGCTCTACACCGAGCAACTTGCGGACGAGATGGGCATGTATGATGGCGACCCGCTCGGGCAGGTCGGCTATCTCCAGTCATTGCTGTTCCGCGCGACGCGGCTGGTGGTCGATAGTGGCATGCACGCCAAGCGTTGGAGCCGGGAGCAGGCGACCGACTACTTTATTGCCACCACGGGCATCGCGCGCGGCCGCAGCCAGGGTGAGATCGATCGCTACACTGTCTGGCCGGGCCAGGCGTGCAGCTACAAGATCGGTCACACCGTCTGGGTCGAGCTGCGCGATGAGGCGAAGGCCAAGGCCGGTGCGAATTGGGACCCGCGCCAATTCCACGATGTGCTGCGCAAGGGTGCGATGCCGCTCGACGTGCTGAAGCGCGTGGTGCGGGCGCGGATGGGGTAGGGGCGCTCAGGCCTCGGCTTCGCCCTGTCGCACCCGGCGGATGCGCGGCTCGCGTTCGAGGCCGGCGGCTTCCTTGATCGCCTTGCGCATTTCGTCGCGCTTTTCGTGGATCGATGCGATTACCGGGCCGACCGCGACGCCGAGGTCAACAAGGGCGGCTTCGGACAGCTGTAGCGAGCTTTCAAGGGTTTCGGGCACGGCGTCGGTCGCACCGGCCTTGTATAGTTCGGCGGCGTGCGCGGCGTCGCGGGCGCGGGCGATGATCGGGATGTTGGGAACCCAGCTACGCACGCGACGGGTCAGGCGCACCGTCAAGACGGGGTCGTCCATCGTCAGGATCAGCGCCTTGGCGTGGCCGAGGCGCAAGCGGTCGACCAATTCGGCGCGGGCGACGTCGCCGAACACGACCGAGTAACCCTCGCGCCGCGCAGCAGCGACGCCGTCGATATCGGCATCGACCGCGACATAGGGCTTGTCATGCGCGCGCAGCATGTCGGCGACGGTGCGACCGACGCGGCCGAAGCCGATGATCACCGTGCCGCCGGGCACCACTTCTTCGGCTGTTGCATCGCCGCGCACGCCGTCGCGTTCCTCGATCTTGCGCGATGCAAAGCGACCCGCCTGGGCGAGAAGGGGGGTGATGGTCAGGCCGATCGCGGTGACGGTGGTCCAGAAGGCCGCCGTCGACGGCTGGATCAGGCCTGCCGCCGCCGCGACGCCGAGCACGATCAGCGTGGTCTCCGACGGGCTCGCCATCAGCACCCCGGCCTCCGCCGCGGTACCGGTGCGCGCGCCCGACAGCTTGAGCAGCGCCATGGTCACGCCGACCTTGATCGCCATCACGCCGAGGATCGCGGCCAGCAACAGCGCCCAATCCTGCATGATCATGCGCAGGTCGAGCCGCATGCCGACGGTGATCAGGAACACGCCGAGCGCCAGCCCCTTGAACGGCGCGGTAATGACCTCGACCTCGCTGTGATAATCGGTCTCCGCGATCAGCAGCCCGGCTAGGAGCGCGCCGACGATGGGCGACAGGCCGACCACCGTGGTGGCGAGGCTGGCGACGATCACCACCAGCAGGCTGGCGGCGAGGAACAGTTCGGGCGATTTGGTCCGTGCCGCTTGAGCGAACAGCCGGGGCAGGAAGAAGCGCCCGCCCAGGAATAGCAGCGCGACGACCACGCCGCCGCGCAGCAGCGTCATCATGAAGTCGCCGACCCCTGCATCGGCTGCGGCGGGCGCAAGCGCCGCGAGCAGGAACACGATCGGGACCAACGCGAGATCCTCGAACAGCAGCATGGCCAGCGCCGATTTGCCGACCGCACTGGTCGTTCCGGCAATCGGGAGCACCAGCGCGGTCGATGACATGGCGAGCGCTAAACCAAGCCCCATTGCCCCGGTCCAGGGCTGGCCCATGACATACAGGCCGGTCGCGATCAGAGCACCTGCGCCGAGCAACTCCGCCGCGCCGACCCCAAAGACCAGGCCGCGCATCGTCCACAAGCGCTTGAACGAAAGCTCCAGGCCGATCGAAAAGAGCAACAGGATGATGCCCAATTCGGCAAAGGGCTCGATCGATTCCGGGTCGGAGATGGTGAAGTAGAACAGCCACGGGAAGGCATCGACGAGCTGGCCAAGCCCCGCCGGGCCGACCAGCGCACCGACCAGGATGAACCCAATCACGGGGCTGATCCGGAAGCGTGTGAATGCGGGAATCACGATCCCGGCCGCGCCAAGGATCACGAGTGCGTCGCTGAATCCGCTATTGGAGAGGTCGAGGGCCATATGCCCACCCTAGCTGGGTGCGAAACCATTTGTCACCGCCGTTGTGCGACGCGGCACAACTGGCCCACCCGCCTCGCCGGCAATGAAAAAGGCCGCGTCCCGTGTCGGAACGCGGCCCTTTCGGTCGCCGGTAGCAGCGGGCTTACGCCCAGCTGGCCATTTCGGTTTCGAGGTTCTGGCGGATCGCCTCGAAGAACTGCTCGGTGGTCATCCAAGGCTGATCCGGGCCGATCAGCAGCGCGAGATCCTTGGTCATCTTGCCGCTCTCGACGGTCTGGATGCAGACGCGCTCCAGCGTTTCGGCGAACTTGGTCACCTCTGGCGTGTCGTCGAACTTGCCGCGGAACTTGAGGCCGCCGGTCCAGGCGAAGATCGACGCGATCGGGTTGGTCGACGTCGCCTTGCCCTGCTGATGCTGGCGATAATGGCGGGTGACGGTGCCGTGCGCCGCTTCTGCTTCGACCGTCTTGCCGTCGGGCGAGAGCAGGACCGAGGTCATGAGACCCAGCGAACCGAAGCCCTGTGCGACCTGATCCGACTGGACGTCGCCGTCATAATTCTTGCACGCCCACACGAACTCGCCGCTCCACTTGAGCGCGCTGGCGACCATGTCGTCGATCAGGCGGTGCTCATAGACGATGCCGGCGTCCTTGAACTTCGCGTCGAAGCCTTCGGTCTCGAACACTTCCTGGAACAGATCCTTGAAGCGGCCGTCATAAGCCTTGAGGATGGTGTTCTTGGTCGACAGATACACCGGCCAGCCGAGGTTGAGGCCGTAGTTGAACGATGCGCGCGCGAAATCGCGGATCGAATCGTCGAGGTTGTACATCGCCATCGCGACGCCCGAACCGGGGAAGTTGAACACTTCGCGGTCGATCACCTGACCGTCGGCGCCCTCGAAGACGAGGCGCAGCTTGCCCGCGCCCGGCACCTTGAAGTCGGTCGCGCGATACTGGTCGCCGAACGCGTGGCGGCCGACGACGATCGGCTTCGTCCAGCCCGGGATCAGGCGGGGGACGTTGCTGATCACGATCGGTTCGCGGAAGACCACGCCGCCCAGGATGTTGCGGATCGTGCCGTTGGGCGACTTCCACATTTCCTTGAGGTTGAATTCCTCGACGCGCTGCTCGTCCGGGGTGATCGTCGCGCACTTCACGCCGACGCCATATTCCTTGATCGCGTTGGCGGCATCGACCGTGATCTGATCGTTGGTCTCGTCGCGCTTCTCGACGCTGAGGTCGTAATATTTCAGGTCGATGTCGAGGTACGGCTTGATCAGGCGCTCACGGATCCATTCCCAGATGATCCGCGTCATTTCGTCGCCGTCGATTTCGACGACCGGGTTTTTGACCTTGATCTTCGCCATGCTCGCTTTCCTGTTCATATCCGGGAGGAAGGGTTTGGCGGTGCGTCTAGGAGCAAGCGCGCGCGCGATCAAGCTATGGCAGACACCGGTATTGCCACGTGCCACACAGGATTGTGTTGCGGGGATGGCACAGCTAGACCCCAGCCCATGTCCTCACTCGATACCCCGCCCGTCGTCACCAATACCGTCAAGTGGCGCTTCCCCTCGGTCCATCCCGAGGGTCGCAAATATGTGCTGATCTCTGCGGCGATCACGATCCTGTTCCTCTTCGCGATCTGGGACGAGCTCGGCTTTGCGCTGATCGGCCTGACGATCTGGGTCGCCGCCTTCTTCCGCGATCCGATCCGCGTCACGCCGCAGGGGGAGGGGATGATCATCTCGCCCGCCGATGGACTGGTCACGATGATCGAGCGCGTGCCGGTGCCGCGCGAGATTGCCGGGCCCGAAGGATTGAACGAAGCGACGCGGGTGCGCGTTTCGATCTTCATGTCCGTATTCGACGTCCATATCAATCGCACCCCGATGGCCGGAACGATCCGTCAGGTCGTCTATATTGCAGGCAAGTTCCTCAACGCCGACCTCGACAAGGCGAGCGAGGAAAATGAGCGGCAGCATTTCGTCATGGAAACGCATGACGGCACCCGCGTCGGGTTCACGCAGATTGCGGGCCTTGTCGCGCGGCGGATCGTGACCTTCGTCAAGCCGGGCGACATTGTCGCTGCGGGGCAGCGCTTTGGTCTGATCCGGTTCGGCAGCCGCCTCGACGTGTTTCTGCCCGATGATTACGCGCCGCAAGTGGCGCTGGGGCAGCGCTGCCTGGCGGGTGAGACCATCGTCGGCCTGAAGGGTGGCGCGCCGGCCCAGGGCGTGGCGCAATGAGTCTGCGTCCGCGTCGCCAGATGCGCGGCCTTCCGCTGCGCGCGGTGGCGCCGAATGCGGTGACTGCACTGGCGTTATGCGCGGGCCTGACCGGCATCCGCTTCGCCATTGGCGAGGAATGGGAGCGCGCGGTGCTGATGGTGATGCTGGCCGGTGCGCTGGACGGCATCGATGGCCAGGTGGCGCGGATGGTGCGCGCCGAAAGTCGCTTTGGTGCCGAGCTGGACAGCCTGTCCGACGCGATTTCATTCGGGGTCGCCCCGGCCTTGATCCTCTACCTCTGGTCATTGATGACCGTGCCCAAGCTCGGCTGGATCGTCGCGCTGCTTTACGCCGTATTCTGCGCGCTGCGGCTGGCGCGGTTCAACTCTCAGCTCGATAACGATGTGCAGCCGCGCAAGCTGGCTGGGTTCCTGACCGGAATTCCGGCACCGGCAGGGGCTGCGCTGGCGATGCTGCCGATCTATGTCTGGTTGTGGAGCGAGGAGCCGCTCGCGCGATCGCCCTGGATCGTCGCGCCATGGGTCGCGTTCGTCGGCCTGTTGATGGTGTCGAGTATCGCCACCTATTCGTGGAAATCCCTGCGCCTGCGCCGCAATGTGCGGTTCGAGGCACTCGTGGTCGTCGTCATTCTCGCTGCCGCGCTGGTGACTGCACCATGGCAGACGCTGACTGTCATCTGCCTTGCCTATCTCGCAACGCTGCCGTTCAGCGCGCGATCCTATGCGCGCACTATGCCGCGGCCTGCAGCGGGGCCGAAATCCGGCGGGGTGCCGCCCGCGGCGTAACCCGCACGCGCGGTGCCTGAACCGGTGCCAGTGCCGGGACGGTGTCACCGCGCAGCAGAGCGCGCATATAATCGATGCGCGGCGCAATCGTGACAAACATCGCCCACAGCGACGCGGCGAACGCGGCGATGAACAACAACGTGGCAAGAACAGCGACCATAATAAGTCTCCCGGATTCTTCCTAAGCGACTGGAATCCTGACGATTCGCGACGCTCAGGCGCGGCCAAGGTTCCCTGTCCGCTGTGTGAACCCTTTATGTTCCATTAACGTTCCACCCGTCAAGCACCGTAATCCGCTTTTGTTCTCTTGCGCTATCGCGTGAACTCGATTAAGCGCGCCACCTTCAACCCCGCATGGGAAGCAACATAACCCGGTGCTGCGGGCCTTTCGGCTCACGGTCACTCGCTTCCCAGAGGCTCAACCGGAAGGATCTATCCCTATGGCGGCACCTGTCGTCTCCATGCAGCAGTTGCTCGAATCGGGCGCACACTTCGGTCACCAGACCCATCGCTGGAACCCGAAGATGAAGCCGTACATCTTCGGCGACCGCAACGGCGTTCACATCATCGACCTGTCGCAGACCGTGCCGCTGTTCGCGCGCGCGCTGGACTTCATCAGCTCGACCGTCGCCGGCGGTGGCAAGGTGCTGTTCGTCGGCACCAAGCGCCAGGCGCAGGAAGCGATTGCCGAGGCAGCGCGCAAGTCGAACCAGCATTTCGTCAACCATCGCTGGCTGGGCGGCATGCTCACTAACTGGAAGACCATCAGCAACTCGATCAAGCGCCTCAAGACGCTGGAAGAGCAGCTGTCGGGCGACACGCACGGCCTGACCAAGAAGGAAGTGCTGAACCTGACCCGCGAGAAGGACAAGCTGGAGCTTTCGCTCGGCGGCATCCGCGACATGGGCGGCGTTCCCGATATCATGTTCGTGATCGACGCGAACAAGGAAGAGCTGGCGATCAAGGAGGCCAACACGCTGGGCATCCCCGTCGTCGCGATCCTCGATTCGAACGTCTCGCCCGACGGCATCGCATTCCCGGTCCCGGCGAATGACGACGCCAGCCGCGCGATCCGCCTGTACTGCGAAGCCGTCGCGATCGCGGCAACCCGCGGCAACAACCAGGCGCAGATGAGCAGCGGCGATTTCGGCGCGGCCGAAGTGCCGCCGGTCGAAGCCGCGCTGGCCGAGCCGGCTCCGGCCGTCGAAGCCGAGCCGGAAGCTCCGGCCGCAGCGACCGACCCGGAAACCGCAGCCGAGGGCGAGCGCCAGATCGACGCGTAAGCGCTCTGGTCATCGAACCGTAATGGGGGCGGGGCAGGGCGTTTGAGCTTTGTCCCGCCCGCACCATATTTGAAGCTAACCGCTTAAACTGAGGAACAAGAACATGGCCGAGATCACTGCAGCAGCCGTCAAGGAACTGCGCGAGAAGAGCGGCGCCGGCATGATGGACTGCAAGAAGGCGCTGACCGAGACCAATGGCGACATCGAAGCGGCCAGCGACTGGCTGCGTTCGAAGGGCCTGGCCGCGGCCGCCAAGAAGTCGAGCCGCACCGCCGCTGAAGGCCTGGTCGGCGTTGCCGTCGCGGGCACCAAGGGCGTGGCCGTCGAGGTCAACTCGCAGACCGACTTCGTCGCGAAGAACGAAATCTTCCAGGGTTTCGTCCGCGAAGTGACCGGTGTGGCGCTGGAGCAGGGCATCGCTGATGTCGAGGCGCTGAAGGCTGCGTCGATCACCGGCGGCACCATCGAAGACGTGCTGGTGGCCAACATCGCCACGATCGGCGAGAATCAGGTGCTGCGTCGCGCGAAGAAGGTCGAAGTGACCAACGGCGCGGTGATCCCGTACGTCCACAACGCCGCGGCCCCGGGCCTGGGCAAGATCGGCGTGCTCGTCGCGCTCGAATCGGATGCGGGCGTCGACGTGCTCGAGCCGCTGGGCAAGCAGATCGCGATGCACATCGCCGCTGCCTTCCCGCTGGCGCTGTCGATCGAAGACCTCGACCCCGAGGTCGTCGAGCGTGAAGCCGCGATCCTGCGCGAAAAGAACGCCGACAAGATCGTCGGCAAGTCGGAAGAGGTCGCTGCCAAGATCCTCAACGGCCCGGTCGAGAAGTTCAAGAAGGAGAACGCGCTGCTCACCCAGGCGTTCGTCATGGACGGCAAGACCCCGGTCGGCGACGTGATTGCTCAGGCGGCCAAGGACGTCGGCGCGTCGATCAAGCTGGTCGACTATGTCCGCTTCCAGCTCGGCGAGGGTATCGAGAAGGAAGAGAGCGACTTCGCAGCGGAAGTGGCGGCGACGGCAGCTGCGGCCGGCTGATCGTTCGATCCTTACGGAACAAGGAGGGCGCGGGCAGCGATGGCCGCGCCCTTTTTTGCTGGTCAGTCGTGGCGTTGGCGGCCGTGCTTGATGTCGTTGATAAAGACGCGCTGCCCCTTCACCAGATAGCGAATGACGTAAGGTGGAACGGTCGCCAGCTCGCGCCGTCCTCGCTCAGCAGGACGTCCGCGATGCGGAAAATCACGGAGGCTGTTCGCAGCGTCTACCAGCCGGCTGGCCAATAGCTCTGCCGCTGCGGGATCAAACTGCTCCACATAGACGCGGATCAGGCGCAGGCGAACAAGCGCGCGCTGTGTCCAGACTATTTGAACCATTCTTCCGGCGCTGGCTTCTCATCGGGTTTGCCCCAGGTCGCCAGCCACGCGGCCACTTCCTCATGATCCACGAAGCGCCCGGCAGCGATATCCGCGTCGGCTTCCGCGTCGGAAAGCCTGTCGGCTTCCGCCTCATCGGGGCGTTCGAAGATTTCGCGTTCGGCGTTCATTGACCTTGTGTAGCATAGCCTTGCTCGTGGAACGAGGGGGCTTGCCCATCATGGAATGACTGGACCGCGTTCACGCGCGATGCAAAGTTTTCTCGTCGCGCAAACAATGCACCGCATCCCCGCTTGGCTTCGCACGCGCCCGCGCCTAAGGTCCGCGCCGCTCCCAACCCCCGACACACAATAGGGCCAGATGACCGCGCCACGCTTCAAACGCATCCTCCTCAAACTCTCCGGCGAAGTGCTGATGGGGCAGGGGCAGTTCGGCATCGATCCTGCCACTTGCGAGCGCGTCGCGCGTGAGGTGAAGGCGGCGACCGAGGCGGGGTATGAGATCTGCATGGTCGTGGGCGGCGGGAATATTTTCCGTGGCCTGGCTGGCGCTGCGCAGGGGTTCGAGCGGGCGAGCGCCGATTATATGGGCATGCTCGCCACCGTGATGAACGCGCTGGCGATGCAGAATACGCTGGAGCGGCTGGGCGTCGATACGCGCGTGCAATCGGCGATCCCGATGGCGTCGGTCAGCGAACCCTATATCCGGCGCAAGGCGATGCGGCATATGGAGAAGGGCCGTGTGGTGATCTTTGCCGCGGGCACGGGCCTGCCGTTCTTCACCACGGACACCACCGCCGCGCTGCGCGCCGCCGAGATGAATTGCGATGCGCTGTTCAAGGGCACCAGCGTCGATGGCGTGTATAATGCCGACCCGAAAAAGGTCGCCGACGCGACCCGCTATGAGGAACTGACCTTCGACCGCGTGCTGGTCGACAACCTCAAGGTGATGGACGCGACTGCGGTGGCATTGTGCCGCGACAACGACATTCCGATCGTGGTGTTCAACATCCGCGACGAGGGCACTTTGGAAGCGGTCTTGCGTGGCGAGGGCACCTCGACCATCGTCCGCAACCAGCCCGTAACCGCTTAAGTTAAGACAGAATAAGAGGAACCTGAGCTATGGCCGCATATGACAAGGCCGATCTGGAGCGCCGGATGCACGGCGCCGTCGAATCGCTGAAGCATGACCTGGGCGGGCTGCGCACCGGGCGTGCCAGCACCACGTTGCTCGAGCCGGTGACGGTCGAGGTCTATGGATCGCACATGCCGCTCAATCAGGTCGCGACGGTTTCGGCGCCCGAGCCGCGCATGCTGAGCGTCCAGGTGTGGGACAAGTCGAATGTCGGTCCGGTCGACAAGGCGATCCGCTCGGCCGGCCTGGGCCTCAACCCGATCGTCGACGGGCAGAATCTGCGCCTGCCGATCCCCGATTTGACCGAAGAGCGCCGCAAGGAGCTGGCCAAGCTTGCCAGCAAATATGCCGAAGCCGCGCGCGTCGCGGTGCGCAATGTCCGCCGCGACGGGATGGACAGCCTGAAGACCGACGAGAAGAAGGGCGAGTTTGGCGAGGACGATCGCAAGCGGCATGAGGCCGACGTCCAGAAGCTGACCGACGCGACGATCGCGGAGATCGACGCGGCGGCGAGTGCCAAGGAAAAGGAAATTCTCGGCAAGTGACCGCGGCCTCCGCGCCTCTTCCGGCTGGACCGGAAGGCGGGGCCGTCCCCCGCCACGTCGCCATCATCATGGACGGCAATGGTCGCTGGGCGAAGTCCCGGCGGCTGCCGCGCATCGCCGGGCACAAGCAGGGCGTGGAGGCGGTGCGTCGCGTGTCGAAGGCGGCGCGCGAGCAGGGCGTCGAGGTGCTGACCCTCTACGCCTTTTCGTCCGAAAATTGGCGGCGTCCCGAGGAGGAAGTACGCGACCTGATGGGGTTGCTGCGCCATTTCCTGAAGAATGAACTGAAGGATCTGGTGGCCGAGAATGTGCGGTTGCGCGTGATTGGCGACTATCACGCGCTGTCGGGCGATCTGGTCGCGATGATCGACGAGGCGATTGCGCGGACCTCGGTCAACACCGGGGCGACGCTGGTGATCGCGCTGAATTACGGCGCGCAGGCCGAGATTGTTGCGGCGGCGCGGCGGCTGGCCAGCGCGGCCAAGGCCGGCGAGGTCGCTCCCGAGGCGATCGACGAGGCGATGTTCAGCGACGCGCTGGCCACGCATGACCTGCCCCCGCTCGATCTGCTGATCCGCACCTCGGGCGAGCAGCGGCTGTCCAACTTTCTGCTGTGGCAGGCGGCCTATGCCGAGCTGCTGTTCGTCGAAACCTTGTGGCCGGATTTCGATGGCGCTGCGCTGGCCGATGCGATTGCGCAGTTCGGGCGGCGGCAGCGCCGGTTCGGGGGGCTGTGACGCCGGTTCCGCCCCGCAAGAACGCCGACCTGGGCACGCGTGCCGTGGTCGGGGTTGCGCTGATCGCGGTGGCGGCGGCGGCCTTGTGGTTCGGCGACTTTGCATTCTGGCTGCTGGTGACGCTGGGCGCGCTGGCGATGATCCATGAATGGGGCGGGCTGCACGGCGCGGATGCCGGGCAGCGCAAGCTGGCGCAATATGCGCTGATGGTGCCGCTGGCGATCATGTCGCCCTGGGCGGCGGGACCGAGCTTTCTGGCGTTGGGGCTGATCTTTGCCGCGTTCTTCTTCCTCGCGATCGTGACGCGCAGCGGGCCGCTGGGAGCCGGGGCGATTTATGTCGGGCTGCCGGTTCTCGCCTTGCTCTATCTGCGCGGGCATGACGGCGGGCTGTTGCTGGCGTTCTGGGCCATGGCCCTGGTGTGGGCGTGCGATATCGGGGCCTATTTCGCCGGGCGCGCGATCGGCGGACCGAAGCTGATGCCCACAGTGAGCCCGAACAAGACCTGGGCCGGGTTGGTCGGCGGGGTGATCGCGGCGACGGGCTTTGCGCTGCTGCTGACGCTATGGGGCCTGCCGGTGACGCTCGCGCTGGCGACGCCGGTGCTGGCGGTGCTGGCACAGGCAGGGGATTTGTATGAAAGTCACCTCAAGCGGCGCGCGGGGGTGAAGGATTCGGGGACCGTCTTGCCCGGGCATGGCGGTGTGCTCGACCGGCTCGACGGGCTGGTGCCGGTCGCTCCGATCGCCGCGCTGCTGGTCGTGATTCAGGGATATTGATGAAACGCGTAACGATATTGGGTGCGACCGGATCGGTGGGCACGTCGACGCTCGACCTGATCGAGCGCGATCCCGCCGCGTTCGAGGTCGTCGCGCTGACCGCCAATTGCGACGTCGCCAAGCTGGCGGGGGTGGCGAAACGCGTGTCGGCGAAGCTGGCCGTCGTCGCCGATCCGACCTGTCACCAGGCGCTGGCCGAGGCGCTGGCGGGAACGGGGATCGCGGTCGCCTCCGGTCCCGATGCGGTGTGCGATGCGGCGCGGATGGACGCGGACTGGACGATGGCGGCGATCGTCGGGACGGCCGGGCTGAAACCGGTGCTGGCGGCGCTGGAAGGCGGGCAAGCGGTGGCGCTGGCGAACAAGGAGTCGCTGGTGTCGGCGGGCGACGTGATGATGCAGGCAGCCGCCGCGACCGGCGCGACGCTGCTGCCGGTCGATTCCGAACATAATGCGGTGTTTCAGTGTCTTGAGACGCAGAATGCCGATCGCATCGCACGCATCATCCTGACCGCGAGTGGCGGGCCGTTCCGCGAGCGCACGCTGGACGAAATGCGTGCGATCACGCCTGAACAGGCCGTCGCGCACCCCAATTGGTCGATGGGTGCTAAGATCAGCGTCGATTCGGCGACGATGATGAACAAGGGGCTGGAACTGATCGAAGCGTTCCACCTGTTCCCGGTGACGCCCGACCAGCTCGACGTGATCGTCCATCGCCAGTCGGTGATCCATTCGATGGTCGAATATGTCGACGGGTCGGTGCTGGCGCAGCTCGGTTCGCCCGATATGCGCGTGCCGATCGCGCACGCGCTGGCGTGGCCGCGGCGGATGGAAACCCCGTGCCAGCGCCTTGATCTTGCCACCATCGGGCGGCTGGATTTCGAGGCGCCGGACTATGAGCGCTTCCCGTGCCTGAAGCTGGCGCGTGAGGCGCTGGCGGCGGGCGGGGCGCGTCCGGCGATCCTCAATGCCGCGAACGAGGTCGCGGTCGCGGCGTTCCTGAAGGGCCAGATCGGCTTTCTTGAAATTGCCGCAATCGTCGCGGATACCCTCAATCGCTACGACCCGGCCGCGCCGGGCACGCTCGATCAGGTTTTGGCGATCGATGCGGAGGCGCGGATTTTGGCGGGCGAGCGTGTGAAGGACTGCGTCGCTTGACCGAAAATCCCGGTTTCTTCCTCTACCTGATCGCATTCTTCCTGATCATCGGGCCGCTCGTGTTCGTGCACGAGCTGGGTCATTACGCTGCCGGTCGCTATTTCGGGATCAAGGCCGAGGCATTCTCGATCGGGTTCGGACGCGAGGTCGCGGGCTTTACCGACAAACGCGGGACGCGGTGGAAGTTCGGGTGGCTGCCACTGGGTGGCTATGTCAAGTTCGCCGGCGACATGAACCCGGCGGGCCAGCCCAGCCCCGAATGGCTGGCGCTCCCGGCGGCGGAGCGGGCGCAGACCTTTCAGTCCAAGCCGCTGTGGCAGCGCGCGATCGTCGTCGCGGCGGGGCCGATCACCAATTTCATCGTCGCGATCGCGATTCTCGGCGCGTTCGCCTTTGCCTATGGCGAGGCGAAGATGCCGGCGGTGGCCGGGCCGATCCAGCCCGGCACCCCCGCGGCGGCAGCTGGCCTGAAGCCCGGCGATCGGTTCGTCGCAATTGGCGGGCGTGAGGTCGAAACCTTTGAGGACATGATGCGCTTCACCTCGCTGCGTGCGGGGATGAAGGTCCAGATCGACTATGTGCGCGACGGACAGCCGGCGAGCACCGAGGCGGTGATCGGTCGGCGGGTCGAAAAGGACCGCTTCGGCAACGAAACGAGCCGCGGCGTTCTGGGCATCGCGCCGAGCGACGAGATCGTGCGCACGCCGGTTTCGCTGTGGCAGGCACCGATCGTCGGGTTCAACCGAACCGTGTCTCTCGTCGGGACGATGATCGATGGCCTGGGTCAGTTGATCATGGGCCGGGTGCCGGTCAGCGAACTGGGCGGGCCGCTGCGAATCGCCAAGGTTTCCGGGGAGATGCTCTCGCTCGGCTTCGAGCAGTTCATCATCATGGCCGCGCTCATCTCGATTAATCTCGGATTCATCAACCTGTTGCCAGTCCCGGTGCTGGATGGCGGCCATCTTCTGTTCTATGCCGTCGAAGCGGTGCGCCGGAAGCCCGTCGAGCCTGAGGTGATGGAATGGGCGTTTCGCGGCGGGATGATGGCGATACTGGCATTGATGCTGCTGGTGACATTCAATGATCTGGGCGCATTTGGCGTGTGGAAGAGCCTGGCCGGGTTGATCGGCTGAACCGGTTGGGGCAGGGCGTGCAAATGGACGCAGGCTTCCGACCAATATTTCTTGGATCCGACTGGGGTGGGATGGTGACGGCACTCAAGGTTACGAAATTCGGCGTGCGCGCCTCCGCGGTCCTGCTGACTGGCACGACCTGGTTCGCGCTTGCCACCGCCGCTCAGGCCCAGCAGGCTCCGGCCCCGGCGCCCGCACCTGCAGCGCAGCAGCCCGCTCCGGCGGTTGCGGCGGAGACGCGCACCATCCGCACGCTGCGGGTGGAGGGCACGCAGCGGCTCGAGCCGGAGACGGTGCTGTCCTACACCCGCCTGCGGGTCGGGCAGACCTACACCACCGAGAGCCTCGACCAGGCGATCCGCGACGTGCTGGCGAGCGAGCTGCTCGCCGACGTCACGATCGAGGGCGTCGAGAGCGGCGACATCGTGCTGCGCGTGCGTGAAAATCCGGTGATCAACCGCGTCATCCTGGAGGGCAACAAGCGCCTGAAGGACGACAAGATCGTCAAGGAAATCAAGCTCGCCCCGCGCCAGATGTTCACCCGCACGGCGGTGCGCGCCGACGTCGCCCGGATCGTCGAGCTGTATCGCCGTCAGGGCCGCTTTGCCGCGACGGTCGAGCCGAAGATGGTCAGCCTCGACCAGAATCGCGTCGATATCGTGTTCGAGGTGCGCGAAGGGCCGAAATCGAAGGTCCGCCAGATCAACATCATCGGCAACGAGCAGTTCAGCGACGGCAAGCTGCGCGGCGAGATGGCGACCAAGCAGGCGCGCCTGACCACGATCATGAGCTCGAACACGAGCTATGATCAGGACCGTCTGGCCTATGACCAGCAGAAGCTGCGCCAATTCTATCTGACCGAAGGCTATGCCGATTTCCGCGTCGTTTCGGCAGTGGCGGAACTGACCCCGGACAAGCGCGATTTCATCATCACCTATGTGGTCGAGGAAGGCCCGCGCTACAAATTCGGCAAGGTTTCGGTCGACAGCAACATCCGTGACTTCGACGACGAGGCGCTCGCCAAGGGCCTCGCGATGAAGGAAGGCGACTGGTACAACGCCAAGCTGGTCGAGGATACGATCGACCAGCTGTCGGAAACGGCCGGCGCATTCGGTTACGCCTTTGCCAATGTCAGCCCCGACTTCCAGCGTGATCGCGAGAAGTTGACGATGTCGATCAACTTCAACATCGCCGAAGCGCGCCGCACCTATGTCGAGCGGATCGACATCACCGGCAACACCCAGACGCAGGACAAGGTGATCCGTCGTGAAATGCGTCTGGCCGAGGGCGACGCGTTCAACACCTTCCTCGTCAAGCGGTCGCAGGACCGCATCAACTCGCTCGGCTATTTCAACGAGAAGTTCGAGATCGAGCAGAAGGAAGGATCGGCACCCGACCGCGTCATCCTGACCGCCAATGTCGAGGAAAAATCGACCGGCGAACTGACGCTGTCGGCGGGCTTTTCGAGCCTTGAGCGGTTCATCTTCCAGGGCTCGATCCGCCAGCGCAATTTCCGCGGCAAGGGCCAGGACCTGCGCCTTTCAGCCGATTATTCGAGCTATTCGAAGTCGGTCGAGCTGGGCTTTACTGAGCCCTATCTGTTCGATCAGAACGTGGCGCTGGGCGGCACGATCTTCCGCCGCGACTATAACTCGTTCAACTATCTCGGCACCGACCGCCGCACCACCTATCAGCAGGTGTCGACTGGCGGTCAGGTCGTGCTGGGCGTGCCGTTGACCGAATATTGGACCTTGTCGGGCCGTTATTCGCTGACGCATGATTCGGTGACGCTGGACGAGAGCACGTTCTTCACCAACGGTGCGTGCGATCCGCTCAAGGCCGGTCGCTATCTGTGCGAGGCGCTGGGTAAGCGCTGGACTTCGAGCGTCGGCCTGTCGCTGATCTATGACAGCCTGAACAGCCGTCTGCGCCCGACGCGCGGCCAGCGGCTGGTGCTGGGCACCGATTTTGCGGGTCTTGGTGGTGACGTAAAGTATCTGCGCGGTCGTTTCGACGCCGACAAATATTGGAACATCGGCAGCGGGTTCATCTTCTCCGCCGGGCTTGAGGGTGGCTATATCCACAGCCTTGAAGACGCCGCTCCGGGCGTCGATCCGGTCCGCATCACCGATCGCTTCTTCCTTGGCGAGCCGCAGTTCCGTGGGTTCGACATCCGCGGCGTCGGCCCGCGCATCCAGCGCGTCAGCTATACGGGCAGCGTCGCAGGGGGGAACCAGGCGCTGATTACCAACGAAGAACAGATCTTCGACGACGCGATCGGCGGTCGGGCCTATTATCTCGGCAAGCTGGAGCTCGAGATCCCGTTGGGCGCGGGCGCGCGTGAAATGGGCATTCGCCCGTCGATCTTCTTCATGGCCGGCGCCAATTGGGGCGTGCGCGAGCCGAACAAGACCGCGAACTTTACCCAGGCGACCGATGGGTCCGGCAATCTGCTGTTCAACGCGGACGGTTCGCCATCGCTGCTGCCGATCCAGACGCCGCAGTTCGATTCGGAAGGGCGCGCCCTGTTTGCGGTGCCGCTGACCGATTCGGTGGCGCCGGGGCAGCTCACGACCTGTTCGATCGGCTATTCGGCCACTCTTGGCGGGGCGTGCTCGGGCACGTCGGTGAACTCGGTTTACAACATCACGACCGATCCGTTCATCGAGAACTTCCTGGGCAATTCGCCCAAGCCGCGTTTGTCGGTCGGCATCGGCGTCAACTGGAACTCGCCGTTCGGGCCGCTGCGGCTCGACCTTGCCCATGCTTTCCTCACCCAGAAGGGTGACGACACCAAGCTCTTCACATTCAACGTAGGGACTTCCTTCTGATGCGTAACACCAAAACCATTCTCGCCGCGGTTGCGGTCGCGGGCGTCACGCTTGGCGCCGGTGCGGCGGCAGCGCAGGCGCTGGTCGACACCAAGATCGCGATCGTCGATACCGACCGTGTGATGAGCAGCTGCACCGCCTGCACCGCCGCGGCGCAGCAGCTGCAGGCACAGCGCACGCAGCTGCAGCAGTTCGCACAGCAGCAGGCGACCCCGCTGCAGACCGAAGAAACCGCGCTTCAGGCGGCGCTCAAGGCAGCCAATGGCAAGCCCGATGCCGCACTTACCGCGCGCATTCAGGCGTTCCAGCAGCGCCAGCAAACCGCGCAGCAGCAGTTCGCCGAGCGCCAGCAGACCTTCCAGCGCAACGTTCAGTATGTGAACCAACAGGTTGCGCAGCGCATGATGCCGGTCATCGAGCAGATTTCCCAGCAGCGCGGCGCGCATATCGCGCTGGCCAAGGATGCGACCCTCTACTCGGCGACCAACATCGACATTACCGATGCGGTGCTGGCGGCGCTCAACCAGCAGCTGCCGAGCGTGCAGACCGTTGCGCCCCCGCCGCAGCAGCAGCAGGCTCCCGCAGCGCAGCCGACTCAGCCGGCGCCCACCGGCCGGTGAGCGAAGCCGCCGAAGGAAGGGCCGCTATTGGCCCGCTCGACGTGACGCGGGTGATGGCGGCGCTGCCGCATCGTTATCCGATGCTGCTCGTCGATCGGGTCGAGCAGCTGATCCCTGACGAGCGAATCGTCGCGATCAAGGCGGTGTCGATCAACGAAGAGTTCTTCCAGGGGCATTTCCCGGGAAGGCCGATCATGCCCGGCGTCCTCCAGGTGGAGGCGCTGGCGCAGGCGGCGGGTGTGCTCGCGGTCGAGAGCCTTGGCCTCGCCGGCACTGGCAAGCTGGTCTATTTCATGTCGATCGACGGCGTGAAATTCCGGAAGCCGGTCGAGCCGGGCGTGTTGCTGCGGCTTGAGGTCGCGTTCGTGCAGAAGCGTGCGCGAATCTGCAAGTTCGCGGGTAAGGCATATCTCGGCGACGATCTGGCGACCGAGTGCGAGTTCACAGCGATGATCGCGGACCCGCCCAGCGCTTGATTCTGGTTGGCGGCAGCGCCACGCCCCTGAACTCCATTGCATGAAGCGCGCGGCTCTGTTAGGGGCCGCGCCTTCTTGTTGCCGGTCGGAAACCGGCGCTCAATTCAAGGAATAGACACGTGAAGCCCGATACGCACCCCGATTATCACATGATCAAGGTCCAGATGACCGACGGTACCGTCTATGAGACGCGTTCGACCTGGGGCAAGGAAGGCGATCTGATGCAGCTGGAAATCGATCCGCTCGCGCACCCGGCATGGACCGGCGGTCGCGGCCAGATGCTCGACAGCGGCGGCCAGGTTGCACGCTTCAACAAGCGTTTTGGTGGTCTCTCGCTCTCCAAGAAGTGAGCGGCGCGGGCGTGATGCCCGGCTGAACCCGATACACGGCCCGTCCCGGACGCCCGGGGCGGGCCGTTTGCATTGTGGCAAGCCGTTAACGCGGCTTTAGCCATCGTGACCTAGGCTCTGCGCATGGTTTTCACCGGCAAGCGCAGTTTCACCGCAGAATTCGAACCGGCCGTGCTGGGCCGCCGCCGCGCGCCGCGTGCGCCGGTGTCGCTCGATGCCAAGGTCGGTCGCGGCGGGCTGGACCGCGCGCTGTGCAAGGTGGTCGATCTGTCGACCCATGGTGCGAAGATCGAGACCTATTCCGAAGTCCGCCGCGATTCGGTCATCTGGCTGACCCTGCCGCATGTCGGCCACTGGGCCGCCCGTGTGGTCTGGTCGAACGACTTCGAAGCCGGCCTGGAGTTCCAGATCCCGCTGAGCGAGGACGAGTTCGAGGCGCTGATCGCCTGATCGCGCGGGTCATCCCGCACATCGCATTTGGACTTGCCGGCGAATCCGCCTAAGAGCGGCCAAACGCCGTGATCCACGCACTCGCCAACCCCACGCGCTTCCTCAAGATCGCGCGCCCGCTGACGCCCATCCTGTTCTGGAGCGGGCTGCTGATGACGCTTGTCGGCGCCTGGGGTGGCCTGACGCAAACGCCGCCCGACTATCTGCAAAAGGAAAGCGTCCGCATCCTGTACATCCATGTGCCGAGCGCATGGCTGGGCATGGGTGGGTGGAGCGCACTGGCGATCGCGTGTTTTGCCTATCTGGTGTGGCGGCATCCGCTGGCGGCGCTGGCCGCGCGGGCGACTGCGCCAGTGGGCGCGGTGTTCGCCGCTTTGTGCCTGATCACCGGATCGATCTGGGGCCGTCCGACCTGGGGCACCTGGTGGGAGTGGGACGGGCGGCTGACATCGATGCTGCTGCTGTTCTTCATCTATATCGCCTGGATCGCGCTGGAACGCGCCGATCGCGAGCGGGGCGGGGACGGGCGGATTCCGGCGCTGTTCGGGATCGCGGGTACCGTGTTGCTGCCGGTCATCCGCTATTCGGTGGTGTGGTGGAACACGCTGCATCAGGGACAGAGCCTGACGCTGACCAAATCGACCATCGACGATTCGATGCTGTGGCCGCTGCTGCTGACGCTGCCCGGCTTTTCGCTGCTATTTGGTGGGATCGTGCTGATGCGGATGCGCGCCAAGCTGGCGGAGCAGCGGGTCGAGGCGCGGATGCGGAGGCTCGCGGCATGAACCACTGGCCGTTCATCATCGCCGCCTATGTCGTCGTGGTTGCCGGGATCGGCGGCCTGTCGCTGTTCAGCTGGCGCGCGATGCGGCGGGCCGAGGCGGCTGCGGACGCGATGAAGGACCGGCGATGAAGGCGAAGCACCAACGGCTGACGCTCGGCTTGCTTGCGCTTGCCGCAATCGGCGGGGCGAGCGGCCTGGCGTTGTCGGCGCTGCGCGACGAAGCGGCGTTTTTCTACACGCCGAGCGATCTGGCGACCAAGGCGCCCGAGCCCGGCCGCGCGGTGCGGTTGGGCGGCATGGTGCAGGCGGGCAGCATCAAGAAGCTGGCCGATGGCGTCACCATCACCTTCATTGTCGCGGACAATGGCGGGACCGTCCCGGTGCGCTTTACCGGTGTTGCGCCGGACCTGTTCAAGGAAAATTCCGGCGTCGTGGCTGAAGGGAAGTTCATGCCCGATGGCAGCTTCACCGCCGACAATCTGCTTGCCAAGCATGACGAGCGCTACATGCCGCCGGAGATCGCCGACAAGATGCCCGCGCCGGAGAACATGACACGATGATTGCCGAGGCCGGACTGGCAGCATTGTGGTTCGCGGCGGCATTGGCGCTGCTCCAGTTGCTTGCAGCGGGGTTGGGGCTGCGGATGCAGGCCAGCGCGTCGGGCGGTGACCTGATCGCGGCAGTGCGCCCGGTGGCGATCGTGCAGGGGCTGCTTGCGGCCCTCTCGTTCGCGCTGCTGATCACCCTGTTCGTCCAGTCGGACATGTCGGTGCTGCTGGTCGCGCAGAACAGCCATTCGGCCAAGCCGATGCTCTACAAGATTGCCGGCACATGGGGAAACCATGAAGGCTCGATGCTGCTGTGGGTCACGGTGCTCGCGCTGTCGGGTGGCGCGATTGCCTTGCTGGAGCGGCAGCTTGATCGCGCGACGCTGACCGCCACGCTCGCGGCGCAGGCGGCGATTGCGCTGGGTTTCTATGCGTTCCTGCTGATCGCATCGAACCCGTTCGCGCGGCTCGATCCGGCGGCGGTGGATGGGCTGGGGCTCAACCCGTTGCTGCAGGACCCTGGCCTCGCCTTCCACCCGCCGACGCTCTATTTCGGCTATGTCGGGCTGTCGGTTGCGTTCTCGTTCGCGGTCGGCGCGATGGTGACCGGCGTGGTCGGTCCGGCCTTTGCGCGCGCGATGCGGCCCTGGGTGCTGGCCGCGTGGGTGTTCCTGACGATCGGGATCACGGCGGGCAGCTATTGGGCCTATTATGAGCTGGGCTGGGGCGGCTGGTGGTTCTGGGATCCGGTCGAGAACGCCTCGCTGATGCCGTGGCTCGCCGCGACGGCGCTGCTCCATTCGGTTAACGTGCTGGCGGCGCGGGACGGGCTGCGTGCCTGGACGCTGATGCTGGCGGTCGTCGCATTCTCGATGTCGATGCTGGGCACATTCTTGGTGCGCTCGGGCATTCTGACCAGCGTGCATGCGTTTGCTGTCGATCCGACGCGTGGGTCGTTCATCCTCGTCCTGCTCGCGCTCTATATCGGCGGGGCGCTGCTGCTGTTCGCGCTGCGCGCCGGGACGGTGCGGGCCGGGCAGGGCTTCGATCCGCTGAGCCGTGAGGGCGGGCTGGTGCTCAACAATCTGCTGCTCACCGTGATCCTGGGCATCGTGCTGATCGGTACGCTGTATCCGATCGCGGCGCAGGCGATGGGTGAGCAATTGTCGGTTGGGCCGCCCTTCTTCAACAAGACCACGGGGCCGATCGCGCTGATCCTGGTCGCGGCGATGGCGATCGGGCCGCTGCTCAAATGGCGGCGGGACGACGCCAATGCGGTGCTGGGCAAGCTGACGGCCCCGGTCGCGGCGGCCATGCTCGCAATGGCGGCGACGTTCGTTTTCGCCAGCGACACGGGCTGGATGGAACTGGTGGCGCTCGGCCTGGCCGCAGGGCTGGCGGTCGCGAGCTTTGCGCCGCTGTCGAAGCGCAACCTGCTGCGCATGCCGCTCTTCACCTGGGGCATGGTGGTCGCGCATTTCGGTGTTGCCGTAAGCCTGGCCGGCATGGCGGCGGACAGTGCCTTTACCAAGGAACGATTGGTCGCGGCGGTCTATGGTCAGCCTTATCAGGTTGGGCCGTGGCGGGTCGTGCTGGATGGCGTTGGACCTGCGATCGGCGATAACTGGACGGCGGTCGAAGGGCGGCTGACCGCGCGGCGCGATGACAGTTCCACAATCCTGATGCGCCCGCAGCGCCGTTTCTATCCCTCACCCCCGACCGACACGGCCGAGGCAGCGATCGAGACGCGCTGGAACGGGCAGCTCTATGCCGTGCTTGGCGAGCAGGACGCGCAGGGGCGCTGGCAGTTGCGGCTGTGGTGGAAGCCGTTCGTGACGCTGATCTGGTTCGGCGGCGGGCTGATCGCGCTGGGCGGGGCGCTGTCACTGTTCGGACGGCTGTTCCGCGAGCGGCGCAATGCGCGGCGGCGGGAGGAGGCGGAATGAGCCGCTGGAAATTGTGGCTGCCGCTGATCGGCTTTGCGGCGCTGGTCACCGTTGCGGTGTACGGCCTGCGTGGCAGCGGCGAGGCAGTGGTCAAGTCGGCTTTGATCGGCAAGCCGCTGCCCGAATTCGCATTGCCTGCAATGGTTCAGGGCAAACAGGGCCTGAGCCGTGCGGACCTAGCCACTGGCAAGCCCCGTCTGCTCAATGTCTTTGCCAGCTGGTGCGTGCCGTGCATCGCCGAAGCGCCGCAGCTGATGCAGCTCAAGGCCGCCGGGGTGCAGATCGACGCGATCGCGATTGCCGATACGCCGGAGGCGGTGGCCGGGTTCCTGGCGCGCTATGGCGACCCCTATGCGCGGATCGGCGACGATCGCCAGCGCGCGGTGCAGATTGGGATCGGGTCGTCGGGCGTGCCTGAGACGTTCGTGATCGACGGACAGGGCCGCATCGCGATGCAGCATATTGGCGATATCCGTGAGGATGACGTGCCCAAGCTGCTCGCCGCGCTGGAGGCGGCGCGATGAGCGTGCTGCTTGCCATTGCGCTGGCTGCGTCGGCGGCGCCTGTCGATCTCGGCTATAACCAGCTGCCCGATGCGCGGCAGGAGGCGGCGGCGACCGAGCTGATGTTCGAGCTGCGTTGTCTGGTCTGTCAGGGCCAGTCGATTGCCGATAGCGATGTGTCGATGGCGGCGGACATGCGCCGCATCGTGCGTCAGAAGATCGCCGCGGGGGAGAAGCCCGAGGCTGTGCGGGCGTGGCTGATCGAACGTTATGGCAGCTATGTGAGCTATGACCCGCCGCTGACGCTGGCCACCGCGCCGCTGTGGCTGGCACCGCTGGTGCTGCTGGCGCTGGGGCTGTGGATCGCGCGCGGTAGTTTTCGCAGGAGGCGCGGCTGATGGGATGGGTGATGCTGGCGTTGATCGGCGTGGTGGCGCTGGGCCTGCTCGCGCTGTTCGGGGCGCCGCGGAACTTGTGGAGTTTTGGCGCGGCCGCGTTGATGCTCGGTGCCACTGGCTATGCACTGCAAGCGCGGCCTGCGCTTCCCGGGGCGCCTGCCGCAGCGCGCAAGGCCGTGGCGGTGGACGAAGCGGGCGTGGCGCGGATGCGGGAGCTGCGGTCTGCGATGTTCGGACAGTTCACCACGCTCGATTATGCCTTTTATCCCGCAGACGCGCTGATCCGGTCGGGCAAGGCCGATACGGCGGCACAGCTGATGCTGGGGGCGGTGCGTCAGTCGCCGCAATCTCCGGCCCTGTGGACGTGGCTCGGTATGGCATTGGTGGAAGCGGATCAGGGGACGATGTCGCCCGCAGCGGGCCTCGCATTTCGCCGCGGCGTGACCCTTTCACCTGAACATCCTGGGCCAGCCTTTTTCTACGGCATGGCGCTCGCGCGGGCCGGGCAGCCTCAAGCGGCGATCCCGTGGCTCGGGCGCGCGCTGCAACTAACGCCGGAGCGCGCGAGCTATCGCCAGGACATTCGGGGCGCGCTGATCCAGGTGCAGATGATTGCTGCGATGCAGGCGCGGGCGGTGCAGGCACCCGGCGCGCGACAGGATTAGCGCGAAGCCCGCTGCGCAAGCTGCACGTCAACCAGCTGGATCGCCTTTTGCACCGCTGCTTCGATCGAGAGGAAGCTCGTGTCGAGAACTGCGGCGTCAGGTGCTGCCATCAGCGGGGCTTCGCTGCGTTTGCTGTCCCGCTCGTCGCGCGCGCGGATGTCGGCGAGCACGCGGTCGAGGCTGACCGAGGAGCCGCCTTTACGCAGTTCCGCATGGCGGCGACGGGCGCGGATCATCGGGGTTGCCTTGACGAACAGCTTGGCGTCGGCGTCGGGGGCGATCACCGTGCCGATATCGCGCCCGTCGAGGATCGCGCCAGCGGGTTGGGCGGCAAAGCGCTTCTGTCGCTGCAGCAGCGCCGAACGCACCAGCGGATGCGCCGACACAACCGACGCGGCCTGCCCCACCTCATCGGTGCGCAACCATTCGTCGGCGAGCAGCAGGTCGTCGAAACTGGTCGCGGCGACCGCATCCGCCTCCTGCGCGGGATCGAGCTCGTCGCGCAACACGGTGGCAGCGACGGCGCGATAGAGCAGCCCGGTGTCGAGATGCGGGAGGGCATAATGGCGGGCAAGCGCGCGGGCGATGGTGCCCTTGCCGGAAGCTGCAGGTCCGTCGACGGCAATGATCATGGCTGGTGGTCGGTCAGTCGGTCGAGGGTGGAGAAGAACCCCGGATAGCTGGTCGCGACCGGGCTGGCATCGTCGATCGACACTGCATCGCGCGCGCCGAGTCCAGCCACCGCCATGCTCATCGCGATACGATGATCGAGTTTCGAGGCGATCTGTGCGCCACCGGGCAGCAGGTCGCCGCCATTGCCATGAATGGCGAGGCCGTCCTCAAACTCTTCGAGCTGGACGCCGTTGGGTTGCAGCGCCGCAACCATCGCCGCGATTCGGTCCGATTCCTTGACCCGCAGCTCCTCCGCTCCGCGCGCGACGGTGCTCCCGCTGGCGAAGGCGGCGGCTACGAACAGCACGGGATATTCGTCAATCATGCTGGGGGCGAGATCGGGCGGCACCTCGATCGCGCTCAGCGGGGCATGGCGGACCTGGAGGTCGGCGACCGGCTCGCCGCCGACGATGCGGGGGTTCAGTTCGGTGATGTCCGCACCCATCATCCTGAGCGCGGTAATGATCCCGGTGCGCGTCGGGTTGAGGCCGACATTGGCGATGACGATGTCGGAGCCGGGAACAATCGACGCCGCGACCATCCAGAATGCGGCGGATGACGGGTCGCCGGGAACGGTGATCTGCTGTGGCTTCAGCTCGGCCTCACCGCGAATCGCAATCACACGGCCCTCTGGCGCCTCCTCGACCGTCAGATCTGCGCCAAAGCCGCGCAGCATGCGCTCGCTATGGTCGCGGGTCGGGACGGGCTCGATCACCCGGGTAATGCCCGGCGTGTTGAGCCCGGCGAGCAGTACCGCCGACTTGACCTGGGCCGACGCGACCGGGAGCGTATAGTCGATCGGCACGGCGGGGCAGAGGCCGCGCATGGTGAGCGGAAGGCGCCCACCGGGGCTGGCGGTGAACTCCGCACCCATCGCCGACAGCGGGTCGATCACGCGGCCCATCGGGCGCTTCGACAGTGATGCGTCGCCGGTAAAGGTCGCCGTAATCGGGTGGCTGGCGACCAGGCCCATCAGCAGACGGGTCGAGGTGCCGGAATTGCCCATCTCCAGCGCCGTCTGCGGCTGGAGCAGTCCGCCCACGCCGACGCCTGCCACGTGCCAGATGCCGTCCATGTCCCGCTCGATCGTCGCCCCCATCGCACGCATCGCCGCGGCGGTGGCGAGCACATCCTCTCCCTCCAACAGCCCTTCGATCCGGCTTTCACCGACCGCGAGTCCGGCAAACATCAGCGAGCGGTGGCTGATCGACTTGTCGCCGGGAACGGTGACGGTGCCGCGCAACGGGCCGCGGGCGGAAATGGCAAGGAGGAGGGGAGAATGTGCGCTCATTGGCCGCGGCTTTGACAGGGGGCTTGCGCTATGGCAAGGCGCGCGCCACTTCAACGGGGACTAGTTTCCCGTCATCCCTGTAAATTCGAACGAAAAGGCATAGAGCGGCACATGGTGAAGCCGGAATGGGGCACGAAGCGGACCTGCCCGAAATGCGCAACGCGCTTTTACGATCTGACCAAGGATGAGCCGGTCACCTGCATCAGCTGCGGCTATGCCTGGGAGCCCGAGCCAATCCTGAAGTCGAAGCAGCCGCTGCCGTTCGAGGCGGTGAAGGCTGACATCGAGAAGGTGAAGAAGGACGACACCGATCTGGGTGACGAGGATCTGGACATCGACGAGGACGCCGAGGGTTCGCCCGACGATGACGTCGATCTGGGCGGCGACGACGATCTGGGCGTCGATACCGGCGACACCGACGAAGAAACCTGAAACCCGGGGAAAAAAGCGGTTGCACACCGCGCGGTGGCTGCTAAAGGCCATCGCCTTCCCGGAACGGATGGGGCCGTAGCTCAGCTGGGAGAGCGCTGCAATGGCATTGCAGAGGTCAGGGGTTCGATCCCCCTCGGCTCCACCATCCCTTTGAAGAAACAGGCCGGAGCGCATCGCGCTACCGGCCTTTTCTTTGGCTCGTACGGAGCCGGAGGGTGGCCTGCCCGTCCCGCATCGGCACAGCCGTTAACGATCCTTTAGGGATGGCCGAAAGTGTAAACGGCGCGTTAACTTCCTGCCATGCGACGCGACCTCATCCTGACCGGCGCCAGCCGGAGCCACCCCTTTCGGGCCAACCTCTCCCATGTGCGCGCGCAGGTGCGCCGACGTGAGGATGACAGCGACCTCAAGCTGTTCGCCATGAGCTTCACGGCGTTCTTTGTCTGTATCTACACGTTCATTTTCTGAACGGCCCGCGCTGCGTTAGCCGCAGGCGCGGTGCAGCCGCTGGGCGATCCACGCCGAGATGATCGCCATGCCCGCGACGAACAGCAACTGATCCGCCGGCCCGAAGCTCAATGCGGTGATCGCAATCACCAGCAATGCGCCCAGCACCATCCCGAAGGCGTTGACGATATTGTTCGCCGCCACTGTGCGGGCAGTCTGATCCTTGGTCACGGTGGTTGTGAGGAATGCGTAGAGCGGGACCACGAACATGCCCCCAGCGATCGCGATCGCCATCAACGTCGCGAGCACCAGCCAGGCCTGTGGCATCACGATGAAGCCGATCATGTCGTAGAGCTCGCCAGGCGCAGCGGGGATCCAGAAGCGCGATTCAAACGAGAAGGCGACGATGAAGACCGCCATCGCGATCACCGAGATAGGCGAGTATTTCGCCGAAATCTCACCCTTGAGCATTGCGTTGATGATCACCGAGCCGATCGCGACACCGACCGAGAAGGTCGCGATCATCAGGCTGGCGACTTCCTTGGTGGACGTCAGCACATTCTTGGCAAGCGGCGTGAAGATCACAATCAGCACCGCGCCCATCGTCCAGAAGAAGCTGATCGCGCAGATCGCCCAGAACAGGCGCGGGATGTGCATCGTGTTGGCAATGAGCCGCCAAGATGCGGTGAACGGGTTGAAGTTAAGCTTGAGCTTTGCGCCCTGACGCGGTGCGGCGGGGACCATGCGCCCGGTGAACCAGCCGATCACCGCGACGATCAGCGTCAGCCAGCCAGCGGTCTCGATCGATACCCAACCCGCCACCACGGTGCCGAGCAGGATCGAAAGATAGGTCGCGGCCTCGACCATACCGGTGCCGCCGAGGACTTCGTCCTCCTTCAGATGCTGCGGCAGAATCGCATATTTGATCGGGCCGAAGAAGGTGGAGTGGGTTCCAAGCATCAGCACCGCGCCCAGCATCATGCCGACCCCGACCATGGGATAGCCGAAATGCGCGACGATAATCCCGGCGCCGCCGAAGAGCATGATCCCGATCTCGGCGGTCTTCACCAATCGGATGATCTGCGCCTTGTCATAGGTGTCGGCGAGTTGTCCCGACAGCGCGGAGAGAAAGACGAACGGGAGCAGCGCCGCGCCGGTGGCGAGCGCGTTGAACATGAATTCCGTCTCTGGATCGTTCAGCACCTGATAGGTGGCGAACAGGACCATCGCAGTCTTGAACAGATTGTCGTTGAACGCCCCCAGGAATTGCGTGACGAACAGGGGGAGAAACCGGCGCTCTTTGAGCAGTCCGAGCGCGTTGTTCATATGCGTGGCGGGCCTTCGTCCGTCGAAACTGGCGCACGCATAGCCGGGGGGCACGGGGTGCGGCAACCGGATATCGTTTTGCCAACAGGGGATGATCGCGGCGGCAGGCGGTGCTAGAGGCAGATGATGCTGACGCTGCCTAACGTCCTGACGCTGTCGCGAATCGTCACCGTGCCGCTGCTGGTATTCTTCCTGTGGTGGCCGCGCTGGGAGGCGGGCTATGCGCTTGGCTTTGCGACTTACTGCCTGATGGGGATCACCGACTATTTCGACGGCTATCTCGCGCGGTCGCGGGGGACGGTGTCGAAGCTGGGCGTGTTTCTCGATCCGATCGCGGACAAGATCATGGTCGCGGCGGTGATTCTGATTCTCTGCGCCAAGGAGCTGATTCCCGGCATCCACATGATCGCCGCGCTGGTGATTCTGTTGCGGGAGATCGCCGTTTCCGGGCTGCGCGAGTTTCTCGGCGGAATTCAGGTTTCAGTTCCGGTATCGGCGCTGGCCAAGTGGAAGACTGCGCTGCAGCTGACATCGCTGGGCGGATTGATTCTGGCGGGAGCATTGCCGGCATGGGGCTGGATCCATGACACCAGCCTGGCAATGTTGTGGGCTGCTGCGGCGCTGACGCTGATCACTGGATGGGATTATCTGCGCGTCGGCTTGCGGCATATGGACAGCTGATGCGGCTACTCTATTTCGCCTGGGTCCGCGAGACGATCGGTGTGGGCGAGGAGGATGTTCAGCCGCCCGAGGCGGTGCGGACGGTTGCTGACCTGATCGACTGGCTGCGCGGGTGTAGCGATGCGCATGCGGCGGCGCTGGCCGATATGACGCGGCTGCGCGCGGCGGTTGATCAGAAGTTCGTCGCGCTCGACACGCAGCTGGGCGCAGCGCGCGAGGTCGCGATCTTTCCCCCGGTGACCGGCGGATGATCCGCGTTTCGGTCGACACCGCGCCGATCGATGTCGGGATCGAGTTGGCCGGGATCGCGGAAAGCGGCGCGGGCGGGGTTGCCAGCTTCATCGGCGTGGTGCGCGGCGATGACGGGGTGACCTGCCTGGAGCTCGAACATTATCCCGGCATGACCGAGGCGGTGCTGTGCGACCTTGCCGAGCAGGCGATGGCGCGCTGGGGGCTGGTCTCCGCCGTCGTCGTGCATCGCGTGGGGCCGATGGACCCGGGCGAGCGGATCGTGCTGGTCGCGACCGCAGCCGCGCATCGCGGGGCAGCGCTGGAAGCGTGTGCGTTCCTGATCGATCGGCTGAAGACCGACGCGCCCTTCTGGAAGCGGGAGCATCGCGGGAGGGCGGTCAGCTGGGTCGACGCGCGGGAGAGCGACGGGCAGGCGGCGGCGCGCTGGGCCGTTTAGGCACTACTCGCCCCGGATTGAGCGAGCACCTCCGCCAGCAGCCTGAAGTCCCGTTCCCGCGGGCTTGCCCTGCGCCAAACCAAGGCGATGCGGCGCGACGGATTGTCGGCCTGAAGTGGGCGTGCCGTGATATGGGTGTGGTCGAGGATACCGGCGGCGATCGCCATTTCGGGCAGCATCGTCACGCCCAAGCCGTTGTCCACCATCTGGACCATCGTATGCAACGACGTGCCCAGCATCGTCGCTTCGGCGCGCAGCTCCGGGCGGTTGCACGCGGCAAGCGCGTGGTCCTTGAGGCAATGCCCGTCCTCCAGCAGCAGCAGGCGGGTCTCGTCGATTTCGCTGGCGGTCACGCTCGCATGAACGGGTTCATATTCACCTTCCGGGAAGGCGACGAACAGCCGATCATCGAACAGTGGCGCGGTTTCGACATCGCCACAGGCATAGGGGAGGGCGAGCAGAACGCAATCGGTGCGACCGGTGTGCAGACTTTCGCACGCAGCACCGCTCGGCTCTTCGCGCAAGAACAGCTTGAGGTCGGGATAGTCGCGGCGGAGCCGGGGCAGGATGCGCGGCAGCAGAAATGGGGCGATGGTCGGGATCACACTCATCCGCATTTCGCCTGAAAGCGGCCGCCCGGCGGCGCGGGCGAGGTCGGCAAGTTCATCCGCCTCGCGCAACACGCGGCGCGCCTTGTCGACGATGCGCTCGCCCAATGGCGTGAAGCGGACGACACGCCGGGTGCGCTCGACCAGCACGACGCCGATCAGTGTTTCGAGTTCGCGCAGGCCCGCCGACAGGGTAGACTGGGTGACGAAGCATGCCTCGGCGGCGCGTCCAAAATGGCCGTGGTCTTTCAGCGCGACGAGATATTGCAGCTGCTTGAGCGTCGGAAGGTAAGTCTGCGCCATGATCGATCCAATCGATTGATGGCGCGGATATAAGTGGTTTTTACGATAACGCCACCCCCGCATTCCACGGGGGCGGCGTCATCGGGGTTTAGGCAGCCGCGGCCTCGATCTCTTCGGCGGGGAGCCGGATGAGGTAATCGAAGGCCGAAAGTGCGGCGGTCGAGCCTGCGCCCATCGCGATCACGATCTGCTTGTACGGAACGGTGGTGGCGTCACCGGCGGCGAAGATGCCAGGCTGGCTGGTCTCACCGCGCGCATCGATCTCGATCTCGCCGCGCGGGGTGAGCGCGACGCTGTCCTTGAGCCATTCGGTGTTGGGGACGAGGCCGATCTGGACGAAGATGCCTTCAAGCGCGATGTCGTGCTCCGCGCCGGTGTTGCGATCCTTGTAGGTCAGGCCGGTCACCTTTTCCGCACCATTCACGCGGGTCGTCAGGGCCGAGGTGATGACCTGAACGTTCGGCAGGCTGCCAAGCTTGCGCTGAAGCACCGCGTCGGCGCGCAGCTGGCTGTCATATTCGATCAGCGTGACGTGACCGACGATGCCGGCAAGGTCGATCGCTGCCTCGACACCCGAATTGCCGCCGCCGATCACCGCGACGCGCTTGCCCTTGAACAGCGGGCCGTCGCAGTGCGGGCAATAGGCCACGCCCTTGTTGCGATATTCGTCTTCGCCGGGAACGCCCATCTGGCGCCAGCGCGCGCCGGTCGACAGGATGATCGTCTTGGCCTTGAGGCTCGCGCCATTGGCCAGCACGACCTCATGCAATCCGCCTTCGCGCGCAGCCGGGATCAGCTTTTCCGCGCGCTGCAGGTTCATGATGTCGACGCCATTTTCCTTGACGTGACCTTCGAGCTGCGCGGCGAGCTTGGGGCCTTCGGTGTAGGGGACCGAGATGAAATTCTCGATGCCCATCGTGTCGAGCACCTGGCCGCCGAACCGCTCTGCCGCGATGCCGACGCGCAGGCCCTTGCGTGCGGTGTAGATCGCTGAGGCCGCGCCAGCAGGGCCGCCGCCGACGATCAGCACGTCGAACGGCTCCTTCGCCGCTAGCTTCTCGGCCGCCTTGGCTTCGGCGCCGCTGTCGAGCTTGGCGACGATCTGCTCGAGCTCCATCCGGCCCGATCCGAACAGTTCGCCGTTCAGATAGACGGTGGGGACGGCGAGCACCTGGCGCGCATCGACCTCTTCCTTGAACAGCGCGCCGTCGATCGCGACGTGGCTGATCCGGGGATTGAGCACCGCCATCAGGTTGAGCGCCTGAACCACGTCGGGGCAGTTCTGGCAGCTGAGCGAGAAATAGGTTTCGAAATGCAGGTCGCCGTCGAGGCCCTTGACCGCTTCGATCACGTCCTGTGCCGCCTTGGACGGGTGGCCGCCGACCTGGAGCAGGGCGAGCACGAGGCTGGTGAACTCATGTCCCATCGGGATGCCGGCGAAACGCACGCCGATATCGGTGCCGGCGCGGCGGATCATGAAGCTGGGCGTGCGCTTGTCGTCATCCTTGCGGATCAGCGTGATCTTGCCCGACAGGCCTGCGATTTCGGTGAGAAGGCCTTCGAGCTCGCGCGACTTCGCATCGTCGCCAAGGCTGGCGACGAGTTCGATCGCTTCGCGGATATGGACGAGATAGCCTTCGAGCTGCTGCTTGAGGTGCGCGTCGAGCATCGGGAAACTCCTTGAACTGAAATCAAAACGGCCCGGGGCATCGGTGAGGAGAGCCCCGGGCCGCGTTCGCACCCGCCAAACTGGGGGAGGGGCGGGTGCGATTAACCGTCCGGCTTAGATCTTGCCGACGAGGTCGAGCGACGGGGCGAGGGTGGTTTCGCCCTCTTCCCACTTGGCCGGGCACACTTCGCCGGGATGCGCCGCAATATACTGTGCCGCCTTGATCTTGCGGAGCAGTTCGGCCGCGTTGCGGCCGACGCCCTCGCTGGTGATCTCGACCAGCTGGATCACGCCTTCGGGATCGATCACGAAGGTACCGCGGTCGGCGAGGCCCTGACCCTCACGCAGCACGTCGAAATTCTTCGACAGCGTGTGGTTCTGGTCGCCCAGCATGTAATAGTTGATCTTGCCGATCGCGGGCGAGGTGTCGTGCCATGCCTTGTGGCTGAAATGCGTGTCGGTCGACACCGAATAGACCTCGACGCCCATCTTCTGCAGGGTCGGGTAGATGTCGGCCAGATCCTCCAGCTCGGTCGGGCAAACGAAGGTGAAGTCGGCCGGGTAGAAGAAGAACACAGCCCACTTGCCGCGCACGTCCGCGTCGGTGACCTCGACGAACTTGCCTTCCTTGAACGCGGTTGCCGTGAACGGCTTGAGCTCGCTTCCGATGAGCGCCATTTTCTGTTCTCCTTTGGATGGTGCAGTGCAGCTTGTGCAATGCCGCATATAGGGTGCGGTGCAGCGCATCCAAATTGGAAGAGTCGCTATGGCTGATCGATCAAATCAATCAGCCGGGCGCAGTTAATCGGTTTTTCAGGTGATCGCGCGATAGACGCTGTAGCTGCTGGTCAGGGTCAGAACGACTCCCACCAAGATTAGCAGCGTCTTGGTCGGGACCCGCTTGGCAAGGATCGCGCCGAACGGAGCGGCAATCACGCCGCCAATCAGCAGGCCCACGACGGCCTCGGTAAATGCTGAGAATCCCAAGTGGAAAATGAAAGTGATGGACACTGACAGGGTCAGGAAAAACTCGACGCTGTTGACCGTGCCGATCGTGTAGCGCGGCTGGGTTCCCTGAATCAGCAGGTTGCTGGTAACGACCGGGCCCCAACCGCCGCCGCCTGCCGCATCGAGGAAACCGCCGGCAAGCCCGAGCGGCTCGACGATCTTGGGCTCGCGATGGTGGCGGGTCGGAAAGCTGATGCCGCGCCACAGCAAATAAATGCCGATCAACGCAAGATAGCTCATGACATAAGGCCGCGTGACCGAGGCATCGAGGGTGCTGAGCAGATAGGCGCCGGTAACGCCGCCGATCACGCCGGGGATCAGCAGTCGGAAGAACAGCTTCCACTTCACATTTTTGTGGATTGCGTGGCTGATTCCCGAAACGCCGGTGGTGAAGCATTCGGCAAGATGGACCCCGGCGGACGCCGTGGCAGGGGGCACGCCGAGAACGCTGACCAACAAGGTGCTCGAAATCACTCCGAACGCCATGCCGAGCGCGCCATCGACGATCTGTGCGGCAAAGCCGACCGCGATGAACGGAAGCAGGGCCTGGACATCGAAACCTTCAAACATGCACGCACCTGCTCTGGATCGGCCGCTTGATGTGCCGGGTGGCGACAATTCCCACAAGATACATCGTGTTTAGCCGCGACAAGCGAAATCCTCGCCACGCTGGAATTGCCGAACCGACCTCACTAAATAGGCGGCTGTTCGAAAAGGGGCCTGATCATGTTCGGCGGCGTCGCAGCCTATCTCGATTCTATCCGCGCCCGCGACCCGGCGCCGCGCAGCCGTGCAGAAATCCTGCTCTACCCTGGGGTGTGGGCGCTGTTCTGGCACCGCGTCGCGCATCGCCTGTTCCGCGCCCGGCTGTTTTTCCTGGCGCGTGCGGTGAACCATCTGTCGCGCTGGCTGACCGCGATCGACATTCACCCGGGGGCCACGATCGGGCGCAATTTTTTCATCGACCATGGCTTTGTCGTGATCGGTGAGACGGCCGAGATCGGGGACAATGTGACCATCTATCAGTGCGTCACGCTGGGCGGGACCAGCCCCGACAATGGTGTGGCGGGCAAGCGCCATCCGACGCTTGCGGACGGGGTGATCATCGGGTCTGGCGCGCAAGTGCTCGGCCCCATCACGGTTGGCCCGCGCGCCCGTGTCGGGGCGAATGCCGTTGTGACCAAGGATGTGCCGGAGGGCGCGGTAATGGTCGGGATTCCGGCCAAGCCGACCCTGGTGGAGGCGGAGGCGTGGAAGAAGGACTTTGTCCCCTATGGCACGCCATGCAGCGAACTCTACGACCCGGCGACGCAGAAGCTTGAAATCATGCGCTGCGAGCTTGAAACGATGCGCAAGCGGCTCGACGACTTGCTGGCTGAGCGTGCGGCCGAGCGCCAGCCGGAGCAGCGCGACCGGGCGTGAGCGCGAACGTCACGCCATTTCCCGCACGGGGCGCACCGAGCCAGGTCGGGTTCGACCGGGCCGAGCTGATGCGGATCCTGGACCTATATGGGCGGATGGTCGCGGCGGGCCATTGGAGGGATTATGCGATCGACCTGGGTCGCGACGCCGCTGTCTTCGCTGCGTTCCGCCGCACCGCCGAGCGGCCCGAGTTTCGGGTCGAGAAACGCCCGGCGCTGCGCAACCGTCAGGGCATGTGGGCGCTGGTCAACGAATCGGGCGCGGTGCTGAAGCGCGGCCATGAGCTCGGCCCGGTGCTCGCCCCGGTCGAGCGGCGGCTGATGAAGCTGGTCGAAGACTGACCGGCCGCAAATCAGGCGGTAAACCGCTTGGTAAAGCCCTTCACATTGCCGAGTTCGGCGGGATGCGTGTCAACACGCTCGACATGCGCCATATTCGGCCCCTCGCGGCAGCGGTCGACAAAGGTGTCGAGCGCAACATCCTCGCCATACGCCAGTATCTCGACCCGTCCGTCCTGAAGGTTGCGAACCCAACCGGTTACGCCCAGCTGGCGCGCGGTGCGCACCGCCCAGTCGCGATATCCGACGCGTTGCACGCGCCCTTCGATCAGCAAACGCTGAGCCGTCATGTGATACTCCCCGCATACAGGTACGCCTGAACTGCGCACGCCGATTCCATAGTCTGTTGCGGGGTCGTGCGCACAGTCCTGCCCGGCGCAGCAACAGGGCGGTTCGGCGCGCTTGGCGGGAGAGACTGGTCGGGAATGGCTCAGTTTGCGCAGTGCGAACCTCTACACCGACAGGTTTAAGGGACATTGCGGATCGACCACGCCCGATGGATTGGCGTTTACGCCGTGTCGACCGGCTTGAACCGGCGGGCATGATGGAGGGTGCTGCTTGGAGCAGGATAAGGACCGGTTGCTGGAGCTGCTTGCGGAATGCGCCGCCAAGATGCTCGCCGCTTCCGACCCGCGCCGCATGATCGATTACCTGTTCGATCGCGTGCGGGAGGAACTGCGGATCGACGTCTATTTTCATTATCTGGTCGATGGGGACTCAGCGCTTCGGCTTGAGGGAAGCGGAGGATTGACGCCCGCGCAGATCGAGTTGGGACAGAGGCTGGCGTTCGGACAGGCCGTCTGTGGCGTCGTCGCGCGCGACCGGGTCCCCTGCCTCGCCGAAAATGTGCTGGCCAGCTCCGACCCAATGACCGAATTTATCCGCGCCGTGGGGCTCGACAGCTATGCCTGCACGCCGCTGATCCATGGGGAAACGCTGATCGGCACGCTGGGGTTTGGGCGGCGCGCGCCCGAGCCGTTTTCAGCAGCCGAGCTTCAGTTCCTGCGCACGATCTGCAGTTATGTCGCGGTGGCGCGCAACCGACTCGACGTGCAGGCCGAAATGATGGCGACGATCCAGGCGCACGAGACGCTTGCCGCCGAACAGGCGGGCTTGATCGAGCGATTGATGATCCAGTCTGCAGGCGCCGACCTGACGATGATCGCGCACGAAATCGCGCAGCCGCTATCGGCGGCGTCCAACTATATCGTTGTCGTACAGCGGGCGCTTGAGGGCGTGCGCGGAACTGCGGGACTGGCCGAATTGTCGCATGCACGCGCGGAGATCGACCGATGTTCGCAGATTGTCGTGCGCATGCGCAGATTGTTGCAAAGTGGCGAAATCAACGCCGAGTTCGCCGATGTGCGGCTGTTGCTCGAGGATGCGTTGAGGATGGTTGTGGCCGGGCGTCCCGAGGCAGAGTCGATCGTGGCGGTACATGTCGATGCGGGGGTTGGCGATATCCTGGGCGACCGGATTCAGCTGGTCCAGGTGGTCGCCAACCTGCTCAGGAACGCGATACAGGCTGCGCCGGCTGACAATGCCCCCCATGTCACGATGCGGGCACGCGCGGCGGGCGACTGGATCGAGATTTCGATCGAGGACAATGGGCCGGGATTTTCTTCCGAGGCCCTTCCCCAACCCGGCGTTTCGACCACCGGCGGCAGCGGGGTGGGGCTGTCCGTGGTCAAGCGAATCCTGGCGGCGCACGACAGCGACGTGCACCTGGGCCGGGCGGTCGGCGGGGGTGCCTGCATCAGTTTTCGCCTGTTGCGGCGCGATGCGTTTGCCGGGGATGAATCGGTCGGGGAACGCGCGCTGGTCAGGCCGGATTGAACGCGCCGTCCTCACCCATCAGGTGCAGGATGCCGTCGCTGATCGCGAAGTATGCGCCGTGGATCGTCAGCTTGCCCGCCGCTTCGCGCGTCGGAACGAACGGGAAGGTGCGGAGGTTCGCGATCGAGGTGCGGACGGTTTCCAGCTCCATTTCGCGCGATGCCTCCGGGCCGTCGCCGAATTTGGCTCTCACGCGTTCGCGCGCGTCATCGAGCAGGCTGACCCAGGCGTGGACGAAGCCGCCGTCGCCCGGTTCCGAGTGCTGGAACATCTCCGTCAGCGCGGCATGCGCGCCACCGCACATGCCGTGTCCGAGCACCACGATCTCCTCGACCTCAAGCTTCGTCACTGCAAATTCGAGCGCGGCGGATACGCCATGGCGACCGCCGTCATTTTCGAATGGCGGGACCAGATTGGCGACGTTGCGCACGACGAAAATCTCCCCCGGTGACGTATCGAAAATCTGGGCGGGCTCGACGCGACTATCGGAGCAGGCGATGACCATCACCCGGGGGCTCTGCCCTTCGGACAGTGCGGCCCAGCGGTCGCGCTGCTGGCGCCAGCCGCTTTCCCTGAACCGATGATAGCCTGCGACGAGATTAGTGAATCTGGTTTCCGTCACTCGAACTTCGCGCCTCGTACCACTTCGACCCGGCTGATCACCAGCAACAGCCCATGGCTGTCGAGCAGGTCGGACAGCGTGTCGGTTAGCCGCTCAGCGCGCGTTCGGGAAGTGATTGTAAGAAATAAGATCTTGGCCTGTGCGCCGCTGAGTTGATCGTCGCGCCATGGGCCCGACGCACCAAGCCCGCCGAGCGATGGAAGCAGGGTGTAACCATTGATGCCGACATCCCGAGCAATCTGTTCGACTCGCCGCAACAGCGGTTGGTCCACCAGGATCTCGACGCGAACCCGCTCGACGGTGTCCGTCATGTGCCCAGCATCCTCGCCACCGTGGCAATCAGGGGGATGCCGATCACCACATTGAATGGGAACGTAATGCCCAGCGACATAGCGAGATACAAGCCAGGATCGGCGGCAGGCAAAGCAAGGCGCATGGCAGCCGGCACCGCGATGTAGGACGCACTCGCCGCGAGTACGCCGAGCGCTGCGGCGGAGCCGATGTCGAGACCGATTGCACTACCGACCGCTACCCCGAGCATGCCGTTGGCCACCGGGATCAGCAGCGCGAGCGTGGCGAGACGGACTGTCAGCGCACGCGCTTCGCGTAGGCGCCGCACCGCGATCAGCCCCATGTCGAGCAGGAACAGGCACAGGATGCCGCGAAACCCGCCTTCAAACACCGGGGCCACCGGCGCGAACCGGTCGGGACCCGCGATCATGCCGATGACGAAGCTGCCGACGAGCAGGACGACGGCCCCGTTGAGCAGGACCTCATGCCACAGCCCGCTTCGTTCATCGACGCGCGCCGTCGCACCGCCAGCGCGCCGCGCCAGGAGCAGGCCGGTGACGATCGCTGGGGTCTCCATCAGGGCCAACGCCGCGACCATGTAACCGGCTGGTGGTGTGCCGGCGATCCGCAGCATCTCCGTCGCGGTGACATAGGTGACCACGCTGACCGAGCCATAGTGCGCGGCGACCGCACCGGCATTGGTGGAGTCGAGCCGGCCAAAACCGCGCAACAGGCCGAACACCGGGATCGGGATCAGAAAGCTGAGCGCAAGCGCGGCGAGCGCGGCCCAGATCAGGCCCGCCTCCAACCCATGGGCGGCGACACTGACGCCGCCCTTCAGCCCGATCGCGGCCATCAGGTAGAGCGACATCGCCTTAGCGATCGGCTCCGGGATCGCCAGATCGGATCGGGCCAGCGCGGCGAATGCGCCGAGCAGGAAGAACAGGATCACCGGGCTGAGAAAGGGTTCGACGAAGCTCATCGAGCGGGCGCGTTACCGCTGACGTTACGGGGACGCAAGGCGCAAAGCCCCCGGTTGGAAAATGCCGCGCGGGACGCTATCTGCGCGCAATGAACGATCCCACGCCCGTCGCGCGCCCCGCCGAACCCGCTGCCCGCCAGCGCAAGCCTGACTGGATCCGCGTCAAGGCGCCGACCTCGGCCGGCTTTGCCGCGACGCGCGCGCTGATGCGCTCGAAGAGCCTGACGACGGTGTGCGAGGAAGCGGCGTGCCCGAATATCGGCGAGTGCTGGAGCAAGAAGCACGCGACCGTGATGATCCTGGGCGACACCTGCACCCGTGCCTGCGCCTTCTGCAACGTCAAGACCGGCATGCCGCGTGCGGTCGACCCGATGGAGCCCAACAACGTCGCCGACGCGGCGGTGCAGATGGGGCTGGAGCATATCGTGATTACCTCGGTCGACCGCGACGACCTGCCCGATGGCGGGGCGAAGCAGTTCGTCAAGGTGATCGAGGCGATCCGCAGGGCGTCGCCGACCACGACGATCGAGATCCTGACGCCGGACTTCCGCAACAAGCATGAGGCCGCGGTCGAGATGATCGTCGCGGCGCGGCCGGACGTCTACAACCACAATCTCGAGACCGTCCCGCGCTTTTATCCGACGATCCGGCCGGGTGCGCGCTATTATGCGTCGATCCGGCTTCTGGAGCAGGTCAAGAAACTCGATCCGTCGATCTTCACCAAGTCAGGCATCATGCTGGGCCTCGGCGAGGAGCGGCTGGAAGTGCATCAGGTGATGGACGACATGCGCTCGGCCGACATCGATTTCCTGACGATGGGCCAGTATCTTCAGCCGACGCCGCGTCACGCCAAGGTGCAGGATTTCGTGACCCCGGCGGCGTTCGACGCCTATGCCGCGATTGCGCGCGCCAAGGGGTTCCTGCTGGTGGCATCCTCGCCGCTGACGCGGTCGAGCTATCATGCCGGCGACGACTTCGCGAAGATGAAGGCGGCGCGCGACGCCAAGCTGGCAAAGGCGGTGGTCCCCGCCTGATGCCGCGTCACGCCGAAACTCGCCGACTGCCCTACACGCCGGAACAGATGTTCGACCTGGTCGCCGATGTCGGGCGCTATGGCGAATTCCTGCCCTGGGTCACGGCGGTGCGGGTGCGATCGAACAGCGAGAGCGAGATGGTCGCGGACCTGATGGTCGGCTTCAAGGGGCTCCGGGAGACCTTTACCAGCCGGGTCCAGAAGCAGCGGCCGGGGCATATCCGGGTCGAATATCTCGAAGGCCCGCTCAAGCACCTGCACAATGACTGGAAATTCCGGCCGGATGGCGAGGGCGGGGTGCTGGTCGATTTCGAGGTCGATTTCTCGTTCAAGAACCGCGTGTTTGAAATGCTCGCGGGGCAGGTTTTCGACCGTACGCTGCGGATGATGATCGGCGCGTTCGAACAGCGCGCGGCGGCGCTTTACTCTGAGTCGGCGGCGGGCAGCAGCAGTTCGAGCGCGCACAACGCCGCCTGAAGGCGCACGCCGCCGCGGCCGAGATCGCCGAAGTCGCGGGTGTCGGCGACGATGACGTCGGGGTCCGCGGCCTTTTCGGCGCGGGCAAAGACGACATGGCCGACCGGCTTCTTGTCGGTGCCGCCGCCGGGGCCGGCAACGCCGGTGATTGCGACCGCGACATCTGCGCCGCTCTGCTCCAGCGCGCCCTGAGCCATGCTCCAGGCAGTCGCGACCGAGACGGCGCCGAAGGTTTCGAGGACGTCACGGCTGACCTTCAGCTGCTTGGTCTTGGCGGCGTTGGAATAGGTGATGAACCCGGCGATCAGAATCTCCGACGAGCCCGGAATCTCGGTGATCGCGGCGCAGACCAGGCCGCCGGTGCAGCTTTCGGCAACCGCGACGGTGCGGCCGGCGGCGCGGTTGGCTTCAACGACGCGGCGCGCGGCATCGACGAGTTCGGCGGGGAGAATCGTGTCCATCATTTGGGCCGCGCCATAGGGCAAAGCGGCAGCTTTGGCCCGCTTTTTCGACGGTCAGCGTCGAGTTGCGCCATGCCGACGAACACGCCCGCCAGATTCTTGGGCGGCAAGGGCGCGAGATTGCTGACGATCTTGTCGAGCTTCGGGCAATCCGCCGGCTCGATCATCTGCCCGGCGAGCGGCACGACGATCACCTTGATCGCCGGAAGCACGAACATCGATCCGGCGATCGCCTGCATGTCCGGGCCGAGCAGCTTGGCGATCCCGCTGCGCGCGGCGGGCAGGGCAGGGGCAACGCCGGACTGAAGCCGCGCGGCGAAGGCCGGGTTGGGGCGGCGGAGAAAGGCGGAGGGGGGCAGGGCGGTGCAGACGCGGCCCATCTCCGCCACCATGTCGGGCAGGAGAACCTGGAACAGCGCCTCTGCCTCGCCATCGGTTAGGCAGGGGCGCGGCTGGGCCTGAACGCTGGACGCGGCGAGGCCGGTCCAGAACAGGGCGGTGGTGGCGAGGTGGCGGAAACGCATGGACTTACTCCGTCGGCAGCCGCGACGTGGCGGCCCCGTCAGGGCTTTGTAGAGACCGGACAGATATCGAAGTCTGAACCGCTCTTCTTTTTACGTTTCGTTCGCGATGCGGGGCGGTCCGCATCGACAAGCTGTACGATCGCGACGATCGCCCCGGCGAGATTCGCAGCAGGCAGAGGATCCAGCTGGGCGAAGATGGCGTCAAAGCCGCCGCAGTTCTTGGCGCGGAGATCTTTTGCAATCATAGCCCCCATCGTGTCCCGGACGAGAGGAAGGACGGCCTCAGTGTCCAGGCCATCCAATTCGCCGTCGCCGAAGCGCTTGAACGCAGCGACGGCTTCGTCCTCGCGGCCAGCGGCCGCCGCCTTGATGCGGTTCACAAGATCGGGACCGCTACGCAGCAGATACGAGTCGGGAGCGAGCGTTCCTGTGCAGGTCTTGACCATCTCTTTGACGAAAGTCGGGCCAATGGTGAGGAACAGCGCTTCCGCCTCTTTTGCCGGCATGCAATCAGCGGTCTGTGCCTGCGCCGCGTGAACCGAATGCACGGCCAGCGCGGCGCAGAGTGCGATGCGCAACGGCGTTGCGAATTTGGTCATTCGATATCCCCCTTGATGCGAATGGTAGCCATTGCCTGTGCGGCGATCCCTTCGCCGCGGCCGGTGAAGCCGAGGCGTTCGGTGGTGGTGGCCTTGAGGCTGACCTTCGCGACGGGCAGCTTCAGGATTTCGGCGATGCGCGCGCGGATCGTTTCGCGGTGCGGGCCGATCTTGGGCTCCTCACAGATCAGCGTCAGGTCGATGAAGTCGATGATGCCGCCTTGGTCGCGGACCAGCGAAGCGGCGTGTTCGAGGAAGCGATCGGACGCTGCGCCGCGCCATTGCGGGTCACTCGGCGGGAAGTGCATGCCGATATCGCCGGCGCAAATCGTGCCGAGGAGCGCATCGGTGATGGCGTGGAGCGCGACATCGGCGTCGCTGTGCCCGGCCAGCCCCTTGTTATGCGGGATCAGCACGCCGCCGAGCCAGAGTTCCTCACCGACGGCGAGGCGGTGCACGTCATAGCCCATCGCGCTTCGGGAGATAAGGTTGGCGGCATGGCGCGCCTCGGCAGCGGCGAAATCGGCGGGGTGGGTGATCTTCTCGAGCATTGCGTCTCCGGGAACGAGGGCGACGTCATGGCCCGCGCGGCGGAGCATCTGGGCGTCGTCGGTGGCTTCCTCACCGTCCGGCCAGGCGCGGTGGGCGGCGAGGATGGCGTCGAAGTGGAAGGCTTGCGGCGTCTGGACGCGGTTGAGGCCGGCGCGCGGGACGTTGTCGCCGAGCGTTTCGCTGCCCTTCGCCAGCGTATCGGCAACGGGCAGCGCCGGGGCGGCACCGGCGGCGTGGTCGAGCGCGGTGAGCAGGGCGTCGATCACTGCGGTCGGGATGAAGGGGCGGGCGGCGTCGTGGATCAGGACACGGTTCACGCCTCTGCCTTCGAGCGCCTCCAGCCCGGCGCGGACCGAGTCGCGGCGTTCGGCTCCGCCTTCGACGAAGCTGACGTTTTCAAGCTGTAATGCGCGGGCGTAATCCTGCTGGCCTTCGCCGATCACGACGATCGTCTCTGTTATCGTCGGGTGGGAGGTTAGTGCGGTAACACTATGTACAAGAACAGGTTTTCCGCAGAGCGGGGCGAACTGTTTGGGGGTGCTTCCGCCCGCGCGGATGCCCTTTCCGGCGGCGACGATGATGGCCGCAGTGGTCATGACCCGACAGCTACGCGACGGCGAAGCGACATCGACACGACGGGTTTGAACGGATTGGCGACGCTCGTCCGACACTGGCGCACCCGATGCGCGACCGGATCGCGTCGCGATGTGGCGGCGGCGCCACCGCCGCGCGACGCGGTTTCGCCAGTCGTGCTGACTTGTTCATTGGATCGTGCAGGCTGCATTCGGCCTGCCTAGCGATTGCCGGGCATGTAGGAAAGCGGGAGGGCGGCGACCGCGCGGCCGGGAACGATCTCCAGCGCTGATGCGTCCTCCATGCAGCCCACCAACGAGAGAGGTATGCATGGATTTTCAGTTCAACAGCGACAACCGGATCGAAGGCAGCGACGTCATGGCGGAGCAGGCCGAAGCGCGGGCGCGCGAGCGACTCACCCGGTTCGAAGGTCGGCTGACGCGCGTTGAGGTCCATGTGCGCGACATCGACGGCACGACCAACGGAGCCGAAGGCGTCGAGGCAGCGATCGAGGCGCGTCCGGCAGGCGCGCAGCCGGTGGCCGTGACGGACCGTGGCGCAAAGCCGGAAGCGGCAATCAATGGCGCGCTGAAGAAGCTGGTGACACGGCTGGATAGCGACTTCGGGAAGGCTGATCGGGTCCGGTGAGCCGGAGGCGGCCTTGGACCAAAACGCGGAAGACAAAGACACTCCCTAATTCCTGCCGCGAGCGGAAGTGGCTGAAGAAGCGGAGGTGAGGCGGTCACGCTTGCATCCCCGCGCTTGCCCCTGTATCGGCCCGTGCCTAAATTTCAGGCACACATGACGATGTTGAACCCCATCCAGGTCGGACCGGTGACGGTCGAGACGCCGGTGATCCTGGCGCCGATGACGGGTGTCACCGATCTGCCGTTCCGGCGGCTGGTGCGGCGCTATGGGTCGGGGCTGAACGTTACCGAGATGATCGCGAGCCAGGCAGCGATCCGCGAGACGCGGCAGTCGGTGCAGAAGGCGGCGTGGGATCCGATCGAGGAGCCGGTGTCGATGCAGCTGGTCGGCTGCACGCCCTATGAAATGGCCGAGGCGGCGAAGCTGAACGAAGATCGCGGCGCGGCGATCATCGACATCAACATGGGCTGTCCGGTGCGCAAGGTGACCAATGGCGACGCCGGGTCGGCGCTGATGCGGGTGCCGGACCTTGCCGCAAAGCTGATCGAGGCGTGCGTCAAGGCCGTCAGCGTGCCGGTGACGGTGAAGATGCGTATGGGGTGGTGCCATGACAGCCTGAACGCGCCCGAGCTGGCGCGCGTCGCGGAGGAGCTGGGCGCGAAGATGGTGACGGTGCACGGCCGCACCCGCAACCAGATGTACAAGGGCAGCGCCGACTGGGCGTTTGTGCGCAAGGTCAAGGATGCGGTGTCGATCCCCGTCATTGTCAATGGCGATATCTGCACGGTCGAGGATGCACGCACGGCGCTGGCGCAATCGGGCGCGGATGGCGTCATGATCGGGCGCGGGGCTTACGGCAAGCCATGGGTGCTGCGCCAGGTGATGGACGCGCTGACCGGCAAGGGTGAGCGGCCCGACCCGGGCATCGACGAACAATATGCTTTGATCGCAGAGCATTACGCGATGATGCTCGATCACTATGGTGAGATGACCGGCGTCAATCTGATGCGTAAGCATATCGGCTGGTATACCAAGGGGCTGCCCGGTTCGGCCGAGTTCCGCAACAAGGTGAACCAGGAGCCCAAGGCCGCGATCGTGCTGGGCATGCTCGACGAATTCTATGCGCCGTTCCGCGGCATGCCTGCGCTGGGATCATGGCCGTCACGCGAAGCGGCCTGAGGCCGCCGCCGCAGCCGGGTGAGCCGGACCTGACCGAGATTTTCGGCGGGTTGCCGTGCGCCGCATTGGTGCTCGACCCGCAGGATAGGGTGACGCGCGCCAATATGGCGTGCGAGCATCTGCTCAATCATAGTGAGAAGGCGATGCTGGGGCAGCGGCTCGACCGCATCTTTGCGCTGCCCGAGGGCTATGGCGGGCGGCGCGACGGGCATGGCTTTGCCGCGTTCGATGTCGAGATCGAGCCGACGCGGTCGCCGCGCACGCGGGTCGACTTCATCGAGCAACCGATTACCGAACATCCCGGCTGGCGGATCGTGACGCTGCATCAGGCGCCGACGTCGCGCCGGCTGTCGGTCGGCGCGGATCGCAGCGCGGGCGCGCGCGCGGCGGTGGGTGCGGCGGCGATGCTGGCGCATGAGATCAAGAACCCGCTGTCGGGCATCCGCGGCGCGGCGCAGTTGCTGAGCGGAGACGATGATGCCGAGGCGCGCGCGGAGCTGACGCAGCTGATCACCACCGAAGTCGACCGCATCGCCGCGCTGATCGACCGGATGCAGGATTTCACCGACACGCGCCCGCCCAAGCTGGCGCCGCACAATATCTATCCGCTGCTCGACCATGCCCGCCGCGTGGCGCTGGCAGGATCTGCGCGCGGCATGGTGATCGAGGAGCGGTTCGATCCGTCGCTGCCCCCGGTCATGATGGACAAGGACGCGTTCCTGCAGATCGCGATGAATTTGCTCAAGAACGCTGCCGAGGCACTGCGCGATACGCCCGAGCCGAAGATCATCCTATCCACGCAATACCGTCATGGCGTCGCGATGCGGCCGGGGCCGGACCAGCCGCGCCGGTGGCTGCCGATCGAGTTTTCGGTGACCGATAACGGGCCGGGCGCGCCGGCGGACATCGCCAGCCATTTGTTCGAGCCGTTCGTGTCGGGCAAGCCCGAGGGCAAGGGGCTGGGGCTGCCGCTGGTCGAGAAGCTGGTGCGCGATATGGGCGGGGTTGTCGAATATGCGCGTGCCGGGGATCCGGAGATGACGGTGTTTCGGGTCAATTTGCCGAGGGCGGACGGGTGAGCACCGCCTCCATCCTGATCTGTGACGACGACGCCGCGATCCGCACCGTGGTGACGCAGGCGCTTCGGCGTGCGGGGCATCGCGTGACGGCGGCGGCATCGCTGGGCGAGTTGCGGCGCGAATTGGCAGCGGCGCGGCCCGATGTGCTCGTGACCGATGTGGTGCTGCCCGACGGCAATGGGCTCGATTTCGTCGCGACCTTTACCGGCGAGACGCCCGATGTGCCGGTGATCGTGCTGTCGGCGCAGAATACGCTGTCGACCGCCGTGCGCGCGACCGAGGCGGGGGCGTTCGACTATCTGCCCAAGCCGTTCGACCTGGATGCGCTGACCGCGACGGTGGCGAGCGCACTGGCGCGGGGGCGGCGGCTGGTCGATGATCTGCCAGCCTCGGAGGAGCAGGCGGTTGCGCTGATCGGGCGCTCGCCGGCGATGCAGGACGTGTATCGCGTCATCGCGCGGGTGGTGTCGAACGAACTGACGGTGCTGATTACCGGCGAGAGCGGGACCGGCAAGGAGCTGGTGGCGCAGGCGATCCATGACCTTGGCCCGCGGCGGCGCGCGCCGTTCGTCGCGATCAACATGGCGGCAATCCCGCGCGAGCTGATCGAGGCAGAGCTGTTCGGGCATGAGAAGGGCGCGTTCACCGGGGCTGCGGCGCGGGTGGCGGGCAAGTTCGAGCAGGCGTCGGGCGGGACGCTGTTCCTCGACGAGATTGGCGACATGCCGATGGAGGCGCAGACGCGGCTGCTGCGCGTGCTGCAGTCGGGCGAGTTCACCACGGTCGGCGGTGCGCGGGCGATCCGGGCGGATGTGCGCATCGTCGCGGCGACCAACAAGGATCTGATGAACCAGGTCGTGTCGGGACAGTTTCGCGAGGATCTGTTCTATCGGTTGAACGTCGTGCCCATCGCGCTGCCAGCGTTGCGCGAGCGGCGGCAGGATGTGCGGTTGCTGGCGCGGCATTTCCTCGATCGCGCGGTCGAGGATGGCTTGCCGCGCAAACATGTCGGCGACGATGCGATTGCGGTGCTGGAGGCGCATGACTGGCCGGGCAATGTCCGCGAGCTTGAAAACCTCATGCGGCGCATGGCGGCGCTGCATCGCGACGAGTGGATCGATGGCGATGCGGTGCGCGCGATGCTGGGCGAAGCGGGGGGCTTTGCTGCGCCAACGCGCGATGCGGGGATCGAGGCGGCGGTGATCGCGCGGCTGACCCGGCTGGCGGCGGAGGAGCCGGCGGTGCTGGAGGACGGCACGCTGTACGATCGCATCATCGGTGAGGTCGAGCGCCCGCTTATCGAGGCGATGCTGGCGCGGCACGGGCATAACCAGCTGCGCGCTGCGCGGGCGCTGGGGATCAACCGGAATACGTTGAGGAAGCGCTTGGACACGCTGGGTATCGATGTTGGGGGGCGGCTGGACGACCCGGCCTAGCGGCGGATTTGGCCCGTTTAGCGACAGATTGAGCGACAAGTGTGTTTTCATGGCAACAATGTTGTTGTAGCCAGGTCACGATGGATGTTGCCGCAAAGCCACTGATCGACGCGGGCGTGCCCCGCTGGCGGCTGAGCATCACCCCCTTTGTCGAGCTTCTGGTTCTGGCGCTGGCGCTGGCGGTGCTGGTCACCAGCTACTTCGTGGTGAGCGGGAATACGGGGTCGCAGCGGTTGCTGACCCCGCCGCTGGTCGCGCTGTTGCTGGTTGGGAACCTCATACCACTGGTCGCGCTGATCGTGCTGGTCGGGCGGAGGGTCGCGATGCGGCGCGCGGCGCGGTCGCCGCTGGGTGGGCGGGCGCGGTTGCATGTGCGGCTGGTGGCGGTGTTCTCGATCTTGGCGAGCGTGCCGACGATCTTCGTGTCGATCGTTGCGTCGCTGTTGTTCCAGTATGGTGTGGAGTTCTGGTTTTCGGACCGCGCGCGCGGAATGCTGGAGAATGCTTCGGCGGTGGCGGCAGGGACGCTGAGCGATCTTCAGCAGCGCGTCGGCGCAAATACCGAGGCGATGTCCACCGACCTTGCGGGCGCGTTGGCCGAAGGCGTTCCGATCGATAGTCAGACCTTCTTTAACTATCTTTTCGTGCAGACGACGCAGCGCGAACTGTCCGAAGCAGCGATCGTGCGTCAGACCGAGACAGGCGAGATCATCGTTCTCGCGATCCTCAACCCGTATGACCGGCTGATCGAGCAGCAGATCAGCGCGGGCGCGATCAATCAGTTGAAGAGTGGGGCGCGCAAAGTCGTCGTCGAAGATGCGGGAGGTCGGATTCGTGCAATCACGCGCTTTGCAAACGCGCCCGACACCTACCTCTATGCAGCACGCGTGGTGGATCAGGCGCTATTCGACCGCAAGACCCGCGCCGACGCGGTAGTCTCGGACTATCGCACGCTCACCGACCGGTCGCGCACGTTGCAACTTCAATTCAACGTCGCGCTGCTGCTGCTGTCCCTCCTTATCGTCGGCCTCGCCGTCTGGGCCGCACTGGAGATTGCCGATCGCCTCGTCCGGCCTGTCGGCGATCTGGTGAAGGCGGCGCGGGATGTCGCGGAGGGCGATCTTGGCACCCGCGTGCCGACGCCGCGGGCGGATGACGAGATCGGCACGCTGGCCACGGCGTTCAATCGCATGACCGACCGGTTGCAGGAACAGACCAACGCGCTGGTCGATGCCAATGCCGAGTCCGAGAGCCGCCGCGCACTGATCGAGGCGGTTATGTCCGGCGTAACCGCGGGCGTGCTGTCTATCGATGCCGAGCGGCGTATCCGTCTGATCAACAGTTCCGCCATGGCGCTGTTGCAGCCGAGCGACGCGCCGGTCGGCAAGCTGCTCGCCGAGGTTGCGCCGGAGCTGGACGCGGTGCTGGGCGGGGAGACGCGTGAGGATATCGTTCAGCTGACCAGCGGGGGCGAGGCGCGGACGCTGGCGGTGAAGATCACCCGCGACGAGGCCGGGCAGGTGCTGACATTCGACGACATCACCCAACAACTGCTCGATCAGCGGCGCGCGGCCTGGTCCGACGTTGCGCGGCGGATCGCGCATGAGATCAAGAACCCGCTGACCCCGATCCAGCTTGCCGCCGAGCGGTTGCAGCGGCGCTACGGCAAGAAGATCGAGAGCGACGACGGCACCTTTGCCAAGCTGACCGACACGATCGTGCGGCAGGTCGGCGATTTGCGGCGGATGGTAGACGAATTCTCGTCCTTCGCGCGGATGCCCAAGCCGATCTTCCGCGAGGAATCGATCATCGATGTCGCGCGCCAGACTTTGTTCCTGCACGAGGTCGCCAAGCCCGAGATCCGCTTTACTTTCGATGCGCCCGATGGCTTGCCGCCATTGGTGTGCGACCGCCGCCAGCTGGGGCAGGCCTTGACCAATCTGATCAAAAATGCGGTCGAGGCGATCGAGGCGCGCACCGAGGCCGACACGCCCGGCGCGGTGAGCATGGCGGTGCGCGAGGCGGCGGATGCGCAGCTGATCATTGAAATTGCCGACAACGGCATCGGATTGCCGGCCGAGCGCGAGCGGATCGTCGAGCCGTATATGACGACGCGCGCACGCGGGACGGGTCTGGGCCTCGCGATCGTCAAGAAGATCGTCGAGGAGCATTTCGGCACGATGGCCTTTGCCGATCGCGACGGCGGGGGGACGGTGGTGACGCTGTGTTTCGACACGGCGACGCTGGAGCGACTGGTGGGAACCGGGGGTAGTGACGAGACGGAACAGGGTGCAGCCGGGCTGACCGCGTTGACCCCGACCAAGAACGGAAATGCACAATGAAACTCGATATCCTGGTCGTCGATGACGAAGCCGATATCCGCGAGCTGGTCGCGGGCGTGCTGGAGGACGAAGGCTACGAGACGCGCAGCGCCGCCGACAGCGATGCCGCGCTGGAGGCGATTGCCGAGCGGCGGCCGAGCCTGGTCCTGCTCGACGTGTGGCTGCAGGGATCGCGGCTCGACGGGCTGGACCTGCTGGACGAGATCAAGCGCCGTGATCCGTCGATCCCGGTGCTGGTGTTTTCGGGGCATGGTAATCTCGACACTGCGGTCGCAGCGATCCGGCGTGGGGCATCGGACTTTATCGAAAAGCCGTTCGAGGCCGAGCGGCTGATGCTGCTGGTCGAGCGCGCGACCGAGACCGAGCGGCTGCGGCGCGAGGTCGCCTCGCTGCGCGCGAGCGTGGGGCGGGGGACCGACCTGCACGGCACGTCCGGCGCGATCAACACGGTGCGCGCGACGCTGAAGCGCGTGGCGGCGACGGGAAGCCGGGTGATGATCACCGGCGGACCGGGCACAGGCAAGGAGGTGGCCGCGCGGCTGCTGCATGAATGGAGCAATCGCGCGAACGGCCCGTTCGTGATCGTCAGCGCGGCGCGGATGACGCCGGAGCGGATGGAGGAGGAGCTGTTCGGGGTCGAGGACGGCGATCTGGTCCATCCCGGCCTGCTCGAACAGGCGCATGGCGGAACCTTGTTCCTGGACGAGATCGCCGACATGCCGCTGACGACGCAAGGGCGGATCCTGCGCGTGCTGACCGAACAGAAGTTCAACCGCGTCGGCGGGCAGCGGCAGGTGAAGGTCGATGTGCGCGTGGTCTCTGCTACCTGTCGCGACCTGACCACCGAGATCGCCGAGGGACGGTTCCGCGAGGACCTGTTCTATCGCCTGAACGTCGTGCCAGTGACGATCCCGCCGCTGACCGAGCGGCGCGAGGATATTCCGGCGCTGGTGGAGCATTTCGTGGCGCATTACGCGACCGAACGCCGCGTGCCGACCCCGGAAGTGGCGGGCGAGGCGATGGTCGCGCTGCAAAGTTATGAATGGCCGGGCAATGTCCGCCAGTTGCGCAACGTGGTTGAGGCGACGGTGATCCTGGCGCCGGGCGACCGGATCGGGCGGATCGACATCGACATGCTGCCGACCGATGTGCTGGGCCGCCGCGACGATGGCGGGATGGGCGCTGCGACGATCATGGGCGCGCCGCTGAAGGAAGCGCGCGAGAGTTTCGAGCGCGAATATCTGCGGGTTCAGATCAAGCGCTTCTCAGGCAATATCTCCCGCACCGCGCATTTCATCGGCATGGAGCGGTCGGCGTTGCACCGCAAGTTGAAGCTGCTTGGCATTCATGAGGGGCGGGAGGAGTAGGTCTCCGACTCAATCCTCCCCTTGGCGGGGGAGGATCGTCCGCTTTGACGCTATGACGATAGCTTCATCAACCCGATCCCGCTGACGATCAGCGCGGCCGCCAGCAAGCGGGCAGGGGTGATCGCCTCGCCCAGAAACACGATGCCGACGACGAACGCGCCGATCGCGCCGATGCCGGTCCAGATCGTATAGGCCGTGCCCAGCGGCAGCTCACGCATCGCGGCGGCGAGCAGCGCGAAGCTGGCGATCAGCGCAACGATGGTGATCGCGGCGGGGAGCGGCCGGGTGAAGCCGTCCGACAGCTTCATGGTGCTGGCCCAGACGATTTCGAGCAATCCGGCGATCAACAACAAGATCCAGGCCATATGGCCCTCCTTTGACAAGAGAGCCGGGCCGTCCCGGGCTTGGACCCGCGTGCTGCGGGGGAGGGCGTGGCCTCGCGCGCCGGATATGGGACAGCGGCGCCGCGCCGGCAAGGGGCGCTATGGACGTTGGCGGAGGCAATACCTACATTGCGCAGATCGCGCCGCTTCGTGGCGCGCATCCGACGCCGGGAAACGGCGCGACTGCGGGAAATCCCCGCCAAAAACAGTGAGCTGCATCATGGCCGACAAGCAGACATCCCTTCAGGACCTGTTCCTCAACGCGCTGCGCAAATCCAAGACCCCGGTGACCATGTTCCTGGTCAAGGGCGTGAAGCTGCAGGGAATCGTGACCTGGTTCGACAATTTTTCCGTGCTGCTGCGCCGCGACGGTCAGTCGCAGCTGATCTACAAGCACGCAATTTCGACGATCATGCCGTCGGGTTCGGTGGATGTGGCGTCGATCGTGGACGCCATCCCCGACACCCCGTCGAAGAACCCGGTTCTGCAGGAAATTTTCCTGGGCGCGGTGAAGCGTCAGCAGGAAAATGTGACGATGTTCCTGGTCAATGGCGTGATGCTGCAGGGCGGGATCGCGGCGTTCGACCTGTTCTGCATGCTGCTCCAGCGCGACGGCGTCTATCAGCTGGTCTATAAGCATGCGGTGTCGACGATCCAACCGGCGCACCCGCTGGACCTGACCGATCAGGGCGAGGAAGCCTGATCCTTTTGGAAGTTGCCCGATGAGTACCGGATTTGACCGCGACCCCGACGAGTTTACGCGGGGCGCGCGGGCAGTTGTCGTCTATCCCGACCTTGGCGGATCGAGCCGGGATGCTGAGGCGCGGCTGGAGGAAACGGCGGGCCTTGCGGTCGCGATCGGTGTCGAGGTGGTCGAGCGCGTCGCGCTGCGCATCCGTGCGGCCAAGCCCGGGACGCTGATCGGATCGGGGCAGGTCGAGGCGCTGGCCGAGACGGTGCGCGACCGCGAGCTCGGGCTTGCCGTATTCGACGCGGCACTGACGCCGGTGCAGCAGCGCAATCTGGAAACCGCGCTAGGCTGCAAGGTGATCGACCGCACCGGCCTGATTCTCGAGATTTTCGGCGAGCGCGCGCGCACCGCCGAGGGGCGGTTGCAGGTCGAGCTGGCGCATCTCGACTATCAGGCGGGGCGGCTGGTGCGCAGCTGGACCCACCTTGAGCGGCAGCGCGGCGGCTTCGGCTTTCTGGGCGGTCCGGGCGAAACGCAGATCGAGGCCGACCGCCGCCTGATCCGCGACCGCATGGCGCGGTTGCGGCGTGAGCTGGATTCGGTGAGCCGGACGCGCGGGCTGCATCGTGAGCGGCGGCAGCGTGCGCCGTGGCCGGTGATCGCGCTGGTCGGCTACACCAATGCCGGAAAATCCACGCTGTTCAATCGCTTGACCGGCGCTGACGTCATGGCGGAGAATTTGCTGTTCGCGACGCTAGACCCGACCTTGCGGCAGATTTCGCTGCCCGGGATCGACAAGGCGATCCTGTCGGACACGGTGGGGTTCGTCTCCGAACTGCCGACACAGTTGGTCGCGGCGTTCAAGGCGACGCTGGAGGAAGTGGTATCGGCGGATCTGCTGATCCATGTCCGCGACATTGCGCACCCGGACAGCGAGGCGCAGCGGGACGATGTCGAGTCGGTGCTGAAGGATATCGGCGTAGCCGAGGAGACGCCCCGGTTTGAGGCGTGGAACAAGCTCGACCTGCTCGATGCGGAGCGGCGGGACGACGTGCTGGCCGAGGCCGCCAAGCGCGACGATGTGCTGGCGGTTTCGGCGCTGAGCGGGGAGGGGGTCGATACGCTGATCGACCGCGTCGCTGCGCGACTGACGTTGGGCCATCGCCGCTATCGCGTGACGCTTCCTGCGGCGGACGGGGCGGGGGCGGCGTGGCTGCACCAGCATGGTGAGGTGATCGACCACTGGATCGACGGCGAGACCGCGATCTACGACGTGCGAATGGCGCCGAAGGATCATGAACGGTTCGCGGTGCGCAACGGATGACGGCACGGCGTGCGGTAATGCTGGGGCTGGGCGCGCTACTGCTGGTCGCGGCTGGTCCTGCGGCGCGTGAGCCGGCGACGGTCCGCGTGCGGCTGGTGACCAGCGCCGGAAACATCACGCTGGCGCTGGACGCGCGGCGGGCGCCGCTGACGACCGCGAACTTCCTGCGCTATGTCGATGATGGACGGCTCGAAGGCACGCATTTCTATCGCGCAGCGCGGCGCAAGGGCGATCCGACCAAGGGCTTCATCCAGGGTGGCATCGGCACCGATGCGCGCCGCATCCTGCCGTCCGTGCCGCTGGAGCCGACCAGCAAAACCGGGATCAAGCACCTGAGCGGCACGATTTCGATGGCGCGGTCGGTCAATCCCAATTCGGCGCATGGCAATTTCTCGATCATGGTCGGCGACAATCCGACGCTCGACGCGCGGCCGGGCAAGCTTGGCTATGCCGCCTTCGGGCGGGTGATCGGTGGGATGGACGTCGTCGGCCGCATCCTGGCCATGCCGACTGGCGGCGGGCGCGAAGAGATGCGCGGCCAGATGATCCTGAAGCGGGTCAGGATCCTGCGCGCCGAGCGGCTCGACGGGACGGCCAAGCCGACCGGGCGCCCCAGGCCGTGGCTGATCGACCTGCCGTGGCGGCGCGATTAGGGACGAAGCGTCCGTAATTTCACCTAAATCGCGCACGGCGGCTTGCTGCGATGCAGCATCGTTGCCATATTGTTGCGATGGATACCGAGAAGGGGGCGGAGACAGCGCCCAACCCAACGCCAATTGTGCTGGAGGGGATCGTCAGGCAGAAATGCATGAACGCGATCTATAACCGCACGCGTATGGTGCTGGCGCCGCACATTCTCTACACGCGCGGCGGGTCGCTCTATGTCGACGCGCAGGTGGTGTCGCGCGACTTCGTGATCCCGCGCGAAGAGAAGTTCGGGACGTTCAAGGTGGACGGGCTCAAGAGCCTGGCGCTGACCGAACGCGATTTCGCGATCAGTCGGCTGTATCTGCCCGAGTCCGAGAAATATGCCGGGACGACATTGATGGCGGTCGAGCCGCAGGGCGCTTCGGCCTGAGCCTTATTCGGCCGATTTGACCGCGACCCAGAGGTCTTCCTGTTCCGCCAATGACAGGCTCGCGAACGTGTCGCCCGCCTGAGCCTCCATCGCGCGGAAGCGGCGTTCGAATTTGGCGTTGGCGGCGCGCAGGGCGGCTTCGGGGTCGATGCCGAGCTTGCGTGACCAGTTGACGGTGGCGAAGAGCAGGTCGCCGATTTCCTCCGCACGGTGATCGTCGCTGGTCGCACTCTCGACCTCGGCCAGTTCTTCGTCGATCTTCGCGCGGGCATCCGCCGGGTCGGTCCAGTCGAAGCCGGTGCGCGCCGCGCGTTTCTGCAGCTTTTCGGCGCGGGTAAGGGCGGGGAGGCCGATCGCGACCCCGTCGAGCGCCCCGCTCGTCCCCTTGCTCCCCCGCTCTTCGGCCTTGATTTGTTCCCACAGGTGATGGCCGCCGCTTTCGGCGCCACGGAAGATGTGCGGGTGGCGGCGCTCCATCTTGTCGCAGATGCCGGCGATGACGTCGGACAGGTCAAACGCGCCGAGTTCCTGCGCCATGCGGCTGTGGAAGATGACCTGGAGCAGCAGGTCACCGAGTTCGTCCTTGAGATCGGTCAGGTCGTCGCGCGCGATGGCGTCAGCGACCTCATAGGCTTCCTCGATCGTATAGGGTGCGATGGTCGCGAAGGTCTGGACGGTATCCCATTCGCAGCCTGTGACCGGATCGCGGAGTTGCGCCATGATCGCCATCAGGCGCTCGATACCGGGGGGCGTGATTTCGCAGTGATCCTGCGCGGGGGAGACCGCCTGCTCGCTCATGGCTTAAGTCCGATAATATACATTATGTTAAATTGGCGTCGCTATGTGGCTCGAGGATCAGGACGTTCCCCTCCACCCGCCACGATTTGAGCCGGGTCAGGAAGTTCATCCCCAGCACGTCGAGATCCCCAAAGCTCGGCGCGACGAACACGGTCAGGTCCTTTGTCGCGAGCGATCCCACCGCGATGCGCTCCGCCTGTGCGCGCCGGGCATCGACCGTTCCGTTGGCGGTCGACACCTGCACCGGCAGGCCGCGCACATATTCGATACCAGCAGCCTGCGCTGTCCCTTCGCTGATCGCACTGACCGTCGCGCCGCTGTCAATCAGCATGCGCCGCTCGACCCCGTTGATCGTTGCGCGCGCCCAGAAATGGCCGTCGGGCGACAGTCGGATGCGCACGGTTTCGCCCGACGTGACCTGCGCCGGTTCGGACAGGCCGACGCTGGTGGTGATCGCTTCCAGCTGGTCGCCGATCCGATCCTTGTTGATCACGACGACATAGATCAGCGCAGCGATTGCCGCCCAGCCGATCACCGTCTTGACGATGAAGCCGAATTGCATGTTCCGCACGCTGAGCGAGCCCAGCACCAAGGCCAGGAACCCGACCAGTGAGACCAGTTGGATGATCTGCATTTCGGTCAAACGTGCAACTCCATGCCGTCATGGCCCGGCTCGACCCCGGCGGGCAGCTCGGCCTTCAGGGTCATATAGTCCATTGAATGATCCATGTGCACCAGAACCGTGCGGCGCGCACGACATTGCTGCGCCCAGGCGAGCGTTTGCGCGAGATGCGGATGCGTCGGGTGCGGCTCACGGCGCAGCGCATCGGCGACCCACAGGTCGAGATCGCTGTAGAGCGTTGCCATGTTGTCAGTGAATGTATTAAAATCAGTGGCATAGCCGATTGACTTGCCAGCATGTTCGAAGCGCAGCCCGGCGCTGGTGACGCCACCGTGCGGCTGATTGACGGTGCGCACGGTAATGTCGCCGATCGCCATGCCGTCACGCAACGGCTCGATCGTCGCGGTCGGGCGGTATGGCCCGCCCCCTTCGAACACGTAGCGGAAGCGGTCGTGCAGGCGCTCCTGCGTTTTCCAGTCGGCGAGGCCGCGCACCGGCGCGCCGCGCAGGTGCATCAGCTGGCGCAGATCGTCGATGCCGTGGCAGTGATCGGCGTGATCATGGGTCCAGATGACGGCGTCCACATCCGCGACATTGGCGGCGATCAGCTGTTCGCGCAGGTCGGGGCTGGTATCGACGAGGATACGGGTCGCGCCGGCCTCGACCAGGATCGACGCGCGGGTGCGACGATTGCGCGGATCGGTCTGGTCGCAGCTGCCCCAGTCGTTGCCGATGCGGGGGACGCCCGAAGACGTGCCTGAGCCGAGGATGCGGACCTTCACGGGGCCGCTGCGGTCTTTGCGAACAGCCGATGGAAGTTTTCGCGGGTCGACTCGGCTAGCTCCTCGGCATCCATGCCGCGCAGCTGGGCGAGAAAGCGGCACGTGTCGGCGACGAAGGCCGGCTCGCCGGTCTTGCCGCGGTGCGGGACGGGGGAGAGGAACGGGGCGTCGGTTTCGATCAGCAGCCGATCGAGCGGGAGCCGCGCGGCGGTTTCCTGAAGATCACGGGCATTCTTGAACGTCACGATGCCCGATATGGAGATATAAAAGCCCAATTCCAGTGCCTTGTCAGCGAAAGCTCCACTTGCTGTGAAGCAGTGGATGACGCCGGGATAGGCCCCCTTCCCCATTTCTTCAGCGAGGATGTTGGCGGTGTCCTCCTCGGCATCGCGGGTATGGACGATCAACGGCAGGCCGGTTTCGCGGCTGGCGGCGATGTGCGCGCGGAAGCTCTTCTGCTGCTGCGCGCGGTCGCTATGGTCGTAATAATAGTCGAGCCCGGTTTCGCCGATGCCGACCACGCGCGGGTGCGTGGCGCGGGACAGCAGCTTGGCGGTGTCGATATGCGGATGCTCGTCCGCCTCATGCGGGTGGATGCCGACGGTGGCCCAGACGTCGGCCTCACGCTCGGCGGTGGCCAGCACCTCATCCCATTCGCGCTCGCGCGTGGCGATGTTGAGCATTGCCACGACGCCGCTGTCACGGGCGCGGGCGAGCACTTCGGGCTGCTGCTCGGCCAGTCCCTTATAGTTGAGGTGGCAGTGGCTGTCGGCGAGCCTCATGCGGTGGGTTCCTCGGCGAGTACGAGGCGCGGGAACACGCCGGTCGGCGGGTCGAGGCGGAAGCCCGACGCCACGGCGTCTTCATACCAGCCCTTGTTGTCGAGCGCCGCATGGTCGCGCGCGCTCTGCCCCAGCTGGTCGAGGATCTTGCCGGCGCTTTCGGGGATTACCGGCAGGACCAGGATCGCCAGATCGCGGATCGCGCGGACCAGCGTGCCCAGAACGGCGTGCATCCGCTCCGGGTCGGTCTTGCGCAGCGCCCAGGGGGCCTGGACGTCGATATACTGGTTGCAGGCGAACACCGCGCGCATCCACGCCTCAAGCCCCTGATTGAGCGCGAGGGTGTCGAACGCGGTGCGGAACTCGCGGTCGGCCTCGTCGATCGTCGTGAGCAATTCGGCATCGGCGGGATCGCTACGGCCCGATTCAGGCAGCGCGCCTTCGAGGTTCTTGGCGATGAACGACAGCGTTCGCTGGGCGAGGTTGCCGAAGCTGTTCGCCAGATCGGCATTGGCGCGGGTGACGATCGCCTCATCGCTGAAGCTGCCGTCATTGCCGAAGGCCACCTCGCGCAACAGGAAATAGCGCAACGCGTCGACGCCATAGAGCCGCGTCAGCTCCATCGGATCGGCGACGTTGCCGGTCGATTTCGACATCTTCTCGCCGCGATTGAGGATGAAGCCGTGCGCGAACACCTGTTGGGGCAGCGGCAGATCGGCCGACATCAGGAAGGCGGGCCAGTAGACCGCGTGGAAGCGCGTGATGTCCTTGCCGATCAGGTGCAGGTTCGCCGGCCAGTAGCGCGCCAGATCGCTCCCAGCATCGGGATAGCCGGTGCCGGTAAGATAGTTGGTCAGCGCGTCGACCCAGACATACATGACATGGCCGGGCGCGTTCGGCACCGGCACGCCCCAGTCGAAGCTGGTGCGCGATACCGACAGGTCCACCAGCCCGCCCTCGACGAACTTGACGACCTCGTTGCGCGAGCGCTCCGGTCGGATGAAGTCCGGGTTTGCAGCGTAGAGGTCGAGCAAGGGCTGCTGGTATTTGGACAGGCGGAAGAACCAGGTTTCCTCGGCGGTCCATTCGACGGGGGTGCCCTGCGGCGACAGCTTGACGCCGCCCTCCCCTTCGGTCAGCTCCTTCTCTTCGTAAAAGGCTTCGTCCCGGACCGAATACCAGCCCTCGTAGCGATCGAGATACAGGTCGCCCTTGGCCTCCATCGCGGCCCAGATGGCTTGGCTGGCGGCATAATGATCGGGGTCGACCGTGCGGATGAAGCGATCATATGAAATATTCAAATCGCGCGCCATGTCACTGAAATAGGCTGACATTTCATCAGCAAGCTGACGCGGGGTCAGGTCGCGGGCGCGCGCGGTCTGGGCGATCTTGAGGCCATGCTCGTCGGTTCCGGTCTGAAAGCGCACGTCGCGCCCCGCCTGACGCTGGAACCGCGCGATCGCGTCGGCGGCGATCATCTCATAGGCGTGGCCGATATGCGGCTTGCCATTGGGGTAGTGGATCGCGGTGGTGATGTAGTAAGGTTCGGACATGGGGGCGCTCTAGCGGCTTCTGCGCGGCGGCGAAAGCAGTCAGCGCTTCGCCAGCCGCGCGATAATCCCGCCCATTTCGAACACCGTCGCCTGCGCGTCGAGCGACTGGGCGAGCGCGACCGGGCCGAGCTGCGACGCGGCCTCATAGACGGCAATCGCCTCCGCTAGGGCTGCGCCATGCCGTCCGCGTGCTTCGGCAAGCGCGAATGCGGGGACTCGGGCGAGGAACGCCTCGTAGCGCGGTTGCGCGGCCTTCGTGCCCAGCGTGCGGGCGAGGCGGGCGCGGATCGCGTTATCGGGATCGCCGCGCGCGGCGATGGCGGCCATTTCGCTGTCGATCGAAGCGAGGTCGAGCCCGGCGAAGCTGAGTGCACGACCGGGCGACCCCTGCCCCGCGCGGACCAGCGCTTCAACCTCCGCCGCGCTTGCCTCGGGCATCGCTGCGCGAACGGCGGCGGCAACTTCGCTGTCGGGCAGCGGGTCGAAGCGGAGCACGCGGCAGCGCGAGCGGATCGTCGGGAGGAGCCGTCCCGGCGAATGGCTGACCAGGAGGAAGATCGTTCCCGCAGGTGGCTCTTCGAGATTCTTGAGCAGCGCGTTGGCGGCCCCCGGGCGTTCGACATCGTCAATCGCGTCGATCACGATGACGCGGCGGCTCGACATGCTCGGCTTGGTCGCGAACATCGGGTTCAGCGCACGGATCTGGGCGATGTTGATCGACCGCGCGATATTCTCGCCGGGCTTGTCGGGGTCCTTGGGCAGGCGCACCAGCGCGCGATAATCGGGGTGCGCGCCGGACTCGATCAGCTTGCGGGTCGGGTTGTCTTCGGGAAGGTCGAAGCCGTCCGAGGGCGCAATCTGCCCCGCCCCCTCAGCCAGCAGCCGCGCGGCGGCGGCGCGGGCGAAGGTCGCTTTGCCCAGCCCTTCGGCACCCGCGATGAGCCAAGCGTGATGCAGCTGCCCGCTCGACATGGCGGCGCGAAACGCGGCCTTTGCCGCGGCATTGGGGCCGGTTGACGTCATGGTAGCAGGTCAATCAGCGCGTCCATCAGCGACGTCGTGACGTCATCCATGCTGCCCGAGGCATCGACCAGGCGGACGCGATCCGGCTCGGCCGCAGCGATGCGGCGGAACTGTGCAGCGACAGCGGCGTGGAAGGCCGGCCCGCGCGCGCCGAAACGGTCGGCGGCCCCGCCGTCACGCTCAAGCGACCGGGCATGGCCGGCACCATCGGGCAGGTCGAGCACGAGGGTGCGGTCGGGCAACAGCCCGCGCGACCCGAAGCCGTGCAGCGCCAGGATCGCGGCATCGTCGATGTCCTGCGCGCCCTGATAAGCGCGGGTGGAATCGACATAACGATCGCACACGACCCAGCTGCCCGCCTCGACCGCGGGGCGGATCAGCTTTTCGACATGGTCCGCGCGCGCGGCGGCGAACAACAAAGTCTCGGTATGCGCACTCCAGCGGGTGACCGCGCCCTGCATCAACAGGCCGCGGATCGCCTCTGCCCCCTCGGTCCCGCCGGGTTCGCGGGTGAGCACGACATGGATGCCCCGCGCCTCAAGCGCAGCGGCGAGCCGCTTCGCCTGGGTCGACTTGCCCGCGCCCTCCCCGCCTTCGAGGCTGAGGAAGACGCCCCTCACGCGCCGAACAGCGACAGGAAGCCGGCCCAGATGCGGCCGAAGAAGCTGGCTTCACCGACATCGGCGGCGGCGACCAGCGGCAGGCGCTGTTCGGGCAGGCCCGGCGAGGTGACGACGAGGTCGGCGATGTGCTGGCCCGCCTTGATCGGCGCCTTGATCGGCCCCTGATAGACCACGGTCGCGCGCAAATTGGGGTTGGCTCCCGACGGGATCGCGATGGCGAGATCGCGCGGGGCGACGAGGCCGACCTGCGACGCATCGCCCAGTTGGACATCGGCCTGCTCGACCGTGCGACCCTTGCTCACCAGCTTGCGCGAGGACCAGGCGCGGAAGCCCCAGTCCATGAACTTGACCGATTCCTCGATCCGCGCATTGAAACTGTTCAGCCCGGCAACGACCATGACGAGACGGCGGCCATTCTGCTCGGCCGAACCGGTGAAGCCGTAACCGGCCTCCTCCGTATGCCCGGTCTTGAGGCCATCCGCCCCGCGCACGCGACCCAGTAGCGGGTCGCGGTTTGCCTGCGTGATCGGCGCACCGCCCAGCGTGGTGCCGTAGGTGAAGCTCTCCTTGGAATAGAAGCGCTTGTAGAGATCGGCGTGGTTGGTGATCGTCAACTTGGCGAGCTTTGCCAGGTCGCGGGCGGTCACCACGGTGCGGCCCTCATCGGGCCAGCCGTTCGAGGTGCCGAAGCGGCTGGCGTTGAGGCCGATTTCCTTGGCCTTCTGGTTCATCAGGTTGACGAACGCTTCCTCGGTCCCGGCGATATGCTCGGCGAGCACGACGCAGGCGTCATTGCCGGACACAACGACGATACCGTTGAGCAGATTTTCGACGCTGACCTTCGAACCCGGCGACAGGAACATGGTTGAACCCGCTGAAGGGCCATGCCATTTACGCCAGGTCTCCGGACGGACATCGGCCATGTCGGACAGTTTGAGCTTGCCCTGCTTGATCAGGTCGAACGCGACATAGGCGGTCATCATCTTGGCCATCGACGCCGGCGGCATCGGGCGGTCGGCGTCCTTGGCATAGAGCACCGCGCCCGACGACAGATCCTCAAGATAGGCAACCGGGGCGGCCGTCTCGAACGGGGGCGTCTGCGCCGTGGCGGGCGCGAGCGCGAGGGAGACGGCAGTGGCGGCGAGGATCAACTTCTTCATGGGGATCATGGGGTCCGCAGGTTTGAGGGTTCAGGGAATCGAGACGATACGCGCATCGCCATAACCGCGCCGCGCGACATCCGCACGCGCGCGTTCGGCAGCGCTGGTGTTGGAATAGGGGCCGATCTGCACGCGGTAGACGCCGCCACCGGGTCGGACAATGCCGCCCAGTTCATCGGCGAGCGCGCGGGCGCGGGCAGCGCTGGAGAGTGCGGCGACCTGCACGAACAGGCCGCGTGTGGCGGCCTGTGTGGGGCGCGGGGTCGGGCGTGTCACCGGGCGCGTCGGGCGTTCCGCCGGGGTTGCGACGGTTTCGCGCGGGGTATCGCCAAGGCGGCGGCGCAATCCCGCAAGCAACGCTGGCGGCGCATCGGCGCGCATCGGCGCAGCTTGGCCGGCGGCGAGCAGGGTCGCATCCTGACCGGTCACGGTAACGCGGCGGACGCGGACGGGCGGATTGCCGCTGACGCCCAGCTGACGCGCGGCCCCGCCCGAAAGCTCGATGAGGCCATTCCCCTGCCCACGGATCAGGATCAGGATCGTCTTGCCGCTGTCGAGCGCGGTGACCTCCGCATGGCTGCCCTGCGGCAGTACACCGCTGAGCGCGAACACGCCCTCCCCCGCGCCCGCATAGCCGGCATAGCCGACGCGGTCATAGCGTTCCTCGCCGGGGCGCAGGCGCGAGCTGCCTTGCGGGCCCTCGCCGGTCGCGGGCCCGCCCTCGGGCGCGCCATAGCCTGCGCCAAGGCCAGCCGGAGCCTCGACCTGCGGCGCGGCGGGTGCCGGCGGCAGTTCCTCCAGATCATCGCCCCCGCCAAATCCGCACCCGCCAAGCAACGCGGCCACGGCGATGACCCTAATGTTCGACTTCATCGGCCAGCAGCCCCACCGAAAGCGCATAGAAATTCGAGCAATTATAATCGAGGATCACACGGTAATTGCCGGTGAGCAGATAGGCGGTCTTGCCCGGCCCGTCCGGCTCCAGCAGCGTCGCCTGAATATGGTCGGCCGGCCAGCTGCCCGATTGCGGCACGATGCCGAGCGCGCGCCATTCGGCCATGCTGCGCCATTGCGAATGCCGCTCGAACACACGCGTGCAGCGCGTCGGGACGGTGCGGTTGACCAGCGACGCGCGATCAAGGCTAGCGGGCACATTGACCGCGACGCCCCAGGGCTGGCCTGGGCGCCAGCCCGCCGCGACGAAGTAATTGGCAATCGACGCCAGCGTATCCGCCTCGTTCGACCAGATGTTCGCGACTCCGTCGCCGTCACCGTCGCGGGCCAGACGCAGATAAACCGACGGGAGGAACTGCGGATAGCCGAACGCGCCGGCCCAACTGCCCTTGAGCTGCTCGCGCGGGACGCCGCGATCGACCATCTTCATCGTCGCGATGAACTCGCCCGCGAACAGGTTGCGGCGGCGCCCTTCATAGGCGAGCGTGGCGAGGCTGCGCGGCAGGTCGAACCCGCCAGTGTAGGCGCCGTAATTGGTCTCATGGCCGAAGATCGCGACCATGATCGATTCGGGAACGCCGGTCTCGCGCTCGACCCGCTCCAGCTTCGATCGCAGGCGGCGATAGGTTTCGCGCCCGCGATTGATCCGCGCGGCGTCGACATGGCGCGCCTTGTACGGCGCGAAATTGGGGATCGGGCCGGTCGAGGTGCCACCCGGCTGGTCGCGGTCGAGTTCGACCACGCGCGGATTATAGGTCAGCGAAGGCAGCACCGCATCGAGCGTCCGCGCGCTCACGCCCTCGCGCAGCGCCTGCTCACGCAAGGGCCCGTTGATATAGGCCTGGAACCCCGCCTCATCCTGCGCGACCGCAGGCACGCCGCCGACGCCGAGCGCCAGAACGGCCGTTCCGACCAAGATGAAGCGCCGTACATGGCCTGTGAAATTCCGCATGGCCATTCTCTGCCACAGGGCGCGGCGGGCATGAACCCCCTTGGCAGCGGAATTTGCGCCCTCTTGCGGAAAACACGCCGAACAGCCTAAGGCGCAAGCCGCGCGGAAGGGTGGCCGAGTGGTTTAAGGCAGCGGTCTTGAAAACCGCCGTAGGTGCAAGCCTACCGTGGGTTCGAATCCCACCCCTTCCGCCAATTTCCACATTAAGCGACTGATATTGCGGGGAAATATCTTTCGCAGAGATTTCGGTCCCACTGTCGGTCCCATTTTCATTCTGGCTGAAATTTGGTTTCGGCGAGATGTCTCGCATGTTTCGGCTCATGGGCCGCAATCCGACGGACGGCTCATAGACGCCAACCATGGTCGCTCGCGCCCAGCGAGCTTTGCGGTCGGCCTTAGAAGGAAAATTCGAGACCGATCAGTGGGGCGTGGCCGACCGTGTCGGTACCCCCCTTCTCGAAATCCTGCTGGCGCAGATAGGCCGCGCTGACCGACAGGCGATCGCTAATGCGATAGGCAACGCCCAACTGCGACCGGAGTCCGGTCACCCCTTCGTCTCCATCAATGCTCGTGCTCCGCAGTGTGACAAACAGCTCCGCGTCGCTCTTCAATGCCCATTTTGCGGCGTCGTCCAAAGGCACGGACACGCCCAGCCGTGGACGGAGCCGCAAGCCCATCCGGTCGGCATTATCGACGAAGCGCTGCTCGACCCTCAGGCGGGTGCGCAGAATGCCATGGCTGGTCGATAGCTGCTGGATCAGCCGGGTTTCATCTCGACCCCCGTCGTTGATGCGGCGTTCGAACGCGGCGCTCAACGTGACGTTGCCGGCCACCTTCTGATTGAGCCACAGCCGGCCGAAATAGGTGTCGACGCGACCGTCCCCGGCGTCGCGCAATCGCTGCGCCGTTTCGATCTCCAGGCCGGTATTGTCGTCAAGGTCGACGCTGACCGACGGATTGAGCCAGAACTCGAACCCGTCATCATTCTGCGCCAGCGCGGGCGCGGGGAGTGCGGCGATCGCACCGGCGACAAGGAAGGCAATAAATCGTGGCACGCGTAACTCCATGTCCGAATGAGGGTGGGCAGGTCAGACCGCGACCGGGGAAGGCATCGCCAGCAATGTCGCGACATAGGCCGCATAGCCGGTCACCAGCAGCGCCCCGGCGAGGCGCCCGAAGCGTCGCCATGCGATCGCGACGACCAGAATGATGAACGCGGTCGCAAGCGCGACGCCCACGTCGAGCGGAAACAGGTCGGGCGGCACGCCAGCCGGGCTCAACAGCATCGTCGCGCCCCCGATGCCGAGAATATTGTAGATGTTGGAACCGACGACGTTGCCAAAGGCGATCTCGCCCTCGCCCCGTCGCGCCGCAACGACCGATGTGACGAGTTCGGGTAGCGAGGTGCCGATCGCCACGATGGTCAGCCCGATGATCGTTTCGCTCAGTCCGGCGATCGTGGCGACGTCGATCGCGCCGGTGACGAGGAAGCGTGCACCGGCCATCAGCATTGCCAGTCCGACGATGAGCAAGGCGACCGCCCGCCACCAGCCGCCTTCGGTCCGGTGCAGCTGGCGGTCGGTCATCTCCAGCGCCTGCTGACGGTCATAGGCTGCCGTATGGACCGCTTCGGGCACCACCACGCGCTCGTCGCGATAGCAGCGCGCAATGTACGCGATTAGCGCCGCCAGCATGGCAACACCGATCCAGGCGCCGTGCCATCCGGACCAGCCGAGCGCGACGAGCAGCCCTGTGGCGGCAAGACAAACGCCGGTATCGCGCAGCAGACTTCCGCCACGCAGGACGACCGGCGTGATCAGCGCCGCGAGCCCGAGAATGACCAGCGTGTTGACGATGTTCGATCCGACGATGTTGCCCCATGCGATCGACGGCGACTCTGCCAGCGCGGCCTCGACACTGGTCATGAGTTCGGGCGTCGACGTCCCGAAGCCGACGATGACCAGGCCGACGATCAATGGGGTCACGCCTGCCTTCTCGGCGAGCCGGACGGCACCGCGCACCAACAGCTCGCCGCCCAGGAGCAGCGCGACCAGGCCGCCGACAAGCAGGGCGATGGTTTCGGTCATGGGCGTGGTTTCACCGACAGGGTCGCGCGCAGCGAGAGGGCACCAATGTGGCGCGAGATCGCCCCCGTCCCGACCGGACCCACTGCCGCGCGGCCTGCCGATGGATCAGAAGCGGTAGGAAAGGCCGGCACTGATCACCCAGGGGTTGAGGTCATGCTCGCTCTGCAGCGCGACCGCGTTGCCGGCCCGAAAGGTCGCGGTGGTTCCAACGAAATAGCGTTTCGCGTCGAGCGACAGGCCAAGCCCGCGGTCGTTGAGCGCGATGTCCACCCCGCCCTGGACCAGGAACCCGAATTCGTCCGACAGGTCCACGTCGGTCGCGCCAAGCGTGGCCGCGTCGGCACCCACGCCTTCGCTGAAGATGAAGAAATGGGTTACGCCCGCACCGACATACGGCTTGATACCGCCACCCAGGCCGACATGATATTTGGCCGTAAGGCTGGCGGGCAGGATGATCGCGTCGTCGATCAGATCGGTACCTGCAAGCGCCCCGGCACCGCGCACATCATGCGGAGTCACGCAGCAGATCGTTTCGATCGAGACGTTCGGCGTGACGAAATACTCGATCGCCACGGTCGGGATCACCGAATCGGACGCCTCGGTCTGCGACCCGGCGGGCAGGCCAATCCCGTCGCTGACGACTCGCGTGATGGCACCGTCGGGCAGAACGGCGGTCAGGAAGCCCTTGATCTGGATATCGCCCGCTTCCTGGGCGGATGCCGGGGCCACTGCCGCGACCGCGAGTGCAGCACCGGCCAGCGGCAGGATACGCTTCAACATGGAGACAAATCCTTCGGGAATGCACGCCCCCGGCGTTCGATTCAGCGCGGGCGTGTCAGTAATGGGGGTGGTCCGGCCCGTTGCGCGGCAACCCAAGACAGGGGAAGGCTGCAGCGCGAGCGAGCCGGACCGGGGGGGCTCAGTTCGCCTGATAGGGCAGCGACGAATGGTGCAGGACGATGCGCAGCTTGCCGTCGTTGCCGCGGCTATAACCCCAGGTCTTGTCGACCGTGGTGCGGTTGCCCTTGGCATCGATCACCGTGACATTGCCCATCGAGATCGCGGTATTGCCCTTGAGCAGGATGGCGGCATTGTCGATCTCGAAGGAGCGCCAGCCCTTGATCGCGAAGCCGCTGTCGCCCTTGAACCGCGGGTTCCCGCCGACGAAATAGGCGATCGCGCCTTCACGTTCCGTCCGGAAGGTCTGGGGCGCGGCGGCCAGCGTTGGTTTGAACAGGACCGGGCCCATCTGGTAGCCATAGGCGCTGTCGACGACCTGCTCGGCCAGTTGCTTGGCGGCGGCAAAGCCCTTGGTGTCATATTCGGTGGCAATGGCGACGAGCGCATTGCCCCATGCCTGCTGGGCGGCGCGGACTTCAGCTTCGGTAATCGGAGCCTGCGCTGCGGCGGTGATGGACGATGCGCCCTTTGCGGCCGGTTCATTGGCGAGCGCCGGGGTGCCGATCAGGGCAGCCGGAAGGACCGCAGCGAACGCCAGAGTCTTGAGGTTGAAGGTCTTCATCATCGGGTTCCTTTCGGATCATCGTCGCGAGGGCCGATCCGCAAGGCGAGATATTCAGCCCTGCGGTTGGTCCGTATCCGTGAAATAGCCCGACGCCGGTCCGCCCAAATCCGCCGCATGGCGTGCCTTCCGGCCTAGGCCGGATGGCCTATGCGTTTTTCGGAGGGGGATGTATCTGGACGGGGTGCACAATCGTTCCTCACCCTTGCCGATCCAGATCGGCACCGTTGCGGAGATGCGCGATCTCTATCGCGCCGCCGAAGCGCGCGCGGCACGGATGCGCCTGCTCACCGTGAGTGGGCAGGAACTGGCCGACGCCGACCCCACCAACATTGCCGAGCGTCTGGCCCGATCTGCCGACCGCCTCGCCTTTTTTCTCGGCAGCCGCGATGCCCAGGTGATCGAGGGCGATGGCGCAGAGGGCATTGCCATTGTCGCCCCCGGTCCGGCGCGCAAACCCGTGGCACGATTCCGCGTCGACGGAATCGCAAGCCTCGACGCGATTGAGGATATCGAAGACCGGGACGCAGTGGCGATGCATCTCGAACTGCTGGGCGCGACCATCGACCGCATCCAGCGCGAGCGTGAACGTGGCGCCCTGCTGGCTACCCTGCGGGAGCGCGAGCAGCGGCTCGAGCACATGGTCGGCCGGATGTTCTCGGCACAGGAAGAGGAGCGCCGTCGGGTCTCGCAGGAGCTGCACGACGGGGTTGCACAGACCGCCACGGCATTGGCGCGGATTCTGGAAGGCGTCGGCGAAGGCCAAACCGAAGCGCTTCCCGCTGCGGAGCGGGATCGGCTCGCGGGGATCGCGCGCGCGCTCGTGCGCGAACTGCGCGCGGTCATCGGCGGCTTGCGCCCGACCCTGCTGGACGATCTCGGTCTGCAGGCTGCGCTACGTTCTCTGGCGGACGGCCTTGAAGAGGACGGGTATCAGGTTTCCTTCTGCATGGCCGACGATGCGTCGCGGCTGTCTCCGACCGTCGAGATCGCCCTGTTCCGGGTTGCTCAGGAAGCGATTGCCAATGTCCGCAAGCATGCCGGCGGTCCCTGTGCCGTCGCCATCGCGCTTCGGATCGAGACCGGGCACCTGCGCTTGCAGATCCGCGACAGCGGCCGCGGGCCGAGCGATCGCCTGGACGCTGGCGCAGGAGCCAGGCCGACCGGTCGCCATGTCGGCATCGACGTCATGCATGAACGAATGAGCGCAATCGGCGGGCACCTCGAATGGTCGGCAGGCGCCGACGGTGGCGTGACCGTTACCGCGCATCTGCCGGAATCCGCCTGACCGTGGCCGGTCCGCGAATCCTGATCGTCGACGACCACCAGTTGGCGCGTGAGGGGCTGCGCGCCGTGCTGGCCCAGAGCGGTGTCAACGTAGTCGGCGTCGCGTCCAGCGGGGAGGAGGCGATCGATCAGGTGCGTTTGCTTCATCCCGACGTCGTCCTGATGGATGTGCGTCTTGGCAGCGGGATCGACGGGCTGGAAGCGACCCGCCGGATCGCCGCGCTCGACACCGCGACGCGGATCCTGATGCTCACCTTGCACGACATGCCGGCCTATGTGCGCGAGGCGCTCGCGGCGGGTGCGGCCGGCTATGTGCTCAAGGACACCGCGATCGGCGACCTGATCGCCGCGATCGATCAGGTGATGGCGGGCAACTCGGCGGTCCCACTGGCCCTGGTCAATGCCGCGATGCGGGCGCCTGCGCTACCGCAGCGCGATGCCGACATCTCGCGCGTGCTCACGTCGCGCGAACAGGAGGTGGTGGCATTGGTGGCCCGCGGGCTCACCAACAAGGAGATTGCGCGGGAGCTGGCGATCAGCCCGGCGACGGTCAAGGCGCATGTCGAGCGTGTCATCGGCAAGCTTGGCGTCGCCGACCGCACACAAGCCGCCGTGCTGGCGGCGCAGATGCGCCCGGCAGGGCTGTAGAGCGCAATGGCACCAGCCCCGGCCAAGCCGTTATTGCGCTTCTGGAGCAACCGTCCGCTCGCGCTGAAGGGGCTGGTGGTGGTCGCGCTGCCGCTGGCCATCCTGCTCGTTGCGCTGGTTTCGCTCTATCTTGCCAGCAACGCCGAAAAGCGCGCCGAGGACGATGTCCGCCGCGCGTTCGCCATTCAGCGCGACACCTATCAGGTTCACGCCCTGCTGGCCGAAGCGGCGGCCGGCGTACGCGGCTTTGCGCTGACGCGAGAGGAACGCTTCCTGGCGCCGTACCGCAAGGCGGAGGCGGAGATTCCGGTCACGATGGAGCGGCTCGATGCGGCGATCCGCGACCCGATCGTGCGGCGCGATTTCCAGAATCTCAGCGACCTTACCGCGCGCAAACGCGACGGCCTGCGGCAGATCGTCGCACTGACCGGTCCGGCGCGCACCGGCCCCGGCGCTGCAGCGTTGACCGATGCGCTCGGGTCCAACAAGTCCGTGTTGGACAGGATGCGTGAAGCGATCGACGCCATTCAGCGGCGCGAGGCGGTCCTGCTCGAACAGCGCCAGAAGCGCGTCGAACTGGTGCGCCGACAGTTCCTGACGCTTACCGCGATCAGCGCGCTGGTGGGGTTGCTTGGCAGTCTTGCGGCCGTGTACCTTTTCTCCACGGGCATTGTCCGCCGGGTCCGCGCGCTTGAGGACAATGCCGAGAGCCTCGCGCGGGGCGAACCGCTCACTGCCCTGCCAGAGGAAACCGACGAAGTCGGCCGTCTGGCCGAACGCCTGGTCCGCGCCAGTGCCCTGTTGCGCGCGCGCGAACAGGATCTGGTCGAGAGCGAGGAACGGTTCCGCCTCGTGGTCGAGCGGGTCCGCGACTATGGCATCTTTGCGCTCGATCCCGATGGCGTGGTGGCCAGCTGGAACCTGGGGGCCGAGCGCATCAAGGGCTGGAGCGCCAAGGAGATACTGGGCCAGCATTTCAGCCGCTTCTATCCGTCCGAAACCCGCGCGTTCCTGCCGGCACACATGCTTGAACGGGCGCGGCGCGAAGGATCGGCAGAGGACGAAGGCTGGCGGGTTCGCAAGGATGGTTCGCGCTTCTGGGCGAATGTCGTCATCACCGCGCTGCGCGATGCCACCGGCACGCTGCGGGGCTTTGCCAAAGTCACCCGCGACATGACAGAACGTCGCGCGGTCGAGGATGCGCTGCGCCGCGCGCGCGAGGAAGCGATTGCGGCGAGCCTGGCCAAGAGCGAGTTCCTGTCGCGAACCAGCCACGAGCTGCGCACGCCGATGAACGCAATTCTCGGCTTCGGGCAGTTGCTGGAGATCGACGCCGATGAATTTCCCGAGCGACACAAGGCGGCGATCACCCAGATCACCAAGGCCGGGCGTCATCTGCTGTCGCTGATCAACGATCTGCTCGACATTTCCAGCATCGAGGCCGGCAGCACGGAATTGCAGATCGAACCCGTGGTCATCGCCGATCTGCTGGCCGAGGTGCACCAACTCGCCGCACCGCTCGTCGCGAATGCCGGGCTGGAATTCCGGCTCGAGCAACCCGCAGCGGCGATGACGGCCAGCGCCGACCGGCGACGCGTGGTTCAGGTCATGCTGAACCTCATCGCCAATGCCGCCAAATATGCGGCATCGGGGAATTTTGTGAGCCTTGCCTGCAGCGCCGAACATGGGTGGATACGGATCCAGGTGGAGGACGACGGGCCGGGTATCCGTCCGGGAGAAACGTCGCGTCTCTTTACGGCATTCGATCGCCTGGGGCAGCAGGATCGCAGCAGGATCGAGGGCACCGGCCTGGGGCTGGCGCTGTCGAAAAGTCTTGTCGAATCGATGGGTGGCAAGATCGGCTACCAGGCGCTGCCCCGGGGATCGCGTTTCTGGTTCACGCTTCCAGCCAAATCCTGAACGATTGCCCCCAATGTCATCGACGCTGACGCGCTAATGAAAAGGCCAAGATCATGCCCTCTCGCCTAATCGAAACCGCTGAAATCCTGTCGCGGCGCATTCTCGCGATCGATGACGAAGAGGCAAATGTGCTGTTGCTGCGCAGCGTGCTCGAGCGGGAGGGCTATCGCGACATCCACACCCTGACCGACCCGACCGCGGCGGCCGCGGCCTATTCCGATCTGGCACCAGACATCGTGCTGCTTGACCTGATGATGCCTCAGGTTGACGGCTTCCAGTTGCTTGAGGCCTTTGCGCGTCACGACCGGGCTGACGAGTATCGCCCGATCCTGGTGCTAACCGCCGACACCACCCTTCATGCGCGCCGGAGGGCTTTGGCGCTAGGCGCGAAGGACTTCGTGTCGAAGCCGTTCGACGTCATCGAGGTGGCGCTGAGAATCAGCAACTTGCTCGAAACGCGGATCCTGTATGAGCGGATTAAAGGTCAATGAACGGTTGTCCGGAGTTGGGCCGTCACCAGCCTTTCCGCTTTTGGGAGCGGCAGTGGGGAAAGCCGACGCAGGACAGCCGATCGCGCCAGAACTCCGTTCTGAACAACACGACCGTCTTCCGCCCGCTTCTACGGCTATGGCATCGAAGCCAACACCGATTGGAAGAAGACGCTCGGCTCCGAATGGCGGCAGTATGAGAAGACCTTTCCCAATCTTCAAAAGTCGAAGATCGATATCGTCAGCCTGGAATCTCAGTGCTCGGGCGTGCCGATGGACCTGATCGAGCTCATTCGCGGCAAGAAGGTGATGGTCGGGGCGATCGACGTGGCAACCGACATGGTCGAGATGCCGGAGGAGGTAGCCCACCCCTTCCGCCAGCTGGCCGCTTCGGACCGAGCCCGCAGATCGGCGGAGCCTTTCCGGCCCCACCAACCTTACAAACCGGCACCCTAGTCCGGATTGACCGGATATTCGCCCTCGCTGCAAATATAATAGCCCATCACCAGATAGGGCTGAAGATTGGGGTGCGGTTCGACGGATTGTGCGGCCGTGCCGTAAGCGACCGAAACATTCATGCCCAATTGGGTCTTGTCGCTCGCGCTCAACGGCGGCGTATCAAACGCGGCAATGGTCTTGGCCGCGCTGGTCATCGCCCGGCTCAACAGTGAAGCCCCAACCCCGTTGGTTGCGCCCGCGACGCTCGTCATGCCCGTTATCGATGCACCGGACAGCTTGGCATTGAATTGGTGGTTGTGCGACGGGGCCTGTGCGCTGGTCAGGGTCACCGTTTCCTGCCCCACCTTTGCGGCAAACACGAACGGCTGGCTTGTCGGGGAGGACGCGCCGGCGTTCACCGGTATACGTCCGTTCAAATTGGGGAGATTGAAGTAATTCCGGCCATCGCCACCAAACCGGTTGCTCAACAGCGCGTACAGCGGCTCGTTACCACGGATGGTCACTTGCTGACCATTGCATGCCAACCAACCGATCGGCGCATAGCCATAGGGAAACATGCGAATTTCACCAATAAATGCGTCTGCCATGACGGCCTCCCGAAGCTCAGTTAATTGGCGTAATCTGGGTACAGCCCCTGCACGGCGATCGCGTAGGACAGCACCAGGCTCGGCTGGACGTTGGGATGCGGTTGGTTCCCGCCGCCGGCGACCATGACCGTTTCGGCGTTCGTTTGCAGAACCGTGCCGGCTTGCGTCTGGTTGCAATAATAATAATTCCCGTTGACGTCACCGGGGGCCAAGTTGGCGCCCGGCGTCAGGCTGGACGCGCTTGTCTTGGTCACGGACACGGTATGGGAATGCGGCGGCACGGTCGCGGATGTCAGCTGCACCTGTTCGACCCCCGCCTTGGTCCCCAGCGCATAGGTCGATCCGCCCGGCAGCGTGCCATAGTGTACCGGCGTGCGACCGCGCAGATCGGGAAGGTTGAAGGTGTTGACGCCGTCACCGCCATAGGTGGTGCCGATCAGCGCGAACAACGCCTGATACTCTGACACGCGCAACGAACGGCCGTCGCACGGCATGAAATTGGCGGGTGCATATTGGTTGAAAGCGAACAGGCGAATCTCGCCGACAAAATATTCTGCCATGGGTTCCTCCACGGATGAGGGGAGACGACGTCAGTTGCGCGATGGCCACAGGCCTTGGGTCGCGATGCAGATCTGCAGGCCCAGAACCGGCTGGCGATTTTCATGCGGACCGCCGCCGCCCGATTGCGTGATCGTCGAACTATGCAGCGGCACCCAGTTGGCGTCGGTGGGAGCCGGGGGCGCGGGCGCATACAGGCTGAACGGTTGTGCCGCCGCGGTTGCCGTTGCGACCCCGATATAGTTGCCCGCTGGTGCCTGAGCCGTTGTCGTGGTCGACCGTGACGCGACGATCGCGTGGATGTGCGGCGGCGTTTGCGCCGCGGTCAGGGTGACCGTTTCAGCCCCTCCGGTTTTGCCGAGCTGGAACATGGTTGCGCCCGGATCAGCTTGCCCGGTGCCAACGGCGACGCGTCCGCGCAGATCGGGCAGTGCGAAATTGACCTTCCCATCCCCGCCGAAGGTGTTGCGGATCAACGCGAATAGCGCCTGATATTGCTGAGCCGTCAGCAGCTGGCCATTGCAAGGCAGCCAGCCCCGCGGAACGCCTCCGAACGCAAAAACCCGCAACTCTCCCAAGAAGTTATCTGTCATTGCACTCTCCTCCGACCGATGGGGTTCGACATGTTCCGGATAAGCGAGGCGTATTACAGGCCTGTTCAGGTAAGCGGTTGATGTGCTTTAACATGTTCAGTTCAAAATAACTGACATTGCATCAGCCCGAGCGGAATCGCCGCGTTCGTTTGACTTTACTCGGACGCCGATTGACCAGAATCTTCGAAAAGTTCCGGAGACAGGTTTGATGTGAACGCGAGCTCGGTGCGAGTATGAGCATGCAGCTCAGTTTTTGCCAAGCGCTTTCACGGGCATGAATTGATCCGTGCCTGACCTGATCTTGCTAGGCGACCGATTTACTACGCACAGCGCAATAGTGCCGACCAGTCGTTCGGCTGTTTGCCCATAGACGGGCCGTACAAAGTTAAGCGACGCGCATGCAGCGGTCGCTGAGGGATAGCTTCGATTTGGATGCGAAATAGCGCTGTATGGCGCAGTATGGACCCGCAAAAATGCGCGCGGAGCCTCAGCCCCGCCCGATCAACCGCATCGCGATCCGGTCTGCCACCGCGCTCGCCGGATCGCCGGTGCGGTCGCTTTCGTCCCAGACTTCGTTCAACCGGTCGGGGATGCGCGCGATGCGTGCTTCGACCTCGGCGCGGTCGCCCTGGCCGAGATATTCCAGGCCGACATTGATGATGCCGCCGGCGTTGATGACGTAATCCGGCGCGTAGAGGATGCCGCGCGCGTGGATGCGGGCGCCGTCGCCCTGCTTCGCAAGCTGGTTGTTCGCGCCGCCTGCGACGACCTTGCACTGGAGGGCGGCGATGCTGGCTTCCGTCAGGATCGCGCCGAGCGCGTTGGGGCTGAAGATCTCGGCTTCGACCGTGGCGATCGCATCGGCCGCAACGACGTCGGCGCCCAGTTCGGCGGCGAGCGCCTGCGCCTTGTCGGCGTTGACATCGGCCAGTGTCAGCTTTGCGCCATCGGCGGCGAGGCGGCGGGCGAGGCCGCCACCGACGCTGCCCACGCCCTGCACCGCAACATGCACGCCGGCCATCGAGTCGGCGCCCAGCGCACGCTTCGCCGCCGCCTTGACGCCGAGATAGATGCCGAGCGCGGTGAACGGGCCGGGATCGCCGCCCGCGCTACCGCCCGCAACGGGCAGGCCGGAGACGTGACGGGTGCGGGTCGCGATGACCTTCATCCGCGCTTCGGACATGCCGACGTCTTCTGCGGTGACGTAGCGCCCACCGAGCGATTCGACCGCTTCGCCGAATGCGATGAGCTGCGCCTCACTGATCGTCGCGCCGGGTTCGGGTGCAAGCACCACGCCCTTGCCGCCACCCAATGGCAGGCTGGCCATGGCGTTCTTGAAGCTCATGCCCCGCGACAGGCGCAGCGCATCGGTGATCGCGGCATTGCCATCGGCATAATGCCAGAAGCGCACGCCGCCCGCCGCCGGGCCGAGATTGGTCGAATGCACGGCGATCACCGCGCGCAGGCCGCTGGCAGGATCGGTGATGAGGTGAACCCCCTCATGCGCATCGAAATCGGGCAGGTCCCACACGGCAGTCATGGCACTTCCAGTCGGCTAACAATATTTCGAGGGCGCGACATATTCTTCCGCGCCGCTTTGCGCCAGCCTTAAATCACCGGTAGGGGAAATGGGGCGATCGACGGGACTTGAACCCGCAACCCCCGGCATCACAAGCCGGTGCTCTAACCAATTGAACTACGATCGCCGTGGAGTGGCGCGCTTAGCCGTGCGCCTGATCAGCGTCAAGCACCTGTCGTCATGCCATCAGCAGATGTGGGTGCGGAGTGGCCGTGACCGATCCGGCCGCTGCGGCCCGCGCGATCCGGATCGCCGCATCCACGGTAATCCGGCCTTCCCGCGCCAGCGCGCGTGCCGAAGCCGCCAGCGTCGGCGCGCGGACAAAGGCGTGCCGCGCGAGGATGGCGACATCGCCCCCTTCGGCCAGCAATCGGCGCAGGCCGGGATCGATGACGACCGATTCGAACAGCATCACGGTTCCGGAAAAGCCGTCATGGTCGCACGCCGCACACCCCATGGCGCGATAGATCACCGTGCCGGGATCGACCCCGAGCAACGCCGATTCGGACCCTTCCGCCTGAGCCGGGCGGCGGCAGGCCGGGCAGAGACGCATTTCGGTGCGCGCTGCAATCGCGACCCGCAGCGCAAAGGCAAGCAGATGCCGCTCGACCCGCGCTGCGCGCAGCCGGGCGATCGCCGCCATCGCATCGGGCGCTTCGATCCCGAGCACGATACGCATGCCGCGCTGGGCGTGATCGAAGGCCGCTGCCAGCAACCCCCGGTCATCGCTCGGTCGGAGCAAAATCGCGTCGCAATCCATTCGCGCAGCGGCGTCGAGGTCGGCGCGGTCGGCGCGGTCGGCGGCGAACTCGAGGATGTGCCGCTCGCCCGGCGCGTATGCGGCTGCGGCCATCGCGCGCGCCATCGCGGCGGGATCCTCCGAGGCAATGACGATCACGCCGCCCGGCGCTAGCAGCTCGCGCTCGATCGCGGTGCGCATCGATCCGGGCATGCCGAGTTCGGCAAAGCCGCCCGCATCCGAATCGCGGTTGGACAGATCGATGACGACCCGCGCGCCGCGCCGGGTTGCATTGGGCAGCGCCTGCGCGGCTTCGAGCCATTCGGGGGTGGCGACAACGCTGTGCACCGGGGCAAGACCGGACACGGCGCGGACCAGAATGCGAACGCGCTCGCCGTCATGCACCAGATGCACCGCCGGGATGCCGGCGGCGATCGCGGCTTGAACAAGTTGGTCGAGAGTATCGGCGTCGCCCATGTTGCTGCGCTATTGCGCAATTGTGACGGTTTGCCTGCGCTTCGGCGAATTTTTTAAGTCGGTGGCAGGCTCTGGATGCGCGCAACCGCTTCTGGCAGATACGCCGGATGATCGCCCCCTCCCCCGCCGCCGGATTTCCGATCGAGCCCGTGATCGAGCGCCTGACCGCCCGGCCGGGTGTGCAGCGGGTGCCGACGCCCAAGCTGACGCTGTTCATCCGCAAGGGGTTTCTCGACGCAGCCTTCTGCGCCGAGCTGATCGCAATGATCGAGCGCGACCGGCGGCCGTCGCTCGTCTCGGATTATAATGGCGATGCCGTGTTCCGTACGAGCGAGACGTGCGACCTGCCCGTCGCGAGCGATGCCTCGGCCCGGCTCGATGCAATGATCTGCGACTTTATCGGTCTCGACCCGGCGCATGGCGAGCCGCTGCAGGGGCAGCGCTATGCGGTGGGGCAGGAGTTCAAGGCGCACACCGATTACTTCGAGCCGACCGGCGTCGATTTCGAGAAATTCTGCGCGGTGTCGGGTCAGCGCACCTGGACGGTGATGATCTACCTCAACGATGTCGAGGCGGGTGGCGCGACGCGGTTCAAGGCGATCGACAAGCTGGTCCAGCCCGAACCGGGCAAGCTCCTCGCGTGGAGTAATTTGCGGCCCAATGGCACGCCCAACCCGTCGACGCTGCACTATGCGATGAAGGTGCGCGCGGGGACCAAATACGTCATCACCAAATGGTTTCGCGAACGCCCCTGGGGCTGAACGGAAAAGGGCCGCCCCCATGGGACGGCCCTTTCCGCATTCGATCGGCGTCGTTCAGAACTTCGCGCTGATGCCCAGCGAGAACTTCCGACCCACATCATAGGTGTTGGTGTCGGCGCGCACACCGTTCGCGAACGTCTGAAATTCCTGATAGCGCGTCTTGGTCAGGTTGCGGGCTTCGAGCTTCAGCTCGAACTCCGCGCCTGCCAGCTCGAAGCCCTGGCGCGCGACCAGGTCAACGGTCAGGCCCGGCTTTTCGATGATGTCGGGCAAGCGAACGCCCTCGACCACCGGACCGCGGTTGGTGACGCGCTCGCTCGCATAGTTGAGCAGCACGGTCAGCTGCGAGAGCGAGGCGGTATCCTCGAACCCGATCTGGAAGTTGACCAGATGATCCGACTGACCGACCAGCGGGCCGCCGTCGTTGAACAGCAGCGAGGCCTGCACCGGAGCGGCACCCAGGATCGGGCTAGAAACCAGCTCGTTACCGGCTTCGATCTCCGACTTGGTGTAGGTGTAGTTCGCGATCAGCACGAGCCGCTTGGTATCGAAGAAACCGCCGCCGAGCGTGTCGAGTGCGATATGCTTCTGCGCCTCGATCTCCCCGCCCCACAGCTTGGCGCTGGGTGCGTTCGAGAAGCCGGTCTGCAGCGAGGTCGATCCTGCCGCCACGAACGCCACCGCCTCGATCGGATTGTCGATCTTCTTGAAGAAGCCGGCAGCCGTGATGCGCTGATCCCGCGCGAAGAACCATTCGACGCGGGCTTCGGCGTTATACAGCTGTGAGTCGACCAGCAGCGGGTTGCCGAGGAACTGGCGGCTGCTTTCGAAATCCTGATACAGCTGCGGTGCCAGCTCGCGGAACTGCGGGCGGGCGATCGTCTTCGACCCGTGGACGCGCAGCTGCATGTCCGGGGCGAAGTTCCACGTCACCGTGGCTGCGGGCAGCCAATAGTCGTTGTCGAGGTTGGTCCCCGCGACCGCGCCGGTCGGCAGCACCTGCTGCTTGGCGGTCTCGTAGCGGACGCCGCCGGAGACGCGCAGGCCGTCGGCCAGTTCGGCCTCGCCCTGCAGATAGCCGGCATGGACCACCAGCGAGGCGTCATAGGCCGCCGCACCGGTGCCGGTCGATTCGTTGCGCAGCGTGATGCCGTAGGTCTGGATATTATAGTCCGACAGCAGATAGTCGGGACGCTGCTGCGCCACGGTCTGGTTCACCCCGCCATTGTTCGGACCGATGAAGCGGAAGAAATAGCGGTACGACTGACGCTCCGTATCGGTGTAGGCATAGCCGGCCGACAGGGTCACCGGGCGGGCGGTGTTGAGCTCATAGGCTACGTCAACCACACCGGTCCACAGATCCTCATTGAGGTCGCTGAACGCGATCGTCGCGCCGCTTGGGCTGTTCAACGTGTTGATGTAATCGTTGAACGTGTTGCTGTAGATGTAGCGGAACGCGCGCTCATAGGGTGCCTTGCGCTTGGTGTTGGCATAGGCACCGCGCAGGTCGACATCGACCGCACCGAAATCGAGTTCCGCGACGATCTGGCTGGTGAACAGCTGACGCTCGAACCAGTTGGTGTTCTGCGTCGCGAAGGTCGGCACGCCGAACGAACCCGGGATGCCGAAGTTTTCTTCATCGAACTGGCCGATAATCGCCTGCTTCAGCGTGTCGTGGATATAGACATTGGTGAAGCGGATCAGATGCTCGCCGAATTCGAAGCCGACACCGAGCAGGCCGTTGGCGATGATGCGGTTGTCGGTGGTCACCTGGTTGCCGTCGCTGGCAAGGCCACCATTGGCGTCGACCGCCACCTGCTGCCGCTGCGCGCGGGTGTTCCAGCTGTTCGACAGACCGCCGGCGCCGATCACGCCGATGCGCAGGCCGCCGGTGTCGAAGGTCTTGGCGAAGCTGGTGCTGGCCGACCAGTTGGCCGGGATATGGTTGTTCTCGAACACGACCGTGGTCGGCGCGTTCGACAGCTGCATCAGCTGTCCAGCATCGGTCACGGACGTGCCATTGGCACCAGCCGCGAGGATGAAGTTCGGGATGCTGCGCTCGCCATCGTCATAGCCGAAGACATCGTAGCTGCCGCCGTCATAGGTGTAGCCGAGCTCGCTGGTCGTCGCGGTGTCGAAACCGACCGATCCGCCGATCTCGAAAAAGCCCTCGCGCGGTGCAGCGCGCGTAGTGATGTTGATCGCACCGCCGCCGAACTCGCCGGGGTAATTCGGGGAATAGCTCTTCTGAACCAGCGCCGACCCGACGATGTTGGTCGGGAACAGGTCGAGCGGCACCACGCGGCGCAGCGGCTCGGGGCTGGGCAGCGGCAGGCCGTTGAGCAGCGACGAGGAATAGCGGTCGCCGAGGCCGCGCACGTACACAAAGCCGTTGCCGACGACGCTGAGGCCGGTGACGCGGGTCAGCGCGCCGGCGATGTCGCCTTCACCCGACCGCGCGATATCGGCGGCCGAGAGCACCGACACGACCTGTGGGGTCGTCTTGATGACATTGGGGATGTTGCGGCCGATGACGACGATCTCTTCGCTCGAGTCGCCGGCACCCGGGGCGGAGATTTCGACCTCTTCCTCTTGGGCGGCCTCTGCTTCCTGCGGCGCGGCTTCGGCGGTCGCATCCTGCGCAGCCTGGGCGAGCGCGTGCGGCGCGACGAGTTGCGAGGTCAGAAGCAGCAGACTTCCGAATGCGGTGCTCTTTTTCATCTTTGACGTCCGTTTTCAGAGGCTGGCGTTTGCAGAGGCTGACGCCTTCAAATGCCTGGTCCCGCCAAGGAAAACCGGAACCGGCGGCCCCTTTCCCGCCGGCTCCGGTAGTCGATCACGCTTCGATCAGGTGACCGGAACGGTGGTGCAGGCGCTGCCGGCCGCGCCGAAGTTCGCGCGGTTCGAGTTGCAGGTCCAGCCCTGGTACCAGGTGTCGGTCGGGCCGCTGACCGCGCCGATATAGCTGGTGGTCACCAGGAACGACGAACCCGACGGGTTGAGCAGCGCGGCGTTGTAGGCAGTGACCGCAGTCGCGCCGGTGCCGGGCAGATAGCCCGAGGTCAGTGCGTTGGCGGCGGTGCCGTTCTTGACGTTGTTGGTGCCCGCGTCGACCACGGCTTCCTGCTCGGCGTTGGTCACGGTGAAGCCGTTGACCGCCGTTTCGGCGCTCAGGGCACCCGTGCAGGCGAAGTAGTTCGAACGGAACACCGGCGGGCCCTGCTCGTCCAGCGTCGCGTCGGCTGCGCGGATTGTCGACTTGTCGGCGGTACCGGCCACGATGTTGAGGCACGGACGACCCGACACGATGATACCGTTGACGAAGCTGAAGTCCGCACCACCGCGCAGACGCAGACCGGCGTTGGTTGCCGAGCTGGTGTGAACGAAGGTGAAGTTGGCGATGCGGCCATTCTGGCGCGGGGTCGCGTCTTCGCTGTTGTTGGAGTCGATCTCCATGACATAGTTATCGCTGGTGGTGTTCGACGGCTTCTGGATCGCAATCGCGAACTGGATGAAGCCCTTCCAACCCACATCACTGTCGATGCTGTCGTCATCGGCGCCGGTCACGACCCAGTAACGGCCGTTGTGCGTCCCGCCGAAGATTTCGATGCCGTCGTCCGAGCTGTTGTGGATCTGGATATATTCGATGCGGGTGCCGCTGCCGACGCCGCCGGTGGTGATGCCCTGAAGCTCGTTGTTCGGGCTGATGACGGTGCCCGAATAGCGAACCTGGACATAACGCAGCACGCCCGAGTTATCGCCCGGGGCCGCGCCACCATAGAGCGCGTTACCGGTGCCTTCGACCACGTTTTCGCAGTTGACGGTGCCGCCGGTCACGCCAGCGAGGTTGCAGTTCGAGATCGGCGCGCGACCGGCCAGGATGATGCCGCCCCACAGACCCTGCGACTCGTCGGTCACGCCGCCGGTCAGGTTCTGCTGTGCGGTGAAGATGATCGGCTGAGCCGCGGTGCCATCGGCGTTGATGGTCGAGCCACGGTTCACGACCAGGAAGTCGTTATCCGAGTTGGTCGTGTTGGCATAAACGATCACGCCCGGCTGAACGGTCAGGGTTGCGGCGGTTCCGCCGGTGCCCGAGCCACCACGATCGACGCCGACGTCGACTCGCCCGTTGATCTCATAGGCCACGCCCGGCAGCTTCTGTAGCGTGACGGCGGTGGTGATGAGCGAGGGGATGCGGCAACCGCGGAAGCTGCCGACGACGCCGGCATCGGTGAAGCCCGACGGGCAGCTGGCAGCCGGGGTACCCGGTGCAGGGGTCGGCGACGGCGTCGGCGTCGGAGCCGGGGCAGGCGCCGGCGCCGGGACGACGATCACGCCTTCGCCGGGCGAAGCAACGCTGGATGCGCCGTCGCAAGCGGCGAGCGTGGCGCCCGCGACGCTGGTCATCAGGATGAGGCTGATACGCTTGAAGTCGGCCATGAATTTCTCCGTTCCGGTCGATCCCGGTTTGCAGGATGATGGGCGAGCGCCCTGGATCGACTCGGAACATTCCCCCTGCCGATCACACGGGCCGCGCTAGGCCGCGTGCATGACGGGGGGATGGGATTTACGAGAAGCTTCGGTGACTTTGCGGTGACAGATTTGTGAAGTGGGTTACGAAGATATGACATTCAGCCGGTGCGCACCCTGCTACACCGTTGATAAATAGTGTTTTGCTGTACGTCGATCGCATCGGCATCTGGCGTCAACGGTCCGATCTGCCCCCGACGGTCGCGCGATCCAAGCCGAGTGTTGCCGCACCGCCACACCGCACTGGTCCGAAACGCAAAAAGCCCGCCGGCACTGCCGACGGGCCTTTAGAATGGTGGGCGCGGCTGGGATTGAACCAGCGACCCCTGCGGTGTGAACACAGTGCTCTACCACTGAGCTACGCGCCCGAACCGGGGCCGGAATGGATCCGGCGAAGCTCGGCGCCGGGCTAGATCCAAAAGGACCGCCCGGCGGAGCGATGCCCCTAGAGAAGCGGTGGAGGCTTGTCCAGCCCCTTCCCCGCCCCGTTCGCGGCATCGAATGATGTGTTAGTTGACCGCGTCCTTCAGGCCCTTGCCGGCCTTGAACTTCGGCTGCGACGACGCCTTGATCGTCATCGGCTCGCCGGTGCGCGGGTTGCGGCCGGTCGATGCCTTGCGCTTCGAGACCGAGAAGGTGCCGAAGCCGACCAGGCGAACTTCGTCGCCTTTCTTGAGCGCCGCGGTCACCGCGTCGAATACGGCCTCGACCGCCTTGCTGGCGTCACCCTTTCCGAGACCGGCGTTATCTGCGACCGTGGCGATCAGTTCCTGTTTGTTCATGCCCGTTGAACCCCTGCTTTTTTTGATAGGCGTGTAATGAAACCCGCTCGGCGCCGTAACGCCGGTGGGACAGGAAAACGAGTCCGCGCGCCCGTGTAAAGCGGAAAGCGGTACAAATACGGGGAAAGGACGGAAAAAGAGCCTTTATCCGCACTCAACCATCAATGGCGCAGCCCATCCGGTGTCGCCGCGGGCGGCACGACCGCCAGCTCGTCCGCCTCGGTCCAGTCGATCGCCGTCAGTGGGCCGGTCAGCGCCAGCTTCAGCACCTCATCGACATGCGCCACGGGGATGATCTTCAACCCCTCACGGATATTTGCCGGGATTTCCGCCAGATCCTTCTCATTCTCCTGCGGGATCAGCACTGTGGTGATCCCGCCGCGCAGCGCCGCGAGCAGCTTTTCCTTGAGCCCGCCGATCGGCAGCACGCGCCCACGCAGCGTGACCTCGCCGGTCATCGCCACGTCTTTGCGCACCGGCACGCCGGTCAGCGTCGAGACGATCGATGTGACGAGGCCGATGCCCGCCGACGGTCCGTCCTTGGGCACTGCGCCTTCAGGCAGATGGACGTGGATGTCCTTGCGCGCAAAGATGCTCGGCTTGATGCCATAGCTCGGGCTACGCGCGCGGATGAAGCTGAACGCTGCTTCGACGCTCTCCTTCATCACGTCGCCGATCTTGCCGGTGGTCTTGATCGCACCCTTGCCGGGCACGGTGACGCTCTCGATCGTCAGCAGCTCGCCGCCGACCTCGGTCCAGGCCAGGCCCGTGACCGCGCCGATCTGATGCTCCTCCTCGCCGATCCCGAAGCGATACTTCCGTACGCCTGCGAACTCGTGGAGGTTCTCCGGCGTCACGCTGACCTGCACCGCCTTGCCTTCAAGGATGCGACGCAGCGCCTTGCGCGCGAGCTTGGCGATCTCCCGCTCGAGCGTGCGGACCCCGGCTTCGCGGGTGTAATAGCGGATCAGATCGCGCAGGCCGGCCTCGGTCAGCTCGAACTCGCCGGCCTTCAGGCCGTGCGCGTCGATCTGCTTGGCGATCAGATGGCCCTTGGCGATCTCGACCTTCTCGTCCTCGGTATAGCCCTCGAGCCGGATGATCTCCATGCGGTCGAGCAGTGGCTGGGGCAGGTTCAGCGAGTTGGCCGTCGTCACGAACATGATGTCCGACAGATCGACGTCGATCTCCAAATAGTGATCGTTGAACTTGCTGTTCTGTTCGGGGTCGAGCACCTCAAGCAGCGCCGAGGCCGGATCGCCACGGAAATCCTGACCGAGCTTGTCGATCTCATCGAGCAGGAACAGCGGATTGCTGGTCCCGGCCTTTTTCAGGTTAGTGACGATCTTGCCCGGCAGCGAGCCGATATAGGTACGGCGATGCCCACGAATCTCAGCTTCGTCGCGCACGCCGCCCAGCGACTGGCGGATGAACTCGCGCCCGGTCGCCTTGGCGATCGACTTACCCAGCGACGTCTTGCCGACGCCGGGCGGGCCGACGAGGCACAGGATCGGACCCTTGAGCTTGTTGGTCCGCGCCTGCACTGCGAGATATTCGATGATGCGGTCCTTGACCTTCTCAAGCCCATAATGGTCCGCGTCGAGAACCGCTTCGGCCTCGACCAGATCCTTTTTCAGCTTCGACTTCTTGCCCCAGGGCAGGCCCAGCAGCACGTCGAGATAGTTGCGCACGACGGTCGCCTCGGCGCTCATCGGCGCCATGGTCTTGAGCTTCTTGAGCTCCGCCTGCGCCTTGCCGCGTGCTTCCTTGGACAGCTTGAGCGTGGCGATCTTCTGGGTCAGCTCGGCGATCTCGTCGCCCTCGCCTTCCTCACCCTCATTGCCCAGTTCGCGCTGGATCGCCTTCAGCTGCTCGTTGAGATAATATTCGCGCTGGGTCTTCTCCATCTGGCGCTTCACGCGCGAGCGGATCTTCTTCTCGACCTGCAGCACGCCGAGCTCGCCCTCCATGAAGGCGAACACCATTTCGAGCCGCTTCTGGGGATCGTCCTCGACCAGCAGGCTCTGCTTGTCGGCGACCTTGACTGCGATATTGCCCGCGACCGCATCGGCGAGGCGCGAGGCTTCCTCGATCTCGCCCAGCTGGACTGCGGTTTCGGCAGGCAGCTTGCGGTTGAGCTTAGCGTAATTCTCAAACTGCTCGACGACCGAGCGCATCAGCGCCTGGACTTCCTTGCCCTCGGCCACCTTGTCCGCGACCGGGGACACCCCGGCAGTCAGATACCCGCCCGCATCCTCGATCGACTCGAGCTTGCCGCGCTCCTTGCCGGCGACCAGCACGCGCACGGTGCCGTCGGGCAGCTTGAGCAGCTGCATCACCTCGGCCGAGACGCCGGTATCGTACAGGTCGTCGCGACCCGGATCGTCATTGGCGGGATCGAGCTGGGCGACGAGGAAAATCTCCTTGTCGGCGGCCATCGCGGCCTCAAGGGCGGCGACCGACTTGTCGCGCCCGACGAACAGCGGCACGATCATGTGCGGAAAGACGACGATGTCGCGCAGCGGCAGGACTGGATAGGAAGACTTCATGAACACTCCGGTGCTGCCCACAGGGGGCAGAATCAGTCAACTATATGGGGATCGCACACGCGGCATCAATGCAGTGTTTGCCGCGATGCTGGCGCTGACCGCGCTGACCCCCGCCGCGTGGGCGCAGAAGGGCGAGCCGCCGATCACCGCGCTGACCGAACGCTCCGGTGGAGAGATCGAGCCCGAACGCGCCGCGCTGCGGCTCGAGCATGTCGATCTGGACCTGGAGGTGGATGCGGCGCGCAAATACTTGGCGGGGACCGCGACACTGACGCTGAGCACCAGCGCGCGGCAAACGCGGCTGCTGATTGATCTCGATAAGAACTTTCATGTCTCGGCGGTGACGATCAACGGAAAGCCGCTTGCCAATGGAACATGGCGCAATCCCGACGGGCGGCTGACCATCGACCTGCCCGCCCCGGTCGCGGCTGGCGGCAAGGTGGTGGCCCGCCTCGCCTATGCCGGGCGGCCGCATGAGGCAGTCAATGCGCCGTGGGACGATGGCATCGTCTGGTCGAGCTGGCAGGGCAAGCCTTGGGTGGCGACGACGGCGCAGGGCTATGGCTGCGATCTGTTCTGGCCGTGCCTGGACTTTCCGGCAGGTGAGGTGAAGTCGATCCGCATGGCGATCACCACCGGGGGCGGGGCGGCGATCGGCAATGGCAAGCTGGTGTCAGCCGACAAGCTGGCGGGAGGGCGGACGCGCTGGACGTGGGAAGCGAAGAACATCAACCCTTATCTGGTCGCGATCAACATCGGGCCATATCGCGAGATCACGGGCAGCTATGCCAGCAAGTTTGGTAACAAGGTGCCGCTGCACCTGTGGCACCTGACCGGCAAGGACCAACAGGCGGCGGGCCTGTTCGCCGAATTCGCGCCGACGCTCGACTTTTACGAGACGATGATCGGCCCCTTCCCGTTTGCGGATGAGAAACTGGGCGTGGTCGAGACGCCGCATCTGGGCATGGAGCACCAGACGGTCAACGCGTACGGCAATGACTACCGCAAAGACGCGACCGGGTTCGACTGGCTGTTCCACCACGAACTGGCGCACGAGTGGTTCGGCAACCAGATGACCGCCGCCGATTGGGACGATTTCTGGCTCCACGAGGGTTATGGCCAATATATGCAGCCGCTCTACGGCCAGTGGCGCGAGGGCGAGGCGCGCTACGCCGCGATGATGGCGGAGCAGCGCAAGAATATCCTCAACCGCCAGCCTTTGGTGTCAGGCCGGTCGCGGACGTCCGACGAGGTGTATCAGCTCGAAAAGGGCGGGCCGGGACAGGACATCTACTACAAGGGCGCGTGGGTGCTGCACACCCTGCGCTACCTGATCGGCGACAAGGCATTTTTCGATGCGACGCGGCGGCTGGTCTATGGCCGCCCCGATCCGAAGCCGGGCAATTTCAAGCCGCGCTTTGCCAGTACGCCGGAGTTCGAGCGGCTGATGAGCGACGCTGCCGGACGCGACCTCAGCTGGTTCTACGATGTCTATCTGCGCTCCGCAGCGCTGCCCGAGCTGATCGAGACGCGCGCCGGCGATCAACTGACGCTGGAATGGCAAACGCCACGCAACACCCCCTTCCCGCTCCCGGTCGAGGTGCAGGTCGATGGCGTCTTGCAACGGGTCGCGATGGAGGGCGGGCGTGCCACCATCACGGTGCCGGCGGGCGCGCATGTCGTGATCGACCCGATGGCCCGGGTGCTGCGCCGGTCGCAAGCGATCGAGGCGATGCAGGCGCGGCGCTAGCCGCTCAGTCGGCGAGTATGTGGCGGTCACCCACGCGCAGCTGGTTCCGGCCCGAGCGTTTCGCGGCGTAGAGCGCGGCGTCGGCGCGCGCCATGGCAAGCTGGAGCGGTTCGCCGTCGAGCGCGACAATGCCGCCGGAGCAGGTCATGGGCGCGCCGTCGGGCCGCTCGATCAGCCCGTTGCCGAGGCGTCGGCACAGGCGCTGGAGGATTCCGGCGGCCTCGCCTTCCTCTGTCGCGGGAAAGAACACGGCGAACTCCTCGCCGCCCCAGCGCCCGACACAGTCCGCCTTGCGTACACCACGCGCCAGGAACGCCGCGAAATCCTGAAGGATCGCGTCGCCCACCTCATGGCCGAAGCTGTCATTGACCGATTTGAACTTGTCGAGGTCGATCAGGGCGATCGTGCCGTCGCCAGCGCTTTCGACGCGGGCAAGGAAGCCGCGGCGGTTGAGCAGGCCGGTCAGCGGATCGCGATGTGCGGCCATGTCGAGCGCGGCAACGCGGACCTTGGTCGCCTCGCTTGCGCGCGTCACCCCGGCGAGCAGTTCGGTGAGCATGTCGCCATCGCTGACCGCCTCCAGCGCCTCGGCCTGTTCGCGTTCGAGCGACTGGACCGCCTCGGTCGCCGCGCGGACCGGGGCAAGCAGACCGTCGATGCCGAATAGCGTGAACACCGTGCCGACCAGCGTCGCCGCCAGCACGATCCCCAGATCGGGCCAGTCGGTCTTGCCGGTCAAGAACAGCCACGCGGCAAATGCGAGCAACGGGATATGCGTTCCGACGAAGCAGATGGTGAACATTCGCAGCCGCAGGCTGGACGGAAAGATAAACCGTGTTGCCTTATAAAACCGCAAGTTAGCCTCCGTAACATCCCCACCCGCGACGGCAACAAAGCGTTAGGAGGCGTTAAGCGGAGACGAACGAAGATGGTTAAATCTGTGGACAATCGCGCCGGCGCGGCGGTCCGAAGTGCTCGAAACAAAACGGGCGCCGGTTGCCCGACGCCCGCTTGATCGATGGGTCGCGATGCCGCTCAGGCGGCGTCGCCGGCCTTCTTCTTCTCGGCCGAATAGACGCGGACCGGTTCCTTCGATCCGGCGACGACATCCTTGTCGATCATCACTTCGTCCACCCCGTCCATGCCGGGGAGGTCGAACATGGTGTCGAGCAGGATACCCTCCAGGATCGAACGCAGGCCACGCGCACCGGTCTTGCGCTCGATCGCCTTTTTGGCGACCGACACCAACGCGTCGTCGGTAAAGCTGAGCTTCACATTCTCCATGTCGAACAGCTTCTGATACTGTTTCACCAGCGCATTTTTCGGCTCGGTCAGGATCTTGACCAGCGCCGGAATATCGAGGTCCTCCAAGGTCGCGACGACCGGCAGACGACCGACAAATTCGGGGATCAGGCCGAATTTGAGCAGATCCTCCGGTTCGGTCTGGCGCAACGTCTCACCGGTGCGGCGTTCCTCGGGCGCGGCAACATAGGCGCCGAAGCCGATCGACTTGCCCTGCAGGCGGTCGCCGATGATCTTTTCAAGGCCCGAGAACGCGCCGCCGCAGATGAACAGGATATTGGTCGTGTCGACCTGCAGGAATTCCTGCTGCGGATGCTTGCGCCCACCCTGCGGCGGAACACTCGCGGTGGTGCCTTCCATCAGCTTGAGCAGGGCCTGCTGCACGCCCTCACCCGACACGTCGCGCGTGATCGAGGGGTTCTCGGCCTTGCGGCTGATCTTGTCGATCTCGTCGATATAGACGATGCCGCGCTGTGCCCGCTCGACATTATAGTCGGATGCCTGGAGCAGCTTGAGGATGATGTTCTCGACATCCTCACCGACATAGCCGGCTTCGGTCAGCGTCGTCGCATCGGCCATGGTGAAGGGCACGTCGAGAATGCGGGCGAGCGTCTGGGCCAGCAGCGTCTTGCCGCAACCGGTCGGTCCGACGAGCAGGATGTTCGACTTGCTCAGTTCGACATCGGCGCCCTTCGCGCCATGATTCAGGCGCTTGTAATGGTTGTGCACCGCCACCGACAGCACGCGCTTCGCACGGCTCTGGCCGATAACATAATCGTCCAGCACGTCGCAGATTTCCTGCGGCGTGGGCACGCCACCGTCCTTCTTGCTGACGAGTGCCGACTTGGTCTCTTCGCGAATGATGTCGTTGCAGAGCTCAACGCACTCGTCGCAGATGAACACGGTCGGTCCGGCGATAAGCTTGCGCACCTCGTGCTGCGACTTGCCGCAGAACGAGCAGTAAAGCGTGCTTTTCGAATCGCCGCCGCTTAGCTTCGTCATTCAGTCTTCCTTTGCGTGCCGGGCCGCATCGCAGCCCGGCATCCTACAGCCGGGACAACGCCCGGCAACTCAAATTCGCCCCATAGCAGGGGAAGGTGAGCGTCAGATTAAGACGCCGACCCTTCGCTGTCAGCAGGCTGGGGCCGCTTTTCGTACACTTCATCGACCAGACCGAACGCCTTGGCCTCATCGGCCTCGAGGAACGTGTCGCGGTCCATCGCGCGCTCGATCTCCTCGAGCGGCTTGCCGGTGTATTTGACGTACAGGTCGTTCATCCGGCGCTTGATGCGCAGGATTTCCTTGGCCTGGATCTCAATGTCCGACGCCATGCCCTGTGCACCGCCCGAGGGCTGGTGGATCATGATGCGGGCGTTGGTCAGCGCGACGCGCAGCCCCGGCTCACCGGCTGCGAGCAGGAAGCTGCCCATCGAAGCCGCCTGACCGATGCACACCGTGCCGACGCGCGGACGGATATATTGCATCGTGTCGTGGATCGCCATGCCGGCGGTGACCACGCCGCCCGGCGAGTTGATGTACATCCAGATGTCCTTCTTCGGATTCTCGGACTCGAGGAAGAGCAGCTGGGCGGTGATAACCGAGGCCATGTGATCCTCGACCGGCCCGGTCAGGAAAATGATCCGCTCACGCAGCAGGCGCGAATAGATGTCGAAGCTGCGCTCGCCGCGGCTCGACTGTTCGATGACGATGGGAACGAGCGCGTTGGTGATGGGATCGCGCGTAAAGCCTTCGGGGGTCATGAGACCGGCAAGGGGGTGCATGTGGGATGTTCTCGTCAAATCTGTTTTTGCCCAAGCGACTACATCGGCGCTCGGACGACGCGGCGCAAGGGGGGAAGAAGGTGAATGGCGCTGCCCGCTTCCGCCGAAGGGCGCTGCAACCATTTTTGAAGATTTGTCTGCGATAGCGATCCAGTCAGGGAGTCGAAAGGGGCGCCGATGCGCCAGCACACACGAACGATGATCGTCTTCGCTCTGCTCTACGCGGTCTTTGCCGGGGTGGCGCTGGGGCCGTTGTTCGGTGCGGGCGGGTTCAACGATGCGACCTTTGGGATCGGCATGGTCATTGCCATCGCGCTGTTCCCGGTCACCGCGATCGTGCTGACGATGTTTGCCCATCTGCTGCTGCCCGCGCCATCTGTCGCAGCAAGTCTGCCGGTCGCCGCGCGCCGCGCCGCCGAGCCTGCGCCGATCCGGGACCAATTCGACTTCGCCTTTGCCGCATGGAACGGGATCGAATCGACTGAAGCGGTTGCCCGGCTGTCGCGCCGCCTCCACGCGCTCGAGATCGCCCACCGCTATGTCGATGGTCAGATCAGCGTCGTTGAGGACAATGTGCGCTGGCACGTCACTCCGGTCGCCGGAGCGCTGCGGATCGCCGGCTGGGTCGAGGCGCCGGATCGCGAGACGCGTGCGATGATCGAGGCGGCGGTCGAGGAGTTCCTGATCGACGAACTCGGCATCCGGCTCGAAAAGATCGCGGCCTGAACCGAGCTTAAAGGTTGGCAGGCGCAGGTTGCGCCAGATAGGCCAGCCGCCGCACTTCGCGCCGACCCCGCACGACCGTGTCGAGGATCAGCCCGGCAAAGCTGCTCAACGCCGCCAGGATGACCAGCCCGGTGGCGAGAATCGCCGTCGGGAAGCGTGGGACCAATCCGGTTGCCATATAGGTCGTCACCAGCGGCACGGCGAGGATCACCGCCAGTATCGCCAGCGCCAGTGCGATGATGCCGAAGAACAGCATCGGCTTTTCGATCCGGTAGAGCGTCATAATCGTCCGCGCGATCCGTGCGCCGTCGCGATAGGTGGACAGCTTCGATGCTGACCCCTCGGGCCGGGCGAGATAGCGCGTCTCCACCTCCCCCACCGGCATCTTGAGCTCGAGCGCATGGACGCTGATCTCGGTCTCGATCTCGAACCCGGCCGACAGCACCGGAAAGCTCTTCACGAAACGCCGCGAAAACACGCGATAGCCCGAGAAAATGTCGGTGAAGCTGCGCCCGAACAGCCGGGCGAGCAGCCCGGTCATCGCACGATTGCCGAGCACATGGCCGCGGCGATAGGCGTCGGCGGCTTCGTGGATGCGGGTGCCGACGACCATGTCGAGCCCCTCGTCGCGCAGCTTGGCGATCATCGCGGGGGCGGCGGCGGCGTCGTAGGTCGCGTCGCCATCGGCCATGACATAAATGTCGGCATCGACATCGGCGAACATGCGGCGCACGACATTGCCCTTGCCCTGCATTCGCTCGGTACGGACAAACGCGCCAGCTTCGCGCGCGACTTCGAACGTCCGGTCGGCGCTATTATTGTCGTAAACGTAGATCGAGGCGTGCGGGAGCGCAGCCCGGAAACTGGCGACCGTCTGCGCGATCGCGGCTTCCTCGTTATAGCAGGGCAGAATGACGGCGACTTTGGGTTCCATCGCCCAGCCATAGGGCGATCATCACCGCGATTCGACCAATTTGTGATTTGACGCTTGCCGCGTTCGCTTCCATCCGGCGGGAAGGGGGGAATGGCATGAAAAATGGTGAGCTGCGGGTTTTGGCGCGGGTCGTACCAATCTTCGTATTGATCGAGGCCCTTATACGCCCGGCGCTCCTGATCTGGTCACAATCAGATCCATATTCGTACGAGCGGGCGATTGTCGCCGCCGAGCAGCCGATGCGCTTCGGAGCTCTCGGGATCTACCTTGCGACACTCATTGTTTTTGGCCGATGGATCTACGTTACGGGACGCAATCTGGTTCAGTTGGGCGTGACAGGGCTCCAATTCACTCCGGCATCGCGAATTTGGTGGTTCTTCGTTCCGTTCGCCAACTTGATCAAGCCAGTTGAGGGAATCCGCGAGCTTTGGAACGCCAGTCATGGCAACGCCGAATATGCCCAGAACAACCTGATCGTCACCTGCTGGTGGATCCTGTGGATTTTCAACGCAATCGCTGTCTACCTCGTTGGCCGCTTTGCGCAGAATGAGCACAGCATCATTTTCTATGCTGTGGAATGCGCCCTCGGACTGATGCTGGCCGGCGTTGCGATCACGTTGGTACTTCGGATCAGCCACGCACAAATGCGGCTTCCACATAGCCCCGCGTTAGCCGAGATATTTGCATAAACGAGAAGCCCCGCCGGTCACTGGACCGGCGGGGCTTGTTCGTTATCGAAGGTGCAGACGTTAGCCCGCCTTCTTCTTCGCCGGAGCCTTCTTCTTCGGCGCTTCGGCTTCAGCGTCGTCAGCCTTGGCGGCCTTCTTCGCGGGAGCCTTCTTGGCCGGAGCGGCTTCCTCGGCGGGTGCCTCTTCGGCCTTGGCCTTCGCCTTCTTCGCCGGCTTCACGTCCTCGGCGGCGGGCTCTTCGGCCTTCTTCGCCTTGGCCTTCTTGGCCGGCTTGTGGTCGTGATCATGGTCGTGGTTGCAGTCCGGGCCGTGGACGTGCGGCACCGCGCCTTCCTCGCTCTCGATGGCGGCTTCCAGCTCCTCGCGGGTCACTTCGCGCTCGCTGATCTCCGCCTTCTCGAACAGGAAGTCGACGACCTTGTCCTCATAGAGCGGCGCGCGCAGCTGGGCGGCGGCCATCGGCTCCTGCTGGATGTACTGGAAGAAGCGCTGCTGATCTTCCGGGCGATACTGCTGCGCGGCCTGGGCGATCAGGCGGTTCATTTCCGCCTGGGTCACTTCGACGCCGTTCGCCTGGCCGATTTCCGACAGCAACAGGCCAAGGCGCACGCGACGCTCGGCGATCGCCCGGTAATCGTCCTTTTCCTTCTCCAGCTCGGCCTTGGCGGCCTCGGGATCTTCCTCATGGCCGGCTTCGTGCTGAAGCTGCGCCCAGATCTGCTGGAACTCGGCCTCGACCATCGACGGCGGGACCGGGAAGTCGTGGCCGGCGGCGAGCTGGTCGAGCAGCTTGCGCTTCATATAGGTGCGAGTCAGGCCACCCGTCTCATTCTCCATCTGGCCACGCAGGATGCCGCGCAGCTGATCGAGGCTTTCAAGGCCGAGATTCTTGGCGAGGTCTTCATCGACCTTCACCTCACCGGCGGTCTTCACCGCGGTGATCTTGAGGTCGAACGTCGCTGGCTTCCCGGCCAGCGTGTCGACGCCGTAATCCTCGGGGAAGGTGACTTCGATCTGCTTTTCGTCGCCAGCCTTCACGCCGACGATCTGGTCCTCAAAGCCCGGGATCAGACGGCCCGAGCCGATTTCGATGGCCATGCCCTCACCGGTGCCGCCGTCGAATGCGACGCCGTCAACCTTGCCGACGAAGTCCATCGTGACCTGGTCACCCTGCTTGGCCTTGTAGCTCGGCTTGGCGTCTTCCCACGCCTTCTGCTGGCCGGCGATCTGCAGGATCTGTGCGTCGACCGCCTCGTCGCTGACCGGGACGATCAGACGCTCGAGCTTCAGGCCCTCGATCGACGGGGTCGGGACGTCGGGCAGGACTTCCAGCTCGACCTTCACCTCAGCATCGCTGCCGGGGGCGAACTCGCCCTCAAGGCTGACCGAAGGCTGCATCGCGGGGCGCAGCTTGTGGTCGGCGATCAGCTTCTGCACGCCTTCCTGGATCGTCGTGTTGAGCGCGTCCTGGGTCAGCGCCTCTCCGTGCATCTTGCGGACCAGGTTGGTCGGCACCTTGCCGGGGCGGAAGCCGGGCATGCGGATCTGCGGAGCCACGCGCTTCACTTCGGCATCGACGCGGCTGTCGATGTCCTTGGCGGTGATCTTGAGGGTGTAGGCGCGCTTGAGGCCTTCGTTCAACGTCTCGACGGTCTGCATTCTAACGGGCTTCCTGCTCTGGAAGTGGAATCGGAGTCGCGGCGTCCCCTCACGCCGGGCGGAAACTGGTGCGGGCGAAGGGACTCGAACCCCCACATCTTGCGATACTGGTACCTAAAACCAGCGCGTCTACCAGTTCCGCCACGCCCGCATTCAGGACACCGCAGGTCGGGCGCGTCTATAGCAATGCGGGTGCCGGGGGCAAGGGCGATGCCGCTTATCGTGCAGAATCGCGAAAAAGCGGGGCCGAAGCACCCGCCTTTCAGGCGCTCAACCCAATCCGCCAGGCATGCGGCGCCACCGGATGCGCGAAAATGAGGTCGCGTGCGCCGATCAGCGCGCCGTCGCGTTCGGGCAATGCACCGGGCTCAGCAATCACTGCCACCCGACCCCGCCAGCCGCGCGCACGTAGCCGCTCCACCGCGGCAAGGCTGCCGCCATCGGTCCGGACCGAGATGACCAGCCAGTCGGCGTCGATCGCCTTGGCATCGTCCGCCAAGGCATGGGTGCTGTCATAGGACCGCACGCGATGCCGCTGCCCCGACAGCACCATGTGCAAGGCGCGACGCGACGCATCGTCGGGATCGACCAGCGCGATGGACAGCGCCGGATCGTCCGCATCGGTGGCAGGGGGAATGGTGGTACGCTGATCCATCGCCCGGCATCGTGCCGAAAACGGGCAGCCACCGCGTTACGGAAATATCCTTAGTCGGATGCGTCGAGCCCCGCCGCAAAGGCGATGCGCAGCGCTTCGGACAGGCTGCGCACCTCCAGCTTGGTCATCACATTGGCGCGATGCACCTCGACCGTGCGCGGCGAGATACCCAGGTCATAGGCAATGGTCTTGTTGGGATGGCCCGCGACCAGGCCGCGCAGCACGTCGCGCTCGCGCGGCGTCAGCGCGGCGATCCGCACCGCCGCCTCCTGCCCCTCGACCTCGGCGGTTTCCGCCCGGCCCAGCCGCTCGAACCCGCGATCGAGCGCGGCGAGCAGCAGCGCCTTCTCAAACGGCTTTTCGAGGAAATCGAGCGCACCCTGCTTCATCGCCGTCACCGCGGTCGCGACGTCGCCATGTCCGGTCAGCACGATCACCGGCAGCGCGATGCCACGCGCATTCAGTTCGCGCTGCACCTCCAGCCCGTCCATTTCGGGCATGCGGATGTCGAGCAGAATGCAGCCCGGATCCGGATGCCGCGCCTCCTTCAGGAATGCGACGCCGGACGGATAGGCGCGTACCTCATAGCGCGACGTCTTGAGCAGGAAGCTCGCCGAGCGGCGCACCGCATCCTCGTCGTCGATCAGGTGGATCAGCGGCTTTTCGCTCATTCTTGGGTCTCCGCGCTGGGAATGGTGAACCACAGGGTCGTGCCGCCGCCGGGCCGCGCATCGGCGTCGATTCGACCGCCATGCGCCTCGATGATCGTACGGCAGATCGACAGGCCAAGGCCAAGGCCGTTTGGCTTGCTGGTGTTAAAGGCATCGAACAGGCGTGGGCGGATGTCCGGATCGATGCCAGGGCCGGTGTCGCTGACCTCGACCCGGATCATGCCGTCGCCCTGCACGCGCGTCGCGATGGTGACATCGCGCACCGGCATGCCTTCCAGCGCCTCGACCGCATTGCGGACAAGGTTGACTAGCACCTGCTGAATCTGCACCCGGTCGACCAGCGCGAGGCGGGCATCGGGGTCGAGATCCTTGAGGCCGCGCACCCCGCGCTCCCGCGCACCGGTCATCGCGAGCCGAGTGGCTTCCTCGACCATCTGCGGCAGCGATTCGACGCGCTTCTCGACCTCGCCCCGCGCCACGAATTCGCGCAGCCGTCGGACGATATTCCCCGCGCGCAACGCTTCGGTCGCGGATTCGGTCACCGCCTCGCCCAGCATCTCGAGGTCCGGCTCGCCTGCCGCGACCAGGTCACGCGCCGCCTCCATATAGTTGGCGATTGCGGTCAGCGGCTGGTTCAACTCATGGGCCAGTGTCGACGCCATAGTGCCCATCGCCGACACGCGCGAGACATGCACCAGTTCGGACTGGAGCTCCTTCATACGCAGCTCGGCGCGCTGGCGTTCGGACAGGTCGCGGATGAAGCCGGTGAAGATGCGGTGCCCGGCGCTGCGGGCCTCGCCCACGGCCAGCTCCATCGGAAACTCGCTGCCATCGCGCCGCTTGCCGACGACGATGCGGCCGATACCGATGATGCGGCGCTCCCCGGTGCGGCAATAATGGTCGATATAGTCGTCGTGCCGCAGCCGGTCGCCATCGGGCATCATCATCGCGATATTCTTGCCGACGACCTCAGATTCCAGATAACCGAAGAGGCGTTCTGCCGCCGCGCTGAATGACAGGATCTGACCGCGATCGTCGATGACGATCATCGCATCGGGCACTGTGGCCAGGATCGAGCGCAGATGCAGTTCGCTGCGCGCCACCGCGCCCGCAGCCGCCTTGCGATCGGTAATGTCCTCGATCGTCCCGCCAAAGCCGAGCAGCGCTCCACCCTCGTCTCGCAGCGCGATAATGCGGGCGTCGGCGGCGAATTCCGTCGAGTCCTGCCGCCGCCGCCACCCCTCTTCGGCATAGCGACCATAGGTTACGGCGCGGTCGAGATCGTCGCGCGGCTTGCCGGCGGCGGAGTCGGCCGCCGAATAGAGCATCGCCATAGGCTGCCCGACCGCAGCGCCGGATTCATAGCCAAGCAGAATCTGTGCGCCGGGGTTCCAGCTGCGGATCGTGCCATCCGGGTCCATGAGGAATTGCGCACGGTCGAGGTCGCTGGCGATGAAGCGCGCGGCAAGTTTTTCGACGATGTCGCCGCCCATATCCATGTCCTGCCTATGCCCGCAGCATCCGGGCAAAACCCATTGGGAAAACTACCAATGCAGCCGCGCGACGCAATATCCGATGCCGCCGCCGCGCATCCTTCGCGCAAGACTGTAGCGGGGAACAACCCATGAAAACCACCCATGTCGTCATCGGCGTCCTGGCCTGTGCGGCCGGCGTCCAACCTGCCATCGCCAAGGAAGGCGATTTCCTGGTGCGCGGTCGCGCGATCCTGGTCGCGCCGACCGAGAGCTCCGGTCCGGTCACGCCCGGCTTTCCCGGCAGCGAGGTCGGCGTCAGCAACAGCGTGATGCCGGAAGTCGATTTCACCTATATGCTCACCGACAATGTGGGCGCGGAGCTGATCCTGGCCACGACCAAGCACGACGCGCAGGGCCGCGGCACGCTGTCGGGCTTTGACGAGCTCGCCAGCACCTGGGTGCTGCCGCCGACGCTGACGCTGCAATATCATTTCGCGCCCGAGGGCAAGGTTCGCCCCTATGTCGGCGCGGGCGTCAACTACACGATCTTCTATTCGACCAAGGCGAGCGACGCGCTGGTGACCGCGATCGGCGCGACCGATGTCGAGATGGACGACAGCTTCGGCTATGCGCTGCAGGCCGGCGTGGACATCGACCTCAATGAGAAGATGTTCCTGAACCTCGACGTCAAGTATATCGACATGGACACGACGGCGCGGCTGCGCACCGGCGCTGCCACCAACACGGCGCGGGTCAGCATCGATCCGATCGTTGCCGGCGTCGGTATCGGCTTCCGCTTCTGAACGAAAAAGGGCGGCGATCCGATTGGATTGCCGCCCTTTTTTTGTGCGCGCTTTACAGCTTCAGACGTTCGGTTCGAGCAGCAATTTCGGTGGCAGGTCGCCATAGCGCAGCACCGTCGCCCGTTCGCGCGCGGTCTGTCGCACCGTCGCGAGATGCTCGGCAACAAACCGCCCATCCAATCCCGGCACGACCGCGTCGAAATGGACATGGTGGCAGTCGGCAAGGCCAAAGGCGCGAGTCAGATAGATATCGAACGCCTGTTTGAGCGCGAGCCATTGCCCCCGCTCCTCCAGCCAGGGCCGGGTCGCCGCCGAGGTCGAAAAGATGATGAGCCGCTTGCCCCTCAGCGCCGGGCTGGGCAGCTGCGCCTTCAGCTCCTCGGGCGAGAAATCGGCGCCGAGCACGCGATCGACATAGCCCTTGATCATCGCCGGCGGCATGCCGAACCAGATCGGGTAGACCAGCACGATTGCGCTCGCGCCCTCGATCTGTGCGAGCGAGGTCGCGACATCGGGGCGCGGCTTGAACCCCGGCCCCGGCAACTCGTCGCGCCGCAGCAGCGGATCGAAGTTCCGGGCATAGAGATCATCGACCTCGACAATCTGGTTGAGACTCTCGACCTCCTCGCGATAGGCGCGGACGATGGCGTGGTTGAAGCTGTCGAGGCCGGGATGCCCCAACACAACCAGATGGCGCAGGGAGGCAGGATCGCGGGGCTGGGTCATCGCGTGGACTCCTTCACTGGGCGAGGAACACCGGATAGGGGCTGTGATGCAGCAGATCGCGCGTGACCCCGCCGAACAGCGTTTCGATCAGGCGCGACTGGCCATAGCCACCCATCACGATCATCGAAGGTTCGATCTTGAGCGCCTGTGCAAGGATCTGTTGCCCGATGCGGCCCGGCTCGGCCGGCACCACCATGATCTCGGGGCGGACGCCGTGGCGCGAGAGATAGCTTGCCGCCAGCTCCGGCGGGTGTTTGAGCGATCCGCGATCGATGCTGAGGATGCGCACCTCCCGCGCCAACCCGAGCAAGGGGACCGCGGCGCGGAGCGCGGCGTCGGACTCGTCGGAGCCGTCCCAGGCAACCAGCGCGGTCCCGTTCATCGCAACCCCGCGCGTGGCGCAGGGGACCGCGAGGACCGGTCGGTTGAGGCGAAGCATCGACGCGACGACCCCGTCCATTTCGCCGCCGGGGAAACCGTCGAACACGGTATTGATGACGACGAGGTCGGTGAGCGCGGTGTGCGAAGCGAGGCAGGATGCGACATCGCCCATGCATTCGGCCAATGTCCAGGGCGCATCCTCCATCGTCAGGCGGGCCTTGACCCGCTCGCGGTTCGCGTCCTGCACGTCGAGCTCTTCGGCAATGTGCGCCGCCAGCGTGCCCGGGCCGATCATCGGATCCTCGGCAATCGGCGGCATCGCGGTGACGTCAATCGCGATCAGGTGGCCGTGGAGCGCGCGGACCAGATCCAGCGCGGCCTGAAGCCGCGATTCCTGTCCGGCATCGGCGTGGATCAGCACGGCAACATTTTTCACGGCTCGTCTCCCAACTTATCGAGGAGAGCGTAAGCAGCTGCGGACCTGCTCAATATGAGGAGTGATACGTAGTCCGGTTCAGACTGCGGCGCTGAACTGGCCGCGGCTGACCACGCGATAACGGTCGAATGCGGCGGCGGCGATCCGGGCATAAGGCGCGCCCGCCGCGGTCACGCCGATCGACCAGCCGTCCCGCCCGATCACCCCCTGCCCGGCCAATTCGTCCAGCAGCGCGGCATCGTGGCAGAGCTGCTCGGCGGTCATGCCATGTGCAGCGGCGATCGCGGCAACGTCGACATGGCCATCGCACAACAACCGCTCGATCACGTCGCCCGCCGCGACATCATGGGCAGCACGCCGCACGCCGCGGACGCCGGCCAGCTCGCCGCCCAGGACAGCCATGCGATAGCGTCCGACATGCTTTTCATTCTGCACGATCACACCGCCGAACTGGCTGATCGCGGACGCGCCGAGACCGATCAGAGTGGGCGCGCGGTCATCGGTGAAGCCCTGAAAATTGCGGCGTAGCGCCCCGGCCTGTACAGCGACCGCGAGGCTGTCGTCAGGCCGCGCGAAATGGTCGAAACCGATCGCGTCATAGCCTGCTTCGATCCACAGATCATGCGCGAGCGCGCGCTGCCAGAAGCGCGCCTCTGCTCCCGGCAGTTTTGACGCATCGATCTGGCGCTGCCGCGGGAGCATCGCGGGGAGATGGGCATAGCCGAACATCGCGACTCGATCGGGCGCGAGCCGCCGCGCCGCCGCCACCGTCGCGGCGATGTCGTCGAGCGTCTGGCCGGGCAGGCCATACATCAGGTCCAGGTTGATCTGTCCGATCCCGGCGTTGCGTGCCTCGGCGATGGCAGACGCTACCTTGGCAAAAGGCTGGATGCGCCCGATTGCCGCCTGCACCAGCGGCGCAAAACTCTGCGCACCGACGCTGATCCGTCCGATCCCCGACCGCGCGAACGCATAGGCATGCGCTCGACCGAAAAAGCGCGGGTCGATTTCAGCCGCCCATTGCGCATCGGGCGCGATGTCGAACCGCTGACGCAGCGTGCCGCAGATCTCGGCAAAGGCTTCCGGGGAGAGCGCGTTTGGGCTGCCCCCACCGAAATGCACCGCGGTCACCTGCCCGCGCATCCGCGCCGACACGGTGGCGATCTCCGCCTCGATCGCAGCGCGATACACGTCCAACCGCTGCGGTCGCCCGACCGCCCCCGTATTGCACCCGCAATACCAGCAGATCTGCTCGCAATAGGGGATGTGGAGGTAGAGCGAGACCGGCGCGCCCGGTGCGATGGCGTCGAGCGCGGCGGCCTGATCCTCCGCCCCCACCATCGGCCCGAACTCGGCGGCGGTGGGGTAGCTGGTGTAGCGGGGCACCGCTCGGGCGGCGAGCACGGGGAGGTAGCGGTGGGTCACCGACCGTCAGCCCTCGACCGTTTGGTCTTCAGACGGTGGCGAATGGAACTCGTGCCAGATGCCGTTGAGCACGGCGACGGCGACGGCCAGCGTGACGCCGAGGATCCAGGCGAAATACCACATGGCGGCTTCCTTTCGATCAATAGTAATCGGGGTTGGTGCGGACCTGCTCGACCGTCACCCGACCGAACAGCACGCGATAGACCCATGCGGTGTAGAGCAGCACGATCGGCAGGAAGACGAGCGTGACGCCCAGCATGATGAACAGCGTGGTGTGGCTCGACGATGCGTTCCACACCGTCAGGCTCGACGCCGGATCGATCGCGCTCGGCAGGATGAACGGGAACATCGACAGCCCGACCGTCCCGATGATCCCGACATTGGCGAGCGAGGAGCCGGTGAATACCAGCACGTCGCGGCGCGCACGGATCCCGGCCAGCGCCAGCAGCGGCCCGACCAAACCGATCACCGGCGCAGCGATCATCCACGGATAGGCGGCATAATTGTCGAGCCAGGCGCCCGGTGCCGCGACCGCCCCGGCAAGCCGGGGGTTTGACGGGCCGGCGGTTTCGATCACGCCCTCGACCCGGAAGCCAAGCCCGCCCCAGGCGACATAGAGTCCGCCAGCAACGAACAGGACGACTGCGGCAATCGCGGCAAACTGACCGATGGTCCGCGCCCGGTCCAGCACCGGCCCCTGCTCCGCCTTCAGCGACAGCCAGCCTGCGCCATGCAGCACCAGCATCGCGACCGAGAGCAACCCGGCGAGCAGGCTGAACGGCGTGAACAGGCCCAGCAGAGTGCCATCGTAGAAAGAGCGCAAATCGCTATCGAGGCGGAAGGGCAGCCCGAGCAGGACGTTGCCGACCGCGACGCCGAACACGAGCGCCGGCACGAACCCGCCGACGAACAGCGCCCAGTCCCAGCGCGCGCGCCACTTCGGGTCGGGCCGCTTCGAGCGATATTTGAACCCGACCGGCCGCAGGATCAGCGCGGCGAGGACCAGGAACATCGCAAGGTAGAAACCGGAGAAGCTGACCGCATAGACGAAGGGCCAAGCGGCAAAGATCGCACCGCCGCCGAGGATGAACCACACCTGGTTCCCCTCCCAGGTCGCACCCACGGTGTTGATCACCATGCGGCGCTCTTCATCGGTCTTTGCAACCCAGGGCAGCAGCGAGGCGACACCGAGATCGAACCCGTCGGTTAAGGCAAATCCGATCAGCAGCACGCCCATCAGCAGCCACCAGATGACGCGGAGCGTCTCGTAATCGAGCGGTAGGGTCATGATTGGTCTCCTTGTCCCGCGCGGCTCATTCGGCCGCGACGGTCTGGAAGGGATTGGGCGCGCCAGCGGGGGCGACGTCGTCGGTGACGGGGGTGCCGGTCTCCGGCCCATGCTTGATCGCCGCGAGCATCAGCCGCACCTCGATCACCGCGAGCACGCCGTAGATGAGGGTGAAGCCGATGATCGTCGCCCACACCTGTCCAACGGTAAGGCTGGAGGCGCCGAGGAAGGTCGGCAGCACGCCTTCGACCGCCCAGGGCTGGCGTCCGATCTCCGCGATCAGCCAGCCGGCCTGGATCGCAATCCATGGCAGCGGGATGACCCACAAAGCCGTGCGCAGGAACCATTTGCGGTCGAACTTGCGGGTGTTGGCATAGTAAAGCGCAACCCCGAAAAAGGCGATGAAGAAGAAGCCGAGCCCCGCCATCCCGCGGAACAGCCAGAACAGCACCGGCACGTTGGGCACGGTCGACCACGCCGCCTTGTCGATCGCCGCTGCATCGGCCTGACGCGGATCGGCGACATAGCGCTTGAGCAGCATCGCATAGCCCAGATCGGCCTTGTTCCGCTCGAACTGCTCGCGCGCGGCGAGGTTGGTGCGGTCGATCTTGAGTTTCTCCACCGCATCATAGGCGTCGATGCCGCGGATGATGCGGATACGGGCCTGTTCGACCAGCGGCGTGATACCGGCGACCTCGCCGGTCAGGCTGCGGGTGGAGATAAGGCCGAGAACATAAGGGATCTTGACCTCAAACCTGGTCTCACGCCCTTCGTTCGACGGAATGCCGAAGATCGACAGGCCGGCCGGCGCAGGTTCGGTGTGCCAGGCGCCTTCGATCGCGGCGAGCTTCATCTTCTGGTTGTCGGTGAGGGCATAGCCGCTCTCGTCACCCAGCACGACGACCGACAGCGAGGAGGCAAGGCCGAACGCTGCGGCGACCGCGAAGCTGCGCTTGGCGAACTCCAAGTGGCGACCCTTGAGCAGATACCAGCAGGAAATGCCGAGCACGAAGACCGAGGCAAGGACATAGCCAGCGCTGACAGTATGGACGAACTTCGCCTGCGCGACGGGGTTGAACACCACCGCCATGAAGTCAACCACCTCCATCCGCATCGTTTCGGGGTTGAAGCGCGATCCAACCGGGTTCTGCATCCAGCCATTGGCGACCAGGATCCACACCGCCGACAAATTGGTGCCGAGCGCGACCATGAAGGTCGTCAGCAGATGCTGCCGCTTGGTCAATTTGTCCCAGCCGAACACCATCAGGCCGACGAACGTCGCCTCGAGGAAGAAGGCCATCAGCCCTTCGATCGCGAGCGGCGCGCCAAATATGTCGCCGACATAGTGCGAATAATAGGCCCAGTTGGTGCCGAATTCGAACTCCATCGTGATGCCGGTGGCGACACCGAGCACGAAGTTGATTCCGAACACCTTGCCCCAGAACCGCGTGATGTCGCGCCAGATCGGCCGGTCGGTGATCACATACACCGTCTCCATGATCACGAGCATGAAGGCGAGGCCGAGCGTCAGCGGCACGAACAGGAAGTGATACATTGCCGTGAGCGCGAACTGGAGCCGCGACAATTCGACAACTGCCATGTCTATCGTCATTGTTTCCCCCATTTCCGGGACTTGTGCCGCGCCGCAGTAAGAAGTGCGCTGGCGTGCCGACATCGGGAATAGTACGGACTCGACCCGGCCCACAATTGGACAGAAGGTCCACCCATGCGGAAGAACAGTCGCGCCGGAGCGTTCTGGCTCCTCGACATCGGTGGCGCGGCGATCTTCGCCTGGGGATTGGCGACGGCGGTTGCGGCGTTGATCGAGGGATCGACGCCGCTCACTGGCGTTCTTGCGATGCTGGTCGGCGGCGTGATCCGTGCGCTGTCCGGCTTTGCCGCACAGGCGCTCGCGATCCGTGAGGCGCAGAACAGTGTCGCGCCATTACGCGTGCGATTGCAGCGGCGGCTGCTCGGCGAGGCGCTTCCTCGTGCGATCCCAATCGGAGAGAGCGCGGCGATCGCGATCGACCATGTCGATCGGATCGAGGCCCATGCCGCGCGTTTCCTGCCGGTCCGTCACGCGGCAGCCATCGGCCCGTTGCTCGTCGCGGGCTGTGTTGCGGTGGCCAGCCCGATCGCTGCCGCCATTTTGATCGGCACGCTGATCCCGTTCGTCCTCGGCATGATCCTGGCCGGCACCATGGCGCGCCGTGCCGCCGACGCGCAACTGCGCGCACTGGAGCAGCTGTCCGACCTTTTCGTCGAGCGGCTGCGCAGCCTGGCGATGATCCGTCATTTCGGTGCCGGTGAGCGGATCACGCGCCAGATCGGCGCCGCGACCCAAGGCGTAGCGACCCGCACGCTGGCGGTGCTGCGGATCGCCTTTCTCTCCAGCGGAGTGCTGGAATTCTTCGCGGCGCTGTCGGTCGCGTTGGTGGCGGTCTATTGTGGGTTCAGCCTGCTCGGGATCCTCCCCTTCCCCGTTCCGGAGACACTGACCTTCCGCGAGGCGCTGTTCGCGTTGGCGCTGGCTCCCGAATTCTATCTTCCGATGCGTCGTCTCGCTGCCGCCTACCACGAAAAGCAGTTGGGCGAGGCTGCGCGGGCGGTGGTCGAGCCCCTGGACCGCCCCTTGCCCGCTTCTCCGGCTGCAGCGCCGTTCGGTGGCCTGGAGGCACAGGACGTGACGATTGCATGGCCGGGCGCACGGATCGGTCCGGTGTCCTTCAGCCTCGGGCGAACCGGGATGGTCGCGCTGACAGGGCCGACCGGCAGCGGCAAGACCAGCCTGCTCGCCGTTTGCGCCGGGCAGGTTGCCCCGTCCGACGGCGCTGTCACCCCGCTCAGGTCCGAGGACATCGCTTGGGCAGCGCAGCGACCATTGATGGTGCCGGGGACGTTGCGCGACAATCTCGCGCTCGCTCGACCCGATGCTGGGGATGACGAGATTTGCGCGGTGTGCAGCCGCGTCGGCCTCGATCCCTTGCTTGCCGCGCGCGGGGGCCTCGATCTTCCGCTCGATCACCGCGCGGCGGGTATGTCCGGAGGTGAGTTGCGACGACTTGGCCTGGCGCGGGCGCTGCTGTCGGGGCGTCCGCTCCTGCTGTGCGATGAGCCGACCGCTGATTTGGACGCGGCGAGCGCCGAACAGATCGGAGCGCTGCTGGCCGAGCTGGCGACCACGCACGCGATCATTGTAGCCACGCACGACATGGCGCTTGCCGTCCGTGCGCAGGCGGAGGTACGGCTGTGAGCAAGCTGGATCGGGTCGCAGCGCAACTGGGGGTTGGCCGCCGTGTTGGGCTTGGCTGGGCGCTCCTCCTGGCGGGCATCGCTGCGGCAGCGTCGGTTGCTCTGCTCGGCATATCGGGCTGGTTCTTGACCGGCGCGGCGATTGCTGGGGCCGGCGGCGCGGCGGCGGTCACCGCGTTCAACTATCTGTTGCCCAGCGCGGCGATCCGCGCGCTGGCGATTGCGCGCACCGCCGCCCGCTATGGCGAGCGGCTGACCAGCCATGGCGCGGCGCTGACCGCGATGGCAGGACTACGCGCGCGGTTGTTCGGCACGCTCGCCGCCGCCGATCCACGTAAGGTGCCCGATCTTGCCAGTGGTGAAGCCAGCGCGCGGCTGATCGACGATATCGAAGCGATCGAGGATCTGGTGGTGCGCCGCTCTGCCCTACCCGGCGCACTGGTCGGCGGGGTGATCGCGACCGGCTGTATCGCGCTGTCGGGATGGCGCGCGGCGGCGGCGTTCGTGCTGCTCGCAACTGTCGGTATGATCGTCGGGGCGGCGCTGGCGCGGCGGTTGAGCGTGGGGCCGGCCAGCGCGGCCGCACAGGCACGGGGCCGCGTGCGCGAGCGCTATGTCGAACTCGCCGCCGCTCGGCCCGAGATCATCGCTTATGGCCTGGCCGACCGGATCGAGGCGGCGCTAGTGGTTGATCTGGCGGCGCTCGACCGGGCGCGGCGCGGGCTGGCGCGGGGCGAGGCGGCGCTGAGCGGCGGGGTCGCATTGTGGAGCACGGTGCTGGCGGTGGTCGTGCTGTTGCTCGCGGAGCACGGACCGGCGCTCGCCGCCCTGGCCACGCTGGCGGCCTTTTCGGGGAGCGAGGCTCTGGCGGTGCGGGTGCGCAGCGCACTGCGTGAGGCGGTGGTGGCCGAGGGGTTGGAGCGTGTCGCCGCCCTCGCAGACATTGCGCCCGAGCCCACGCCGCAACCCGGCGCTGCCGCCCTCCCGCTGCGTATCGGATCGGTCGAGGTCGCACCCGGCGAACGGATTGCGATCACGGGTCCCTCGGGAAGCGGCAAGACGACGCTGATCGAGACGCTAGCCGGGCTGCGTTCCGCGTCCCTCCCGCTCGCAGTCGGTGGCGCTTCGGTAGCGGAGATAGCGGCTGCGGACCTCGCGTCCCAATTCGCGCTCGCCCCGCAATCCCCGCAGCTGGTCGCCGGAACCATCGGCGACAATCTCCGCCTTGCCCGCCCGGGTATCGACGATGCCGCGATGTGGGGAGCGCTCGAAACGGTGTGCCTGGCCGACCGCGTGCGCGCCATGCCGGACGGGCTAAACACTCCGATCGGCGAAGCGGGCGGAACCCTGTCCGGCGGCGAGCAGAAGCGCCTGTCCCTCGCCCGCGCGCTCCTGGCGCAGCGGCCTTGGCTGGTCGCGGACGAACCCAGCGAAGGTCTCGACCCGGCGACCGAGGCGGAGTTGGTCACGCGGCTCGATGCCTGGCTGGCGGCGACGGGGACTGGCTTGATCCTCGTATCGCACCGCCCTGCCCCGCGCGCCTTGTGCGGGCAGGCGCTGGCGTTGCCGCTCAGCTAGGCCGCAGTTGCATTAAGCTGACGGTCCGCAGACGACCCCATCACTGCTGATCAGCGACGGACTTGCTGATAGCTTATCTTAACGGCCGCCACCGCATGATCTTGTTCGAAGATGCGCGAGTTGGACGCGTAGCGAATTAATAGGTGGTCAGGCGCTAGCCATTTCATTTCTGCCCACGGGCCACCCCAAGCCCCGACGGTTGCGGCCCCATGATCGTCATCGGCCCGAAACGTGTTACCACCGCCGGAGAGCTGCTCCCCCTTCTCAATAATAGAGATTTGCGTCGAGAAGCCCGTAGTAGCACCGCAATCGCGGTTGAAGATTACCGCACTACGCGTCCCCGTTGGGTCGTCGGCACGGGTAATCACGCTGTTTGTGCAGTTGTCCGAGCAAGCGCCCAGAGCGCACAATCCGACTATGGGGACGATCAGCCTTCGCACACGGTCTGTGTGTAGCTTACCGGATGAGACGGTCAATGACAGTTTCCCACCCAATTCAAGCTGACCTGTCACCACGCCGCAAGCGGTCGCCCACGCCCTTACCGCCCCTTCACTCCGCCGCCTTCACCTCGCCTGCGCCCTCCGGTTCCACGCTCGCCGCATGGCTGGCGAGCAGCTCGACCGGGGGCACGCTCTCGATCTCACGCGCCCCGGTTTCGATATTGAGCTCCTTGAGCTTGCGCGCCGACACTAGGGCGCGGCTTTCGAGCGAGCTGGCGAAGGCGTTGAAATTCTTGACCGCCGTGTTGAGCCCGCTGCCGACGGTGCGCAGGTCGCCCAGCGCCTTGGCCAGCCGGTCATACAGCTCCTTGCCCAGCGCGCCGATCTGCCGCGCTTCTTTGGCCAACATCTCCTGCCGCCACACCGCCGCAACCGTGCGCGCGATCGCGATCAGATTAGTCGGTGTCGCCAGCAACACGCGCTTTTCGAACGCGAAGTCCCACAAGGTCGGATCATGCTCCAGCGCCGCCGACAGGAAGTGCTCGCCCGGCACGAACATGATCACATAATCGGGCGCGTCGTCGAACTGCGTCCAATAGGCCTTGTTGCCGAGCGCGTTGACATGCGCCTTCATTGCAGCGGCGTGCTGGCCGAGGCCGGTCTGGCGCTCCTGCTCGTCCACCGCGCCGAATGCGTCCTGATAGGCGTTGAGCGACACCTTGGCGTCGATCACCAGCGCCTTGCCGCCGGGGACCCGCACGATCGCGTCGGGGCGCAGCCGCCCGCCTTCCTCCTGCGCGACGCTCACTTCGGTCATGAAATCGGTATGTTCGGACAGGCCGCAGGTTTCGAGCACGTTGCGCAGCTGCTGCTCGCCCCAGCGGCCGCGCGACTTGGGGGCGTTGCGCAGCGAGTTGACCAGCTTCGCCGCCTCCTGGCTCACGCGTTCCTGCCCGATCCGCATCTGTTCGATCTGGCCCTTGAGCTCACCGAACGCGTCGCGCCGCTCGGCTTCGACCTTGGCGACGCCTTCCTCATAGCGTTGCAGCCGCTCGGTCACAGGCTGGAGCAGCGCCTTTAAATTCTGACCCGCGACGCTTTCGGATTCTTTGAAACGGTCCTCAGCACGTTTGAGGAACGCGGCCTGCGTTTCCGCGAGCATCGTCCCCGCAACTTCGCGGAACTGGCCGGTCAGGCGCTCCTCAAGTCCCTCGGCCTTGACGCGAAGCTCCGCCAGCTCGATCCGCGCGGCATCGCGCTGGTCGCGGATCGCGGACAGTTGTTCGCGCAGTTCGGGGAGTTCGCGCGCGCGCTCTTCAGCGGCGGCAAGGTCGGTGATTGCGGCCTTGAAGTCCGCTTCCCGCCGATCGCGATCGGCACGCAGGGCGGCATTCGCACGGCTTCCCGCAAACCATCCGAGCAAGGCCCCGACCACCAGCGTCACCACCACAGCCACCAGCATTTCGATCGACACGCCACTTCCCTTCTGCTCCGTCGGAGACGGAACATAGACCGAACGCGTGCCGCGTTACAGGGTTAATCGCAGGGCGAAGATCAGAAGGCGTGGGAGAGACGGTCGAGCATCGTGCGCGCCGGGCTGACCGGCACCGCGACGTCGTCGTCCTGCATGGCGTCCAGCCGGGCAATGCGGCGGTGCAGGTCGATGCTGGCGGCGATCAGGTGCTGCGCGCCCACCGGCATCGCATCGAGCGCGGCGGCATCGGTCACGGGAGCCTCGCCCAGCCGCCGCGAGGGGTGACGGGCCTCGCCCAGACCGATCTCCCCCGCCGCGACCGCACGCTGGGTCAGTAGCCAGGCGATGCTGTGCATGAGCCGCGTCGTGACCTTGAGCGATTCGCACGAGAAGATCACCCGGTCCATCGCGCCGAGCATGTCGCGCTGATCGCGCCCCACCACGTCGAAATAGGCGCGCGCCTCGTCGGCGAGCAGCATCGACTCGGTGTAGAGCGAGTCGATCAGCGCGCGCTGAACGCGCATGGTTTCCACTTCCCCGGTCATGGCCATGAACGCTGACAGAAAGAGTTCGTTAACGAAACAGAATTTTACGGGGCCCGGCTGTCCCAAAGCGGCGCGGATATCGCGCGGGCACCGGGGCCGGATCAGGCGATGATGTCCGGGATCAGCTGATCCTCCAGCATCGCGATTTCGTCGCGCAGCAACAATTTGCGCTTCTTCAGCCGGGCGATCTGGAGCTGATCGGGCATGGTCGTGGCACCGAGCGCTTCGATGGCAGCGTCAAGATCGCGATGATCGACGCGAAGCAGCTCCAACCGCCGCAGAATCTCGCTTTCGTCCATCACCAATCCACCCCCGGACTCAACCCGTCGTACGTCGCCGTTGCCCTGTCGAACGGTAGTTATGCAAGGGGCGACATGGGCCGCGAATCGTGATTTACTTCGTTTCCCCCAACCAGAGCAGGAGGATTGCTTCCATGCAAAACGCGCATCTCTCGGCACTTGCGGCCAAGCATGCATCACTCGACCGGCGGATCATCGCCGAGTCGCAGCGGCCAGCACCCGATCAGATGATCCTCGCCGACCTGAAGCGTCGCAAGCTGAAGCTCAAGGAAGAAATCGCGCTGAGCTGACGCGCTACCCCGGGTTGCCCCGCTGATGCGGGGCGGCCCCTCGGCGCCGGAGCGATCGAGGTCAAGCGCAACGCCGCACTGGTCTGCGGCTCAACCCCGAAAAATATGCGGCTTCGCGAAGTGCGGCGTGCTGCTGCCATGGCCGACCGGCTTGCGCGCCAGCAGCGGATCGATCGGGCGGTCGAACGCGATGCCGATCCGGCCTTCCGCGCTCCAGGCGACATGACCGCGGATCCAGCCCACCCCACGCACATTGATCTCAACCGGCATGCCCGAATCGACCCGGTCGGCATATTCCGCCATCAAACCGCCGGCCGAGATGTTGCGGACGCGGACCGACACTTCGACCCCATCGATGCGCAACGTCGCCGCGAGAAACAGGCTGTCGCGCGCGGCATTGCGCTGACTCGCCGGATCGTCGCTGAAGCGTCCGCTGAAGGGATCGGAAGAGAACTGGTCCATCTGCCGCTCGTGCTCACGTGTTACGCGCGCAGTTTAGAGCAGCAATGGTTATCGAAACCATTAATTCGGCGCCGACAAAGCCAGTTTCACTCTTCGCGGGAGACCTTTTCGTTCCGCTCGTGGCGCTCCTGCGCCTCGACGGTCATGGTCGCGATCGGACGGGCTTCCAGCCGGGCGAGGCTGATCGGCTCACCGGTCACCTCGCAATAGCCATATTCGCCTTCTTCGATCCGGCGCAGCGCGGCGTCGATCTTGGAGATTAGCTTACGCTGGCGATCGCGGGTGCGCAGCTCGATCGACCAGTCGGTCTCGCTCGACGCGCGATCGGTCAGGTCGGCTTCGCGCAGCGAATCGATCTGAAGCTGGTTGAGCGTCCCCGCCGCCTCGCGGTGGATCGCATCCTTCCATGCCAGGAGCTTCTCGCGAAAATATTGCTGCTGGCGCGCGTTCATGAACGGCTCGTCGGCGGTCGGACGATAGCCGTCAGGCAAATCGTTCGCGGCGACGGGTTTTTCAGGATCGTCGCGGTGATCGAAAACGGTCGCCATCCCACACTCCACAACGGGATCGGATGGCTGCGCCACTCTCAATCCCCTTATCCCCGGCGCGCCCTATATCGGGGCAGATTGGGTATCACAAGCTACCGAATCCACAGATTCGTGCGCCAAGCCGTTCTTGGCATGCGGGAAATTACATGCGGCTGAACCAAGTCGCAGTTTTATCACGCTAAACTCGCCACGCCGGTTAAGCATAGATTAACCGATCGCGCCCATTCCGTCCCCTTAAGGCACATTAACCATAGATGATCCGGTGCCCCTGCAAATAATGGCACCGATCAACGCGAAACCATGGTTAATGACATTGCACTTAATACTTTGTTCTGCACTTCTAGGGCAATGACCCGCCAAACGGGTGCGTTGCGCACTCCTCGGCGGCCGGGGACAAGAGAGAAGCAGAATGTCGGTTCGGATGGCCTTGGCAAAACTGTGCGCTTGCGCATGCGGCGGTGCCGTCGTTGGCGGCGGCGCGGTGCATGTCGCCGAAACCCGTGCCGAGCGCGGCTATCAGCAGCAGCGTCAGTCGGTAAAGCAGGGCGTCGTGCAGCGCCGCGTGGTCAAGCGCCCGCTGCGCAAACGTGTCGTGCGCCGCACGGTCACCACGACCGCGCAATGCCAGCCCCAGGTTCTGACCGTCACGACGCAGGGTACTGCCATTCCCCTGCCCCCGCCCACTTACGGATCGAGCGGTGAAATGCCGGTCGTCGGTGGCGGCGGCGGCGGCGGTGGTGGCGCAGCCGCGGCAGTGACCGGCGGCAGCAGCGGCGGTTTCGTCGGCGGCTTCTTCGCGGGCGGCTTCTTCGGCGGATCGAGCGGCGGCAGCGGCGCTTCGGGCAGCGGCGGCATCGTGATTTCCTCGACCAGCAGCACCAGCGGCGGTTCGACCTCGACCTCGGGGGGCTCCACTTCGACGGGCGGCTCGTCAACCTCGACCGGCGGCTCATCGAGCGGCAGCGTGAGCTCGACCTCCTCGACCGGCGGCTCTTCCACCTCCAGCGGCGCGGTCAGCTCGACCTCGTCGGGTGACGTCTCGTCCTCGACGGGTGGTTCGTCCTCTTCGACCTCGTCCGGCGGTTCGTCGGGTGACGTGTCTTCGTCAACCGGGGGCTCGTCTTCCTCGACCTCGTCGGGCGCATCGTCCAGCTCGACCTCGTCGGGTGGCTCGTCCTCGTCGACCAGTTCGGCCTCGGGTGGTTCGTCGGGCGACGTGTCGTCCTCGTCGAGCGGTAACGTGTCGTCATCGGCCTCGTCATCGGGTGACGTGTCGTCCTCGACCTCGGCATCGTCATCGGGCGATGTGTCGTCGTCGACCTCGACCTCGGCCAGCTCGTCGGGCGACGTCTCGACCTCGTCGTCCAACTCCTCGGCCTCGTCGACCTCGGCTTCGTCGTCGGGCGATGTGTCGTCCTCGACCTCGAGCGGGTGGAGCACGTCGAGCGGGTGGAGCACCTCGACCAGCAGCTCGACCTCGTCGGGAACGTCGAGCGGCACCAGCAGTTCGTCGGGTGGTCCCGACCCGGTTCCCGCGCCGCCGATGGTGCTGCTGTTCGGCGCCGCCGCAGCCGCGTTGGTGGTGCGCAAGCGGTTCCAGAACCGCAAGGCAAAGGACGCCGCGGCGGCTGAATAAGCGCCGCGGCGACCAGCGCCGGTTTACTCCGCGTCGATCAGTGCCTGTTCGATGTCCGGGATCGGATGGCCGGTCAGCGTCTTGTCGATCTCACCGGTCAGCCGTTCGCTCACTTCCTTGTGATAATGTTTGCGCAGTTCGCCCAGCGTCCGCGGCGGCGCGACGATGATCAGCGATTCGAAGTCGTTGTTCAGCGCGCGCTTCTTGAGCAATTCCGCCGTCTCCGCCGCGAACCGGTCTTCCTCCAACTGGTGAAAGTCGGTCTCCTCATAAGCGCTGCGGCCCGACCCAACGCTTGAGAAGCTGCGGCCCGGCGCATCGGTGCGCTGATCGATATTGTCGGGATTATCCTGCACCCGCTTGCGCTCAACCTGAAGATTGAGATGCACCGTGTCGCCCTCGTTCCTCAGGAACAGCATCTTGCGGCCATCGGCGACCACGACCATAGCGTTGTGGGGAACCTGCATCGGTGTTTCTCCTTGTTATGTTGTGACACATGAACGCACGCCGCGCGCACCGGGTTGCCTAGCTCTGCGCGGCTCGCCATAGCCTGCGCGCATGCATGACATTCGCGCGATCCGTAAGAACCCCGAGGCGTTCGACGCCGCCCTTGCCCGCCGCGGCGCCGAGCCGCAGGCGGAAATGCTGGTCGCGCTCGACGAAGCGCGCCGTGCGCTGACCACCCAGCAGCAGGAGGCGCAGACGCGCCGCAACGACCTGTCTAAGCAGGTCGGCCAGGCAAAGGCGGCGAAGGACGAGGAGCGCGCGCAGGCGCTGATGGCCGAGGTCGGGCAGCTCAAGCAGGTGCTCGAAGACCTCAACCTCGCCCAGAGTGCGGCCGACGAGGCGCTGCGCACGGCGCTGGTGGCGATCCCCAACCTGCCCGCAGTTGATGTTCCGAACGGCGCGAACGAGGACGACAACCAGCTCGTCCACACCATCGGCACCCAACCGGCCTTCGCCTTCACGCCCGGCGAACACCACGAGTTCGGCCCCGCGCTCGGCCTCGATTTCGACACCGGCGCGATGCTCGGCGGATCGCGCTTCACCCTGCTGCGCGGCCCGGCGGCGAAGCTGCACCGCGCGCTGGGTCAGTTCATGCTCGACACGCTGACCGGCGAACATGGCTATGACGAGTGCGTGCCGCCGGTGCTGGTACGCGACGAGATCATGTTCGGGACGGGCCAGCTGCCGAAGTTCGCCGAGGATTCGTTCCGCACCACCGATGGCCGCTGGCTCATCCCGACATCGGAAGTCAGCCTGACCAACAGCGTGCGCGAGCAGATTTTGAGCGGCGAGGAGCTGCCGTTGCGGCTCACCGCACTGACCCCCTGCTTCCGTTCCGAAGCCGGTGCAGCGGGCCGCGACACGCGCGGCTTCATCCGCCAGCACCAGTTCGAGAAGGTCGAGATGGTGTCGATCACCACCCCCGACCAATCGGAGGCGGAGCATGAGCGCATGACCGCATGCGCCGAGGATATCCTGACTCGGCTCGGCCTGTCCTTCCGCCGCATGCTGCTGTGCGCGGGCGACATGGGGTTCAGCGCGACGCGGACCTTTGATCTTGAGGTGTGGCTGCCCGGACAGGCGCGCTATCGCGAGATTTCGTCCTGCTCGACCTGTGGCGACTTCCAGGCCCGCCGGATGAACGCGCGCTATCGTGGCGCAGACGGCAAGCCCGCATTCGTGCACACGCTCAATGGATCGGGCCTGGCGGTCGGCCGCACGCTCGTCGCGGTGCTGGAGAATTACCAGCAGGAGGATGGCGCGGTGGCGGTGCCGGATGTCCTCCAGCCCTATCTGCGCGGGCTCGAGCGGCTGGAGCCGCGCGGGTGAGGATCCTACTCACCAACGACGACGGCGTCCATGCCCGCGGACTTGAGGTGCTGGAGCGTCTTGCCCGCACTCTGTCCGACGACATCACCATCGTCGCCCCGCTTGAGGAACAATCGGGCAAGGGCCGTTCGCTGAGCCTGACCGAACCGGTGCGTCTGCGCAAATTTGGCGAGCGGCGCTTTGCCGTTACCGGCACGCCGACCGACGCGGTGATGATGGCGCTGGCGGAGATCATGAAGGATGAAAAGCCCGACCTGATCCTGTCCGGCGTCAATCGCGGTGCGAATCTGGGTGAAGATGTGAGCTATTCCGGCACCGTGTCGGCGGCGATGGAAGGCGCGCTGGCGGGCATCCGCTCGATCGCGCTGAGCCAGCGCTACGCCGCACTCGCGCCGGGCGAGCGGGTCAGTTTTGAGGCGGCAGAGCAATGGGGCGAGCGCGTGCTGCGCCCTTTGATCGCGGCGGAGTGGGCGCCCCGCACGCTGATGAACGTCAATTTTCCGCCGCTCCCCGCCAGCAAAGTCGCTGGAATCAAGCCAGTCGGACAGGGCCTGCGCGACTATGGTCGGCTCAAACTCGACAAACGCACCGACCCGCGCGGGTTCGACTATTACTGGTTCGGCCTTGGCCGCGTGCCGCACTCGCCGGTCGCGGATACCGACCTTGAGGCGATCGAGGAGGGATGGATTACCGTTACGCCCCTGCATCTGGACCTGACGCATCGTGAATCGCTTGTTATGCTCAACCAGACATTTGGCTGAGCCGGGCGGGATATGGGGCGGATGAGGACCAGGACGGGGTTGATCGCGGCGCTGCTGCTCGGGCCGCTGGTTGGCGGCTGTATCCCCCCAGGAGCCGGTCCATCGGTGCGCGCGGCGCCTGCTGTGGACCAAACCGACCCCACCGCCGCGCCGCGCCGCGACGATGTTCCCGCCCTTCCCGCCCCGGTATCGGCATGGGAAGCGCGTCGAGTGACCGCTGACGCGCGCACGATACCCGCGTCCGAATATGTCGTCGCCCGGGGCGACACGCTGCGCCGCATTGCCGAAAAGACCGGCGCTGGGTCGGAAGCGATTGCGCGCGCCAACAATATCCCCCCGCCCTACACGATCCGCGTCGGACAGCGGCTGTCGATTCCCGGAGGGCGCTATCACCTCGTCCGTGCAGGTGAGACCGGCATCGCGATCGCCCGCGCCTACGGCGTGAACTGGAGCCGGATCGTCACCGAGAACGACCTGGCCGAGCCCTATATTCTGCGCACCGGCATGCGGCTGCTGATCCCCGGCGATCCGCGGACGATGACGCTGGAGGAGCGCGCCGCCGCCTTTCGCCTCAACATCGACGATATCGTGACTGGCGGCCAGCCCGCGATTGCGGAGACTGCGCGCCCGACCCGCCCGACCGCCTCGTCGGCGCGCATCCTGCCCCCCGACGCGGCAGTGGCTGCCCCGACCACGCTGCGCGGGGGCTTCGCCTGGCCCGCCAAGGGCACGGTCATCCGCCGCTTCGGCCCGATCGCGAGCGGCGAGCGCAGCGACGGGATCAAGATCGCGGTGCCGCTCGACACGCCGATCCTTGCCGCGGCTGACGGCACCGTCGCCTATGTCGGCAGCGAGATTCCGTCGCTCGGCGGCCTGGTGATCCTGCAGCATGGCAGCGGCTGGACCAGCGTCTATGGCCATGCCGGCCAGCTGCTCGTGCAGCGGGGGCAGAGCGTGAAGCGCGGGCAGATGATCGCCCTGTCCGGGGACAGCGGAACGAACCGCGCGCAGCTGCATTTCGAGCTGCGTCAGGGTCGCACCCCCGTCGATCCCTTGCCGAGATTGCCGAGCCGTTGAGCCGCCATCGTATCCCGACCCACGCCGCACTGCGCCGCAAGTCCAGCATATCGCCCTGGGTCTCGATCGCTTGGCGAGTCGGGGCTGTCTTCGCGCTTTATGCCTTCGCGGTTGCCTTTCACTGGTTCGACCGGGCCGGGCTGCGCGACAATTTCGACCAGCATATCAGCTTTCTCGACATCATCTATTTCACGATGATCTCGATCACCACGACCGGCTATGGCGATATCGTCCCGATTTCGACCGGAGCGCGGATGTTCGACGCGCTGGTGGTCACGCCGATCCGGATCTTCGTCATCCTGATCTTCATCGGCACGACCTACCAATTCATCCTCAAACGCACATGGGACAAATGGCGCATGGCGCAGATCCAGAAGATGCTGACCAACCACATCGTGGTCGCGGGATTCGGCAAAACCGGGTCGGATGCGGTCAACGAACTGATTGCGCGCGGCACCGATCCCGCCTGTATCGTGGTCGTCGACGGCGACGAGCATGCCCTGACCCGCGCCGAAGATGCCGGGTGCAACGTGCTGGTCGGCGATGCGACCCGCGACCAGACACTGCAGGACGTGCGCATCGATCAGGCGAGGACGCTGATCGTCGCGACGGGACGCGACGATACGTCGATCCTCGTCACCCTGACCGCACGCCACCTCGCGCCCAACGTGCCGATCTCGATCATCATCAAGGCTGACGATAATGAGCTTCCGGCACGCGCCGCCGGGGCGAACACCGTCATTAACCCGGTCAGCTTCGCCGGCCTGCTGCTCGCCGGATCGGTCGAAGGGACGCATGTCGCCGACTATATGCTCGACCTCGCCTCAGTCGACGGGCGGGTACATTTGTCGGAGCGCCGCGTGACGCCGGATGAAATCGGCAAGCCTCTATCGGCGATTGCCACCGGCCTGGGCGTGCGCATTTATCGCGACGGTGTGCCCCACGGGTTCTTCGAGCCGGAAGCGCAGGCGCTGTGCAACGACGATGTCATCGTCGAGATTATCCCGGCGCAATCCGCTCCCAGATAGCCGACGCAGTGCGCGGGCCTTCAACTGAAGGTTGGCAGCGCGCTTTCGCGTTTCACCGTAAACCGGATCGTTGCGCCCTGTTTGCGATTCCACGCCTTCAGCGCGCCACCATGCACCTCGATGATCCGGCGGCAGATCGACAGGCCGATGCCCAGGCCGTGCTCGGCCTTGGTCGAGATGAAGGGCAGATTGAACTGTTCGAGCACGGTATCGGGAAAGCCTGGGCCGTCATCCTCCACGCGGATTTCGAGCATGTCATTGGGAAGAATCTCGCACGATATGCGGATTTCCCGCCGCTCGACCGGGAGCTGCGCCAGCGCCTCTTCGGCATTTCGGATCAGGTTGACCAGAACCTGCTGGATCTGAATTCGGTCGATCAGCACGCGCGTCTGCGCATGTCCTCCGGAGTAGAGGATGCGCGCCTGGGGTGCCGCGTTGGCGCCACGGGCGAGTTCGATCGCGTCGTAGATGACCGGGTCAAGCGCCTCGGCGCGCAGTTCCGCGTTACCCTTGGACAGATAGTCGCGGATACGGCGGATGATATCGCCCGCGCGGGCGATCTGGCCCCGTACCTGGTGGAGTTGCGATGCCACAGCCTCACGCGGCCCGTCGCCGCGAATCATCAGTTCGCCGACCGCAAGGTAGTTCGACGCCGCGGTCAGCGGCTGGTTGAGCTCATGCGCCAGCCCCGCCGCCATCTCGCTCAGCGACGAGACCCGCGCTGAATGTGCGAATTCGTTGCGCATCATGTCGATCCTGCGCTGCGCCTGTTCCTGATTGCTGATGTGCCGGAAATAAAGGACGAGCAATGCACCGACCACCAAGGTCAACGCGGCCGCGAAGCTCAGGAACCACCCCGCCCGGCGGGCAGCCGGAGCCAGCACGTCGGCCTCCCCCACGCCAGACGTGACGAAAATAGGGTAGGTGGTGAGCCGCTGGTGACTGAACAGCCGCCGCTGACCATCGAGCACGCTTGGCCCCCAATAGTCGCCCATCGGATCGGCCAGCTGGCGCTGCATGACCAGGGTAAACTGAACATTCTGGCCCCAGCTGAGCTTATCGCCCTCACGCCGGGCCAGGGTCATCCCACGCAGGGAAATGATCGAAATGAGGTCTGCCGCCCGATAATTCACCCCAACATTGAACTCGACGAACCGGCGTGCCGGAATTTCTACCGCCACCATGCCACGGAACTGACCGCCCCCATCGCGCAGCGCGCGGGCCACCAGCAGCACTGTTTCGCCCGTCTCACGCCGGAGAATGGGATCGGAAATGGCGCGTGCGAGCCCCGCTGTGTCGCGCAGGTCCCGGAAAACGCGAAGACCGCTCACATTATGGCGCTCGGCAGTGCCGGCGCTAAAGCGAACATTCCCATCGGCGTCGGCAATTTGCGCGCCGACGATCGCCGGATCAAAGTAACGCGGCAGGACGATCTGCGTCGCGGGTGACGCTTCTGCTGACCGCACCGATGCACCGTAGCGTTGCTCGAGATAAACGGTCCCGAGCTCGGCCGCTTCCAGCGTCCTGCTGACATATTGGCCAAACGCGACGACCCGCCCCCGGTTTTCGCGCACTGCCGCTTCAGCCGCCGCTGCGCGGTCCTCAACGATCTGCCAGATCACGGTTATCCAGGCGATGGCGACGAACAGCACGCCCGAAATGACTACGAGCCGGGCCGCTGGCTGACGAAGGATCGTCAGAAAGATATTCGGTGCCTGCACCCCGCCACCAGCCCGTTCGAGCCGCTCCTGATGGGCAACGTTACTGTGCGGGCGGAGTGAAAACCATACCTCTTGTCAGCGCTGATCAAGCGCCCATGCGGTCGGCACATATTTCACCAGAATGTCGATGCGTACCGGGACCCTGCCTGTCGCCTAGTCGTCCAATCCCCCGCCCCTATCTTTTTTCGCAAATTCGCCTATGTCGCGCGACAATCATGGCAACGCGACTCCCCGAAGCCCCCAAGGTGGGCATGGTGTCGCTCGGCTGTCCCAAGAATCTGGTCGACAGCGAGCGTATTCTGACCAAGCTCCGGTCCGACGGCTATGCCATGTCGGCCGACTATGCCGGCGCGGACGTGGTGCTGGTCAACACCTGCGGCTTTCTCGACAGCGCCAAGGAAGAGTCGCTCGAAGCGATCGGCGAGGCGATTGCGGAGAATGGCCGCGTCATCGTGACTGGCTGTATGGGCAAGGAAGCCGACGTCATCCGCGCGCGCTTTCCCAATGTGTTGGCGGTCACCGGTGCGCATCAATATGAGGAAGTGGTCGGCGCAGTCCACGACGCGGCGCCGATGCCGCCCAACGCGTTCCTCAACCTCGTCCCCGAAAGCGGGCTGAAGCTCACCCCGCGCCACTACAGCTATCTGAAGATCAGCGAGGGGTGCAACCACCGCTGCTCCTTCTGCATCATCCCGGCGCTGCGCGGCGATCTGGTCAGCCGTCGCCCCGACGCGATCCTGCGTGAGGCGGAGAAGCTGGTCGAGGCGGGGACCAAGGAACTGCTGGTCATCAGCCAGGACACGTCCGCCTATGGCGTCGACATCCGCAAGGAGCCGCGGATGTGGAAGGGCGCCGAGGTCGTGCCACACATGACCGACCTCGCCCGCGAGCTCGGCAAGATCGCGCCTTGGGTGCGACTGCATTACGTCTACCCCTACCCCCATGTCGATCAGGTCATCCCGCTGATGGCGGAAGGGCTGATCCTCCCCTATCTCGACATCCCATTCCAGCATGCCGCCCCCAACGTGCTGCGCACGATGCGCCGTCCGGCGAACGAGGCCAAGGTGCTGGAGCGCATCCACAAATGGCGTGAGATCACCCCGGACATCACGATCCGCTCGACTTTCGTCGTCGGCTTCCCCGGCGAGACCGAAGAGGATTTCCAGTATCTGCTCGACTGGCTGGACGAGGCGCAGTTGGACCGCGTCGGCGCATTCCGCTTCGAGCCGGTCGAGGGCGCTGCCGCCAACGACCTGCCCGGCGCGGTGCCCGAAGCGGTCAAGGAAGAACGCTACGCCCGGATCATGGCCAAGACCGCCGCGATCAGCGCCGCCAAGCTTGAGGCCAAGATCGGCCGCACGCTGCGCGTCATCATCGACGAGGTGGACGGCGACGGCGCCAATGCGCGCAGCGAGGCGGACGCGCCGGAAATCGACGGCAATGTCTTCCTGCGCGACGCCGGGCATCTCAAGCAAGGCGATATCGTCCGCGTGCAAATCGAGGACGCGGACGAGCACGACCTTTACGGCGTTCCGCTGGCCTGATCGCCCGCCATCGCCCGCACCGCGACCAGCGCCCCCGCCAGCGCGGCGAGCGCGGCGGGGTCGGTCGGACGGGCGCCATCGACGAAGTGCGGCGCCGCCATCGCATGGATCGCCTCCGCCAGCGCGCGCGGGGAATGGCACACCGCGTCAAATTCAATGTCGCCGTCCACGCCGGTCAGCGGATCGCGCGGCTGCACCGTCACCCGCACGCCGTGGATCGCGGTGCCGCCACGCACCCGCAGCGTCTCACGCTCAAGGCGGATCCACGATCCTCCCGGCTCGGCACTGGCAAAGATCGCGGTCCGCCGCGCCCCGGCCAGCATCGCCAGCCCCGCGCGCAGCAACTCACCCAGCACATCGCTGAGGCTGCTCGCTTCGATCTCACAAATCTGGTCGCCGATCCGCAACGTCACCACGCGCCAGCCAATGCCCTCGGCGCGATAATCGATCGCGACATCGCCGGGCACGATACCCGATTCCCAGTCCTGGATGGCGGCGGCACCGCCCTGCCCCCCTGCGCCCTGATCGATCTCGCCCATATCCGCTCCCTTCACGCTTTCCCTTGAACTGCCATCTTGTCGGTTTAGGGTCTATGCCATGCTGGTTCGCGTCCCCATGCTGATCGCCTTGCTGCTCTGGCTCGCGCTGACCGGGGTTCAGGGCGATCCGGGAGTCCGCACCACCCGCGTCGATCCGCTGACCGTCCAGGACGATGATTTCGCCCGCCACCGCGATCCCGCAACCTGGCGCGGCCTGTCGGTCCACAGAATCGAATTTCACGAAGAAAGAGGGGCTTGGCGGCTATTTCGCATTGCCAATGTAAAGAATCCGCGCGGACCCCTGTGGTTCGTTCCCCATGACAATGAAAATGCCGGGTTCGAAGCGGCCCTAGCCGGGGTCCGCAGCTATGGCGGGGTGGTGATCGCGGTGGATTCGGGACTTGCTCAGGACGGGGTGCGCCGCAACGCCGCCGTGGATCGCGGTCGCCCGATCGACCCCAACCGCAATTTCCACGACGGCCTGCCGCTCTATGCCCGCACCGTGCTCGCCGATCTCGCGCGCGGAGCCCGCCCGATCATCGCCCTCCACACCAACTCCCCCGGCTTTGACACGCGCACCTCGCAATGCAACCGCGCCGATCCGCCGGGCCGGGGCGAGGTATCGATCCGCTTTTGCGATGACGTCATGCAGCCGCACCCGTCAGAGGCGCGCGACTGGCCGTTCGACGATGACGACAGCCTCGCCTATGTCGCCTATCGCGCGGGCCGCGCGCCCTATTCCGCATGGTGCGGCAAGGCGCTGGCACTCGCCGATTTCAATGTCGTGTTCGAACGCGTGGCGGTGAGCGACGGGTCGCTGTCCAACTATGCGCTGCTGCGCGGCATCCCCTACGTCAATTTCGAGACGCAGGAACGCGGCCTCGACCCCGCCGCCCTTACCGAAAGCCGCAAGCGGCTGACCGCGATGATCGACCGGGCGATGGCGGTGTGCACCGCCCCGAAAACGCGCAAATTGCGCTGAACGCCGGGCTGGCGCAACGTCGCGCACCCGCTTAGATCAACGCCATGACCGATCTTTCGCAGTTGCTTCAGCCCGATCGCGGCCAGCCCGCGCGCACCATTCATGTCGTCCACCCCGATCAGTGGCAGGACTGGCTGAAGGCACAGCCGCCGCGCGTCCGCACCGCCATCGCCGCGCACAAGCTGACCGGAAAGGCGGGCAACCGCGCCGTCCTGCCCGGTGAGGGCGTTGAGGACTGGTCGATGCTGCTGGTCTGCGACGAGCCCGAAAGCTCCCCCTTCCGCATCGCCTCGCTCGGCGAACAATTGCCCGAAGGCAGCTATCGCCTCGCCAGCGGCGAGCCCGGCGCGGCAATGCTCGGCTGGGTGCTCGCGCAATATCGCTTCGACCGCTACCGCAAGGATGAAGCGGCACAGGGACCACGCGTCCTGCTGACCGGGGAACCGGGACGGATCGAGGAGACGCTGCGCCTCGCAGCCGCAACCTTCAAGGTCCGCGATCTGGTCAACACCCCCGCCTCCGACATGGGGCCAGCCGATCTGGAGGCCGAGGTCGATGCGCTGGCCAAGGCGCATGGCGCGACCCTGGCCGTCACGCGCGGCGATGCGCTGGAGCAGGGCTATCCGATGATCCACGCCGTCGGCATGGCGGCAGCGCGCGGGCGGGAGCCGCGGCTGATCGAGCTGGAATGGGGCAATCCCGACCATCCCCGGCTGGCGCTGGTCGGCAAGGGCGTATGCTTCGACACCGGCGGGCTCGACATCAAGCCGAGCGCGGGCATGCGGCTGATGAAGAAGGATATGGGCGGCGCGGCGCACGCGATCGCGCTGGCCGGGCTGGTGATGGCGCAACGCCTGCCGGTCCGCCTCCACCTGCTGGTCGCGGCGGTCGAGAATTCGGTCGCCGGCAATGCCTTCCGGCCCGGTGATGTCCTGAACACCCGCAAGGGACTGACGGTCGAGAATACCAACACCGATGCCGAGGGGCGCCTGATCCTGGGGGACGCACTGACCAAGGCGGTCGAAGGCAAGCCCGGGCTGATCCTCGATTTCGCCACGCTGACCGGCGCAGCGCGCGTTGCGCTTGGCCCCGATCTCCCTGCCCTGTTCGCCAATGACGACACGCTGGCCGGCGCGATGCTCGATGCCGGGGACGGTGTGAAAGATCCGCTGTGGCGATTACCCCTGTGGGACGGCTATGACGAGATGCTGAAGTCGGACATCGCCGACATGGTCAACGCCCCCGACGGCCCTTTCGCCGGGCCGATCACCGCCGCCCTGTTCCTGCGCCGCTTCGTGCCGAAGGACATTGCCTGGGCGCATCTCGATCTGTTCGCATGGCGTCCCGCTCCCAAGCCCGGACGACCCAAGGGCGGCGATGCGATGGGGCTGCGCGCAACCTGGGCGATACTGAAGGCGCGCTACGCCGACAAGTCGTAACCGCCGCAACCGGCTCGACTTCGTGGGCTAGCGGCGGCAAGGTGTCGCGATGACGAATACGCGCAACGGCGGCCGCATCCTGGTCGACAATCTCGTGGCCCAGGGCTGCGACCGCATCTTCCATGTCCCGGGCGAAAGCTTTCTCGCAGTGCTCGATGCGCTGCACGATGTGCCGCAGGTCGATCTGGTGACGTGTCGGCAAGAGGGCGGCGCGGCGTTCATGGCGTGCGCCGATGGTGCGATGACCGGCAAGCCCGGCATCTGCTTCGTGACGCGCGGGCCCGGCGCGACCAATGCCAGCATCGGCGTACATGTCGCGATGCAGGACTCGATCCCGATGATCCTGTTCATTGGTGATGTGGATCGCAGCATGCGCGACCGGGAGGGCTTTCAGGAGGTCGATTTCCCCGCCTTTTTCGGCCCGCTCGCAAAATGGGCAACGCGGATCGAGGATGCGGCGCGCATCCCCGAATATGTCGCGCGCGCCTGGAACGTGGCGATCAGTGGTCGCCCCGGCCCCGTCGTGGTCGCATTGCCGGAGGACATGCTGCTGGACGTGGTCGAGACGCTCGACCGCCCGCGCCTGACCCGGCACAGCGCGGGCCTCGACCCTGAGGATTTCACTGACGTGCTCGACCTGCTCCGCACCGCCGAACGCCCGGTGGCGATTGTCGGCGGCGCGGGATGGGACATTGCGACCGGTGCAGCGTTCGACGCGTTCGCGCGCAGCTGGGGCATTCCGGTGGCGGGCGCGTTCCGGCGGCAGGATGCAATCCCGAACAGCTCCCCGGCCTGGGCTGGCAATCTCGGCTATGGCCCCAATCCCAAGCTCGTCGCGCGGATCAAGGCCGCCGACCTACTGCTGGTGGTCGGCGCGCGGCTGGGTGAGGCGACGACCGATGGCTATACGCTCGTCACCCCGGACCACCCCGGCCAGACGCTGATCCACGTCCACCCGGACGCGGGCGAGCTCAACCGCGTCTATCGCGCCGATCTCGGCATCGCCGCCCCGGTATTCGAATTTGCAGCAATGCTGGCGGCCGCAGATGCACCCGTCACTCCCCGCCCTGCCTGCGCCGAATCCCATGCCGAGTGGCAGGACTGGTCCACGCCAAAGCCCCGCGACGGCGTGACGCTAGACCTCGGCCAGTGCGTCGCGGCGATGCGGGAACGGATCGACGCGGACCATGCGATCGTCTGCAACGGCGCGGGGAATTTTTCGGGCTGGTGGCACCGCTACTGGCGCTATGGCGCGCAGCCGTCGCAGCTTGCGCCTACGGCAGGCGCGATGGGCTATGGCACCCCCGCCGCCGTCGCCGCCGCGCTGCGCCGCAAGGACAAGCTGGCGGTCGCGCTCGCGGGCGACGGCGATTTCCTGATGAACGGGCAGGAACTGGCGACGGCAGTCCAGCATGGTGCCGACATGGTGGTGCTGGTGATCGACAATGGCGCCTATGGCACGATCCGGATGCACCAGGAGCGTGAGTTCCCCGAGCGCCTATCAGGCACCACGCTGCACAACCCCGATTTCGCGGCGCTTGCCCGTGCCTATGGCTGCTGGGCCGAGACGGTCGAGCAGACCGCAGACTTCGCCCCCGCCCTCGACCGCGCACTGGCGGAGCGCGGCGTCCGCCTGCTGCATTTGAAAACCGATGTTGAATTCATCACGCCCGCGACGACCATCGCGGCGATCCGGGGATAAGGGTCAGGCGCTGGCGCGGCGGCGCGTGTCCATCAGCGCGGCTTCGACCGCCTCGACCGCCCAGCGCTCGCACAGCCCGACGGCGCGGGCAAAAGCTTTGACGAAACCCTTGAGGTAGATCAGGCCCGGAAATACATCGAACCGCTCCGCCTCAATCGCCGCGAGGTAGCGGATCGGCACGCGGGTCTGCGCCGCAATATCCTCGATCGACAATGCCCGACGGCGGCGCGCATCGGCCAGCGCGCTTCCCACGCTTCCGCGCGGCTCAAAACGCCAGTCGCCTCTGGCAAAGGGCAAGATCGGCTGTTCCATAGCGGCGTTCATCGTCGTCAAGCCCCCCGGCTGGCTGACAATACCGGACTGTCCCGGCGCGGAACGGTTTAATGACTCGAATCGGGCGCCGAGTCGATTCGATTCGCCCATGAAAAAGGGCCGTTTCCCGCAGAAAACGACCCTTTCCGGTTTCAGTGCGAAGGATCGGCGTCAGATGTCGTCGCCCAGCGCGCCCTTGATCTTGCCGCCGAGCTGCTGCGCCTTGCCCTTGCCTTCCTGCGCGGCACCTTCGGACCGCGTTTCGGGATCGTTGCTCTGCTGCTTGGCCTTGCCGATCGCCTCGTTCACGTTGCCTTTGATCTTGTCGATAAGTTCGCCCATGATTGGCTCCTTGCGGTTCGGGGTGGGGGTTCCCCGGATCAACCACCGGCTTGCGTATCCGTTCCGATCTTTGCGCCGATGCCCCGGAGCTTTGGACGATGCCGCACCGGATTATCGACCTGTATCAGCGCCATGCCGCAGCCTTTGACGCGGCGCGGCGCAACAGCTTTCCGGAGCGCACCTGGTTTGAACGGTTCGAACGGATGCTGCCCGCCAAGGCCGAACTGCTCGACCTGGGCTGTGGCGGGGGTGAGCCGATCGCGCGGTTCCTGATCGATCATGAGCACCATGTGACCGGAGTCGATAGCTCGCCGACGTTGATCAAGCTCGCCCGCACCCGCTTTGCGCGCCACAACTGGATCGAGGCGGACATGATGCGCTTCGGCGGAGATAGCGGTGCCTATGACGGCATCCTTGCCTGGAGCAGCCTGTTTCATCTTGAGGTCGACAAGCAGGAAAAGCTGATCCGCCGCATCGGCGTGTGGCTGCGCAAGGGTGGCGTCGCGCTGTTCAACACGGGCCCCGCAAATGGCGTCGCGATGGGGGAGTTCGAGGGCGAAGAATTGTACCACGCCAGCCTGTCCCAGATCGAGTATCGCACGGTGCTTGCAGAGAGTGGCCTGACCGTGGTCAATCACGTCAGCGAGGATGCAAGCTGCGGTGGGTTCACCGTATGGCTGGTGGGGAAAATGTGATGCGCTTCATCGGTTGGTTGTTCGCGGCTGTCCTGTTGATCCTGCTCGGCTGGATTGGAGGGCCGGTCGCGATGGCAACCTATCGCGTGGCGATGGCGACCGATCCAGCCGTGGCAAGGAGTCAAACTGCCGAAGATCTGCTCGACGCCTATCGACGGCCGCCCGCAGAAGCCTTTCGCTTAAACCTGTCGATCGTTTACACTCCACCAGACTATCGGTCGGCGCGTGCCTGCGGCTATGACCCGGACATCCTATTCAAGGATGAGAATGTCGCGTTTCTACAATCTGCGGATTGGGGGTTCGAGGTTTTGCAGCGGCGCGCGTCCGCCGACCAGGTGCGCATTATCGATGATTACCGCGCCGAGCATTTCGCGAAGCATCATGCGGTCGGCACGATGGCTGCATTGAGCCAGTGCCTCAATAGTCCATTGGCCGCTTTATGCCGGGGTCGGGTGGATCGCATGACCGCGGCTGCAGACGCTGCTGGAGCTAAGGAGCTCGCCGAGTTGCAAGACGTCACACGCAAGCAGAATCAGGCGATCCTCTGCACCTTCCTCGATGGCGCAGCGGCCCGTCGCGGCATCGCGAAAACCGCAGCCGCGACGAAGCCTGCGCCTTAAATCAACCCTGCGAGCGGGCTCGAGGGATCGGCGTAGCGGCGTTGCCCCATGCGACCGCTGCGATAGGCAAGCCGCCCGCTCTCGACCGCCAGCTTCATCGCGCGCGCCATCAGGATCGGGTCCTTGGCCTCGGCGATCGCAGTGTTCATCAGCACGCCGTCGCAGCCCAGCTCCATCGCCACCGCCGCATCGCTCGCCGTGCCGACCCCGGCATCGACCAGTACCGGCACCTTCGCACCCTCGACGATGAGGCGGATCGTCACCCGGTTCTGGATGCCGAGACCGGAGCCGATCGGCGCGCCCAGCGGCATGATTGCGACGGCCCCCGCATCCTCCAGCCGCTTCGCCGCGATCGGGTCGTCGACGCAATAGACCATCGGCAGGAAACCTTCCTTGGCCAGCACCTCGGTCGCACGCAGCGTTTCGTGCATGTCAGGATACAGCGTCTTCGCCTCCCCCAGCACCTCCAGCTTGACCAGATCCCACCCCCCGGCCTCGCGCGCCAGCCGCAGCGTGCGGATCGCGCTTTCGGCATCGAAACAGCCGGCAGTGTTAGGGAGGTAGGTGATCTTTTTGGGATCGATAAAGTCGGTCAGCATCGGCGCATTGGGATCGCTGACATTCACGCGCCGCACCGCGACGGTGACGATCTCCGCACCGCTGGCTTCGACCGCGGCGGCATTCTGCGCGAAATCCTTATACTTGCCGGTCCCGACGATCAGCCGCGAGTTGAACGTCCGGCCCGCGACCGTCCAGCTGTCGTCATGATCCCCGCCGCCGACAAAGTGGACGATCTCGATCTCGTCGCCATCCTCCACGGCCACCTGTGCCAGCGTCGATCGCGGCACGACCTTCAAATTGCGTTCCACCGCCACCTTTTCCGGCACCAGCCCGAGTTCATTGGCCAGATCGGCCAGACTGATCCCGCCCGCAACGCGGCGATGTTCGCCATTGACCGTGATCGTGATGGTGCCGTCGGCGTGCATGGTTGCTCCTGACCGGTTGAACTCGTGGCGCGCATATAGGAAGCTTTGCGGGCGGCCAACACCGTCGCGCAGATATGGAAGGACCGGCATGCCGCCCCTCTCCCGTCGCCGCCTCATGAAATATGCTGCGACGCTCGCCGCCGCCGCGCCATTTCGAGTCATTGCCCAGACTGGCGCGGCACCCGACCTCACCTTGCTCGCCGCGGTCCGCGACCATCTGGGTTATTCAGTCGGGTTTCGTCGGAAGTTCGGCACCGGCATCTATTCCGCGCCGGGACGCGCCATTCCGCCGAGCCTGGCGGCAATGACGGTGCGATCGATCACCCACCGCCTTGCACAGAGTTCGGACATGCGACGGACATGCGCGCTGCTCCACTGGCGCGGCTCCGATGGACGGCTGCATGGCTGGCTGCTCGACGGGACGGGCGTTATCGCCAGCGGTGCCAGCGCCGGACCGTATGAAAGCCTCGCCTTTCTGCTCAACGCACTGCGAGTCGATGCGCGGACAGCAACGCGGGCTCCGATC
>FWWL01000238.1_pt1 | contig 160971 bp, 146 predicted proteins | sample 2228331 | NCBI WGS metagenome assembly FWWL01 (sample SAMEA103939775, study PRJEB20133) | metagenome | reverse complement strand
CGGGCGGCGCTGGCGCGGGCGCGGCGCGATGCGGCCGAGGCAGCGGCGGCGAGCGCGCGCGTCGAATTGTCGCGCCTTGCGGTGCGCGCGCCGATTGCGGGCGAAATTCTGGCCGTGAACATCCGTCCGGGCGAGTTTGTCCAGGCCGGCGGGCCGCAGGGGGGCAATGCCGAACCCTATATCCGGATGGGCGAGACCCGCCCCCTCCATATCCGCATCGACATCGACGAGGATCAGGCGGGCGATGTCGCGCTGGGCGCCGACGCGATCGTCTCGCCCCGCGGTGCCGCCGAGCGCCAGGTCGCCGCACGCTTCGTTCGCGCCGAGCCGCTGGTGGTGCCGAAACGGTCGCTGACCAACAGCGCCGCCGAACGCGTCGACGTGCGGGTCATGCAGCTGATCTATGCGCTGCCGCCGGGCAACGACCTGTTCCGCGTCGGGCAGCAGGTCGACGCCTTCATTCCGGCCAAACCCCGCCCCGGAGCGCAGCGATGATGCGCAAGGCAGTACTGACCGCGCTGTTGGCGCTGGGCAGCGCCGGCTGCGTCGCCGGGCCGCCCCCGCAGATCGATACGCCGCCTCCGGTGCTGCCGACCAGCTTTTCCTATCTGCCGGACGCAGTCGAGGCTGGCTCGCTCGCTGCGCTGCTGCCCCACGACGACGCCGGCTTCGTCGCGCTGCGCGATGCCGCGCTGGCCGGTGCGCCTTCGCTCGGCGAAGCGGCCGCGCGGATCGAGCGCGCGCGCGCGGCGGCGCGCCGAGCGCGCGCCGAACGGGCGCCGCAGCTCGATCTGTCGGCATCGATCGAAACGAGCCGGACGAACCCCGGCAGCCTCGGCGCCAGCCTGCCCCCCGGGATCACCATTGATCCCGACCGGACATCCTATGGCGCGACGCTCGGTGCGCGGTGGGAGGCCGACCTGTTCGGGCGCCTGCGCGCCGAACAGCGCGCGGCGGCGGCGCGACTGGACGCCGCGACCGCCGATGCCGACGCGGTACGGGTCGCCCTGATCGCCGACATTGCGTCGCAGGTGGTCGACTGGCGCAGTCTGGAGGCGCGCCAAGCGGCGCTGCTACGCGACCTCGATGCGGCCGATCGCCTGGTCAGGCTCGCGGATTCGCGCGCGAAAGCCGGCCTTGCGCCGGGCATCGATGCGGCGCGCGCCGAGGCGATCGCAGCGTCATCGCGCAGCCGTCTCGCCGCGCTCGACGGCGAGCGCGGCAATCTGGTCGGCCGTCTCGTCACTTTGACCGCGCGCGATGCTGCATGGGTTGCGGAGCAACTTGCGCCCGCGGCAGGCGCGCAGCCGTTGCCCGCGGCACCGGCGACGCTGCCATCGGATCTGCTCACCCGTCGTCCGGACGTCGCCGCAGCGGCAGCGCGTCTTGCCGCTGCGGACGGCGACCTTGCTGCGACCGCCGCGCGTCGCTTTCCCCGCCTCAGTCTTTCGGGCACCCTCGGCCTGCTCGCGTTCAGCCCGGGGCAGTTGTTCGACGATGAATCGCTGATCGGCTCGCTCGCCGCCGCGATCGCCGCGCCGCTGCTCGACTTTGGCCGCATATCGGCCGAGATCGATGGCGCGGCGGCGGACAAGCGAATTGCGTTTCAGCAATATCGAGCCGCCGTGTTTGACGCGCTGGGCGATGCGGAATCGGGGTACCGCCTGATTGCGGCGAGCGATGCGCGGGCGTTGGCCACCGCTGACGAGGCCGTGCGGCTGGCGCGCGTCGAAGCACTGACCGCCACGCGCGTCCGCGCCGGCCTTGCCGATCTGTCGACCCAGCTGGAGGCGCGTCGGCAAGCTGACGGTGCGACGGAGCGCGCCGCGATCGCCCGCGGCGAGGCGCGCCGCGCGCGCTTGCTGCTTTGGCTGGCGCTCGGCGGTTCGTGACCGCGCCTGACGCCTAGCGTGTGATAACCTGCCGCGACATCGGCGCGAGCTTGCCGAGAAAACGGTTCTGCGCCGAAAACGGGACATTCTCCTCGCGCATCGCGGTTTGCAGATTTTCGACCAGCGCATTCATGTCACGCATGCGGACGCCCATGTCTTTGTGCGCTGCGGTCATGTCGCGTCCCGAATAATCGCAGCCGGCGTTCAGGATATGACAGAATTGCTCGAACAAGGTGCGCTTGAGCCGCACCATGTCGTGCGAAACGAAGATGGCGGCGATCCGGGGGTCGGCCTCGGACAGTTCGACGGTACGGTTGGCGATGCGCCGGATGCCGTCCTGCCCGCCAAACGCCTCCGCCATGCCGGTTCCCGCAAATGGCCTTGCCCCGGCGTTGCGATTGTCCTGGACATAGGGATCGACCGGGAGTTCGCCGGTGACCGGGTCGCGGACTTTCTCTTCGACGCCGAATTCCTTGTCCCAATCGACCGGCGGTTCGGCCGCGGATTGCAACAGCAGGGCGGTGGCGATCAGAAACATCGGGATTCCCTTAAAAAGCGAGCTGGGCGGACAGCAGGCCGCCGCGCTGCCTGTCGAACGTCGCAATCGATCCCAGATCGACATAAGCGGCGGTCAGCGTCAAATTCCGCGTCAGCGCATAGGCCGCAAACAGGTCGACCCAGTCATCTTCTTTCGCGATCGCCAGATTGTCGGGCTTGCTGCGATATTCCGCGCCGATGACGGCGCGGCGTGACAGTTGGTACGCGATCGAGCCTTCGAACTGGAGCGAATGATTGTCGCTCCCGTTCGAACCGAAACCGAGCAATCCCGCCTGATTGGCCTTTGTCAGTCGCGCCGTCGCATTGACCAGCACACTGTGCGACAGGAAAAGCTTCGTTGCACTCAACGTAAAGTCGGTGCCCTTCGCTGCGTTGGCCCCGACCGCGAGCGCGACGGGCGCGTCGCGGTTGCGCTTGTGCTCGACGCCGACGCTGATCTGCGGCAGCAGTGGCTCGCCATAAACGACATCCCCCGCGATGCGCAGCTTTGCGCCAAAGACGTCCTGATTAAGTCGATAGCCTTCGCCAAGACCCAGCGCCGTGCCGACATCGCGGGTATCGAAATTCTGCCGCGCGTAGCTGAGTTCGAGGCGGTTCGCCAAACCCAGCGCGACGCCATGGCTTTGCCATCCATAATCCGGCAGCTCGATCAGCGTGACGTGCGTCGACAGGCCGATGCCGCGGTCGGTCCCGCGACCCGCGATCGTGGCCCAGCTGGCAAGACCGCCACCGCTGGCGCCTTCGATCGTCGTGACGCCGTTGGTCAACAACAGCTTGCCGCCGTCGATCAGCGCCGTTTCTTCGGCACGAGCGTTGGTGGCGAAAGCGGGCAGCGCGAGCGCGGCGAAGGCGATGATATGGCGAAACGGCTGGTCCATAACGGTGCAATCGCCGAAAATTGCAAACATACCCTTAACCATATCACGAAAATTTGACACAATTTTAATGGCTTCAGCCTAGCCGCATCGCATGCGGGGACCAATTTTCATCATTTCAGCCTGCGCGCTGGCCGCGCCCGTCGCGGTTTCCTGGGCCGCGGCACCGACGAGCGCGCGCATTCAGATCGTCGACGCACGCGGCATGCCGGTGCGCGACGCCGTCGTTGAACTCGATCCGAACGCGGGTTGGCGCGGTCCGATCCGTTTCGCGTGGAAACCGGCGATGGCGCAAAAGAATATCGCGTTCATTCCGGGAACGCTGATCGTGCCCAAAGGGGCGTCGGTGGCATTCCCCAATCTCGATACGGTCCGCCACAGCGTTTACAGCTTTTCAAAGGCGGCGCGGTTCGAGATCGATCTCTATGGCCGCGACCAAACCCGTTCGCAGACCTTTGCCAATAGCGGCACGGTGGCGCTGGGCTGCAACATTCACGACCAGATGCGTGGCTATGTCCGGGTCGTCGACACGCCCTTTGCCGCCAAGACCGACCAGAACGGCATGGTGCAGCTGACCGGGTTGACGCCCGGCGCCTATCAGCTGACGGTGTGGCATCCGCGGGCCCGGACGCCGGGTGGCGAACTGAAGCGCAGCCTTGCCGTCGGTGCGCGCGGCAGCCAGCATAAATTCGAACTGGCGCTGCGATGACATCGAGCGCTGCCCTCGTTCGCCGGTTTCGGTTCAAATCGCTCAAGTTGCGCATGGCCGTCGCCTACGTCGGCTTGTTCGCAGTGATTCTAGCATTGGTGCTGCTGCTGGCCGGAAACGGCATCGCCCGTTTCGGCGAAAATAGCGCGACGCGCGACCTCGCCGCCAACGCGCGCGTGTTCGACGAAATCATTCGCCTGCGCGCGCAACAGATGCGCGGGTCGGCCGACGTCCTGTCGCGCGACTTCGGTTTTCGCGAGGCGGTGGCGACGGCCGATGCGTCGACGATCGAAAGCGCGCTGCTCAGCCTGCGCGAACGCTCGCGCAGTGACGCCGCTTTTGTGGTCGGGCTCGACGGATCGATCGTCGGTTCGTCCGAAGCAGCGCTGCCGCCTGTCGCCGCCCTGTGGGACGCGCTGGACGGCGGGCAGTCCCATGGCATCGTCGAAATCGGCGACAAGCTGGCGCTGGCAGCCGCGTCGCCGATCGAGGCGCCCGACACGATCGGCTGGCTGGTCGTGGCACAGCCGCTGGACAGTGCCGAGATGCAGCGCCTCAGCAAGCTGGCGGCGGTCGATATTTCGGCACGCGTCGTCCGCGCGCGGCGACTGCCGCCCGAACTGGGCGCGCTCGCGCACGGCCGCGTCGTCGAAAGCGGCGACGGCGAGCGCATCCTGCATCATGTCAGCGCCTTGCCGGCGCTCCAGCAAGGGCTGCGGCCGCGCCTAGTCCTCGACCACTCGCTGAGCGAGGCGCTCGAAGAATATTCGGGGCTGCAATGGCTGCTGGCGGCGCTGGCTGCCGCCGGGCTCACGCTGGTCGTCATCATGAGCTGGCGTGTGGCGCGGACGATCACGCGCCCGCTCAGCGCGCTCGACGAGGCGACGCGGCGACTTGGCGAGGGCAGGGATGCCAAGGTTGCGGTGACCTCGGATGACGAAATCGGGCGCCTTGGCGCCAGCTTTAATGCGATGGTCGATGCCATTGCCGAACGCGAACGCCAGATTACGCACGTTGCGCTGCACGACGGGCTCACCAATCTGCCGAACCGCAAGCTGTTCATCGAACAGCTCGACCAGGCGCTGGCCCGGCGCCGCGGCGACACACGGTTGATGGTCGTTTACGTCGATCTCGACGATTTCAAGGTCGTCAACGACACGCTGGGGCATCCCGCGGGCGATGCCCTGCTTCGCGATGTTGCTGGTCATCTCCAGCATATTCTGGACGATGCGATCGTTGCCCGGCTCGGCGGCGACGAATTCGCCATCCTGTTCGGCGATCTGCCCCCGACCGAAAATCTGGCCGCCCTCGCCGACAAGTTGCAGGATTGTTTCGACCGGGCGATCCGGATCGACGGGCAACAGGTTGACGCGTCGGCCAGCATGGGCATCGCGGTGGCGCCCGGCGACGGGCTCGACGGCACGACGTTGATGAAAAATGCCGACTTGGCGCTGTACCGCGCGAAACGCGACGGCAAGGCCACCTATCATTTCTTCGAACCGTCGCTCGACGAGCAGGCGCGGCATCGCCGCCAGATGGAACTCGACCTGCGGCTCGCGATCCGCGACGGCGGTTTCGAGCTCTATTTCCAACCGCTGTACAGCATGCACGAGGAACGGCTGAAGGCGTTCGAGGCGCTGATCCGCTGGCCGCATGCCGAGGTGGGAATGATCAGCCCCGTGGAATTCATACCGCTTGCCGAGGAGACCGGGCTGATCATCCAGATCGGCGAATGGGTGATCCGCGAGGCGTGCCGACAGGCGGCATCATGGCCGGGCGATCTGTCGGTGGCGGTGAACATCTCGCCCAAACAGTTCACCAGTCCCAACCTCGCGTCGGTCGTTTTGTCGGCGCTGGCGTCGTCGGGGTTGCCGGCGCACCGGCTCGAGCTCGAAATTACCGAGAGCATCTTCATCGCCAATGTCGAAAAGACGCTGGATGCGCTGCACAGCCTGCGCGCGCTGGGCGTGCGGATCGCGCTCGACGATTTCGGCACCGGCTATTCCTCGCTCAGCTATCTGCGTTCGTTCCCCTTCGACAAGCTCAAGATCGACCAGAGCTTTGTTCGCGATCTGACGCAGGGCGGCAACGCCAATGCCGTGATCCGCGCGATCACGACGCTGGCCGACGCGCTGGGCATGGAAACGCTCGCCGAAGGCGTCGAAGACGAGGCCCAGGCCGAAATATTGCGTCAGGAAGGGTGCCACCAGATCCAGGGCTACCTGCTCAGCAAGCCGATCGACGCGCGCGCGGTGCAGGCCTATATCGCGACGATCACCGGCCAGGCTGCCGACCAACGGTTGCGGGCGTAAGGCCGCACCCGTCGGCGCGGGTGGATTGCGCCACAGGCCGCCCCTTATTCGGTCAGTTCAAAGCCTGCTTCGGAGCCTTCGGCCGACGAGGGGCCGATCCATAGCTTGAACGCGCCGGGTTCGCTGCCCCAGCTCATGTCCTGGCGCGTGAAGGCGAGGTCGGCGTCGGTCAGTGTGAAGCGCAGCGTGCGCTTTTCGCCCTTTTTCAGGCTGATTTTCTGGAAGCCCTTCAATTCCTTCACCGGGCGCGTCACCGACCCGACGAGGTCGCGGACGTAAAGCTGCACCACCTCCTCGCCATCGCGCGCGCCGTTGTTGGTTATGGTGACGCTGGCGGTCAGCGGCTCGCCGGGGCGGATCGACGGCTTGTCGAGCGTGACCGGCGAGTAAGCGAAGCTGGTATAGCTGAGCCCATAACCGAACGGATAAAGCGGGGTGTTCGGCGTGTTCAGGTAGCGCGAGACATATTTCGCGCCCGGTTCGCCAAGCTCGATCGGACGACCGGTATTCTTCATGTCATAATGGATCGGCACCTGTCCGACATTGCGCGGGAAGGTCACCGGCAGCTTGCCCGACGGGTTGTACCGGCCGTACAGCACGTCGGCGACCGCATGGCCGCCCATCGTGCCCGGATACCAAGCCTGGACGATCGCATCGACATTTGCATCGGCCCATTCGATGCTGTTCGGCCGCCCGCTCATCAGCACGAGAATGATCGGCTTGCCGGTCTTCTTGAGTTCCTCGAGCAGCGCCTGCTGGTTGCCGGGCAGATCGAGCGAGGTGCGGCTTGCCGCTTCGCCGGTCATGTTCCAATGCTCGCCCATCGCGGCGATGATGACGTCGGATTTGGCGGCCAGCGCCAGCGCTTCGGCAAAGCCGTCGGTCTTGCCGGCATCGTCGAAGTTGTAGCTTGCCCCCTTGGCATAGGCGATCACCGTCCCTTTAGGAGCCCCGGCCTGCATGCCTTCGAGCAAGGTGACCGGCCGCGTTCGCCGGTCGCCGGCGGCGGACCAGCTGCCGATCATATCCTCCTTGCTGTTGGCGAGCGGTCCGATCACTGCGACGGACTTTGCGGTGGCGGCGAGGGGGAGGGCGTTGTCCTTGTTCTTGAGGAGGACGATCGACTTGCGCGCGACATCGCGCGCGGCTTCGAGGAACTCGGGCTTGTAGATTGTTGCCTTTTCGCGCGCTTCATCGGCATAGCGATAAGGATCGTCGAACAGGCCGAGGCGATATTTCATTTCGAGGATCGCCTTGACCGCCGCGTCGATGCGCGCCGTATCAACCTTGCCCTCGGCGACCGATTTGGCGAGATTTTCCATGAACACTGCACCCTGCATGTCCATGTCGACCCCGGCGTTCACCGCCTGCTCGCCGGCTTGCTTCAAGTCTTTCGCATAGCCATGCGGCACCATTTCGTTGATCGACGTGTAATCGGTTACGACGAAGCCCTTGAAGCCCCATTTCTCGCGCAGCACGTCGGTCAGCAAATAGCGGCTGCCCGACGCGGGGACGCCGTCATATTCGTTGAACGACGTCATGAAGGTCGCGGCGCCCGCCTCGGCAGCGGCCTGGAAAGGCGGCAGATAGATGTCGCGCATCGTGCGTTCGGAAATGTCGACCGTATGATAATCGCGCCCGGCCTGCGCCGCGCCATAGGCGGCGAAATGCTTGGCGGTGGCCAGGATCGTGTCGGGACGCGACAGGTCGCTGCCCTGATAGCCGCGCACCCGCGCCTTGGCGATCAGGCTGCCGAGATAGACGTCCTCGCCCGCGCCTTCCGAAATGCGGCCCCAGCGGGGATCGCGGGCAATGTCGACCATCGGCGAGAAGGTCCAGTGAATGCCCTCGGCCGATGCCTCGATCGCCGAGATTCGCGCTGCTTTTTCAATAGCCTGCAAATCCCAGCTCGCCGCTTCGCCCAGCGAGATGGGAAAGATGGTGCGGTGGCCGTGGATGACGTCATAACCGAAGAGCAGGGGGATTTTGAGCCGCGTCCCCTCGACGGCGAGCGCCTGCAACTCGCGGGTATATTTGGCCGTATAGGCGTTGAAGATCGCCCCGACGCGACCGGCGCGAATATCCTCCTTGTAACTGTCGCGCATCGTCGGACCGGTCGATTCCCAGTTGCTCGTGAGCAGCGTGAGCTGCCCAATCTTTTCGTCGAGCGTCATCTTTGCCATCAGTTCGGCGACGAAGCGGTCCATCGCCGGATCGGCCCGCTGCCAGCTCGCCGCATCGACCCGCGCCTTGTCGCGTGCGGCCGCAGCGGGCGCGGCGAGCAGCGGGGCAGGGGCCAGCGAGCCCGCCATCAACAGCGTGGCGAGCGTGGCGCTTGTCAGATTGCGCGAAATCGGCGGCATGATTCGTCCTTCCCAGTCTATCGGCTCTTATAGATTCTCACACGGATTGGCGAAAAACCGCCAAAACCGGCTGGTCCCCGATTTCGTCATCGCGTGTCGCTTCCCCCTATACAGCTATCGTGAAACCGGTTACAAATCAAAAAAACGACGACGGAAGTTTCCCGCGATTCGTCGTGGTCCGGTGGCAAGGCCGGGCTGCGAGCAAGCCGAGGACGGGAAATGTCGGGGCAAAAAAAGGGAGGATGCTGTGACGTTTTCACATGAAATTCGGAATGAAGTCGCGCGCCGGTCGCGGGCGCGTTCACTCGCTGCAGCGCTGGCATGGAGCTGCGCGGCTGGCGCCATGGCGGTCGCCGTCGCTACTCCCGCCCATGCCCAGGTGTCGAACGCGTCGCTGCGCGGCACGGTGAAGGCCGAAGGCGGCGTAAGCCAGGTCACCGCGATCAACGTGAACACCGGTTTGACGCGCAGCGTCGCGGTGGGTGCAAACGGCAGCTACAATATAGCCTCGCTGCCCGTCGGCACCTATCGCCTCGAACTCACGACCCCGGGGGGTGTGCGCCGCACCGACGAATTCACCCTGTCGGTCGGCCAGAGCGCCGTGCTCGATTTCGACTTTTCGCAGGCCGACATCGCGGATGCGGCAGGCGACGCGATCATCGTCACCGGCACCCGCCTTCGCTCGATGGAAGGCGGCGAGGTCGGCACCAACATTACCCAGCACCAGATCGAGGTCCTGCCGCAAAACAACCGCAACTTCCTGGCTTTCGCCGATCTGGCGCCGGGGGTCCAGTTCGTGACCGGCGGCAACGGCCAGTCGCGCCTGCAGGGCGGCGCTCAGGACAGCCGCAGCGTCAACATCTTCATCGATGGCGTCGGGCAAAAGGACTATGTCCTGAAAAATGGCATCACCGGCCAGGATTCGACGCAGGGCAACCCGTTTCCGCAGCTGGCGGTCGGCGAATATCGCGTCATTTCATCGAACTACAAGGCGGAGTTCGACCAGGTCAGTTCGGTTGCAATTACCGCGGTGACGCGGTCGGGAACGAACGAGTTCCGCGGAGAGGCGTTCATCGACTATACCGACCAGAGCCTGCGCGACCCGCGTCCAAACGAGCTGACCGGGACCAAGATCAAGACCAAGGATTTCCAGTTCGGCGGCGCGCTGGGCGGCCCGATCATCAAGGACATGCTGCACTTCTTCATCACCTATGAAGGCAAGCGCCAGCAGAATCCCGTCGATGTGACCCCGGGCCTCAGTCTGCCCGTCACCTATTTCCCGTCCGAATATCAGGGCGTGTTCGGGCCGACCAACGCGACGTTCAACGAAGACCTGTATTTCGGCAAGCTCAGTTTCCAGCCGTCGAACAGCGACCTGATCGAATTGTCGGGCAAATACCGCGACGAAAGCGGCGAATTTTTGGGCAGCGGAATCAACGCGCGCAGCACGATCAGTTCGCAGGACGTGCAGGAAATCCGAGGTACCTTGCGTTGGGAGCATACCGCCGAGAACTGGATCAATGATTTCAAGCTGACCTATGAAGACGTCAAATGGGCGCCGACGCCGGTCGAGTTCGGGAACGGCTTTCTGTTCGCCTACGCCGGCCCGTCGCCGACCAACCCGCAGCCGGGCGTGATCGTGCGCGGCGACATCCTGCGCGTTGGCGGCGGCAGCAACTATCAGGACAAGGGGCAAAAGGGCTGGGGTCTCCAGAACGACTTCACCTGGACCGGCCTGGAAGGCCACACGATCAAGATCGGCGCCAAGGCGAAATGGGTCGAGCTCAACTCGCTCCAGCTGAACGCCTTCAACCCCGTCTATACGTACAACACCGCGTTCAATCCCGGCGGCGGCACGTTCAACGACGATGTGCCGTACCGCGTGCAGTTCGGCGCCTCCACCGGCAACGGCAGCCCGATCATCAATTCGAAGAATTTCCAGTTCGGCATCTATGTGCAGGACGATTGGGAGGTCACCGACCGGCTGACGTTGAACCTTGGCGTGCGCTGGGACTATGAGCGCACCCCGGCCTTCCTCAACTTCGTTCACCCCGCCGACGCGGTCAACGCGGTGTCGCCCGCCAATTACCCGAACCTGGTCAACGCCGACTACAACATCCGCGACTTCATCTCGACGGGCAGCGAGCGCAAGGCGTTCATGGGTGCGTGGCAGCCGCGCATCGGGTTCAGCTACGAACTGGACGAAGACGGACGTTATGTCGTGTTCGGCGGTGTGGGCCGCTCCTACGACCGCAACCAGTTTGATTTCCTGCAACAGGAAATCAGTGTCGGTTCATTCACCACCCGGACGTTCAACTTTATCACGGGCGACCCGAACAACACCTGCGCGGCAGGCCCGACCTGTGTCGCCTGGAACCCGATCTACCTGACCGAAGCGGGGCGTCAGCAGTTGCTCGCCAGCGCCGGGCCGGGTGGCGGCCGCGAATTGCGCTTTATCGACAATGACTTGAAAGTTCCCTATTCGGACCAGTTCAGCCTCGGTTTCCGCGCCCGCATCACGCCACTGTTCGAAGCCGAGGTCGGGTATAGTCATGTCGAGAGCAAGGACGGCTTTGTCTATCTGCTCGGCAACCGCCGTCCCGACGGCACGTTCTTCCCGCCCGCGCCGGCTGCTCCCAACTCGCCCTTCGGCTTTGCGCCGCCGGGATTCGGGTCGATCATCATCGGCACCAACGGGATCGAAACGAGCGCCGATACCGCCTATCTGAAGCTGGTGAAAAATTACACCCAGGCTTCACCGTGGAGCTTTGCGGCGACCTATACCTATACCGAAGCCGAGGAGAATCGCCAATTCGGCGAGACCTTCAGCCTCGATTTCCCGTCGATCGACGATTATCCGGTCACGCGGTCGAGCGGGGTGCGCAAGCATCGCCTGGTTGCCACCGGATCGGTCGATCTGCCGATCGGCGTGACCCTGTCGGGCAAATTCCAGATCGCTTCGCCGCCCTATCTGAAAGCGTTCCGCAACATTGGCGGCACAAATCCCGTTCGCGATATCATCTCGAACGAAGCCGACGGCAACGGTGATCGTTGGGGTTTCCGTCAGATGGACCTTGCGATCACCAAATATATCCCGCTGCGCTTCATCACCGATGAATCGCGACTGCGGCTGCGCGTCGATATCCTCAATCTGTTCAACGACCGTAACTATGTCGATTACAACAATGATCCGAACTCACCCAATTATCTGAAAATTTCGGGCATCGGTGTTGGCGGCAATCCGCCGCGTACGGTAAAGCTATCGGCCGGTTTCTCTTTCTGACCGGCTGACACGGACGCCCGGCCCACACCCCTCCCGTGGCCGGGCGCCCGATTTTTGGAGTATCGAATGTCCTTTCGTGTCAGGGCGCTCGCGTTGCCCCTGGTGGCGCTGACCACAGCCTGCACCGCCACCCCCGCGCCGATCGCGCCGGGCGCGGCCGCGCCGCCAGCATTGGCGCCGATCAGCGAAGCGGCCTTTTCGGAAGAATTGACCGAGCGGACCTTCCGCTATTTCTGGGACACCACCGACACCCGGCGCTGCCTTGCGCCCGACCGCTGGCCCAGCAATCCCTTTTCGTCGATCGCCGCGACCGGCTTTGCCCTGACCGCCTATGGCATCGGGGCCGAGCGCGGTTATGTGACCCGCGCCGAGGCGGCGCTGCGCACCCGCGACTGCCTGCGCTTTTACTGGACCGCGCCGCAGGGGCCGGAGGCCGCGGGCAACACGGGCTATAAGGGTTTCTTTTATCATTTCCTGAAGAATGACGACGGGACGCGGTACAAGACCAACGAGCTGTCGACCGTCGATACCAGCCTGTTCCTGGGCGGCGCGCTGTTCGCGCAAAGCTATTACGACCGCGACGATCCCGTCGAGGCAGATATCCGCGATCTGGCCGAGAAGATCTATACCCGCGTCGACTGGACCTTTGTCCAGCGCAACCGCACCGGGACCGAAGCGCGCAACCTGGCGGGTTCGCACGGGATCACCATGGGGTGGAAGCCCGAGAAGGGCTTCGAAACGCACGACTGGGTCGGATATAACGAAGGCATGCTGGTCTATGTGCTGGCGCTCGGGTCGCCGACGCACCCGGTCGGCAGGGACGCATGGGACAAGGGCTGGGCCGCCGATCTGGAAAAGGATTGGGGCACCTATTACGGCCAGGAACATCTGCAATTCGAGCCGCTGTTCGGGCATCAGTATAGCCATGTCTGGATTGATTTCCGGGGCATTCGCGATACCTTCATGCGCGGCAAGGGCATCGATTATTTCGAGAACAGCCGCCGCGCGACCTTGGCGCAGCGCGCCTATGGCGCCGAAAATCCGAACAAATGGGTGGGTTATAGCGCCGATATCTGGGGCTGGACGGCTTCCGATGGGCCGATCTTTTCCGAAGGCAAGCTTGTCGTCAACGGCAGCCCGAGAAACTTCAACACGTACATGGCGCGCGGGGTCAGCGCGATCCGGGTCGTCGATGACGGTACGATCGTCCCCACCGCGGCCGGCGGCTCGATCCCCTTCGCGCCCGAGGTGACGATCCCCGCGCTGATGGCGATGCGCAGCCAATATGGCGAGCGGCTTTATACCCCTTACGGGTTCAAGGACGCCTTCAACCCCAGCTTCACCTTTGCCGACGCGGGATCGCGCAGCGGCACCGTCGATCCGGTCCACGGCTGGGTCGCGAATGATTATCTTGGCATCGACCAGGGGCCGATCCTGGCGATGATGGAAAATCATCGCAGCGGCTTTGTATGGAAAGTGATGCGCAAAAACACGCATATCCAACGCGGGCTAAAACGTATCGGCTTTACCGGCGGCTGGCTCGATACCGCCGCCGCCGACTGATCAGCAGCCCGTGCCGACGCACAGGTCCGCCAGTACCGGATAATGGTCCGACGGCAGCTTGCCGCCCGTCTGCTGGGTCAGCGTAGCGTGGCGTAGCACCGCGACGCCGTCGCTCACGAAAATATGGTCGATTGGGCTGGCTGCGACCTCGTCGATCTTGAAGCCGGTGAAGGTGCCGAGCGGCCCGAAATGCGGGGTACGGCTGATTGTCAGCGTGTCATGAAGCGCGTCCGCGCCGGTCTCCATAATCGCCGCATAAGCCGGTCCGTCGGCCATGCTGTTGAAGTCGCCCATCAGCACCACCGCTTCACCGCGCTTGCGGTTCGCGCCGAGCCAGCGGCGGAGCTGCCGCGCGCTTTCAAGGCGCGCCGCGGTCCCGACATGATCGAAATGCGTATTGACGGCGAGCAGCGTCAGGCGCGAGCCCTTGTCCTTGAGGCGCGCCCAGGTCGCGACGCGCGGCAGGGCGGCGTCCCAGCCCTTGCTTGGCATGTCGGGTGTGGGCGATAGCCAGAAGGTGCCCGATGCGACGAGCGCGAAGCGGTCGCGGCGGAAACCGAGCGGCGAAAATTCGCCCCGGTCCTTCCCGTCGTCGCGCGCCGCGCCGACAAACGCATAGCCGGGCAAATCGGCCTCGACCGCCCGTTTCTGGTGAAGCAACACCTCTTGCAAGCCGACCAGATCGGGCGCGTAATAGGCGATCAGGCCGGTCACCGCAGCACGCCGGTGCGGCCAGGCGTTGTCGCCGTCCGATGCCAGGTCGAGCCGGATATTGTACGTCATCGCGCTGAACCGGTCGGCGCGTTCCTTGGCCGTCGCGGGCATCGCCAATAGCGCTGCCAACAAGGCCAGCAGCAACCTCATCCGAGGTTGCCGCCGTTGGTGGCAATGACATTGCTGTAGAAACGCGCGCTGCGTTTCGGGGTGCGGACCTGCGTTTCATAATCGACATGGACGATGCCGAAGCGTTTCGAGAAGCCCAGCGACCATTCGAGATTGTCGAGCAGCGACCACGCCATATAGCCGCGGACATCGACGCCCTGCTTGATCGCGTCGCCGATCGCCGAGATATGCGTGCGCAGATAATCGCAGCGTAGCGGATCGTCGATGCCGTCGGGGCCGGCCCTGGGCGGGTCATAGAAAGCGGCGCCATTTTCGGTGATATAGACCGGGATGTTGCCATAGGTGTCGCGGAACCAGACGAGCATGTCGGTGAGCGCCGGCGGATAGACCTCCCAGTCGGTCGTCGTGTGCGTCGCGATCTGTTTGACCGGCGAGGCGCCGAGCGGCCACTGGGTCGGGTCGGCCTTCACCACGTTGCGTGTGTAATAGTTGATGCCGATAAAATCGACCGGCTGGCAGATGTCCAGCAAATCCTCGGCGGGCCATTGCGGCCAGGCTTCGCCGAACACGTCGGCGAGTTCTTCGGGGTACGAACCCTTCAGCGCCGGGTCGAGATATTGGCGGTTCATATAGGCGTGCGCGCGTGCGGTCGCCGCCAAATCCTCGGCGCTGTCGCTCGCCGGATATTTGGGCTCGATGTTGACGACAAGGCCGATTTCGTGTGCGCCCTCGGCGCGATAGGCCTGCACCGCCCGCCCATGCGCGCGCATCAGATTGTGGCTCGCGATCGGCGTCTCGAACAGATTGCGGTGGCCGGGGGCGAGCGCGCCGTGGAGATAGCCGCCGTCGGTGATCACCCAGGGCTCGTTCAGCGTCACCCATTTTTTTACCCGGCCGTCGAGGCGGCGGTACATCACGGCGCCATAGTCCGCGAACCAGTCCGCACTATCGCGATTGAGCCAGCCGCCCTTGTCGTCGAGCGCCGCCGGAAGGTCCCAATGGTGCAGCGTCAGCAGGGGTTCGATGTCGTGTTTCAGCAATTCGTCGACCAGGCGCTCGTAAAAGCCGAGCCCCGGTTCGTTCACGCGCCCGGTCCCCTCGGGCAGCACGCGGCCCCAGTTGACGCTGAAGCGATAGGCTTTCAGCCCCAGTTCCTTCATCAGCGCGACGTCGGCGGGCATGCGGTTATAATGATCGCAGGCGACGTCGCCGGTGTCGCCCTTGGCGGCCATCAGCCGCGGATCGTGGCTGAAGCGCTGCCAGATGCTTGGCCCGGCGCCGTCGGCGAGCGGCGATCCTTCGATCTGATAGGCCGCGGTGGCGGCGCCCCACAGGAAATCGTCGGGGAAAACAGTCTGCGTCATTTCTTGTCCTTGGTGGGCACGGGAGTGGGGAGGCGATGTTCGAGCAGCCAGGCGTAGAGCGCCGGGTCGTCATAGGCGGGATCCCAGGCGTTGTGGCCGAGATCGGGATAGATGGTCAGGCGCGCCTTGCGGCCGCCGCAGGCGCGGATCGCGCGCGCCATGTTGAAGCTGCCTTCGGGGATGACGACGTCATCGCGGTCACCGTGAAAGGTCCAGACCGGCAGGTCCATCAGGCGGCACGCGCCGCCGGGATCGCCGCGCCCGGCGACTGGCGCGACGGCAGCGAAGCGCCGCGGCTGCGCGATCGCCCAGCGCCAGCTGGCATGGCCGCCGCGGCTGAGGCCGGTGAGATAGACGCGGGTGCGGTCGACCCGGTAGGTTTTCGCGACATGGTCGACGAGCACGTCGAGCTTGTCGATCTCCCAATCCTGATCGGCGCCGAGCAGGGGCGAGACGGTCAGGAACGGAAAGGTCGGGTCGCGGTCGGCGATCTTCGGTGGGCCGTGGACCTTGACCTTTGCCACATCGTCACCGCGCTCGCCCGAACCGTGCAGAAAGACCAATAGCGGATATTGCTTGTCGGTGTCGGTCAGATAGCCCTTGGGGAGAAACAGCTGAAAAGGATAGCTGCCCGGCTCAATCGCGGGCTGGGGCGTCTGCCCCTCGATCATCGGGGGCATTTTTGTCCTTGCGGTGGCGGGGGCGGCGGCAAGGGCGAGGCCCAGCAACGCCGCAGTCCAAATTCTCATTCGCTTGTCCTTGGTTGAAAAGTTCATCCCTTGACGCTCCCGGTCAAAAGGCCGCTCAAGTAAAACCGCTGAAGCGCGAGGAAGAGGATCAGGACGGGCAGCGTCGTCACCACCGCGCCCGCCATCATCAGCTCATTGTCCTGCACATGCTCGCGGCTCAGCGCGGCGAGCGCGACGGGCAGCGTATAGAGTTCCTGATCGGCGAGGATGATCAGCGGCCACATGAAATCGTTCCAGCTGCCGAGAAAGACGAACAGCGCCAGCGTGACGATGATCGGGGTCAGGATCGGCAGCACGATGCGGCGCAAAATCTGTCCCTCGCTCGCGCCGTCGATCCGGGCGGCTTCGAGCATCTCGTCGGGGATCGACAGGCAATATTGGCGGACGAGGAAGATGCCGAAAATGCCCGCGAGCCACGGCACCAGCGCCCCGGCATAGCTGTTGACCAGCCCCATCGCCTTTAGCTCGAGGAACAGCGGCAGCATCCCGATCTGCCCGGGCACCACGAGTGCCGCGACGAGCAGGCGGAAGGTCGCATCACGGCCCTTGAAGCGCAACTTCGCAAAGGCATATCCGGCGGGGATGGTGAACATCAGCGCCAGGATCGTCGCCAAGGTCGAGACGAGCAGGCTGTTGGCGAGGAAGCGCCCGATGCCATAGCTGCCGAACAGCGTGCGGTAATTTTCCGTCGTCGGTTCGGCGGGCAGCAGCGGCGGCGGGAACTGCGCCGCTTCGCCGGGCGCCATGAAGCTGACAGAGAGCATCCACAGCAAAGGTGCGATGGTGAACAGCGCGACGAACGCCGCGAGCAGGGTCACGGTCCAACGCCGCGCGCTCATATCGCGCCTCCGCGCCGGGCCAGGCGCAACTGCACCAGCGTCACCGCGAGGATGCAGAGAAAGAGCAGGAAGGCGACCGCCGCCCCCGACCCCAGGTTCCACCATTTGAAGCCCTCTTCATACATGAAATAGAGGACGGTGACGGTCGACTGGGCGGGGCCGCCCTGCGTCATCACATAGGGTTCGGCGAACAGCTGGAACATGCCCGCGACGGTCAGCACCGACACCAGCAAGACGGTCGGCGCGATCGCGGGCAGGGTGACGTGACGCAGCCGCGTCCACCAACCGGCGCCGTCGATGCGCGCCGCCTCGTCGAGCTCGCGCGGGACCGTCTGGAGCGCGGCGAGGAAGATGATCATGTTATAGCCGAAGGTCTTCCACCCGACGAAGATCAGGATTGCGGGCAGCGAGGCGTCGGGGCTGCCGAGCCAGTCGATCGGCGGAATGCCGAAAAAGGACAACAGATAATTGACCAGGCCATAGCGCGTGTGGAGGAGGTACCGCCACACGACCGCGGTCGCGACGAGCGTCGTTACATAGGGCGCGAACAGCGCGACGCGCCACACCGGGCGCCACGCCAGCCAGCGCGAATTGACCAGCATCGCCGCGAACAGCGACAGCGCCACGATGAACGGAACCCCCAGCACCACGAACAGCAAAGTGTTCGTCATCGCTTTCCAGAACAGCGGATTTTCGACCAATCGCGCATAATTCTGAAATCCGACAAAGCGCAGATTGTCGAGATTGGCGAGCGCGTAAATGTCGAAATCGGTAAAGCTAAGAAGCAACGATGCGATCGCCGGAACGACAAAGAACAAGGCGATCGCGGCAAGCGCCGGCGACGCCATCGCCCAGCCTGCGCGGGCCTCGCTGGCGCGGCGGGCGGCCGTCACAGCGCCAGCCCCTTGTCCAGCATCCAGCGCCGTTTTTCGAGCAGGCGGTCGGCGCGGCGGTCGATCTCGGCGGCCGCGGCATCGACGCTGTACTGGCCGCGCACCATGCGTTCGGCGACGACCTGCATTTCGGTCACGATGCGCTCCCACTCGGGCACCTTGGGCAGCGCGGTGGCGCGATCGAGCTGGGTGGCGAACGGCGCGACAATGGGGTCGGCGGTGAGGCCCGCTTCGCGCCAGACCGAGCGCCGGGCCGGCAGGTTGCCGGTCAGCTGCTGGAATTTCAGTTGCGCCGGCGGCGCGAGCAATTGGGATACCACCGCCCAGGCGTCGTCCGGTGTTTGCGTGCCGGCAAAAACGACGAGGCTCGACCCGCCGGGCGCCGCCGACCCGATGCCGGTCGGACCGGGGTTGGGAGCGGTCGCCCATTTGTCCTGCATCGCCGCGGGCAGGCGGCTTTTCATGTCGCCGATCGTCCACGGCCCCGATGTGAAGATGCTGAAGAAGCCGCGCGCAAACTCGTTCCAGATGTTCGATATCTGCGTGGCCGACGCGACCGGCGCCAACCCTTCGTCGAAGAGCGATTTATAAAAAGCGAGCGCCGCCTTGAACGCCGGATCGGAGAACGCCCCGCGCGCCCCCTGGTCACGCAGCAGCCGCGCCCCGGCGGACAGGGCGATGGTCAGCAACTGCTCAAACTCGTTGACCGGCAGCAAGAGGGCATAATTGCCGTCCCCGGCGACCGCCTTGACCTTGTGCAGCGCGGCCTTCCATCCCGCCCAGTCGAGCGGTGGCGCGGCGTAGCCGGCACGCGCGAACATATCCTTGCGGTAGAATTGCAACCGCGTGTCGACGTACCAAGGAATGGCCCACAGCTGGTCCGCGATGCGATTGGTATCGACGACCGCGGCAAACTGGTCGTCGAACAACGCATGTGCCGCGGGTGGAACCGGCGCGATCGCCCCGATCGCTGCCATTTCGGCGATCCAGCTGTTGCCGACCTGTCCGATCGCGGGGAGCGCGTTTCCGGCAAAGCCCGTCAGCAATTTTTCATGCGCCGCGGTCCAGGGGAGCGGCTGAACGGTGACCGGGGGCGTGCCGGCCGGCAGCTTCAGGCTGGCCAGCAGGGCAGGCAGGTTCGCAGCTTCATTGCCCATCGCCCAGATCGTCAGCGCGTCGTCGCGGCGCGCTCCGCAGCCGCCGAGCATCGGCATCATCGGCAGCGTCGCCAACGCGCCGGCCATCTGGCGCCGCGTCACCTGCACGGGGCGCCGCAGCCTGTCATGCGCTGGCGCCGAGCACCGACGCTTTCGCCCGGTCCGCGCTGTCGCTGGTGGTGCCGCGGGCAACCAGCGTCGGGGTCAGGATCGTGGCGCTGTCGGCGGCCAGCGTTTCGCCGCGCAGGATGCGCAGCAACAGCATCATCGCGGTCGAGCCCAGCCGGTCGATGTTCACCTGCATGGTCGTGAGCGAAGGGTTCAGGTGGCGCGCCAGCGGGATATCGTCAAAGCCTGCCACCATCAGGTCGCCCGGCACCGACACGCCCGCCGCGGCGAGTTCGGCGATCAGCCCGACCGCCATCTGGTCGTTCGCCGCAAAAACCGCATCGGCGGGCAGCCGCCCCTGGACGAGCAAGCGTGCCGCCTGTGCGCCACTTTCCTCGGAAAAGTCGCCGGGCAGGATCGCCGGACTTTGTATCTTGGCGATCCTGGCCATCGCATCGGCGAAGCCGCGCTGGCGGTCCCGCGCGTCGCGGTTGTGCTTCGGCCCTGCGATGTGAACGACCTGCTTTGCTCCCCGCGCCAACAGCGCTTCGGTCATCGCATAGGCGCCCTGGTAATTGTCGACGGCGACGAACGGCAGGTCGAGCGAGCCGGCATCATAATTGAGCAGGACTGTGGGCAGGGCAGGGTCGAGATAGCCCGCCATCAGTTCGGGCTTCACATCAGGCGGCATCACCAGCAACCCGTCGACCCGCCCGCGCATCGCGGCGATGGCGGCGGCGGTCTCATGCGTGCTGCCGTGCATGTTGCCGAGCAGCAGGTGCATGCCCGATTCATGCGCGACCAGATCGATGCCGCGGATGATCTCGGAGAAGAATTCGCCGAACAGGTCGGGCAGGATGACCCCGACGGTGTCGGTCTTGCGCCGGGTCAGGCTGCGCGCGCCGCTGTGCGGGACAAAATTCAGCTTTTTGACCGCCGCGAGTACCGCGGCTTTGGTCGGGCCGGTGACATTGCTGTGTCCGTTGATGGCGCGCGACGCCGTGGCAACCGACACCCCCGCCTCGCGGGCGACATCCCTTAACGTGGCCATGCTGCTCGCCCCCCTGTCCCCCGGTAGCCTCCGAGCGCCGAAGCAACACGGTGGCCGTGGCGGTCGGGTTCGGCGGTCGGAGCAGAGTAACCGGTTACAATAGCCCAGTGCAAGGTCATTCGCGCCCTTTCCGCGTCAACGCCCGCCCATCGGCGTCGAACAGGTGCAGCCGGTCCGGCGGAAACGACGCCGCGACCGTCGTGCCCTCAATCAACCCGCCATCATCGCGCAGCTGGCATGCGATCGGTTCGCATCCCGCCGCGTTTTGCAGATGTACGGTTGCCATTCCGCCAAGCCGTTCGACAAAGCCAACCATAAAGGGCAGCGCACCCGGCGCCTCGCCGATGGCGATATCCTCGGGCCGGATTCCGATCGACAATTGGCGTTCGGGCGCAGGCGGCGAAGCCAGCTCGGGCAGGCCAATCGTGCGCCCGTCGGCGAGGCGTGCCTGCGCGCCGTCGATCATCGTCGCTGCCAGAATATTCATCCGCGGTGTGCCCAGAAACTGCGCGACGAAGATATTGGCAGGATGATCGTATAGCTCGCGTGGGCTGCCGACCTGCTCGATCGCACCGTCGCGCAGGACGATGATGCGGTCGCCAAGCGTCATCGCCTCGACCTGGTCGTGCGTGACATACAGCGTCGTGGTGCGCAGCTGGCGATGCAGCTTGGCGAATTCGTACCGCATCCGGACGCGCAGATCGGCATCGAGGTTCGACAGCGGTTCGTCGAACAGGAATATCTGCGGCTGGCGCACGATCGCGCGCCCGATCGCGACGCGCTGTCGCTGGCCACCCGACAAGGCGGCCGGCTTGCGGTCGAGCAACCCTTCGATGTTCAGGATTTCGGCGGCGCGCCGAACCTGGCGGTCTATCTCGGCCCTGTCCGCCTTGGCGATGCGGAGGCCGAACGCCATATTCTCCCGGACACTGAGGTGCGGATAGAGGGCGTAGGACTGAAACACCATCGCGATGCCGCGTTCGGACGGCGGGAGCGCGGTGACGTCGTGCCCGCCGATATGGATGCTGCCGCCCGTCAGTTCCTCAAGGCCCGCGACGGCGCGGAGCAGCGTGGATTTGCCGCATCCCGACGGTCCGACGATCACCGCAAATTCCCCGTCGGCGACGTCGATCGATACCCCCTTCAGGACATCGGTTTCGCCGAAACTCTTGCGCGCATCGCGGATCGACAGCCCGGCCATATCTTCCCCCCAGCGCCGGCTCAGCGAACCGGGGTCAGCGCGATGGCAAAGCCGCCGCCTGCTTCCATCCGGATGGGCCATTTCGTCGCGGCGGTCACGCGCCGCTCTTCGACCGTCATCGCGAAACGGTCGCCGCCGACCCCGCCGCCCGGGCTGTCACGCCAGATTTTCGCAACGAAGGTCTTCCCCTTGGGCAGGAAGGCGAGGTCGAGCGTGAAGTCGCGCGCCGCTTCGTCGGTGACGCCGCCGACGTACCAGTCCTGTCCGCCGCGGCGTTGCCGCGCAAAGACCGCATAGTCGCCGATGGCTCCAGCCAGCACGCGCGTCTGCTCCCAATCGACAGGAACGCGCTTGATGAACTCGAACGCCGCGGGATGCTTGTCGTAATTTTCCGGCAGATCGGCGGCCATTTGAACCGGGCTGTAGATCACCACAAAATTTGCCAGCTGGCGCGCCAGCGTCGAGGGGATTTCGCGCCCGCCCTTGCCGGTCAGGCTGACGATACCCGGCGTGAAGTCCATCGGTCCCGACAGCATGCGTGTGAAGGCGAGGATCGTTTCATGTTCGGGCGGGTTCGGCGGGTCGCCCCACGCCTGATATTCCATGCCCCGCGCACCTTCGCGGCTGACCCAATTGGGGTAAGTGCGACGAAGGCCGGTGTCCTTGATCGGTTCGTGCGCGTTGATAGAAATACGGCGCTTCGCGGCCGCCAGCACGACCTCCAGATGATGCCGCGACTGCCACTGCCCGTCGTGCCAGTCCCATATCTCGTTGCCGGCTGCATCCTTGTGCAGCACGCCGCCGGCATCGGCGACGTAGCCGGTCTTCACCGACGATACGCCATGCTTCGCATAATAATCCATCGCGGCGTCGAGTTGCTCGGCATAAAGTCCGGAATTTCCGGCGGTTTCATGATGTCCCATTATCGCGACACCCTTGGCTTTGGCATGGGCCGCGACCTTGTCCATGTCGAAATCGGGATAGGCCTGGACGAAGTTGAAGTTGCGGCCATGGTCGCCGATCCAGTTGCCGTCCCAGCCCGTGTTCCACCCCTCGATCAGCACAGCGTCAAAGCCATGCTTCGCGGCAAAATCGATGTACCGGATCGCATTCCCGGTCGTCGCACCATGTTTCGGTCCGCTGTGCCAGCTCCACTGGTCAAGGTGCATCGCCCACCAGATGCCGATATATTTGAGCGGTTTGACCCAGCTAACATCCCCCAGCTTGTTGGGTTCGTTGAGATTGAGGATCAGGTCGGCCGCGGCATAAAGATCGGAGGCATCGTCGCCGATGATGATCGTCCGCCACGGGGTTTCGAAGGGCGCGGTGCGCCGGACCTTTGACGGTTCCGAGGAATTTGACAGCCGGGTCCGGAAGCGCTGCCCGTCGATCCGCTGGAGCCAGAAGGCGGCATAATCGACCAGCGCCGCCTCATGGATCGCGATGTGCAGCCCGTCGTCCTTCCGGCGAAAAGTGATCGGCGTGTGCGCGGTGCCGACCTGGTTCGCGGGGGTGCGGTTGTAGAGATATTCGTAGCGGTTCCACTCGCCCGCGGTGATCCACCACGCCTCGGCCTCCCCTGCGATGGTGAACTCGGTCAGTTCCTCGTCGATCCGCACATCTTTGAGGTTCGGCTGATCGGGAAAGGCAAAACGGAAACCGACGCCGCTGTCGAACACGCGCGCGATCAGGTCGATGCGGCGCTTGCCGCCGATCAGTTCGACGATCGGCACCCGCATTTCGCGATAATGTTCGCGCGTCACGCGGTTCTCGCCCCACGGCTGTTCCCACGTCCGGTCGGCTTCGGCGTAGGTCGCCCCGCGCAGCGCGGTGCTATGTTCGAATTTGCCGTCACCGCGCAGCATGAAACCGAGCCGCGAGGGGGCGATCACCGGCTTGCCGTCGCGCGTCACGCTGTAGGTCGGGATTTCGTTCTGTGTCGTGAGCGAAAAACAGATGCGCTCGTTCGGCGAGCAGACACGGTGCGTCACATCGTCGCGCGCCGCCGCGGGGTTGGTCGCGGCGGCGAGCGCCGCGAAAGGAAGACCGCCCGCGCGGGCGATATCGCGCAGGCGGGGCATTAATGCACCGTCACGCCGGTCGCGGCCGCGCGCGCCGGCGCGCGTCCGGCTGCGACGGCAAAAAAGCAGAGCGCGACGTAACAGGCCGCGGGCAGTACGAGCGCCATGCCATAACCGACCGCGTCGGACAGCAGCCCGGCCAGATAGGGGATGGCCGCGCCGCCGACGATCGCGGTGCAGAGCAGCCCCGACGTCGCCTCGGCACGGGCCGTCGATCGCTCGAGCGTCAGGGTGAAGATGACCGGGAACATGATCGAATTGAACAGGCCGATCGCAAGCGCGACGAACCCCGCGCTAACCCCGCCGACGAACGCGACATAGAGGCACAGCAGCGCGGCGATCGCCGTGAACGCGACGAGCAGTTTCGACGCCGAAACCCGCGCCAGCAGCGCCGAACCGATCGCGCGGCCAACCATCGCGCCGCCCCAGTAAAAGGCGACGGCCTTGCCTGCCTCCTGAAGCGAAACGCCGGATACTCCGTCGCTGCCCATGAACCAGCCGAGCAGTGGGACATCGAACGGCGCATCGGACTGGCCCCACACCGCGTCGCTGTTGAGGAACAGCGCCAGATGGGTGCCGATGGCGACCTCCGCCCCGACATAGAGAAAGATGGCGGCGGCGCCGATCAAACCCCAGCGCGACGACAGCGCTTCGCGAATGAGTTCGCCCATGCTCGCGCGGCTGCCCATGGGGGCGGGGGGGACGGCCTCGTTGACGATCCGCCGGCTGACCCAGAAAAACAGCAGCAGCGCGAGGATCAGGCCGCAGATCCAGAAATAGGCGGCGTCGATCCCGGCCAGCGCCTGCGCGCGCACCGCTTCGGTGACGACCGTGCCTTCCTTGACCTCGACGCCTTCGAGGAAGAGGTGCGATCCGATCAGCGGGCCGAGGAAGGTGCCAAAGCTGTTGAACGTCTGGCTGAACGTCAGGCGGAAATGACTGTGCCTTGGGTCACCGAGCGCGGCGGCAAGCGGGTTCGCCGCGACCTGCAGGATCGTGATGCCGCTGGCGAGGATGAAAAGGCCGGCGAGCACAAGCGGATATACCGCCAGATTTGCGGCGGCGAGCATCACAAGGCAGCCCGCAACCATCGTCGCCAGCGCCGTCAGGATCGACGGGACCGAATGAAAACGCGCGATCAGCGCCGCTGCCGGAAACGACATCAGGCCATAAGCGATGAAAAAGGCCGACGCCGACAATTGCGCCTCGGCGTCGCTCAGCGTGAATATCCCTTTCACCGCGGCGACGAGCGGGTCGATCAGCGAAGTGATGAAACCCCAGGCAAAGAAGAGCACGGTCACCGCGGCAAACGCCGCCATGGCGGTCGACCGGCGGCCGGGGGCAGCATATTCCTGCGCGGATTGAGCCATTAATTCGTCCTCTTCCCCGAAATCTGTTATGCAGCGGGTCTAACCATGCCCTTGCGACAATGCAACCGGTTACATCGGCGCCTGCTCTGGCCTATCCGGCGGCATCGGCCAGAACAGCGTTAAATGCCCGTGCACCTCCTTTGTCGGCATCGGCGAGGCGATTGCGATTGACAAACATCGCGCCGGAATGGACAGTTGGCCCAGCTCAACTTTTCCGTCGTTCCTCGAAACGGGGGCGACGTCGGCCCTGATACGCGCTTCGCTTCGCGTGATTGTCGTCGGGCCGCGCCAAATTGTCGATCGCGCGGCGATCGGATTGTCAGGGGCAAGGCAGATGGCGGAGCGATCCGGGCGCACGCATGCGGGCGCGATAATGGCGCTGGCATGGGCGGCACTCTCCAGCCCGGCGCTGGCGCAAACCGAACCCGGCTTGGAGCGCACGACGGTGCAGGTCACGCCCTATGTCTGGGCGTCCGGTTTCGGCGGCACACTCCGTCCCGGCGCGGGTGCGCCGACCGTGACGGTCGACAAAAGCTTCGGCGAGCTGCTCGAAGATGTCGACGCGGCTTTTTTCATCAGCGGACTTGTCAAGCACGACCGACTGGTGGTGATCGCCGACCTCACCCATTCCTCCTCGTCGCGCGAAGGGGTGGTGCCGACGGGCAATCCGGCGGTGCCGGTCTTGCCCGCCGAGGGAAGCCTGCGCCAGACATCGGCGACCGCCCTCGTCGGCTATCGCGCGGTCGAACAGGACGGCGTGTCGCTCGATGTGCTTGTCGGCGCGCGCGCGTGGTGGATCCGCCCGAAAGCTTCGGTCGCGGCGCTCAACCTGACGGCAAGCGCCAAGGCCAGCTTCGTCGATCCGGTGTTCGCAGCGCGGCTCAATATCAAGGCGTCGCCGCGCTTTTCGTTGCTGTTTTACGGCGATATCGGCGGTTTCGGCGCGGCGTCGCAGGCCACCGGGCAAGCGGTCGCGACCGCGAACATCAAGTTTGCCCGGAACATCTGGCTCTCGGGCGGCTATCGTTATCTTTATGTCGATTACAAGAGCGGGCGCGTCCGCACGACCGCGGCGCTTGCGGGACCGCTGCTGGGCGCGACGGTGGCTTTTTGACGCGCGTGCCGGACTACCGCAGCGCGGTTGCGAACGTCGGCGCGCAGCTATTGAAACGGACAGGGGGCAGGCAATGAAGCGATTTTTCCATCGAGGCTCGAAACTGGCTGCGGCTCTTTTGTTGTCATCGGTCGTGGTGCCGGGGGCGGCGGCGCAGGCGCCGGACGCGGCGTCGTCCGAAACGCTGTTTCGCAACGTCCGCATCCTCGACGTGGTCAAGGGCCAGCTCGGCGCCCCGACCAATGTCCTGGTCGCCGACGGCCGGATCGCCCGGATCGGCGGCGATGTGACGCCGCGCGGTGGTGCGAGGATCATCGACGGCGGCGGTCGCACGCTGATGCCCGGCATGATCGACATGCACGTCCACCTGACCTTCGGCGCTCTCACCATGCCGCAGATGATGTCGCCCGACCTCACGCCGGAAACGGCCGAAGCGGCGGCGGGACGGCAGGCGCAGGACATGTTGCTGCGCGGGTTCACCGCGGTGCGCGATGCGGGCGGACCGGTTTTTGGACTGAAGCGCCGTATCGACGCCGGCGAACTGGTCGGCCCGCGCGTCTGGCCGTCGGGCGGGGTGATTTCGCAGACCAGCGGGCACGGCGATTTCCGCATGCCGAACGAGCGGTCGCGCAAATTCGGCGGCAGCGTTTCGCGCTCGGAACTGTTCGGCGCCAATTTCATCGCCGACGGAACGGGCGAGGTGCTGACCGCGACGCGCGAAAATCTGCGCTTCGGGGCCAGCCAGATCAAGCTGATGGCGGGGGGCGGAACCTCCAGCGATTACAGCCCGATCGACGTCACCCAATATACGTTCGAGGAGATGAAGGCGGCGGTCGACGCGGCCGAGGACTGGAACAGCTATGTGATGGTCCACGCCTATACGCCGCGCGCGGTGCGCCGCGCGATCGATGCCGGGGTCAAGTGTATCGAGCATGGCCATCTTCTCGACGAAGCGACGCTTCGCCTGATGGCCGAAAGGGGGATCTGGCTGTCGACCCAGACGCTGTCCGACGACGGCCCGAATGTCGAGCCGGCGCGGCGTGAAAAACGGCGCGAGATCCTCGCGAACAATGCTGCGCTTTGGCAGAATGCAAAGAAGCTGGGGGTGAAACTTGCCTGGGGGACCGATTTCCTGTTCGATCCCGGGCTCAATGCCGAGCAGAACGACTATCTGGTGCGGCTCAAAAGCTGGTTCACGCCTGCCGAGATCGTCAAAATGGTGACCTACGACAATGCCCAGCTCCTCGCGCTGTCGGGGCCGCGTTCGCCCTATGGCGGCGCGCTAGGCATCGTGCAGGAGGGCGCGCTGGCCGACCTGCTCCTCGTCGATGGCAATCCGCTGGCACAGATCGACCTCCTTGGCGACCCGAAGGCGAATTTCGATGTCATCATGAAGGGCGGGACGCTTTACAAGGGCGGGAACTGAGCGATCTGGAGCGTCGAAGCGAAGGCGGCGTGCCTGGCCGCAATCGACCATCAACGGCTCGCAAGTATGTCATAGTGCCGCCCGATACCGTGCCGCGCGAAGTACGCAAAACCCGCGGCGCGCAGCCGCGCCTCGATCGCATCGGCGTCGGTCCAGCGACCATCGACCTCATAGAAGATCGCCGCGATCCGATCGCGATGGGCCGACACCATCAATGCCTCGACGACCGTCTCCTCATGCCCTTCGACGTCGATCTTGACGATCAACGGCGTTTCTCCCGTCAGCAGCGTATCAACGCCCGCAATGCCGAGAATGCGAATTTCCTCGTCGCCGTCCTCTCGCGCCTCCCGCAGGCTCGCGACCCCGCTATGTCTTTGATCGGTGGTGATCTTCGTCATTCCGGAATGCAGCGATACCGCGGCATGGACCGGCCGGATGATCCCGCTCGCGCCGTTGAGTGCGATATTGTCGCGCAGCAGCGCAAAGGTCGCCGCGACGGGTTCAAAGGCGATCGCCGACACGCAGTGCGGGTTACGCGCCGCGAGCAAGCTGTAGAGGCCCTGGTTTGCCCCGATATCCACGAATCTGAAGGGCCGGTCCTGCGCCGCAATATAGTTCGACAGCACGCGTCCATAGGTTCCGTAGCAGCAATATCGAAAGGTCCGGTCGCGCCAGTTCGCGCGCATCCTGACGCCATAGCGCGACGTGACGACCGGCGCCGACCGTGCCAGCGGCAGCGCAGTCAGCAGGCGCACCCACGCCTTGCGGAGCGTCTTTCTGACGCCATGGTCGAGGAAGTTTGCGAGCGGCGAGGCAGGCGCGATGCTCATCGGCACGCCATATAGTCGAGAATTGCCTCGGCCGCGCGCTCGGACGAAGGGCGTTTTTGCAAGTCAAAGCTGTAGGCGAAGAGGCTCTCTTGGCATTCGCGCATCGCCGGTGTCAGGCGCGGCACCTCGGCGAGCGCGGCATCCAGCTGGTCGATGCGGTCCAGCACATGCCCTGCGCGCCAGTGCGCAAAATCGGGATTGCCCTGCCAGATATGGCTCCGCGCATTGAGGAAGAAGCATGGCCGCGGCCGGCGGATGAACTCGTACACCTGGCTGCTTGCATCGCCGATGTAGATGTCGGCAGCGTCGGTGTACGTCATGTCAAGCGAGGCAGCGCTGCCCGTGTCGATCAGCATATGGTCGTGCTCATAATGGTCGGCGCGCGGCCCGGCGGTCCAGCCGAGTGCGAAGGGTGACAGCGAGACGGTGGCGCGCTTTTTGAACAACATGACATGCGGCGCGAAGATCAGGTTATATTTGTCGCTGTTCGCGAACCAGTCGAGGATTTGGTGGCCCATCCGGTACCAGGACGACAGCGCTGGTGAAGGGTGCGGGTTGTAAAGCACCGTCGGCCTGTCCTTCGGGAACAGGCGCGGGCGGTTCGGCGGGGACAGGTCGAACTTCGGATAACCGACGATTGCGTGACCATCCTCTTTCAGCAGATCGGCTTCGGCCAGCCGGTCGCGGATCTTCTCGCCCGACAGCAGCACCAGGTCGAAGCGGCCGCTCGCCTTGTCGAAACCGATCGCCCGGTCGCCCGCGCCGTGCCGGGTGTGGATCAGCTTCAGCGCCTTGAGGCCGAAGAGCGACTTCAGCATCAGCGACGTCTTCTCGGGCACCACGAGCGCATCGAGCGCGCGGAAGCGGTCGAGATTGCGATGGAGCGTCGAGATGATGTCGGCGGGAATCGATCGCCCGCTTAACCGGTTCGCGGCGCGCGCGAACTGCGAGGGCGGGCGCAGGCGGATGATCTCGGGCGGTTGGGCGGCGGTCGCGGCCACTATGCGGCGTACCTCGCCCTCGCAGCCTTCGGAGACGAGCACGCTTACCCGGGCGTTGGAACCCCGCCGCAGCAGCGCCAGCGCAATCGGCAGCGCGTGTGCGACCTGATGACCGCCGTGATGGTTGAAAAGAAAGCCGATGTGCATCGCGCTCACCGCCGCCAGTCCAGCACGGGCCAGCCACGCGCCGCTGCGATACCGCGCATTTTCGGCGAAGGATTGACCGCAATGGCCTGGTCGGCCAGCTCGAACATCGGCAGGTCGGACGGATGGTCCGAATAGAAACGGATATGGGCGGTTTCGCGGGCAATCCCCGACCGTTCCATAAAGGCTTCGACCAGCGCGCGCTTGTCGGCGCCATAACAATTGGCCGACCCGATCGCGGGTGTCAGGCGCCCGTCCCGCCAGCTGGAGGCGGTCGCGACGACATCGGCAATGCCCAGCCGCCGCGCCAGCGCCGCAGTGTAGAAATGCGGCGCCGCGGTCGCGAGGATGATCCGCCGGCCCGCCTGGCGTTCGGCCTCGATCAGCGCAACGCCCTCGGCATAGAGGCCGCGCGCGACCAGTCGCTGCGCAAAGCGATCGGCGAGGCGCGCCGCCTCGCGCTCGGGGAGCGCGCTGCCGAGCGCGGCCCAGTGCATCGCCTGCTTCATCCGGCGGCGCGATATCAGCTTTAACGCATATAAGGCTGCGACCGGCAGCAGCAGGGGGAGAAGGACCATGCGCCACGGCGCACGGCTGCGCACCGCGAACCACAGAAATGGGGTGTAAGTCGGCAGGATGGTCAGGGTGCGGTCAAGGTCGAACACCGACAGCATCGCCCGTTGCGCCTCGGGCGAGGGCGACGAAGGGGAGGGCGAAGCCGCTTCATCATCCTGCCATTTTGCCCGTGCCATCGTCTGCTCCTTCGGGCTTGGGCAGTGGCAGCGCGGCCTGACACGCCGATGGAGCGTTCATTTGATTTTCGACATGTTCGCCCAGCGTCTGGCGATTTTATCGGTCGGCAGGTATCGGAAGGGCGATGCAGATATTGGTGATCGAGGACGATGCCCGCGTTGCGGAGCATATCGGCAAGGGGTTGAAGGCTGCCGGGCACCTTGTCGCCATCGAGGATGATGGCCGCACCGGCCTGTTGCGCGCGGCGTCCGAAAGCTTCGACCTGATCGTCGTCGATCGCATGCTGCCCAACGTCGATGGCTTGACGATCGTCCAGACGATCCGCGCGACCGGCGACACGACGCCAATATTGTTCCTCAGCGCGCTGGGCGAAGTCGACGAACGCGTCACCGGGCTGCGCGCCGGGGCCGACGATTATCTGACCAAGCCCTTTGCCATGTCTGAACTGCTTGCGCGCATCGACGTCCTCGGTCGCCGCGGCCCGGCGATCGTTGCAGAGACGAGGTTGAGTGTCGGCGATCTCGATATCGACCTGCTCGGCCAGCAGGTGCGGCGGCAGGGACGCGCGATCGACCTCACCGCACGCGAGTTTCGCATTCTCGCCTATCTCGCGCGGAACGAGGGGCGCGTGGTAACCCGCTCGATGCTGCTCGAACATGTCTGGGACTATCATTTCGACCCGCAGACCAACATCATCGACCAGCATGTCAGCCGATTGCGGCAAAAGGTCGATCGCGGCCACGAAATGCCGCTGATCCACACGGTGCGCGGCACCGGCTATGTCATGCGAGCCGCCGCTTGACCGTGCCGCGGCGACGCCCTTGGCACAGTCTGACGCTGCGGCTGGGGCTTGTTTATGTCGCGCTGTTTTTGACGTCGACGGCGGGGATGTTCGGTGCGACCTACTGGTTCGGCATCTATCAGCCGCTGACCGAAGTCGCGGCGAGTGTCGGCGAGGAAGCGGACAATCTTGCCCAGATTGATCGCGCGGGGGGACGCGATGCGCTGATCCGTGCCATAAAAGAACGCCGCAAGGGCGGTTCTCGGCGGGCTTTCGACGCCCTTGTTGAACCGGGCGGCAAGGCCGTCATGGCGACACTTCCCAGCTGGCCCGATGCCCCGATCGATCGCTGGACCACATTGGAAGCCGACGCTTATCTTGACGGGCAGGAACGGGATTATGAGGCGCTCGTCGCCGAGCGCCGTCTCGATGACGGATCGCGGCTGCTCGTCGGCCGCGACGTCGAGGATATCGATGACCGCGACGAGCTGTTCACGATCGGCTCGGCATGGCTGATCCTGATCGCCGCCGCACTCGCGATCGGCGGCAGCGTCGCGATGAGCCGCGCGGTCGGGCGCCGCATCGATACCGTCACCCAAACCGCGCGCCGCGTGATGGCAGGCAGCCTGACCGAACGCATCCCGCTCCGCGGTACCGGCGACGATTTCGACGAACTCGCCGGTACGTTGAACCAGATGCTCGAACGGATCGAGGAGGCGCTCGAGTCAGTGCGGCGCGTCTCGGACAATGTTGCGCACGAACTGCGCACACCGCTGGCCCGTCTCCACGCCGGCCTTGACGAGCTTCGCAACGCCGGGAACGAGGGGGAACGACAACGGCTTGCGGACCAGGCGTCGGCAGAGGCGGCGCGGTTGCAGGCGATATTTGATGCCCTGCTGCGCATCGCGCGGATCGAGAGCGGGCGGCACCTTTCCGGCTTCAAAACCGTCGATCTTTCGACCCTCCTTACCGATGCGGTCGAATTTCACCTTCCCGACGCCGAGGCGCGCGGGCAATTGATCGAAAGCCGGATCGAAGCCGATCTGACGCTGGATGCCGACCCCAATCTGCTCTTCCAGGCCGTTTCGAACCTGCTCGACAATGCCATCAAATATAGCGGCGGCGGCAGCACGGTGACGGTCATCGCCGGAAAGACGCGCGGCGGCGTTGCCATCGAAATCGCCGATTCCGGGCCTGGCATCCCGCCTGCCTATCGCGACAAGGTCACCGAACGCTTCTTCCGCCTTCCCGACTCCGGGGGCGAGGCGGGAACCGGGCTTGGCCTGTCGCTGGTTAGCGCGATCGTTGCGCGCCACAACGGCGAGCTGCGTATTTCCGGCTCCGAATCCGGTGCTCGAATATCCTTGGTGTTCGGCAGCCCGGTCCGCGGAAACTAGTGGCTGTTTTCCATTGTCAGCAAGCTCGGTGCGGATGCGGGCATTGACGACGACTCAACCCATCGTTATATGATACCAATATAATACCAATAATAGATGAGGCAGCTCGTCATGCAGTATGTCATTGGACTTATGTCCGGAACGTCGCGCGACGGGGTCGATGCCGCCCTGATCCGAACCGACGGCCTTGATTCCGTCGAGGCCATTGCCTTTCACTTCGAACCCTACCCCGACGCATTGAAAGCCGTGATCGCGGATGCCTGCGATCTGGCCATGTCTAATCGGCAACGTATTGCCAGCCGATCCATCGACCATTGCGAAGATTTGCTGGATCAGCATCATCTCGTCGCTACCGAAACGTTGCTCGACAAAGCTGCTGTGTCCGCCGCCGACGTCGCCGCGATCGGGCTCCATGGCCATACAATTGCGCATCGCGCCGATCTGGGCTGGTCCTGGCAGATCGGAAAGCCCGAGTTTCTGGCGACGCGGCTGGGGATACCGGTCGTATCCGACATGCGCCGCTTCGACGTCATGTTCGGCGGCCAGGGCGCTCCGCTCATTCCCGTCTTTCACCGCGCGCTGTTCGCCGATCCCGCGCGGCCTGTGGCGGTGCTCAATCTGGGTGGCGTGGCGAATCTGACATTCATCGGCCCGGACGGCGCGCTGGTCGCATTCGATTGTGGCATGGCCAATGCGCTGATCGATGACTGGATGGGGCAAAAGACCAATTACCCGTTCGATGCCGGCGGCGAGTTCGCATCCGCGGGGACGGTGGATGAACGCGTGTTGCAGGCGATGCTTACCCATCCGTTCTTTTCTGCCCCGGCGCCGAAGTCACTGGACCGTAACGACTTCAACCTGATGCCGGTGCAAGGCCTGTCGGCGCACGACGGCGCAGCGACCCTGACCGCTTTTTCGGCCAAAGCGGTGGCATTGGGCCTCATGCAATTTACAGCCAAGCCGGAACGCTTGATTGTCTGCGGCGGAGGACGCAAGAACGATATGATGATCAAGATGATCGAAGACTATTCGGGTATCCCGACGATCGTGACCGATGACCTTGGCTGGGACGGCGACGCCATCGAAGCGCAGGGGTTTGCCTATCTCGCCTATCGCTGCCTGCACGGCCTGCCGATCACCTATCCCGGCACCACGGGCGTCGCGGAGCCGATGTCGGGCGGCGTTTTGACGAGGGCCGACAGGATAGCCGCTGGAAAGCTCCCGGCATGACGTTGTTCCTGGGAGTCGACGCCGGTGGCACCTCGAGCAAATCCAGGTTGACCGATACGCAGGGCAAGATCCTGGGGTCGGGCCATGCGGGACCGGCCAATACCCGGATCGGGTTGGACGCGCTCCATGCCACACTGCTCGACGTGTCGATGCAGGCCATCGAGGCCGCCGGATTGAGCGCCGAAGATATCGGCAATATCCGCTGTGGAATGGGCATCGCCGGTATCAACCGCATGGGCATGAAACCGAAAATTCAAGCGCTGACGTTTCCGTTCGCCAACGTCCAGTTCACCAGCGATGCCATGATTGCCAATCTGGGTGCGCATATGGGCGGCGACGGGGCGATCCTGATCATCGGAACGGGCAGCGTGGGGCTAGTCAAGCGCGGCGAGGACAGCTTCAGCATCGGCGGTTACGGATTTCCGATTTCGGACGAGGGCAGCGGCGCGGCACTGGGCCTGAGTGCGATCCGCCATGCCCTGCGCGCGCTGGACGGCCGCACCCGGCCATCGCCGCTGAGCCAGGCCGTAACGAAACAATTCGACCATGCAATTCCGCGCGTCATCGCCTGGATGGACGATGCAGCCCCCGGCGATTACGCGAGCTTTGCGCCGCTGGTCATGGATTATGCCGATCTTGGCGACGAGATCGCCTTGTCGATCGTCCGCGATGCGGCGCTGCACATCGAACGATTTATCGAAACCATCATTTCGCGCGGAGCGCCGCGGTGCGTCTTGATGGGCGGACTGGCCGAGCGGATGAAGCCCTGGCTGCGCGTGCGCATCGTGGCGCAGTTGCAGGACGCGCTGGGCGACGCGCTCGACGGCGCCCTGATCCTGGCCGGCCGTCCTATTGGGTCTGGAGCATCTCGCCCGTAATTGCGTAACCGCCGTTCAGCCAGTCGACAATTTCGGCGGCGGCGGGGTGTGCAATGGCCGCATATTTGCGACTTAGTTTCGCCCCGTTGTCACCCAGCCCAGCCCGGCCAAGGTCCTGCAGCGCATTGAGATCGTCCCGAAGCAGGGCTGCGAGTTCGTCGCCGCAGACGCTGGCGGCCGCGGCCAGAAATTCGCTGGAATAGCTGTAACCATCGCCCTTGGCATAGCATGCCGGCAGGGTCAGGGCCGGAATGCATCCCAGGATCGGTTGCGACGCGGGATTGATTGCATGATGCGCGACATGGGGCGCGATGGCCGCCGGGCGTCCGGTAAACGACCTTAAGTGCAGATGGTTCGACATGCGCGGCCCGTCGTTCACCGGATAATTGTCCCAAAGCGACGGCTTGCGGCCCAGGCGTTCTGCAACGCTGGCTAGGTGGCCAACGCTGAACTCGCGCGCGCAGATTTCTTCGCCAGTCCAGTAGACGGAAATTGCACGGTCCAGCAGCTTGCCCAGCTTTTCCAGATAGGCTTCCGGCCGTTGTCCGAACACGCGGTCGAGCAAGGGGTCGTCGGAATAATAGCTCGGACACATGAAGACGCGCGATGCTGTGCCCGATCCGATCGCGCAATCGACGATTTCAGCCTGTCGTTCGGCCAGATCGGCGACATCGCCGCGCATGTCGTCGAACAAAATCACCAGATCGTCGATGCCGATCCCATCGAGATGGGCGATCTTGGCGCGCAAATCCTGCCGGGTCGCGCGATCAAAATCGAGATGCGCGCCATAAGGCGTCAGGCCGATGCCGAACCTTATGCCCCGGCTCGCACAATGCTCGGCGAACCGCCGCAAATTCTGGACCTCCGCCGCATCGTGCAGCTGGCGCCACCCGCGGCGCAACTTTCCGTCGATCTTTGGAGCATAGTGGAAAAAGGCGTAGCCAGCCGGCGCCAGGCGGTCGATTACCGCACCGCGCTCTGCCCAGTTCCATGCCCGGCCGAAATAGCCCTCGATAACGCCGAGTTCCGGGATCATGTTTTTTGGCCGGCAATCCAGACCGACCTTAGGTTCAGCGCATCGTCCAAATGAACGAGGTCGGCCCGATAGCCCGGCGCTATCCGGCCGCAAGCCTTGCCGATGCCGATAAAGTCCGCCGGCGTGCTGCTGGCCATCTGCGACGCCGACCCCAGATCGACCCGCATCATTTCCACACAGCTTCGGAAGGCTCTCGCCATATCGAGATCCGAACCCGCGAGCGTGCCGTCGGGCGATCGCAGGGCGCCTTCCGCCGCCACGACTTCGGTTGCCCCCAGGGCGAAGTTCGTCATCGCGGAACTGACGGTCGGCATGGCGTCGGTTACGAGCATCAGCCTGCCAGGGCCCTTGGCCCGATAGGCCGCCCGCAGCGCGGCCGGATGCACATGATGCCCATCCACAATGATGCCGCATACCAGGTCGCTGTCGAGGCTTGCCCCGACGACCCCCGGGGCGCGGCTTTCCATCTGGGTCATCGCGTTGAACAAATGGGTGACGCCCGACAGCCCCTCGCCGATGGCGCGTTGCATGTCGTCATAGCTCGCCAAAGTATGCCCCGCCGCAACGACGACCCCGGCTTGCACCAGCGCAGCGATCGCGCCTTCGGGCGCAAGTTCGGGCGCCAGCGTGACCAGGGTTCTGCCATGTTTCAGCGATGACAGAAGCGCGACATCGTCCGGATCCAGCGACCGGAATTTTCCGGCATCATGGATGCCGCGCTTGCCGGGGTTGAGAAACGGGCCTTCGATATGAATTCCGGCGATACCCGGAACGCCCGCCTGAATGGCATCATCGACGGCGGCGATCGCCTGGGCGACAACCCTCAGATCGTCGCTGATCAATGTCGGCAGCATCGCGGTGGTGCCGAATTGCCGGTGCGCCGCGGCGATCGCCGCTATGCCGTCGACGGTCGGTTCGTCGTTGAACAGCACACCGCCGCCGCCGTTGACCTGCGTATCGACGAAACCGGGCAGCAGTACGCCGCCGTCGAGGCTCTCCACCGGCATTGCGGTCGGAACGGTATCTTCGGGCATCACGGACTCAACCCGGCCATGGCCGATGACGAGCGCGTGTCCGTCATGCCACTTGTCGCCGTCCCATATCCGGGCGCCCACCAGAGCCGTGCCGGTCATATCGTCTTGGTCACCTTTTGCAGGAGCGGCGGTCGATCGGGATCATAGCCGCGCATGACCGATAAGGCATTCACCATCGCGTAAAAGCTCTGCACCATCGCGATCGGAGCGGTCACACTATCGAGTGGTTCCGGCAGGCCGAGCGACAAGGTACGGTCAAACTGTCCGCCCGCCACCGCTATTCGGGCATCGCGGCCAAGAAACTGATGCACGATGGCGTCCAACCCCGCAGCGGCGGCGTCCTTCGGCGGGAAGATCAGCAGCGGAAAGTCCGGTTTGACCAGCGCCATCGGTCCGTGCACGACCTCTGCCATGCTGAATGCTTCGGCATGAATGCCGCTGGTTTCCTTGAATTTGAGCGCGGCTTCCTGGGCGATGGCCAGCGTAAGGCCGCGGCCCAGGACGAACATGCTTTGGGCGTCGCGGAGCATCTCGGCGCCCGCCGACCAGTCGTTCGCCCACGCCGCGTGTAACAGGTCGGGAAGCCTCGTCACCGCATCCCGGGCTTCTTTGGCCTCTGTCCATTCGCTGACGAGGTGCGCCAAGGCACAGAGGGTCGCGATATAACTTTTGGTCGCGGCGACGCTCTTTTCCGGCCCGGCGTGCAAGGGCACGACGATTTCGGCAAGGTCGGCCAAGGGCGAATTGACGTCGTTGACGAACGCGATGACCAGCGCACCCGCCTTTCGCGCCGCCTCGGCCGACAACAAAAGATCAGGGCTTTTTCCCGATTGCGAGATCAGAATGAACGGCTGATCCTGCATATGGAGCAGCGGCGCGCCATAAATGGAGCTGATCGAGGGCGCCTGCGAAACCACGGGAATGCGCAGCCGCGTCTCGATCAGATATTTGGCATAGGTCGCGGCGTGATCCGAACTGCCGCGCGCGCACGTAAACACGATCTGCGGACGAAGACGGCGCAGCCGCTGCGCAAGGTCGCCGATCAACCGTGCGTTCAACGCATGTTGATGCGCTGCGGCGGCGCCACCTTCTGACGCCTCTGCATACATGGATGTCCGGGTCGGGTCAGTCATATAATACCTATATAATACCAATTTACCTGCGCGTGCAAGGCTGCTATCGGGTTCGGGGAGAATATATGAACAGCCTTGCGAACTCGCTTGCCGACCGATTTGGTCCGCGCCTTATCACCGCCGTCTCGGCGCGGGCGCAATATGCGCAGAGCGAAGGCCATCATGCGCATCAACCGCCGTCGCTGGTCGTGCAGCCTGAGACGATCGAAGAAGTCCAGCTGCTGGTGACCCGTTCCGCCGAAGCGGGCTGGTCGATCGTCGCCTATGGGGCGGGAACATCGCTCGAAGGCAACGCCGCGACAACCCGTGCCGACAGTCTCTGCATCGATTTCAGCCGGATGAATCATATCCTTGAGGTAAGCGCACCCGATCTTTTGTGCGTGGTCCAGCCCGGCGTGACGCGCGAACAGCTCAACGACGACCTACGCGCCACGGGGCTGTTCTTTCCCGTCGATCCCGGCGCCAATGCCTCGCTCGGTGGCATGATTTCGACCCGCGCGTCGGGTACGACCACGGTCCGGTACGGCAGCATGCGCGATAATATTCTGGGGCTGAAGGTGGTCACGGCCGACGGCAGCCTGATATCGACGGGGACGCGTGCCCGAAAGTCGGCGTCGGGATATGATCTCACGCATCTGTTTACCGGCGCCGAAGGCACGCTGGGCCTGATCGTCGAGGCAAGTTTGCGGTTGCATGGGCAGCCCGAAAAAATTCTGGCCGCTACATGGGATTTCGGCACCGTCGAGGGCGCTGTAGACACCGTGATCGCAACGATCCAGTCGGGCGTACCGATCGCCCGCATGGAGTTGCTCGACGAGGCCGCGATCAGGGCGTGCAACCGGCAGAGTGCACTGGACCTGCCGGAAAAGCCGATGCTGTTTCTGGAATTTCACGGATCGGAGACCGGCGTGGCCGACCAGCTGTCGCTCGTCCGGCTGCTGGGTGAGGCAAATGGCGGCGGCCAGCTTCGCTTTGCAACGGCGACCGAAGAACGGACCGCCTTGTGGAAAGCGCGCCACCAGGCGCTGTGGGCTGCGCGAAACATGACCCCGGGTGCCGTCGCCTGGATTACCGACGTCTGCGTGCCGATCAGCCAGCTGAGCGATGCGATCGGCCGCGCCAAAACCGCCATCGAAGCATCGGGCCTTTTCGCTCCGATCTTGGGTCATGTCGGCGACGGCAATTTCCATATTTTCTTCATCCTGCGGCCCGACGACCCCGCCAGCTGGGACAAGGCGCGCGTCATCAACGACGCCATGATCGACCACGCCCTGTCGGTCGGCGGCACCTGCACTGGCGAGCACGGTATCGGGCTGGGGAAACGGCAGGCCATGCAATGCGAGCATGGCGCGGAGAGCGTCGCCACCATGCGCCGGATCAAGGATGCACTTGACCCGTCGGGCCGGCTCAACCCGGGCAAGATCTTCCTGGATTAGACTTTGAGCACCCATCCGCGCCGCTTCAACCACGGCAAGATGGCACAAGACAGCGCCGCGGCAAGGACGGCGTAAAGCAGCGACGTGACCGGCGCGGGCAATCCGACGCGGGCCAGCGCCTGATAGGTCACCTCCCATATCGTCGCGCCGCTTGGCAGTTGGCGGACGAGGATCGCGATCAATAAGGTATGAACGACATAAAGCGTCAGCGCCGCCTGGCCGAGACTGACGGTCCAGCGGGCAACCGGGTTGTCGCCGTGGCGAGACCATATCGCTTTGAGCCCCGCCCAAAATAGGATCCCGATGCCGCTGGTGACGAGGGCGAAGCTCGCTGTCCAAAGGTTCTTGTTGAGCGGCAACACCGGCGTCAACACAAGTCCCGCAGCGACCAGAATGATGCCGGCCAGCGCCAGGCGCGCATGCGAGACGGGGTTGCCGAGCATCCAGCGCATGACGGCAACGCCGATCAAGCCGTTGGCGGTCGCGGTCAGCGTCGACAATATGCCTTCGGGGTCCCAGCTTTCTCTGAGAACGCGGCCCGGGATGAGGTTTTGATCGAGCCAGCCGCTGATCCCCTTGCCGGGCTCCATCGCCGCCGGTGCTCCGTTTGGCGTCCCGACGTTGAGCAGGATCCAGGAATGGGCAACGAGCAGTAGTATGGCAGTGGCGAGCGGCCAGGCGACACTGCGCCGCAGCGAAAGAACCACCGCGCAAGCCAGGTAAACGATCGCGATCCGCTGCAATACCCCCGTCCAGCGGATCTGGTCGGGATCGAGCGTCGGCCGGATGAGCCAGCCCAGCAGGACGCCGATGACGAACAGCAGGAACGCCCGCCGCCCAATCGTGGTCCAGCGCACGACATGCCCCGGCTTGTCGAGTGCCAGCGGCGCCGACAGCCCGACGATCAACAGGAAAATCGGGAAAATCAGGTCGGCAAAGGTCAGGCCGTGCCACTCTGCGTGCACGAGCGTCGCAAATGCCGCCTCGGCGCTGCCCTGGACATTCACCAAAATCATCAAAAGCACGTCGATGCCGCGCAAGCTGTCGAGCGATGAATCGCGCGCGGCGACGGCCTGGTTCACAACAGCACAAATGGCCCGCGCAGCTCGCTGACAAATTCATATCGTTCGCCGCGATAGGCCGAGCGGGTCAGTTCGACGGGCCTGCCATCGGCCCTTCGGGTAAGCCGTTCGATCCGCAGTATTTCGGTGTTTTCCGGGATCGAAAGCAGGCTCGCTTCGGTTGATCCTGCCAACGCCGCCCGGATCTTTTGCTGGCCGGTCACCGGTCGGTTTCCGCACAGGTCGAGCGCCTGGTACAGTGAATTGCCGAGCTGCGCGATATCGGGCAGCATGTCGGCGGGCACGACCGCATTCTCGATCGCCAACGGCTCGCCGCCGGCCATCCGAACCCGGCTCAGCCGCGCGACATCGGTGCCCTCCGGCAATTCCAGAATCCGCGCTTCGTCCTCGGTGGGTGCGCCGATCACTTTCATGATCCAGATCGTGTCGGTCGCTTCGCCGCGCGCTTCGGCATCTTCGCTGAAACTGCTCAGAAAGGACCCCGGCGCCTGGATGCGCGGCGTGACATAGGTGCCCGACCCCTGACGCCGCGACAGTAATCCCTCTTCGATCAGCAATTCGATCGCCTTGCGCACGGTCACCCGCGACGCGCCGCTGATCTTGCAAAGGTCGCGCTCGGACGGCAGCGCTTCGCCCGAGCCAATCTCACCCTCCTCGATCTGCTGCCGCAGGCGATGCGCCAGCTTCATATAGATCGGCGAATGACTATGTTCGCTGCTCGGTGCGGCTATCCGTTTCACGGCCTGTTCCCGTCCATGCTCTCGACGGCATCGCGCAATATGCCGCCATGTTCGCGCAGCAGCGCCGCCGCTTCGACCGGGTCTTTGCCCAGCGCGATCAGGACCGCAGTCTTGATGTCGTTTCCGGCCAGATGCACCGCCTTGACGGCCGTGGCTTCGCTGCAATCGCTCAACGCCCTGACGATCCCGAACGCCCGGTTCAGCAGCTTTTCGTTGGAAATCACCATATCGACCATCAGACCGCGATACACGCGGCCAAGCCGCAGCATGATCGCGGTCGACAACAGGTTCAGGATCGCCTTTTGCGCGGTACCTGCCTTCATGCGTGTCGATCCGGCAATCGCTTCGCTGCCGGTCGCGGCAAGCAGGCCATGGTCAGCCACTTGGAGGAGTTCGGTTCCGGCGTTATTCGCGATGGCGATGGTCAATGCGCCGGCTGCCTTGGCGGCCTTCAGCGCTGCAATGGTAAAGGGCGTTCTGCCGCTGGCCGCAACGCCGATGACGACGTCGCCGCTGCCGATGGCGGCTTCATCGATCCTTGACCGGGCATCATCGGCATCGTCTTCGGCTCCCTCGGCGCTGCGAACCAGTGCATCGGTGCCGCCGGCGATCAAGTAAAGCAGGCGCGTGTTCGGCCATCCAAAGGTGGGGCCGAGTTCGACGCCGTCCTGAACCGCCACCCGTCCCGAGGTTCCGGCGCCCACATAGACAAGTCGCCCACCGTTGCGCAGTCGCTCGGCGGCAGCCTCTGCCGCGGCGGCAATCTGCCCGGTCTGACTCTTGATCGAAGCGATGGCGGACAATTGCCCTTCGAGCATCGCTTCGACGGCTTCGGTGGTGGTCCAGCGATCGATATCCGCGAACCGCGGGTTGACGCTTTCGGTGTTAGGCATGTGCAATACTCGGTGGTGGGGATTTTGACTGGGAGCCCATCAGGCACACGGCCGTAGCAACGGCTGTCCCGACGCATAGCTGCCAAGGAAAAGCTATGGTTTTCAAGACGGCGGGCAAGCCCAATGAATCGACGACATAGCCCTGAAAGGCGAGGATGGTGACAAAGCCGGCAATCAGCGCCGCGATGACCGAGTTGGACGATCCCCGCGTGGTGAACACCGCGGTAAAATACACCCCGAGCAAGCCTGAATATGCGAATGCCATGACGCCGAGCACGAACTCCAACAGCGGCAGGCTGCTATAGCGCTGCCAATAATAGCACAGGATCGACATGGCGAAGAGCGACAGTCCCAGCAATACTGTCGTCACGCGGCCCGCACGAATGAAATGCTTTTCGCCGTAGTCGCCGCGACGCTCTTTCCATGGCCGGTAGAAATCGTTGATCAACACGGCGGCCATCGAGATCAGCCCCGAATTGATGGCGGCCGCGGCAATGACCCCGACGGTCACCAGACCCCGCAGTCCTGGCGGGATCTCGCTGAGGATGAAGTGCATGAAGACGGTGATTTTTTCGCCCTGGAATGTCTGAACGACTTCATTGCCATTGGACCCCATCAGATCGGGGCGCTCGTAGAAGATGTGGAGCAGCGAACCGATGACCAGAAACAGCAGGATGACCGGGATCGACGCCCAGACCGACGCGTACAAGGCGCGGCTGCCATGTTTGGCATTGTCGCAGGCGAGCAGGCGCTGCGTCGTATCCTGGTCGAGACCGGAATTGCCGATGTTGAGCAGCACAAGACCCGTCACCGCTGCAAAAATCGAAAAGGGCGCCGTCAGGTTGAACGACCAATCGATGATCTGCGTCTTGTCGCCGGCCGGCGACATGGTCAGACTGTCGACAATTTCGGGGAGAGGCACCGGGATCTTTACCAGCAGAAACACCAGCACCATGATGGCCGCCCCGACGTAAAGGACCACCTGCACCAGGTCGCTCCATATCACCGAATTCAGTCCGCCCATGAAAGTGAAGGCGAGGCCGAAGATCAGCAGGGTGAAGGAGGCGATGACGATGTGCTGCGGCTCGACATCGAGAAACATGATCATCGAAACGGCGATGGCCGCCAGATACAACCGCGCGCCGCTCGCGAAGATCCGCCCGACAAGATACATGGCGCCCGCGGCCCGGCGCGCGGTCACATCGAAACGCTGTTCGAGCAACTCGTAAACGGTCGTGGCACCGATCGCATAAAATCGGGGGATGAGCACTTGGGCGACAAACCAGGCGGCGAGCAAAGCGCCGATCGTGCTGGTGAGATAGGTGTAGTTTCCCCGAAAGCTGTTGTCGGGCACGCCAAGAAATGTCGCGGCCGACTGGACGGTCGACAATACCGACACCGCCACCAGCCACGTCGGCGCGTGATGGCTGGCGAGGAAATAATCGTCGGCATTCTGCATGTTGCGCCGGGTCGAGAAATATCCGGCGGCCGCGAGTACGCCGACATAAGCGGCCAATATACCCCAATCCAGTGCCGTAAACTGCAATGGCGTCATCCGCCGGATCTCCCCCTTTTCGGCAGCCTAAAGGGCGGCAAGGCGAATGTCATGATGAATGAAGGCTTCGGCGCAGCGCGCGGGAGGACCGGACCGACCGGTCGGCCCTCCCGATCGCCTATCGGCGGATGGTCAGCGAAAAGCCGAAGGTTCTGCCAAGGACGTCATAGGTATCCGGGAAGGTGTTGAATGCGCCCGGATTGACTGCGATTGGCGGCTTCTTGTCAAAAATATTGTCGATCCCGAAGGTGAGCGAGAGTCCTTCGACCGGCGGGCGAAGCGCGATGTTCAGATCGAAATAGTCGAACGCGTCGATTTTGCCGACGCTGCCCGCGGTGCTGTCCTTGACCGACCCGATCCGTTTCCAGCCGAATTGGACGGTCAGCGGCTCGCTGTCCCAGGTGAATGTGGCCCGGTGGCGATAATCGGGCGCGACCAGCGTGACGAGATCGGACGAACATGGCGCGCCATAACGGCCTTTGCAATTCACCGGCGTCAGAACGGCATTTCGCTGGATCGTGTAGGCGGTCACGAAGCTGCCCTGATAACCCAGGCTCCATCCGTCGCCCGGCAGGCCGAACGGGACATCGAAGTCATATTTGAAATCGACATCGACGCCTTCCTGCCGGATCGACGCGAGATTGCGGTCGTCGACGAACGCATCCTTGATGAAACCCGTCACCGGATCGCGCGTCACGGCCGCGCACAAGGGGTTGTCGGCCCGGGGGTCGGTCACATAACAGCTTGTGATCGCATCGATCGGCTGGATCTGGCCCACGGCGCCGCGGATGTTGATCTTGTACCAATCGACCGAAAGGGTGAGGCCGGGGATAAAGCGCGGCGTAAGGATGCCCCCAGCCGTATAGGTCTTGCCGCGTTCGGCCTCGATGTTCGCGTTCCCGCCGAAAAAATATCCGCCGGTGAGATTGGCGGGATTGTTCGAATCATAGGGCGCGCGATAGCCTTGCGCCGTACATTGGGTGACGGTCGCGGCATTGGTCGCGCCGACGCACGGATCGCCCGCATAACGCGGGAACAGCCGGGCGACTGTGCGCAAATTCGCGAAGGGGATCGAGAACACCGGGTTGGCGAACTCGCCGATATTGGCATCGCGAATGACCGTCTGACGGGTGGCGCGCAGGCGCAAATCGTCGCTGACCGTCCAGTTGATGCCCAGCTTGTTGGTATCGTAGCTGCGATCGGCACCCACCGACTTTTCATACCAGGATTTGCGGTAGGCACCTTCGACATTGAGCTGCTGGATCAAGGGAATGTCCGACAGCAGGGGCACGACCAACTCGCCGAACAGCTCGTTCACCTTGATGAACGGCGGGATGGGCGGCGCCGACTCTGCGCCCTGGTTGAACGAGGTTCCCAGATCGGCCCCATAGGCGAAGCGGCCGGTCTCCTTGCGGAATTCATAGCCGGCCGTGAAGCCCAGCGGCCCCGCCCAACCGGTGAAGAAATCGCTGGTGTCGCCCGCGATATAGGCCGAGGCGACCTGCTGGGTCCGTTTGCGGTCGCCAAAATCGAAGTCCTGCAGCACGCTGCTGAAATCGCCGCCCGGACCAAAGATGTCGGTGCTGTTGACCAGGCCTGCGAAGCGCGAGCGCAGGCCATCGCCCTTGACCGTGATCGATTCCTTCGAGCGACCATATTGATAATAGGCATCCCAGTTGATCGCCGGGGTAATCTCGCCGCGCAAGCCGATCTGGGCCTGGATATTGTCGCGCTCGTTCTCGGCAAACGTCGGGCCGAGCTCGCCAAGCGACCGGCGGACATTCACATTGGCAAAGCCGTTCACGAACGTCAGCTGTGCGCGCGCTTGCGGATCGAGAAACGGATTATTCTCTGCAATCTGGACGTTGATGCCCGCGGTACCCGTCGTCGGGGGATTTTGGCCCGAACGCGTCCCGCCGCGCGTCTCGACCTTCGAATACATCACCCGGCCATAGGTTTCGACGCCGTCAAACAGCTCATATTTGAAAAAGGCGTCGGCGTTGAAACGGCGGAGCGGCTGCGCGAGAAGGAAGGACGGCGTGTAGTCCGTCGTTTGCGGGGTCAGCGTGAAGGCGCCGTTTGCGTCATAGGAAAAACTGCGCCCGCTCGCGACATCGGTAAAATTGCCGCCGATCGGCAGCGTCGCAGCGCCGTTCCGGGCAAATCGGCGGTTGCCCGCCAGCAGCGCGTCGCGGTCGGTATATTCCACATAGCCGACGATGCTGCCGCGATCGCCCAGCTTCATCCCGCCCATCAGATGCCCGCTCTTCTGCGATCCACCACCGGGAACGGCACGATAGTTGACATTGGCCTGCAGCCCTTCGAAATCGTCATTGATGATGAAATTGACGACCCCCGCGACCGCATCGGCGCCATAAACCGCCGCGGCGCCCCCGGTCAGCACGTCGACGCGCTTCAAGAGCGGCGCCGGGATGGAGTTGACGTCAACGGCATTGCGAAAACTGAAGGGCAGGACACGCGTCCCGTTGATCAGCACCAAGGTGCGGTTCTGCCCGAGATTGCGCAGATCGAGCGTTTGCGCACCAAAGGCGTCGCTGCCGACCGAAGTCGAATTTACCCCGCCGGCAAGCTGCGGGATCTTGACCGAAATATCTTCGATCGTGACCGCGCGCTGCAGCTGGATCTGCTCGCCCTCCAGCGTACTGATCGGGCTGGTGGACGAGAGACCGGCGCTTTTGATCCTGGTGCCGGTGACGATGATTGCCCCGTCATCTTCCGATATTGCGGGCGCTTCCTGTGCGAACGCAGGAGCCGACGCGGTCGCCGCAACAAGTGCAAGGACTGCGCTGCTGCCACAGAATATTCTCGAAGCTTTCCCTCTCATGCCCACACTCCCTCACCGTTACAGCCCTCGGTATCGCTCGGGTGTAATGTAATGGTATCAGTTTTGCAATACCATTTTAATACCAATACAGACGGGGAACGCCTTTCGAGGATCGTGGAATTGGCTCCGCGGGCAAACGAAACATGCCCGCCACCACGATCGAATGCCCATACAAGGATGGCGATGGGTCGGCTTTGATACTATTGCAGAAAGCTTGCCGTCGGCGACAGCATAGAGGGAGCCTCATGCGCCAAAATCAGCAAAGTAGGAAATGGCTCCCCGGGTAGGATTCGAACCTACGACCGATCGATTAACAGTCGATTGCTCTACCGCTGAGCTACCGAGGAACACGCCGCCACGCGGCAAGGCGGCCCCTTTGCCGCCAACCGGCGAGTTTATCAAGGGGGTTTCGGCGCGATTTTGCCGATCAGACGATAAATTGTTCCATCGCGATGCGTTCGTCCAATCCCTGGTCGGGATCGAACAGCAAGGTCAGCGGCCGGCTGCGGTCGGTGGTGACCAGCACCGTCTTTACATCGCGAATTTCGCGCTGGTCGGCGACCGCGCTGACCGGGCGCTTCGCCGCTTCGCGGACGTTGAAGCGGATGCTGGTCGATTCGGGGACCAGCGCACCGCGCCAACGGCGCGGGCGGAACGGGCTGATCGGGGTCAGCGCCAGCATTTCCGATTCGAGCGGCAGGATCGGGCCATTGGCGCTGAGATTGTACGCGGTCGATCCGGCGGGGGTCGACACCAGCACGCCATCGCAGGCGAGCTCCTCGAGCATCGTCCGCTCGTTGATCATGACTTCCAGCTTGGCGGCCTGGCGCGTTTCGCGAAGCAGCGATATTTCGTTGATCGCGGGCAGGATGTGGCGTTCGCCGCTGATTGTGGTGATATCGCCCGACAGCGGATGGATGAGGAAGGGGCGGGCGGCCGCGAGCCGGTCGAGCAACCCTTCGATGCGGAACTCGTTCATCAGGAACCCGATGGTGCCGCGGTTCATCCCGAACACCGGCATACTGCGCCGCTGGTCGAGCAGCTGGTGCAGCATGTGGAGCAGGAATCCGTCGCCGCCGAGCGCGATCAGCAAATCGGCCTCGCCCAGCTCGACGAAGTCGTAAAGCGGCCTGAGTTCCGCCTCGGCCTCCATGGCGATGGGCGAGTTCGATGCGACGAGCGCAATCTTGCGATACATAATGGTCCGCTTCCCCTTGCGGGCGCCGCGTCAGCCGCCCGTTGCACTCATATGACGCGCGACCGCCGGTGTGGACTTTCGTTCGATGTGAAAGTCATGCGCACGGGGTTTGCCAGCCAATGCGGCATCAATCAAGCCGTCGACATCGCCGCCTTCGCGCAGCGCCGCGCGCAGGTCGACATGGTCGTCCTGCCCCAGGCACATATAGACGCGCCCCTCAACGGTCAGGCGCATGCGGTTGCACGTTGCGCAGAAATTGTCCGACAGCGGCGTGATCAGCCCCAGCGTGACCGGGCTGTCCTCGACCGCAAAATAGCGCGCCGGGCCGCCGGTGCGCTTGTCGACCGGATAGAGCGCGTGCGTCTCGCGGAGCGGTACGATGAAATGGTGGAGCGGGATATAATGGTCGCTGCGATCGGCTTCGACCTCGCCGAGCGGCATCGTTTCGATCAGCGTGAGGTCGCAGCCGGTGGCGGCGCAATAGTCGAGCATCGGGAGCAGCTGGTCTTCGTTCAGCCCCGCCAGCGCGACCATGTTGATCTTGACCGCGATCCCCGCGGCGCGCGCCGCGGCGATGCCGCCGAGCGCAATGTCGAGGTCGCCGACGCGGGTGATATGACGAAAGGCGGCGGGATCGAGCGTGTCGAGGCTGACGTTGATGCGGCGCACGCCCGCCGCCGCCAACATCGGCGCATACTCGGCCAGCCGCATCCCGTTGGTGGTCAGCGTGAGTTCGTCGAGACCGTGCCCGATCATCGCGCCCAGCCGCGTCGCGAGCGTATCGATACCGCGCCGCACCAGCGGCTCGCCGCCGGTCAGGCGAATGCGCCGGATTCCGCGCGCAACGAATCGCTCCGCCAGTTCGCCCATTTCCTCGATACTCAGCACCGCCGATTTGGGGAGGAATGTCATATCCTCGGCCATGCAATAGCGGCAGCGCAGATCGCAGCGGTCGGTAACCGAAAGGCGCAAATAGCTGATTTGCCGCCCATGTCCGTCGATCAGCGGCGTCGTCGGTCGCAGGGGAGGGGAAAATGTGACAGCCACCTCTGCCTTGTGATGCAAAAGGGAGGAACTTGGCAAGCAAAGCCTGCTAGAGGGACGCCATGAATCGCCTGACCGACCCCCGACCCGTCTATGTTCTGAAGATCGAAGATTTGCACGCGGCCCACGCCGCCGACGTCGGGGTGATCCTGGTCCAGGTCGACCAGATGGCGCGAATCAACAACAGCGCCGGCACCGCGACGGGCGATGCGGTACTGGACGAGATCGGACGGCGGCTCGAAAATTTCGCGATCGACGAGTTCGGCCATGGCTCGTGCGTCGAACGTCTCGACGGGCCGCGTTTCCTGATCGTGCCCGCCGCACCGCTGTCGCTCGGTGCCTTGCGTGCGCAGGAACGCGCGTTGCACGTCGCGCTCGCCGAACCGATCGTCGGCGATCCCAACGGCCGCCTGTCGATTCGCATCGTGACCGCGCTCGTGACGCGCGACGAACCGGTGGCAGACCAGCTGCGGCAGGCGGGCGACCAACTCGCGCGGCCCGCCTCGGCGCGTGACGGCGTGATGGTCCATGCCGCGCTGTCGGGCGGCGAGGTCGCGATCCATTACCAGCCGCAATATGATGTGACGACCGGCGCGATGACGGGGGTCGAGGCGCTGCTGCGCTGGCAGCATCCCGAACTCGGCCTGCTCGGCGCCGGACCATTAGTCACCGCGGCGCGCGCGGCGCGGCTCGAATGCGAACTCACCGAACATGCGCACCGCGTGGCGCTGGCGGAAATGGCGCGCTGGCCGCGCCAGCTCGGCAAGCTGCGCGTCTCGCTCAACATCACCGCTGCCGATCTTGGCGACCCCGGCTTTGCCGACCGCTTCGCCGCGATGGCAAAGGCGGCGGGGGTCGATCCCGACCGGCTGACGCTCGAACTGACCGAACAGGCGATGCTCAGCGATCCGGCAAGCGCCGCCGAACAGCTGGCCAAGATCCGCAATCTGGGCGCCGCGATCGCGATCGACGATTTCGGCACCGGCTATTCCAGCCTCGCCCTGCTCGCGCGCCTGCCGATCGACTATCTCAAGATCGACAGCGGCTTTACCCGCACGATCGACGGCAACGACCGCGACCGCATCGTCGTGCGCGCGATCGTCGACCTGGCGCGCGCGCTCGGGCTCTTGGTGGTGGCCGAGGGGATCGAGAACGAGCGCCAGCTGGAACGGCTGCGCGAACTCGGCGTCGCGACCTGGCAGGGGTTTTTGAAGTCGGGGCCGGTGCCGGGGGATCAGCTGCCGGGGTTGATGGAATAGGCTTCGTCATGGCGAGCGAAGCGAAGCAATCCAGAGCGGTTTACGCCACCTCTGGATTGCCGCGTCGCCTTCGGCTCCTCGCAATGACGATTCTGGTCAGCCCACCTGCCGCGCCAATTTCCCCAAACCCTTCGACAATTGCAGCGCGCCATTGAGCCGCGCCCCGGTGCTCATCCAGTCGCCACTCACCGACAGCTTGTTGTCGGGGCGGATGCGCGCGCGGCCTTTCAGTCGCTCGACATAGGCGATCAGCCCGGGGACGTTGGCGAACTGGTCGCTGTGGAAGCTGACCAGCGCCCCCTTGGTCCCGACGTCGAGTTTGGCGATGCCCGCCAGCTTTGCATTGGCCTTGATCTCCATCAGCTGGACCAGGTTGGCGGTTTCGGGCGGCAGCGGCCCGAAGCGGTCGATCATTTCGGCGGCGAAGGCGTCGAGCGCGGCGCGGTCCCCGGCATCGTTCAGGCGACGATAGAGCGCCATGCGCAGCGGCAGATCGGGAACATAATCCTCGGGGATCAGGATCGGTGCGTCGACGGTGATGACCGGTGATAAAGCCTCGCGCGGCGGCAGTTTGCCCGCCCCCTCGGCCTTGGCGACCAGGATCGCCTCTTCCAGCATCGACTGATACAGCTCGAAGCCGACCTCGCGGATATGCCCCGACTGCTCGTCGCCGACGAGGTTGCCGGCGCCGCGAATGTCGAGATCGTGGCTCGCGAGCTGGAACCCCGCGCCCAGCGTATCGAGATCGCCGAGCAGCTTGAGCCGTTTTTCGGCGGTGTCGGTGATCGCGCCATGTTCGGGGGTGGTGAGATAGGCATAGGCGCGCGTCTTGCCGCGCCCGACGCGGCCGCGCAGCTGGTACAGCTGAGCGAGGCCGAAACGGTCGGCGCGGTGGATGATCAGCGTGTTGGCGCTTGGAATGTCGAGCCCGCTTTCGACGATCGTCGTCGACAGCAGCACGTCATATTTGCGGTCGTAGAAGGCGCTCATGCGATCCTCGACCTCGGTCGGGGTCATCTGGCCATGCGCGACGACATATTTGATTTCGGGGACGCGGTTGCGCAAAAATTCCTCGATATCGGGCAGATCCTTGATCCGCGGGACGACGAAGAAGCTCTGCCCGCCGCGATCATGCTCGCGCAGCAAGGCTTCGCGCAGGACGACAGCATCCCACGGCGCCACATAGGTCCGCACCGCCAGACGATCCACGGGTGGGGTCTGGATGACGCTGAGCTCGCGCAGCCCCGACATCGCCATTTGCAGCGTGCGCGGAATCGGCGTCGCGGTAAGCGTCAGCACATGGACGTCGGTCTTCAGCTGCTTCAGCCGCTCCTTGTGGACGACGCCAAAGCGCTGTTCCTCGTCGACGATGACGAGGCCGAGCTGCTTGAACTCGACCGATTTGGCGATCACCGCATGAGTGCCGACGACGATGTCGATGTGACCGCTCGCCAGCCCGTCGCGCGTCTTTTGCGCTTCGCCTGCGGGGACGAGGCGCGAAAGACGTCCGATGTTGACCGGAAAGCCTTTGAACCGCTCGACGAAGTTCGTGAAATGCTGACGCGCAAGCAGAGTGGTCGGCACGACAACCGCCACCTGCACCCCCGCCATCGCGGCGACAAAGGCGGCGCGGAGCGCGACCTCGGTCTTGCCGAAGCCGACGTCGCCGCACACCAGCCGGTCCATCGGCTTGCCCGACGCCATGTCGGCGAGCACGTCGCCGATCGCGCGGTCCTGATCGTCGGTTTCCTGATAGGGGAAGCGGTCGGCGAAGGCGGGGTAGGCCGCGTCCTGCGCCAGCACTTCGCCCGAGCGCAGCGCGCGCTGCGCCGCGGTCGCCAGCAGTTCGCCCGCGATCTCGCGGATGCGCTCTTTCATCCGCGCCTTGCGCCGCTGCCACGCTTCGCCGCCGAGCCGGTCGAGCGCGACCCCGTCGCTCTCGCCGCCATAGCGCGACAGCACGTCGAGATTTTCGACCGGGACGTACAGCTTGTCGCCGCCGGCGTAGGTCAGCGCGACGCAATCATGAGGGCTGCTCCCGACCGGGATCGAGGTCAGCCCCTCATAACGCCCGATGCCATGGTCGAGATGGACGACGAGGTCGCCGACGCTGAGTGTCGCAAGTTCGGCGAGGAAGGCGTCGGCGCTTTTGCGGCGCTTCTGGCGGCGGACCAACCGTTCACCGAGAATATCCTGTTCGGTCAGCAGGCTGATCGCGTCGGAGGCAAAGCCGTGGTCGAGCGGGAGGACCACCATCGCGGTCGCGCCGCCGCTCTCGGTGGATGCGGTCCCGAGCGCTTCCTGCCAACGATCGGCGGGGGCTAGCGAGGTCACGCCATGTTCGCGGAGCAGCCCCGACAACCGGTCGCGCGCGCCTTCCGAATAGCTGGCGATGATCGTCTTGCGGCCCTTGCGGCGCTCGTCCGACAGATGATCGGCGACCTTGTCATAGACATTGAGGTCGGCGGCGCGTTCAGGGGTGAAATTGCGCGCGGCAAAGGTCTCGAGGTCGACGATGCTCGCGCCCGGGGGGACGTCGAACGGCGTCACGATGTGGATCGGGCGCTGCGCCGCCGCCCCGGCCCATTCGGCTTCGCTCAGATACAGCGTTTCGGGCGCCAACGGGCGATAGCTGCCCGGCGATTCGCGTTCGGCGGCGACGCGGTTCGCATGATAATCGGCGATCGCGGCAAAGCGCGTCTCGGCGGTCGCGTCGCTGCGGTGGCCGCGCAGCACCGGGGTCGCGGGTTCGATATGGTCGAACAGCGTCGCCAGCCGCTCCTCGAACAATGGCAGCCAGTGGTCCATGCCGGCCTGCCGCCGTCCGTCGCTGACCGCCTGGTACAGCGGGTCGCCCGTCGCCTGCGCGCCGAACAGGTCGCGGTAGCCCGAGCGGAAACGCTTGATCGTATCTTGGTCGAGCAACGTCTCGGCGGCTGGAAGCAGTTGCAAAGCCTTGGCCGGGCCAAGGCTGCGCTGGTCGGCGGGGTCGAAGCGGCGGATACTTTCGATCTCGTCGCCGAAAAAGTCGACGCGCAGGCCGGTCTCCTCGCCCGCGGGAAACAGGTCGAGGATGCCGCCGCGCACCGCAAACTCGCCCTGATCGGCGACGGTATCGACGCGGCTGAAGCCGTTCGAGATGAGCAGTTCGGCGAGCGCGTCGCGGTCGATCCGTTGCCCCGCCGCCAAGGTGGTCGCGAGCTGGCGGATACGGAAAGGGGTGAGCGTGCGCTGGGTGATCGCAGCGACGGTGGTGAGGAGCAGCTCGCCGCGTTTCGCGGGCTGTTGCAGCGCCGACAGCGTCGCCAGCCGGTCGGCGCTGACCCGCATCGACGGCCCGGCGCGATCATAGGGCAGGCAATCCCATGCCGGGAAGCGGTGGACGATCAGGTCGGGCGCGAAGAAGGGCGCGGCGTCGGCGATCGCCTGCATCGCCGCATCGTCGGTCGCAACATAGACCAGCCTCTTGTCGCTGGCGCGCGCCAGATCGGCGAGCAGCAGCGGCAAAAACCCGTCGGCGGCGCGCGCCAGCGTCAGCGGCGCCGCTGCTGATCCGATCGCGGCGAAAATATCGGCGGCGGGGATCGTCATGGCAGCGGGATATAGTCCAGGCGGCGCATCGCAGCGATCAGGTCGGGACGGTCGAGATGCGCGGGCGGCTCGCCGGTGCCCAGCGCCCACGCCATGATATCGACATCGTCCTCCTCGACGACAATTTCGTACCAGGCGATCTCTTCCTCGCTCCATGTCGCGGCATAGCGATCGAAAAAGCCGCCAATCATATAATCGGCCTCGCGCGTGCCGCGGTGCCAGGCGCGGAATTTCAGGCGTTTGAGGCGGTCGGTCATCTGTTTCTCTTTCCCTTCTCCCTCGACGGGAGAAGGATACGAAGCCTTGGCACAAAGCGCCTAGGCGAAGTTGGATGAGGGTGAGCGCTCGCATGGCGAGCGCGCGCTTGCTTTGCAAGCGCAACCCCTCACCCGCTGCGACTAACGGGCAAGCCCGTAAGTCTCGCCGCCCTCTCCCGCAAGGGGAGAGGGATGGTGCAAGTTGGCACCCCGCGCTACACAAACGTCACCCATGCGACCCGAAATCCTCAATCCGCTCTTTGCCGCGCTCACCGACCTGAAGGGCGTCGGCCCGCAGCTGGCCAAGCCGCTCACGCGGCTGGGGCTGGAGCGCGTCGTCGATGTGCTGTTTCACCTGCCGACGGGATTGATCTCGCGTTTTCCGGTCGACCGGCTCGACGAAGCGCAGGCAGGGCAGACGATCATCGTCGACCTGACTGCACAGGACTATCGCCCGGGCCGCAGCTCGCGCGCGCCGTTCGGGGTCGAGGCGTTCGACAGTGCGGGCGACCATGCCCGGCTCGTCTATTTCGGACGGACCTCGGGCCTCGCGCGCAAGCTGTTCCCGCTCGGAGAGAAGCGTCGCGTATCGGGGCGGCTCGACTTCTATGGCGAGATGCGCCAGATCGTCCATCCCGATCAGGTCGTCGAGCTGGGCGACGCGGCGGGGATCGCGATCCACGAACCCGTCTATCCGCTGACCGAAGGACTGACCAACGCGCGGCTGTCGCAGCTGGTCGAGATCGCGCTCGAACGGCGCCCCGAGCTTGCCGAATGGATCGACGGCCCGCTGCTGACCAGCCGCGGCTGGCCTGCGTGGGGCGAGGCGCTGACGCGCGCGCACGCCAGTCCGCACGATGCGGCGGCGCGCGACCGGCTCGCCTATGACGAGATTTTCGCGAGCCAGGTCGCGCTGATGCTGATCCGCGAGGGGTTGCGCAAGCGCAAGGGTCGGTCGGTGGTCGGGGACGGGCGGCTGACCAATGCGCTGCGGCTGCCGTTCGGGCTGACCGGCGCGCAGGAGCGGGTGGGGCGCGAGATCGCCGCCGACATGAGCCGCGAAACCCCGATGCTGCGGATGCTGCAGGGCGATGTCGGGTCGGGCAAGACGCTGGTCGCACTACGCGCGATGCTGGCGGCGGTCGAGGCGGGAACGCAGGCGGCGCTGCTCGCGCCGACCGAGATTCTGGCGCGCCAGCATTTCGCGACCTTGCAGGCGATGCTCGCGGGACTGCCCGTGAACATCGCGATTCTGACCGGGCGCGACAAGGGGCGGGTGCGCGAATCGACGCTGATGGGGCTCGCCGACGGCAGCATCGACATATTGGTCGGCACCCATGCGATTTTTCAGGATGCGGTGGCGTATCGCGATCTGGCGCTGGTGGTCGTGGACGAGCAGCACCGCTTCGGTGTCGCGCAGCGGTTGATGCTCACCCAAAAAGCCGCGCGGCCGCCGCACCTGCTGGTGATGACCGCCACCCCGATCCCGCGCACCCTGCAACTGGCCAATCATGGCGAGATGGATGTGTCGCGGATCGACGAGATGCCGCCGGGGCGCACGCCCGTCGATACGCGCGTCGTGTCGGTCGACCGGCTTGATGAGGTGGTCGGCGGGTTGGAGCGCCATCTGGCGACGGGGGCGCAGGCCTATTGGGTCTGCCCGCTCGTCGCCGAGAGCGAGACGAGCGAGCTCGCCGCCGCCGAGGACCGCGCGGCGCTGCTGCGCGAGCGGTTGGGCGCCGATCGTGTCGGACTGGTGCACGGGCGGATGAAAGGGCCGGACAAGGATGACGTCATGGCGCGGTTTCAGGCCGGCGACATCGGCGTGCTCGTCGCGACGACGGTGATCGAGGTCGGGGTCGATGTCCCCGCCGCCAGCCTGATGATTGTCGAACATGCCGATCGTTTCGGGCTGGCGCAGCTGCATCAGCTGCGCGGGCGCGTCGGGCGCGGCGCGGCGAAATCGGTATGCCTGTTGCTGCGCTCGCAGAACCTGTCCGAAACCGCGCGCGAACGGCTGGCGCTGATGCGCGAGACCAATGACGGGTTCGTGATCGCCGAGAAGGATCTCGAGCTGCGCGGCGGCGGCGAACTGCTCGGGCTCAAGCAGTCGGGCGACGCCGACTACGGGCTGGCGAGCGCCGAGCAATTGGTGCGGCTGTTGCCCGTGGCGCACGACGATGCGCGGCTGTTTGTCGAACGCGACGGCGGGATGGACGGCGCGCGCGGCGAGGCGGTGCGCCACTGCCTCTATCTGTTCGAGCGCGATGCGGCGGTGCCGCTGCTCAGGAGTGGTTAGTTCACGTCCGCCCGCGCGCCCATGGCGCGGATCATCGGCAAATAATCTTCGACCGCGATCGACTTGTCGAACTGCACACCGGTCTTGCCGCCCAATGACCACACGACCTTCGCCGCGGTGCGGCCGATGATCGGCATGCGGAACACGACCAGGTCGCCGGGTTCCAGCCCGCGCTCGAACCGCATCAGCAGACCGTCGGCGCTGATGTTGACGCAGGTGCACATTTCCTGCCGCCCGTCAGGCATGACGAAGGGCAAGCGAACATAAACATCGCTACGCGGGGCGATCCGCTGGTCGAGCCCGACATAATGGGCCTTGCTAGTGTCGATCTTGCGCATTTTTGTGGACCTTTGTGGTTTGGGCATGACGATCCACCGGAATGCTGAAAATTGGGTAAACGCCCTTCTGCGCGTTACCGCGTCACAAGGCCATGTTTTTTCGCGCCCAGGCTCAGCGGCACGGGGTCGGCGGCGGGCAGGATGCGATATTGCGGGTCGCGAATGACGACGCCGTCGACCTTGACCGCGCCCTCGTCGAGCTTGCGGCGGGCTTCCTTGTTCGACGCCGCAAAACCGAGTTCGCGCAGCGCATCGACGACGCTGATCCCCTCGGGGGGCGCGGCAACCTGCGGCAGGTCGCCACCAATCTGCCCCTTTTCAAAGGTTTGCGCGGCGGTCTCGGCGGCGGTCTGCGCGGCATCGGCGCCGCGGCACAGCGCGGTGGCTTCGTTTGCCAGTATTTTCTTCGCCTCGTTGATCTCCGCTCCGCCCAGCGCTTCGAGCCGCGCGATCTCGCCCAGCGGCAGGTCGGTGAACAGCTTCAGGAAGCGGCCGACGTCGCGGTCGTCGCAATTGCGCCAGAACTGCCAGTAGTCAAAATGGGACAGTTGTTGGGGATTAAGCCACACCGCACCCGCGGCGGTTTTGCCCATTTTGGTGCCCGCCGCGGTGGTCAGCAGCGGAGTCGTCAGCCCGTAAAGATCGGCGCCGTCCATCCGGCGGCCCAGCTCCATGCCGTTGACGATATTGCCCCACTGGTCCGACCCGCCCATCTGCAGCCGGACGCCCATCACTTTCGACAGATGGCGGAAATCATATCCCTGCAGAATCATGTAATTGAATTCGAGGAAGGTCATCGGCTGTTCGCGCTCAAGCCGCAGCTTGACCGAATCGAACGTCATCATGCGATTGATCGTGAAATGGGTGCCGACTTCCTGCAGCAATTCGATGTAGCCCAGCTTGCCCAGCCACTCCTGGTTATCGACCATCACGGCGTCAGTCGCGCCGTCGCCAAAGGTCAAAAACTGCTGAAAGATGCTGAAGATCGATGCGATATTGTCAGCGATCGTCTGATCCGACAGCATCTTGCGGCTTTCGTCGCGCCCGGTCGGGTCGCCGATCCGCGTCGTTCCGCCGCCCATCAGCACGACCGGCTTGTGCCCGGCCTGTTGCAGGCGGCGCAGCATCATGATCTGGACCAGGCTGCCGACGTGCAGCGACGGCGCGGTCGCGTCGAACCCGATATATCCCGGGACGACCTGTTTCGCCGCGAGCGCATCGAGCCCTTCCGCGTCGGTCATCTGGTGGATATAGCCTCGCTCGTCGAGCAGGCGCAGCAGGTCGGATTTGTGGTTCGTCATAGCGGGCGGGCGCTTAGCATGGGGTTCGGGATTTGAATAGCATTCGCACAGCGCTGATCTGCCATCCCGATACCCCCGCGCGCGCGGTAGACGCGATTGCGGTCGAGATCATCCTGTCGTTCGACGACGGGTTCGCGCTCAATTTCATCGTCGACGGCCGCATTGCCGACATCGTCCTGCCGCCGGGCGACGGCCAGCTCGTCATTGCCGACAGCGCCACCGACGGCTTGTGGCAGGGCACCTGTTTCGAGGCGTTCCTGACCGAAGAGGGGCAACCCGACTACACCGAGTTCAATTACGCCCCCGACGGCCGCTGGGCCTGTTACCAGTTCGACGATTACCGCTCGCTGCTCCGCCCCGACGAGCTCGCGCCTTGGGACATGGCCGCCGAACGCAGCGCCACGCGCTATGCGCTCCGCATCGAGCCGGGGATTTTCCCCGACACAGGATCGAAACTCGCGCTGGCCGCTGTCATCGAGGAACTGGACGGCACGAAAAGCTATTGGGCGCTGGCGCATCCGCCGGGCAAGCCCGATTTTCATCATCCCGATTGCTTTGCGCTGACGCTTGCGGCACCGGGCGCAGCATGACGATGAAATTCGGTATCGATCGCCTGCTCGCCGATCCCGCGCTCCGCGCGCCGCTCTCCGGAAAGCGCGTCGCCTTGCTTGCGCATCCGGCATCGGTGACGGCGGACCTGACGCACAGCGTCGACGCGCTCGTCGCGGCGGGGGTCAACCTCACCGCGATTTTCGGGCCGCAGCACGGGGTGCGCGGCGACCTCCAGGACAATATGATGGAGTCGCCCGACTTCACCGATCCGACCCACGGCGTGCCGGTGTTCAGCCTGTATGGCGAAGTTCGGCGCCCGACCGGCCAGTCGATGCACACCTTCGACGTGATGCTTGTCGACCTCCAGGATCTCGGTTGCCGCATCTACACCTATGTCACCACGCTGCTCTATATTCTGGAAGCAGCGGCGCAGCACGGCAAAGCCGTCTGGGTGCTCGACCGCCCGAACCCCGCGGGGCGTCCGGTCGAAGGAACCTTGCTCCGTCCGGGCTGGGAAAGCTTCGTCGGCGCAGGGCCGATGGCGATGCGCCACGGCCTCACGATGGGCGAAATGGGGCGCTGGTTCATCCGCCACTTCGGCCTCGACGTCGATTATCGCGTGATCGAGATGGACGGGTGGCAGCCGGACGGACCGGGCTTTGGCTGGCCCGCCGACCGGGTGTGGATCAATCCCAGCCCGAATGCCGCGAACGTCAATATGGCGCGCGCCTATGCGGGCACGGTGATGGTCGAGGGCGCGACGCTCAGCGAGGGCAGGGGCACCACTCGCCCGCTCGAACTGTTCGGCGCCCCCGACATCGATGCCAGGTCGGTGATCGCCGAAATGCACCGCCTGGCGCCCGAATGGCTCGCCGGATGCAGGCTCCGCGATATCTGGTTCGAACCGACCTTTCACAAACATATGAAAAGGCTCAACAACGGCGTGTTCATCCATGCCGAGGGCGATTGGTACGACCATGCGGCGTTCCGGCCGTGGCGTGTCCAGGCGCTGGCGTTCAAGGCGATCCGCTCGCTCTGGCCCGACTATCCGATCTGGCGCGGCACCGATTTTCAGTATGAATATACCGACAATGTGCTCGCGATCGACGTGATCAACGGCTCGCCCTTGCTGCGCGAATGGGTCGACGATGCGGGCGCCGCACCCGCCGATCTCGACGCGCTGGCGCTGCCCGACGAGGCGGCGTGGCAGGGCGACATCGCCGATCTGCTGATTTATCCCTGAGGCGCTCTTGGCCGCTGGACCAGACTGACCAGCACGAACGAAATGATCATCAGTAGGTACCAGCTGCCGAGCTTTTCAATGCCGACCATGTGCCAGCCGTCGTCTTGGCTCGGATAGGTCCACGCGCGCGCGAACGTCCCGATATTTTCGGCGAACCAGATGAACAGGGCGACGAGCCCCCAGCCGACGAGCAGCGGCATGCGGCGGTGGACGTGGAGCGGGCGGAACCACACCTGGCAGCGCCAGAACAGCAGCGCGGTCGCCGCGAACAGGAACCAGCGGATGTCGTAGGTCCAGTGATGCGCGAAGAAATTGATGTAGATGGCGGCCGCGAGCGCATAGCTCGTCCAGACGGGCGGGTAACCCGTGTAGCGGAAATCGAAGATGCGCCACACCCGCGCGATATAGCTGCCGACCGCGGCATACATGAAGCCCGAGAACAAGGGCACCGCGCCGATGTGGAGTAGGCTCGCCTCGGGATATTGCCACGACCCCGCGGCGGTCTTGAACAGCTCCATCACCGTGCCGACGATGTGAAAGATCAGGATGACGAGCGCTTCCTTCGGCGTTTCCAATCGAAAGGCGAGCATGCCGAGCTGGATCAATATCGCGCCGATCGTAATCGCGTCATAGCGGTGCAGCGGCGCATCGTCGGGCCAGAACAGGTGCGTGCCGAGCAACAGCGCGAGCATCAGCCCGCCGAACAGGCACGCCCACCCCTGCTTGAACCCGAAGACGAGGAATTCGAGGAACCAGCCGCGCGGCCCGGACTCGACCGCCATAGCCTCCAGCCGCATCCGGACGGCGTGGAAACGCGACTGGCCGCGCGGCGCATCAGACATGCACGGCGACCCACGCGATCAGCATCGCGGCGGGCAGCAGCAGCGCCTGCGCCAGGACCGTCCCGGCAAGCCGGCTGAGCGAAATGAAGGTGATCGCGCGGCGAAACTCCGCTTCATCGACTTTGCCCTCGACCGCATCATCGGTCATCACCGACAATTGCGGGTCGATGAAAGCGAACAGCAGGATCGTCGCAAAGCCGTTGATCAGCGCCGAGAGCTGCGACGCGGTGACCCGGAATTCGGGGGCGAGATAGCCCGCGTAAAGCGACGCGACGACGCCGACGGCGAGCAAGGACTGCGCGAGGCAGTTGGCGATCAATACGCCCCAGCTGATCCCCTTCGGCATCTTCCAGCTTTTGAGATGCGCCAGACGGGGCAGGGTGAGCGAGCGCCACAGGGTTCTGAGGCCGCTCGGGCTAGCCGCCTTCAGCGCCAGCCGCGTGGTCGACCGGTTGTCCTGATACCAGCCGATCGCGGCCGCGAACATCCGCTGCCCCGTCGGGACGAGCAGGATGCCGAGCAAGGTCGCGACGCTCGCCGCGGCGAGCACCAGCTGCATGTCGAGGAACAGCTGGCCGCCGCTCCCATCGTGGATGCGCGTTTCGATCCGCTTGGCGAGGAAGGGGCCAAGGAAGCTGTTCGACGTGCGCGAAAACAGCACCAGGATGTTGAACAGCGCGAACGACATCGCAATCCGCCGCGTCCGCACCCCCGCGATCCGCGCCGCATAAGCCAGCGCGCCAATCAGGTTGATGAAGCCGGTGAGCAGCAGGATGGTGACGAGAGGGAGGTCGAACATAAAGAGCCTAATGCGGGAACCCGAACGCCTCGTCATTGCGAGCGAAGCGAAGCAATCCAGGGCGGTTTACGCGCGCTCTGGATTGCCACGGGCCTTCGGCCCTCGCAATGACGATTAATTGTAGCTGTGAATCAATGCTTGCGCGTCAGCTCGCGCATCGCATCGTCAAGCCCCGCGAGGGTCAGCGGGTACATGCGGTCGTTCATCAGCTGTTTGATGAGCTTCACCGATTGGGTGTAGCCCCAATGCGCCTCGGGCACCGGGTTCAGCCACACCGCGGCGGGATAGACATGCGTGATGCGCTGGAGCCAGACCGCGCCCGATTCCTCGTTGAAATGTTCGACGCTGCCGCCCGGATGGGTGATTTCATACGCGCTCATCGACGCGTCGCCGACAAAGATCACTTTGTAATCATGTCCATATTTGTGGAGGATGTCCCACATCTGGTGGCGTTCGGACCAGCGCCGCTTGTTATCCTTCCACACGCCTTCGTAGGGGCAGTTGTGGAAATAGAAGAATTCGAGGTTCTTGAACTCGGTCGTCGCAGCGCTGAACAATTCTTCGCACAGCTTGATGAACGGGTCCATCGACCCGCCGACGTCTAGGAAGAGCAATAGCTTGACCGCGTTGCGCCGCTCGGGGCGCATCTTGATGTCGAGCCAGCCCTGGCGCGCGGTGCCGTCGATGGTGCCCGGAATGTCGAGCTCGTCCGCCGCGCCCTCGCGTGCGAACTTGCGCAGGCGGCGCAGCGCGATCTTGATGTTGCGGGTGCCGAGCTCCTTGGTGTTGTCGAGATTCTGGAACTCGCGCTTTTCCCAGACTTTCAGCGCCCGCTTGTGCTTGCTCTCGCCGCCGATCCGCACGCCTTCGGGATTATTGCCCGAATTGCCGAAGGGCGAGGTGCCTCCGGTGCCGATCCACTTGCTGCCGCCCTCGTGGCGCTTCTGCTGTTCCTCGAGCCGCTCCTTCAGCGTCTCCATGATCTTGTCCCAGTCGCCGAGCGATTCGATCGCCGCCATTTCCTCGGGCGTCAGGAATTTCTCGGCGACGGCTTTCAGCCAGTCGGCGGGAACATCGACCGGGTTCTGGCCATAGTCCGAGATGATGCCCTTGAAGACCTTGTTGAACACCTGGTCGAAACGGTCGAGCAGGCCTTCGTCCTTCACATAGATCGCCCGGCTGAGATAATAGAATTGCTCGGGGCTGCGATCGATCACCTCGCGGTCGAGCGCCTCGAGCAGCATGAGATGCTCTTTCAGGCTGGCGGGAATGCCTGCGGCGCGCAGCTCGTCGAGAAAGCCGAAAAACATGGGGCAGGCGTATCGCGTCGCGGCGCGGGGTGCAATCCCTTTACGTAAACGGAAAGTGGGGCGCGATCCGATATGGCACGTAGTTGCCGCGCCGTCGCGGCGCGGCATAGTCGATCGAGCGGCGAATGCACCGGTTCGCCTGAGCGAGGCAGCGATGATGATTTATCGGGCGATCTTGGGCGTGGCACTCGCTTGCTTGCTTCTGGTGTCGCCGGGTTCTGCGTTTGCAGAGCCGCCCATTCCGACGCCGGGCGAGCGGTTCGTTCCGACGTCGCACGGGTCGTCGCTGTACGTCAAGATCGCGGGCGATGGGCCTGTCTGCATGCTGGTGCACGGCGGCCCGGGCCAAGGCAGCCTTTCGACCGAAAAAATGGGGTTCGATGCACTCGAACGGCATTTGACGGTCGTTTACGTCGATCAACGCGGTTCAGGGCGGTCGCCCGATGCCGACGATTATAGCCTGACGCGCATCACGCGTGATTTTGAAGACGTTCGTCGGGCCATCGGGGTCGATAGCATGTGTCTCATCGCGCACTCCTTCGGCGGGATCCTGGCGCTGGATTACGCCCGCACCCACCCCGATCGCGTGACGGCGCTCGTGCTCGCGAACGCCACCCTGCATTTTCTGTATAACAGTCGGATGCAGATTGATTTCGCCAATGATCTCTTGGGTGGACAGGCTGCTACAGCGCCGCCGGGCGATGACCCGGCGGCGCTCGAAACGGCGTTGAACGAAGCACGCGCAGCGGTGATGAAAAATGGTCTCGGCTACCGGTTCCTGACCCGCGATCCGGACGCCATCAAGCGGATGGGGGCAATCGACGCGAGCTATTCGCGCAGTCGCGGATTTGGTCGTGCCTTGTTCGACCGGCGGCAAGACCATCGCGAATATTTTGTCGATCATGCCCCGCTCTCACAGCGGATTCCGCATCCCGTCCTCGTCATCAGCAGCCGGGAGGATTATGCGGTCGGCCCCGACGAGTATCGACGCTTCGCCTTCCCATGCCAGCGCACCGTCCTGCTGGATGGCGGCCACATGTCCTATCACGAGCAAACGCCAGCGTTTACGGCCGCGATCGCGCGCTTCATGCGGACGGTGACGGCCGCTCGCGGCAAGCCACCCGCCGGTCCCGATGCCTGCGACAAAGGCTCTTGATCCCAGCGCTAAGCGACCCATTGACCCCGCGTTAACCATTGTCGCGCATAGCGTTGCGATCAATTCGACGTGGGTGGCGCAATGAAATTCGAATCCATCAATCCGGCAGCCCCGATGCTCGACCAGTCGGTAGCCAGCGACTGCGGCGAACTCGCCGTCGGGTGCAGCGAAGCGGCGGGGCGCATCAAGCGCGCGACCGACCATATGGACCGGCAGGTCGAGGAACTCGGGCGGCTGGAAGAATATGTCGTCAGCCTCGAATCCGACCAGCGCCAGATCGCCGATTCGACCGATGAAGCCAAGATTCTCTCGGCGCGCGCGTGCGAACAACTCGACGCCGGCGCCGAGCGCGTCAACGCCGCGGTCACCGAATTTCGCTCGGTCATCGACCTCGTCGCGCGGCTCGGAACGCATGTCACCAATTTTGCCGCGGTGATGGAACAGGTGCAGCAGGTCAGCCAGTCGATCGAATCGATCGCCAAGACGACCAACATGCTGGCGCTCAACGCCGCGATCGAGGCCGAGCGCGCCGGCGACGCCGGGCGCACCTTTGCCGTTGTCGCGGCCGAGGTCAAAAAACTGGCGCAGAACACCCGCGGCGCCACCGACGAAATCCGGCGCAGCATCGGCAGCCTGGCCGCCGAAGCGGGCGGGCTGGTCGCCGAAATCCAGACTGGGGTCGAACAGTCGAGCCGCGCCGAGGCGCAGTTCGAAACGATCACCGATGCGCTGCACGACGCGACCCATCTTGTGGCGCTGCTCGACGATCAGAGCGACCGCATCGCGCAAAGCTCGGCGATGGTCCACGCCAACGGCGCCAAGGTGCGCGAGGCGGTCGACCGTGTCGTCGGGTCTGTGCGCGACAATCGCGCGACGCTCGAGGACACCCGCAGCTCGATCCTGTCGATGGAGCATGTGTCGAACCGGATGTTCAACGCGGTCATCTCGGCCGGGGTCAGCCCGCAGGATTCGGCGATCGTCGAACTCGCGGCGCGCGTCCGCGACAAATTTGTCGCGATTGCCGAACGCGCGCTCGCCGCGGGCGAGCTGACGATGGAACAATTGTTCGACACCAATTATGTCCGCGTCCCGGGGTCGAACCCCGAACGCTTCCGCACCACGTTGTGCGACTGGGCCGATGCGAATTGGCGGCCGCTGTTCGACAAGGTCGTCGCCGAGCATCCCGAAGTGAAGATGTCGTCGGCGGGCGATATGAACGGCTTTTTGCCGACCCACATCACCGATTGCTCGCGCGCGCCGACCGGCGATGTCGCGCACGACACCGCCTATTGCCGCAACGGCCGCATCCTGCTCGACGATACCGACAAGGCGGCGAAGCGCAGCAGCGCGCCCTTTTTCATGGCGGTCTACCGCCAGGAAGGCGACGGCACCAATTTCGTCACCGTCCGCAACGTCTACACGCCGGTGGTGATCAATGGTCGCCGCTGGGGCGATGTCGAGGTCGCCTACCAGCTCTGACGCGCGCCGGCGACTGGTTCAGCTTTGTGGAGCCGCCGGCACCGGCGGCTGCGCGCCATATTGTGCGATGCCGTCCGGCCACCTGGCCCAGGCGGGCGCCTCATCGGTCCAGATGATGGTATCCGGCGTCAGCCCGTGCGGTTCGTCGATCGCGCCCAGCCGCACCACGCGAAACTCCGGCCGCGCCGACGAATGGGCGAACAGTTGGGTGCCGCATTCGCCGCAGAACCCCCAGGTCAGCCTGTTGCCGCTGGCTGCAATGCGATCCTTCCAAGTAACTGCGCCCGCGCAGCTGATCGCGTCGGTCGGAAAGATCGCGTTGGCGGTCGCATGCCCGGCCGCCAGCTGCTGACAATGGCGGCACCAGCACTGGCGCACCGCGACAGGTTCGGCTGTAACCGTGATGCGCACGGCGCCGCAGGCACAGCCGCCGCGATAGGCCATGGCGGATCAGCTGCCCTGGCGCCGCGCCATGAACGCGAGCTTCTCGAACAGCATCACATCCTGCTCGTTCTTCAGCAGCGCGCCGTGGAGCGGCGGGATCGCCTTGCCGACGTCGCGGTTCTGGAGCACTTCGAGCGGCATGTCTTCGTTGAGCAGCAGCTTCAGCCAGTCGATCAACTCGCTCGTCGACGGCTTTTTCTTGAGCCCCGGCACCTCGCGCACTTCGTAAAAGATGTCCATCGCCCGGCTGACCAGCGTCTTCTGGATGCCGGGGAAGTGGACCTCGACGATCGCCGCCATCGTGTCGCGATCGGGAAATTTGATATAGTGAAAGAAACAGCGGCGCAGGAACGCGTCGGGCAGTTCCTTTTCGTTGTTCGAGGTGATGACGACGATCGGGCGTTCCTTCGCGGTGATCGTCTCGTCGGTCTCGTACACATGAAACGCCATGCGATCGAGTTCCTGCAGCAGGTCGTTCGGAAACTCGATGTCAGCCTTGTCGATCTCGTCGATCAGCAGGACGGGCAGCTTTTCGGACGTGAATGCCTCCCACAATTTGCCCTTGCGGATATAATTGCGGATGTCGTGGACGCGTTCCTCACCCAGCTGGCCGTCGCGCAGCCGCGCCACCGCGTCATATTCATACAGCCCTTGCTGCGCCTTGGTCGTCGATTTGATGTTCCAGGTGATCAGCGGCGCGTCGAACGCTTTCGCGATTTCCTCGGCCAGCACGGTCTTGCCGGTGCCGGGCTCGCCCTTTACCAGCAGCGGGCGGCGCAGCAGCGTCGCGGCGTTGACCGCGACCTTCAGGTCGTCGGTGGCGATATAGGCGCTGGTGCCATCAAAGCGCATCGGCTCATCTTTCCCTTAACGTGAACGTCAAGCAGGCATAGCGGGGGTAGGGGGAGGGTGCAAGCTTGTCTCCCCTTTCGCAAGCGGGAGGGGAAGTGATCGTGTCCAACCGTTTAGTGGATTTAGGACGTCGCCCGGCTCGCAGCGCGCGCCGCCATCAGATCCCACAGCCCGCGGTGCTGCGCGATCAGCTGCTGCGCGCCGAACATCATCGCGCGTTCGACCGCCGGGCTGTCCGCCACGGTCCCGGCCAGTCGCGCGGTATCGCGCAGGTCGGGCAGGGCGCAGGTCGGCGGGGTCATGTCGAGCCGCTGGGCGCTGATGTCGAGCAGGACCCGTATCGTTCGCCAGTCGAGCGTCAGCGCAATCGCGGCGCCGACCGCGCATCCGTGGCGATCCGAGTCGGACAGCATGTCGATCGCCTTGCGCTGCGCGGCGACCGCGGCTTCGCATTGCGCCTGGCCTTGCGTGCTCGGCACCGGACCGACCGCAGACGCGACCTTGGACAAAAAGGCGCGTTCCTGCGTGAACGCCGCGGCGGCTTCGTCCATCCATTGCCGCGTTGCCGGGTCGACCGCCTTGCGCGCGGCATTGTCGATGACCCCGGGGTGGCGGCCGTGCAGCAGGCACAGGAAATGGACGGCATCGGCCAGGTTGCGCATCGCGTCCGGCCCGCTCGACAGCGCGCCGGCGCGGACGTGCGGATGCGCGCCGGTGCCGTCGCTGGCGACCAGCGCATCGAGCATTTCGGCGGCACCGCGCGGCTGCAGCTGGGGCTGGGTCGACTGGGTCAACGCTTGTTCCTCGCCTGGGGCCGGGCCGCAGGCGGCCGGGCTGGTGTTTTCAACGGCCTGTCATAGGACAACGTCGTAAACGTCACGTTTATGGGCGAGGCCGGAATTGCGCCGCTCCTGTTTCACTCCGGCACAGACGGGAGGGTCAGGACGCACTAATTGCGCGATCGAAGTTTGACGCGATTTTGCTCAGGGCGAGGAGGAAAGGCGCAGAGATATGTCGATATCTCAGGACTTTCTGACGAAGCCATGGGCAAAATCGGTCAAATCCCGCAGGGACGCCGAAATGGCTCAAACGTGCAATTAGCGCGTCCTGACCCTAAGGAACCGGCAAGCCCCGGGGAAGGCTTGCCGGTTCCATCGATGGGGCCGATGCGGCGCCATCGGCGCGAAAATCCCGGACGAGGGGGAGAGAGGGAGTGTCCGGGACCGTTCGCTCAAGCTGCGAGGGCAAACTCCTCGGCCTGGTCTTCGCGCGGCGCGCTGTCGGCCGCGGTGGTCAGCATCGGTGCGGCGGCCTTCGCCTTGGCAGGAAACAGCAGCCGCGAAACCAGCACCACCGCGCCGAGCGCGAAATAGGCGATGAAGGTCTGCACCGGGAAGAAGAACAGCGGCGCGACAATCGCCAGCCGCAGCCACAGCGGGTTAAAGCCGAAATCCTGGCCCACGGCCTCGCAGATACCGAAAAACGTATCGCGACGACGGAAGAGATTGGTGGTGTCCGTATCCATTTTTTTCTTGTCCTCTTGGCTGCGGGTTCGTCCCCGTGTTTCTGACCCTTGCAAAGCAAAGGCTGTGCCAATTCTTCCGGTGCGCGCATTTCCAGGGCTTTTGCCAGCCGCGCCGACCGTTACGGCCTGCGCGTCACGGGATTCGATCCCATTGATCGGGAAAATACGCCAACCGATTGTCATTATGCTCATGGCGTGAAACTCGGGGAGGGGAGAGCGCCGCCCATTTGGGTGGCCGCAGGACATTTACAAGCTTTCAAAACATTACGGGCGCCTGGTTAGACCAGGCGCCCGTTCATTTCGACGAAGTGGGAGGTAGTTTTTTACTGGTCGAGGAAGCTGCGCATTTTGCGGCTACGGCTCGGGTGCTTCAGCTTGCGGAGTGCCTTTGCCTCGATCTGGCGAATGCGTTCGCGCGTGACGCTGAACTGCTGGCCGACTTCCTCCAGCGTATGGTCGGTGTTCATCCCGATGCCGAAGCGCATGCGCAGCACACGCTCCTCGCGCGGGGTCAGCGAGGCGAGCACGCGGGTGACCGTCTCTTTCAGGTTCGATTGCACCGCGGCGTCGACGGGGATCACCGCATTCTTGTCCTCGATAAAATCGCCCAGATGCGAATCTTCCTCGTCGCCGATCGGCGTTTCGAGGCTGATCGGCTCCTTGGCGATCTTCATCACCTTGCGGACCTTTTCGAGCGGCATCGACAGCCGCTCGGCCATTTCCTCGGGCGTCGGCTCGCGGCCGCTTTCGTGGAGGAACTGGCGGCTGCACCGCACCAGCTTGTTGATCGTCTCGATCATATGGACCGGGATGCGGATCGTGCGTGCCTGGTCGGCGATCGAGCGGGTGATCGCCTGCCGGATCCACCAGGTCGCATAGGTGCTGAACTTGTAACCGCGGCGATACTCGAACTTGTCGACCGCCTTCATCAGGCCGATATTGCCTTCCTGGATCAGGTCGAGGAATTGCAGGCCGCGGTTGGTATATTTCTTCGCGATCGAGATCACGAGGCGCAGGTTCGCCTCGACCATTTCCTTCTTGGCGATGCGCGCTTCGCGCTCGCCCTTCTGAACCATGTTCACGACGCGGCGGAATTCGGTCAGGCTCATGCCCGCAGCCTGCGCGATTTCCGAGATTTCGATGCGGATGCGATCAACCGCGCCCGCTTCGTTTTCGGCGAATGCCGCCCATTTCTTGTCGATCCCCGCGACCTGGTCGAGCCAGTTTTCCTCAAGTTCGCGGCCGACATAATTGTCGAGGAACGCCTTGCGCGGCACCTTGTGACGCTCGGCGAGGCGCAGCATCTGGCCGCCGAGCGCGGTCAGGCGGCGGTTGTAGCTGTACAGCTGGTCGACCAGATATTCGATCTTGGTGCCGTGAAACTGCACGCTTTCGACCTGTGCGGTCAGTTCCTCGCGCAGCTTGTGATATTTCTTCTCCGACGCCGCCGGAAATTCGTCGCCCGACGACAAGGCTTCGAGCCGCGTTTCCTGCAGCTTTGAAAAGGCCTTGAAGCTCTTGGTGATGTTCGCGAATTTTTCGAGTGCGTCGGGCTTCAGCAGTTCTTCCATCGCGGCGAGGCTGAGCGTGTTGTCCTCCTCGTCCTCCTCGAAACTCTCGCGCTTGCCCGACGAGCTTTCGCCGTCCTCGTCGTCGCCGTCGGCGGCGGGCTCTTCCTCGACTTCGTCCTCGTCCTTGAACGAGACGCCGGCGGTCTTCTCGCTGATCTCGCCGTCGTCCTCGGCGCCTTCCTCGTCGAGGTTTTCGGGCGCCGGGTCCTTCGACAGCATCGCTTCCAGATCGACGATCTCGCGCAGCTGCATGTCGCCGTTGTTCAGCGCGGTCGACCAGTCGATGATCGCGTTGAAGGTCAGCGGGCTTTCGCACAGCCCCAGGATCATCGTGTCGCGGCCGGCCTCGATCCGCTTCGCAATCGCGATTTCGCCTTCGCGGCTGAGCAGCTCGACCGCGCCCATTTCGCGCAGGTACATGCGCACGGGATCGTCGGTGCGATCGACCGTTTCTTTCTTCTTCTCGATCGCGGGGTTCGACACCGAACCGGTGCCGGCGCTGACGTCGATGTCGTCGTCGGTTTCCTGCTCGGCCTCTTCCTGCACATCTTCGTCGCTTTCGACGATGTTGATGCCCATGTCGGAAATCGCCGACATGATGTCCTCGATCTGCTCCGATGACATCTGGTCCTGCGGCAGCGCTTCGTTCAGCTCGTCATAGGTCAGGTAACCGCGCTTCTTGCCGCGCGCGATCAGCTTTTTGACATCGGCCTCGTTCAGGTCGATCAGCGGGCCGTCGGTATCGGCATCGGGTTCGGCGGCTGCGGTGTTCTTGGTGGCCATATATGTTCCTGCCAAAGGGGCGGTCGGTGGGTCAGCCCTGGCTGCTGTCGGACAGCGCGGCCAGGCGGCGGGTCAATTCTTTGTCCATTGCGAACAGCTTTTGCTGTCGCGCAAATCCTTCGTCGTCCATCGTGCGCTGGAACTCCGCGGTGGCTTCGGCGAGCCGGGCGCGGATTTCGGGCTGGGTCACCAGCACACCGATATATTCGTCAAGGTCGCGCAGCGCGATTTCACGCGCTGTATCAACCTCTTCGCCTTCAAGCCTGCGATTGAACGAGAAGTGCATTCCGTCGGCTCTGAGCAATGTCGTCGCCCTATTATACACTTTCATTGGCTCCAATATGGCAAGCAACCCCTCGCAATCAAGCCCTTCTTGGGCATTTGCGATGTCAAGCATCTGGCGCAGCAGTTCGGCGTCGCCGGGGTCGGCGATTGCAATGCGCGTCAGCGCCTCCTCGTGGCGCCGCATGGCAGCGGGATAGCGCAGCAATCCGGCGATCAGTGCTGCGGCATAATGACCGCCGATTCCGATCTTTCCGATCGAACGCGCTTCATCCACCGGTGGTCGCAGCCGGGGGTCGGGACCGAAGCGGCGATTGCTGCCACGCTGGGGCTGCGGCGCCCATGGCACGCGTTGTCCCCGCTCGGGCTGTTTGCGCGCGAACAGTGTGTCGAGCCGTTCGCGAAACGCCTCGCGATAATGGTGTCGGACGTCGGCGTCTTCGATCGCGTCGGCGTGCGCGAGCAGCCGGGTCTTGAGCGCAGCGCGCTCCTCGGGGGTAGCGAGCGATCCGGCGGCGACTTCATGCGCCCAGAGGCGTTCGACGAGCGGTTGGGCTTCGTCGAGCAAGGCGGTGAACCCCTCGGCGCCACGGGCGCGGACGATGTCGTCGGGATCCTGCCCGGCGGGCAATGTGGCAAAGGCCAGGCTGAAACCCGGGCGGAGCAACGGCAGCGCGCGCATCGCGGCGCGCATCGCGGCCTTCTGCCCCGCCGCATCGCCGTCGAAACACAGCACCGGCACCGGCACCATCCGCCAGATCAGCCCCAGCTGCGCCTCGGTCAGCGCGGTACCGAGCGGGGCTACGGCGTCGGCGATCCCCGCCTCGGCGAGCGCGATGACGTCCATATAGCCTTCGACGACGATGATCCGGTTCGTCTGCCGCGACGCGGGCGACGCCTTGTCGAGATTGTAGAGCGTACGCCCCTTGTCGAACAAGGGCGTGTCGGGCGAGTTCAGATATTTGGGATCGCCATCGCCCAATATGCGCCCGCCGAACGCAATCACCCGCCCGCGCGCGTCGCGGATCGGGATCATCAGGCGGCCGCGGAACCGGTCGTACGGTTCCTTGTCATCAACCGCGATCAGCATGCCGGACTCAACCAGCATCGCGGTCGGGAATTTCTTGAGCGCCTCCTTCAGCGCGCTGCGGCTGTCGGGCGCCAGGCCGAAACCGAACGCCTGGCGCGTCGCCTCCGAAATCCCGCGCTTCGCGAGATATTCGCGCGCCGGGGCGCCGTTGCTGCTGCCCAGCTGCTGCGCGAACCAGTCCGCCGCCGCCTGCACCACGTCGCGCAGGCTGGCTTGTTCCTCGGCCTTCTTGGCGGCGCGCGGGTCGGCAGCGGGCACCTCCATCCCGGCTTCGGCAGCCAGCTCCTTCACCGCATCCATGAACGACAGCCCGCGCTGGTCGGTCATCCAGCGGATCGCATCGCCGTGGGCGCTGCAACCGAAGCAATGATAGAAGCCCTTCTCGTCGTTGATCGTGAAGCTGGGCGTCTTTTCATTATGGAAGGGGCAACAGGCTTTATACTCGCGGCCCGCGCGGGTGACCTTGACCGTACGCCCGATCAGCGTCGACAGCGTGATCCGCGAGCGGAGTTCGTCCAGCCATTGCGGGGTAAGGGTCATATCCTTGATATGCCTTTGCCGACATCCGCCCGCAAGCAGGCGGGACGGGCGTGTCTCAGCTCAACGCCGCCTTCACCCACGCGCTCGCCTTGCTCATATCGAGCTCGGACCCGTGGCGTTCCTTCACCGCCGCCATCACGCGGCCCATATCCTTCAGGCTTTCCGCGCCCAGCTCCACCGCAATCGCCTTGATCGCGGCCTGCGCCTCGTCATCGCTCAGCTGCGCAGGCAGGAAATCCTCGATCACGACCACCTCGGCCGCCTCGATGTCGGCCAGTTCCTGCCGCCCGCCCTGTTCGTACATCGCGATCGATTCGCGGCGCTGCTTGACCATTTTCTGCAGGACGTCGGTGACCAGCACATCGTCGTCGGCCGGCGCGGTGCCGGTGCGCAGTTCGATGTCCTTGTCCTTGATCTTGGCCAGCATCAGCCGGATGGTGCCCAGCCGCGCCTTGTCGCCGGCCTTCATCGCGGCGACTTGCGCAGCCTTGATGTCGTCACGAATCATGCGTGTCCCCATGGCTCACAAATTTCGGAAAGACCCTCCTTAGCGGGAAGATTCATAATCCGATAGCTTGTGAATCGCTTTTTTGCCGCCTAATTGGTCGGCCGTTTAGCCCCCCGTCCGGAGCAGTTTAAATGGCATCAGCCCAACCATCCGCCGCGCCCGTCGCCCAGCCTCCCGGGGCCACCGGCGTCCTTGTGCTCGCCGATGGTACCGTCCTGTGGGGCGTCGGCTACGGCGCCAGCGGCGCCGGTGTGGGCGAGATTTGTTTCAACACCGCGATGACCGGCTATCAGGAAATCCTGACCGACCCGAGCTATGCGGGCCAGATCATCACCTTCACCTTTCCGCACATCGGCAATGTCGGCGCGAACCCCGAGGATATGGAGCGCGACAAGCGCGCCGCGATCGGCTGCATCACCCGCGAGCTGCCGACCGCACCCAGCAATTTTCGCAGCGTCCAGACGCTCCCCGAATGGATGGCGGCGCAGGGGCTGATCGGGCTTGCGGGCATCGACACCCGCGCGCTGACCCGCCGCATTCGCGATGGCGGGGCGCCGACCGGCGTCGTCGCGCACAGTCCCGAGGGCAAGTTCGACCTCGCCAAGCTGCTGATGCTCGCGCAGGGCTGGCCGGGGCTGGAGGGCATGGACCTCGCCAAGACCGTCACCCGCGAACGGCAGGGTGCGTGGGATGCAGGGGTTTGGCATCTGGGTTCGGGCTATGACGTGTCGGAGCACAAGCGCGCAGCCGACGCCGCACCCCACGTCGTCGCGGTCGATTACGGCGCGAAGGACAATATCTTCCGCAACCTGGTCAAGGCCGGCGCGCGCGTCACCGTCGTCCCCGCCAAGACCAGCCTGGAGGAGATCGTCGCGCTGCGGCCCGCAGGCGTCTTCCTGTCGAACGGCCCCGGCGATCCCGCGGCCACGGGCGAATATGCGGTGCCGGTGATCAAGGGGCTGCTCGACCGCAATGTCCCGATCTTTGGCATCTGCCTCGGCCACCAACTGCTCGCGCTCGCCGCGGGGGCGAAGACCGTGAAGATGCATCAGGGTCACCGCGGCGCGAACCATCCGGTGCAGCGCGTCGGCGGCGATTTCGCCGACGGCGTGGTCGAGATCACCAGCATGAACCACGGCTTCGCGGTCGACGCCGCGACGCTGCCGGGCGGCGTGGTTGAAACGCACAAGAGCCTGTTCGACGGATCGAACTGCGGCATCGCGATCACCGGCAAGAACGCGTTCAGCGTGCAATATCACCCCGAGGCGAGCCCGGGGCCGCAGGACAGCTTCTACCTGTTCGAGAAATTTGTGGGGGGATTGGCATGATCAGGACAATCGGTATCGGTATCGCCATCGCGCTTGCGGCATTGCCATCGGGGGTCGCGTCGCAGCAGAGGGTGACTTCCATGCTGCCCGCCGAACCCAAGACCATCACCGAAGTCGGTAAGGACTGGGAGGGACAGTGCGAAGAGACCAAATATTTTTTCGTGGGCGTCTTATTCCAGGGGTGGAGTAGCGACGAAGCGGGAATGACGAGGCTCGCCGAGCAGGCGGCCGCCAATTACGCTCAGCCCGGAGGGTTGAAGACGTTCGAAAACGGCCACCGTTTCCTTCGCGGGTTGGAGATAAAAGATTATGCGGGTCTGCAACGCTTTCTGAAATCTATCGACGACCCATTTACAATGGACGTCATGATCGTCGCCATTCCTGCCGAAAAGCGGTTCGCGTCGTCTGCGGAGCAGATCGACGCGTGGAAGGAAATCTATATCTCGGACGTCGTCGAACTCGGCGCCAAGCCTTGCTCGGCGCGGAAATAGGACGGGGCATGGCAACCGCATCGAAAACCGACTTCCGCGCTCGGTTCGAGGCGCTCGCCGCCGATGCTGCGGCGAACCCTGAGCGCCGGGGCGCGGGGATGCGGTTCGACATAACCGGCGCGTGGCGGCTGCCCTATGAGACGGTGCAGCTCGCCGAGACGCACAAGAGCCTGTTCGACGGATCGAACTGCGGCATCGCGATCACGGGCAAAAATGCGTCCAGCGTGCAATATCACCCTGAGGCGAGCCCGGGGCCGCAGGATAGTTTCTATCTGTTTGAGAAGTTTGTCGGTGGGTTGGAATGAAAAAAAAAGCCGCCCAGTACCTCACTACGATCTTCTACAACCATGTAGATGCCAAATCATTTCCATCTGGTTTTGTGCGCGAAAATCAGATCAGGAAGAAAATATCCTCCATGATAACAGAATATTGTAAAGCCCATTTGCCGACATTTGCACTAGATATTTCAGATATTTCTGAGGAGATATGGAGTGATTGGCAGAGATTTGGTATTGTATCTAAAGAGCAAGATGAATTTGCGGGAAATTACTATTATTTGAAAAGGGATGAACTTGAAAAGTATAGGGAAGTTCACCTTCGAGATAGCGTTATCTTAGAACGCGCGAATCGATTTGGCGCCGGTTTCTTCAAAGACGCGCTTCGGGGTATTGTTGCAGCAGAGTCGGGCGAGAACACCGCCGATGATGGCGAAGCTTCGCTTAAAATTGCTGCTGAAAATGAGCCGACCGCTATCGCGTCCGACCGGATTGTTAGCTTTAGCGACAACCAGCCCAAGATTGCCGCAATCAGATCGGAAATCGCTCTCGTCCGCGAAGAGATAAGAGGCAATAATGAGGCTGGCTCAGACCTTGGCGATGCGCGCGAAGTGATTGATCTAGAGCTAGAAATAGCCGACGAAATTCTATCCAAGAAGAGCTTCCGATTGAAGAGCTTGGTCGGTTGGCTCCTCCCCGCGCTGACCTATCTCGCTGATAAATTTGCGTCAGGTGCGATCGGCGAGGGCGCTAAGAAATTGATTTCACTCTTGTTGAGTTTGAACTGATGCCCAAAAGAACCGACATAAAATCCATCCTCGTCATCGGCGCCGGCCCGATCGTTATCGGCCAGGCGTGCGAGTTCGACTATTCGGGGACGCAGGCGATCAAGGCGCTGAAGGAGGAGGGCTATCGCATCGTCCTCGTCAACTCCAACCCCGCGACGATCATGACCGATCCCGACCTCGCCGATGCGACTTATGTCGAGCCGATCACGCCCGAGATCGTCGCGAAGATCATCGCGAAGGAGCGCCCCGACGCGGTGCTGCCGACGATGGGCGGGCAGACCGCGCTCAACACCGCGCTGGCGCTGTTCAACGACGGCACGTTGACCAAATATGGCGTCGAGATGATCGGCGCCGATGCCGAGGCGATCGACAAGGCCGAGGATCGGCAGAAATTCCGCGACGCGATGGACAAGATCGGGCTGGAAAGCGCGCGCAGCGGCGTCGCGCACACGCTCGACGAGGCGTTTGCGGTGCTCGAACGCACCGGGCTGCCCTCGATCATCCGTCCGTCGTTCACCTTGGGCGGCACTGGCGGCGGCATCGCCTATAACCGCGAGGAGTTCGAACAGATCGTCCGCGGCGGCTTGATCGCCTCGCCGACCACCGAAGTCCTGATCGAGGAATCTCTCCTCGGCTGGAAAGAATATGAGATGGAGGTGGTGCGCGACCGCAACGACAATTGCATCATCATCTGCTCGATCGAAAATGTCGATCCGATGGGCGTCCACACCGGCGACAGCATCACCGTCGCGCCCGCGCTGACGCTGACCGACAAGGAATATCAGATCATGCGCAATGCCAGCATCGCGGTGCTGCGCGAGATCGGGGTCGAGACCGGCGGGTCGAACGTGCAGTTCGCGGTCAATCCCAAGGACGGCCGCCTGATCGTGATCGAGATGAACCCGCGGGTGTCGCGCTCGTCGGCGCTGGCGTCGAAGGCGACCGGTTTCCCGATCGCCAAGGTCGCGGCAAAGCTCGCGGTCGGCTACACGCTCGACGAGATCATGAACGACATCACCGGGGTCACCCCGGCGTCGTTCGAACCGACGATCGATTATGTCGTCACCAAGATTCCGCGCTTCGCCTTTGAAAAGTTCAAGGGCGCCGAAGCGGTGCTGTCGACCGCGATGAAATCGGTCGGCGAGGTGATGGCGATCGGCCGCACCATCCATGAATCGATGCAAAAAGCGCTGCGCGGGCTGGAAACCGGCCTGTCGGGCTTCAACTTCGTCGATCGCCTGAAGGGCGCGACCCACGACCAGCTGCGCAGCGAATTGGCGCAGCGCACGCCCGACCGGCTGCTCAACGCGGCGCAGGCGATCCGCGAGGGGCTGCCGCTCAGCGAGATTAACCGCATCGCGGGTTACGACATGTGGTTCCTCGAACGCATCGAGGAAATCGTCGAGGCCGAGCAGCAGGTGTGCCGCGACGGCCTGCCGCGCGATGCCGAGGGACTGCGCAAGCTCAAAGCCATGGGTTTTTCGGACAAGCGCCTCGCGTACCTCGCGCTCCAGTCGGCGAACCTGCAACCCGGTACCCGCCGCGCCACCGCGCGGGGCAGCGGGCTGATCCACGACGCGGTCAAGGCGATGACCGGCGGCGTCACCGAGATGGAGGTGCGCCAGCTGCGCCACAAGCTCGGCGTGCGGCCGGTGTTCAAGACGATCGACACCTGCGCCGCCGAATTTCAGGCGCAGACCCCGTATCTCTATTCGACCTATGAAGCCCCGACCTTTGGCGCGCCCGAATGCGAGGCGAACCCCAGCGATCGCAAAAAGATCGTCATCCTCGGCGGCGGTCCCAACCGGATCGGGCAGGGGATCGAGTTCGACTATTGCTGCTGCCACGCCTGCTTCGCGCTCGAAGAGGCGGGCTATGAAACCATCATGATCAACTGCAACCCGGAAACGGTGAGCACCGATTATGACACGTCGGACCGGCTCTATTTCGAGCCGCTGACCGCCGAGGATGTGCTGGAGATCCTGCACGTCGAGCAGTCGAAGGGCGAGCTCGTCGGTGTCATCGTCCAGTTCGGCGGCCAGACCCCGCTCAAGCTCGCACAGGCGCTGGCGGAGGCCGGCATCCCGATCCTCGGCACCTCGCCCGACGCGATCGACCTCGCCGAAGACCGCGAGCGTTTCGCGGCGCTGGTCAACAAGCTGAAGCTGAAACAGCCCGAAAACGGCATCGCGCGCAGCCGCGAGGAGGCGATCGCGGTCGCGACGCGCATCGGCTATCCGGTGTTGACGCGCCCGTCCTATGTGCTTGGCGGCCGCGCGATGGAGATCGTCGACGATCAGGCGCAGCTTGAAAATTATATCGAGACCGCGGTGCAGGTGTCGGGCGATTCGCCGGTCCTGATCGACCGCTATCTGCGCGACGCGATCGAAGTCGACGTCGATGCGCTGTGCGACGGCACCGATGTGGTGGTCGCGGGTGTGCTCCAGCATATCGAAGAAGCCGGGGTCCATTCGGGCGACAGCGCCTGTTCGATCCCGCCGTACAGCCTGTCGCCGGCGATCATCGCCGAAATCGAGCGCCAGACCGAAGCGCTGGCGCGCGCGCTCGACGTGCGCGGCCTCATGAACATCCAGTTCGCGGTCAAGGACGACGAGGTCTATCTGATCGAGGTCAATCCGCGCGCCAGCCGCACCGTGCCCTTCGTCGCCAAGGCCGTCGGTTCGCCGATCGCCAAGATCGCGGCGCGCGTGATGGCGGGCGAAAAGCTCGCCGACCTGCCCAGGATCAACCGCGACATCGCGCATGTCGCGGTGAAGGAGGCGGTTTTCCCCTTTGCGCGCTTCCCCGGCACCGATCCGGTACTGTCGCCCGAGATGAAGTCCACGGGCGAAGTCATGGGAATCGACAGCAATTTCAACCTTGCCTTCGCAAAAGCGCAGCTTGGCGCCGGCGACCGGTTGCCGACCACCGGGCGCGTGTTCGTGTCGGTGAAGGACAGCGACAAGCCGCGCATCCTCGGCGCGGTTCGCCAGCTGACCGAGTGGGGCTGGAAGGTGATCGCGACCGGTGGCACCGCCGATTATCTGGCGTCCGCGGGGATCGAGGTCGAACGCGTCAACAAGGTCGCACAGGGCCGCCCGCATATCGTCGACCGGATCAAGGACGGCGACGTCCAGCTGATCTTCAACACCACCGAGGGCTGGCAATCGCTCCAGGACTCGCAGTCGATCCGCGCCTCGGCGCTCGCCGCCGATGTGGCCTATTACACCACCGCAGCGGGCAGCGACGCCGCAACCCATGCGATCGGGGCGCTGCGCGCGCACTCTCTTGAAGTAAAACCGCTTCAGGACTATTATTGAACGACCGCTCCACCTCCCCACATCGACGGACACAGCGGCTTGGCCGCCCGGCGACACTTTCGCCGGAGCGGAATTATTGACGAAGGACAAGATGATAATGGCTAGCGTTGAAAAGGTTCCGATGCTGCAGGAAGGCTATGAGAAGCTGAGCACCCAGCTCGCGGCGCTCAAGGCCGAGCGTCCGCTGATCGTCGATGCGATCGAGGAAGCGCGCGCGCATGGCGACCTTTCGGAAAATGCCGAATATCATGCCGCCAAGGAACGACAGGGCCAGGTCGAGGCGACGATCGGCGACCTCGAGGACAAGCTTTCGCGCGCGCAGGTGATCGATCCGACGACGCTGTCGGGCGACCGCATCGTGTTCGGCGCGACCGTGACCCTCGCCGACGAGGACGACAAGCCGGTGCGTTACCAGATCGTCGGCCAGGCCGAGGCCGACGCGAAGGACGGCAAGATCAGCTATAATTCGCCGCTCGGCCGCGCGCTGATCGGCCGCCGCGTCGACGACGAGGTCGAGGTCACCGTGCCCGCGGGCGACAAATATTATCTGGTGACCAAGATCGAATTCATCTGATGGACAAGCGCCGATGAAGCCGCAGGACGCGCCGCTGGTCACGGGCTATGCGCTCGCCTGCGTCGTCCTTCACATCCTGCTGGCGATCACCGGGTTCCAGATCGACGCGATCGTGCGCGCGGGCTTTGTTCCCGCGCGTTTCGGCCATGACCTGATCCTGCCGCCGGGGGCGCTCGTTCCCTTCGTGCTGACCCCGCTGTCGTCGGCCTTCCTCCACGGCGGGGTGCTGCATCTCGTCTTCAACGTCATCATCCTGCTGTTCGTCGGGCGCCAGCTCGAAGTGCCGCTGGGCGCGAAGGCGATGGCGGTGCTGCTCGTCGCCGGTGCCTATGCCGGGGCGCTGGCGCAATTTCTCTCCGATCCCGCCTCGGCGGTCCCGATGATCGGCGCCAGCGGCGCGATCTCGGCCCTGATCGCCGTGTTTGCGCTGATCTTCAGCCGCAGCCAGGCACCGGCGATCGGGCCGGTTCCGGCGCATTGGGTGCGCGCGCTGTGGCTCGCCGCGGCGTGGATCGGGCTCCAGCTGCTGATCGGCTTTGCGGGTGGCGGCGGTTTCGGCGCGATCGCCATCTGGGCGCATGTCGGCGGCTTCCTCGCCGGCCTTTTGCTCGCGCGCCCGCTGCTGCGCTGGCGCTTCGGCGCGCGCTAGCGCTCGGCGAGCAGCCCGCCTGCCAGCAGCATCGCGACGCGCACATCGATCCCGCACCCTTCGGCGCGTTTCGCGGCAACAAAATCGGCAACTTCCGCCAGCGGCACGCGGTGGACGACAATATCCTCGCCCGCGACCCCGCCGCCGTCGCCGACCTTCACCAGCCCGGTTGCGACCAGCAGCGTAAAGCTTTCGCTGACCATCCCCGGCGAGCTGTAAAACTCCCCGACCGTCCGCCAACGGGTAGCCTGATACCCGGTTTCTTCTTCCAGCTCACGCTGCGCGGCACTTTCGTAACCTTCCGCGCTGCCATCGTCCCCGACCAACCCCGCCGGCAGTTCCAGGCAATTCTTGCCCATCGGTACCCGATATTGCTCGACCAATATGACATGCCGCCCATCCGCCGCATCGTCGATCGCCAGGATCACCGCGGCATGAATGCCGCGCGACCGCGAGACATATTCCCACGTTCCCTGCTGCCTGACGGTGATGAAGCGGCCTTCCCACCGCGTTTCCACGGGGTCGTCGGGGGCGGGGCGGGACATGGCGCGCGCTAAATCTCGATCAGCCGGTCGGGCAGTTCGTTGGGATTGTCATCGCCCTTCGGGAAATGCTCGGCGAGCACGACGCCCATCTGCGTCACTGCGGCGGCCATGCCTTCGCCGGGGCGGCCATTGCGGACATGTTCGATCAGCGCCGCCATCGCGTCGCCCCAGACCTCGGGCGAAACCTTGGCCGCGATCGTTTCGTCGGCGACGATGTCGGCGCGATGTTCGGCCAGGCTGACGAACAGCAGCACCCCGGTGCGGCCGATCGTTTTCGACTCCGCGCCGACGCGGAACAGCTTGACGGCGCGAGCGCGCACCCGCTGGGCCAGGATCGCCCGCGGGGTCAGCCACAGGCGCAGCGGCCGCCACAGCAGGATCAGCCACACCCCGATCCATTTGGCGGCACCGAATGCGATAACGGTGCCGAGCCACTGGTTCGCCGTCAGCTCATGCCCCCAGCCGCCGGTCAGCATGTCGTAAATGCCGCGAAAGAAATCGGGGAACAGCGCCACCGCCGACATTGCGACAAAGGCGACCGCGCTCGCCCACAGCAAGGCGACGTCGTCATAATCATCCGATTGCGCGGCGATGACGGTGACGATCTCGCCGCTCGTCTGCGCCTCGGCGGCGGCGACCGCCGCCGTCACGATCGCGTGGTCGGCTTCGCTGACATGGTTGATCTTGCCGGGCATCGTGACTGCTCCCTACCAGCCGCCGGAGGCGCCGCCGCCCCCGAACGAACCGCCGCCACCCGAAAAGCCGCCGAAGCCGCCGCCACCGCCCCACGACGAACCGCCGCCCCAGGACGATCCGCCGCCACCGCCGCCCCAGTCGCCGCCGCCGCCCCAGATAATGATCGGGGCGTCCCAGGCACCGCGTTTCTTGCGCCGTTTCTTGCCGCGATTGGCGCGGCTGGTCAGCCAGGGGATGATGAAGAAGATCAGGACGATAAAGCCGAGGAAGAACAGGCCGCCAAAATTGCCGTCGTCGGCACGGTCGCGTTCGTTCGCGGCCGCCGCCGCGGCGCGGGCCTGCGCCTCTTCCGGCGGCAGCTGGATCTGCTCGGCGATCGCATCGACCCCCGCCTTGATACCGCCGGGCATGTCGCCCGCTTTAAACAGCGGGGTCACCGTGTCGCGGATGATCCGCCCCGACAGCGCATCGGTCAGCACCGGTTCCAGCCCGTAACCGACCGAAATATTCATCCGCCGCTCGTTCGGCGCGATCAGGAAGACGACGCCGTCGTCCTTCTCGGCATCGCCGATCTTCCATTCGCGGCCCAGCCGATAGCCATAATCGGCGACGTCGCGCCCCTCGAGGTCGCTAACCGTCGCCACCACAAGCTGATGTCCGGTCGTCTTTTCGAGCTCGAGCAACTGCGCATTGAGCGCCGCTTCTTCGGCCGCGGGGATGATGTCGGCCTGATCGACGACGGGGTTGCCCGCGAGCTTGGGGAAGGTCTGCGCGGTGACGGGCGCCGACAGCAACAGCAGTCCCGAAAGGACTGCCATTGCCAGCGATCTCAGCAGGGCGGGTGCGTTCACCTTATTGCCCGAAATCGACCTTCGGCGCCTGGTTGGCGTTCGGCGTCACCGCACGATAGGGCGTCATCGGCTGGGCGCCATGCACGATCTTGGCGCCGATGATGTCGGGGAAGGTGCGGATCGTCGTGTTATAATCCTGCACCGCGCCATTATAATCCTGCACCGCGACATTGATGCGGTTTTCGGTGCCTTCGAGCTGGGTCATCAGGTCGGCAAAGCGCGCCTGGCTCTTGAGGTCGGGATAGGCTTCGACGGTCACGAGCAGGCGGCCGAGCGCGCTCGACACGTTGCCCTGTGCCTGCTGAAACGCCTGTACCTTCGCGGGGTCTTCCAGGTCGTCGGTCGACAGCTTAACCTGCGTCGCCGATGCGCGCGCCTGGATCACGCCTTCCAGCGTCGATTGCTCGATATTGGCCGCACCCTTGGCAGTTTCCACGAGGTTGGGAATCAGGTCGGCGCGCCGCTGGTACGCGGCCTCGACATTGGCCCATTTCGCCTTGGCGGCCTCTTCCTTGGTGGGAACGCTGTTGATGCCGCACGCGGACAGGCTCATCGCGGCAACCGGCAGGATCAGCCAGCGAGCGTTACGATAGGTCATGGTCAGAAACTCCCTCCGGCGGCGTTTTGCCGCAACAATACACATAATAGGAAGCTGCTTGCCTTTGTGCAATCGTCGCGGCACCGTGACCGGGCAGGATCAACCACTCCCGGGAGCGGCAACATGTTGTCAGAGTTCAAGGAATTTATTGCGCGCGGCAATGTCATCGACCTGGCGGTCGGTGTCATCATCGGCGGTGCGTTCGCGACGATCACCAAGTCGCTGACCGAGGATGTCATCATGCCCGTCGTCGGCGCGATTTTCGGCGGCGTCGATTTCTCGAACATGTTCATCCTCCTTGGCCCCGTTCCTGACGGGGTGTCGGCGACCGATTATGCCGCACTGAAAGAGGCGGGAGTCGCCATGTTCGGCTATGGCGCGTTCATTACGGCAACCATCAACTTCCTGATTCTGGCCTTCATTATCTTTTTGCTGGTCCGCGCGGTAAACCGGATGGTCCGCAAGGAACCCGATGCGCCCGCCGGACCCACCGAAGTCGACCTTCTCGCCGAAATTCGCGACGAACTCCGCCGGAAATAGCCGCTTTTTCGGGGCGTGCGTCGGGCGACCCTTTCATTCCGCGGACCTTCATCCTATATATGGGTGGTCGGTTTCAGCCGACTATGAGGATAAATGGTGTCGTGGAATAGACACAGCGGACCCGGGGGCAGTACCCGGCGGCTCCACCACAAACCCGCCTTCCGCGACGGAAAAGCGGGCTTCTGACGGGGCCGAACCAGGATCGACGTGTGTTCAAAGACGATATTTTCTTCCGGGCTGAGTAACCCGTTCAAGGCTCAAAACCAATAGGTGCTAACGATAACGAAGCACTCGCTCTGGCTGCCTAACCGATAAGCCTCACGGCCTAAGGTTAGACAAATAGAACGCGGTTCGGACCGAACCGGGCAACAGAATCGGATACCAGCGGCTGGGGACGAGCCGGGCAACAGAATCGTCCCACCTTTTCCCACAGCGCTATCGACTGTTTTACCTTCAGGTTCGTCATTGCGATGGAAAGGCTGTCAGTGCGCGCTCTCGCAGTGCCGATGATCGCCGAGCGCCTCGATCACCCGGCAATCCGCAGCAACCCCGCCGCGACATCGCCCGACGATGCGCGTGAGTTCGTCGCGGAGCAATGTGAGCTGCGCGATCTTCTCCTCGACCTGCGCCAGATGGCGGCTCGCAATGCGATCGGCCTCGCCGCAATCGCGCCCCGGATCGTCCGAGAGGTCGAGCAGCGAGCGGATCTCCTCGATCGTGAAGCCCAGATCGCGCGAATGGCGCACGAAGGTCAGCCGCGCGCGGTGCGGGTCGCCATAGTCGCGATAGTTGGCGCGCGTGCGCGCAGGCTGCGGCAAAAGGCCGATGCGCTCGTAATAGCGGATGGTTTCGATGTTCGTCCCCATCGCGCGCGACAGTTCGCCAATTTTCATCACTTGACCCCGTAGTTGCTACAGGGTGCATATAGGGCATCGACTCGGGAAACCAAGGAGCCCTGATTGTGTCGAACCATTGTTGCGCGAGCGGTAGCGGCGAAAGCGCGCTGAACGACCCGCGCTGGCGCCGTATTCTCTGGATCGCCTTGTTGATCAATGCCGCGATGTTTGCGGTCGAGATTGTGGCGGGGGTGGCCGCGGACTCGCGCGCGCTTCAGGCCGATGCGCTCGATTTTCTGGGTGATGCCGCCAATTATGCGATCAGCCTTGGCGTCGCCGGCATGGCGCTCGCCTGGCGCGCCCGCGCGGCGATGTTCAAGGCGGTGACGATGCTGGCCTTTGGCTTGTGGGTGCTGGGATCGGCGCTGTGGGGTTTTCTGGCCGGTACCGCGCCGCACGCCGAAACGATGGGGCTGATCGGGGCGCTGGCGCTGGCGGCCAATGTGGCGGTCGCGCTGATGCTCTATCGCTATCGCACCGGTGACGCGAATATGCGGTCGGTGTGGATATGCTCGCGCAACGATGCAATCGGCAATCTGGCGGTGCTCGGCGCGGCGGTCGGGGTGTTCGGTACCGGGCAAAGCTGGCCCGATCTGCTCGTCGCGACAATCATGGCGACCCTGGCGATATGGGGCAGCGTGGAAGTATGCCGCCAGGCGCGCCGCGAGTTGGACGTGGGCCATATGACGGGGTGATCCTGTCCCTGACGACCGGGCTCGGCTGACGCGAAAAGAGCTCCGCCGAAAATCGACGGAGCTCTTCCAGGTCGCACACACATGTTACTGGCGAGGACCCTCGCCCTGCCGTTCTGGGTCGCATTGAACGGCAGGAATTCCCTCGAGCCCATCCCGTTGATGCCGGATGGCGCCTGTCGGCATCCGGTTCCATGCATCAACGGGGCCGCCCCCCTTAGTCCTTGCAAACGGACCCTTATTTCGCGCGGGCGAGGCAAGCATCCCCCTGTGGGGGGATGCTCAGTTCAGGATCGGAGCCAGCAGCCGCATCAATCCCGCTTCGCCGTCGACGCCGCATTTCAGATAGATTTGCTTGATCTGTCCGCGCAGCGTTTCCGCAGTCACACCGCGCGCTTCCGCAATATCCGGTCGCGTCCTGCCTTCGAACAGCCGTACTGCAATATCGGCCTCGGCGGGGCTCAAACGATAAATGGCGGCCAGATAGGCGGCGACGCCGGCGCGGTCGCGGCGCGGCCCGTTGGCGATCAGGATGGCATGGGGCAATTTGCCGAGCGACCAGCTCCGGTCGGGCAGGCGGAACCCCTCGACCATCAGCGGCGGACGCCCTGCGGCCGTGGAGAGCCTCGTCCGGATATGATCCATCCCGCCCTCGGCGACCAGCGCCTGCACCGCCTGGCGCAGCGTAAAGGGTGCGCCGGCGCCGTCGAGCACCCGTCCCGACAGCCGGATGTCGCCGGCATCGACGATCGCGTCGGCGCCCGCGCTGTGTGCCAGCACCCGGCCGCGCACATCGATGATGAAGGCGCTGACCTGGATCGCATCGAAAGCGCCCGCCAGCAGCTTGGCCTGTTCGCCCTCCAGTTTTTCCTGCAACCGCACGGCGCGCCGCGCCGCCCTGGCACCTCGGGCAAAGATCCGCCGCTGTGCCGGCGTCGTCCGCCCGTCGCGGCGGCTGCGCAGCGTCGCGAGGCCCACGACGCCGAAATTGTCGATCACCAAATTGGTCTGGCACCCGAAAGGGATACCGATTTCTTCGCACCAGTCGACATAGTCGGACGACACCAGGTCGGGAATGACCCGGTCATAATCGGCTTCGTGCAGGATGGGGTCGTAGAATCCGCGCTCGACGTGCCGGTTCGACGACGCGACGCGAAAATTGTGACTTTCGGACGCCCAGCCGCTTGCGGCGAAAAAATCGATCATCTCGGGTTCGAAATTGGTGACGATATTGAACGGGATTTCGCGGGCGCCGCCAACCCCGATCAGTTGTCCGTGCGTCGATCCGGTGCGCGTCGCCAGCGTATCGAGCGCTGCCAGCCACAGGTCGGGCTGCAGCGCCGCCTGCATGAAAATATCGTCCCAATCGCCGTCGATCCGCTGGCCCATCGTCCCCACCGCTCGCCCCACACATCCTTAGTAAGCGAATTATCGACCAACTTTATGACAAATACCACAATTTAACTTTGGCTGTCGAATTTTGGCGTGCGGGCATTCCGGGTGAAATCGCGGCGAGAAGCTGGCGGGGCATCGCGATCGTCGCCCGAGCCCTTTCATCCGCCGGAGCGACCTGCCGGACACGGATAACCCTCAGGGTAATTGCGCGGCATCACCCGCCGGGCAAAATCATGGCCTTCCGACATTATCGAATTTCACAGGAGCCTTCCGATGAAATGTACCAGCTTTTACCCGGTCATCATGACCGCCGCCGTCGCCGAAACCGCGGCCTTTTATACGCGGCATTTCGCCTTTCGCGCGGTCTTCGAGGCCGACTGGTATGTGCACCTGCAGGCGGAGGCCGATCCGTCGGTCAATCTGGCGATCCTCGACGGCCAGCATGCGACGATTCCCGCCGTTGGCCGTGGCAGCGTGTCGGGGCTGTTGCTGAATTTCGAGGTGGACGATGTCGACCATGAATATCGGCGCCTGACCGAGGCGGGCTTGCCGATCCTTCTCGCGCTGCGCGACGAGGATTTCGGGCAGCGCCACTTCATCACGGCGGACCCCAATGGCGTCCTCATCGATGTCATCAAGCCGATCCCGCCGTCGGGCGAATATGTCGATCAATACGACCCCGACGTTCTGCCAGTTGCCGCCGATTGAGCCTAGGGGGCGGGCGGTGCTGGTGCCGACTGTCAGACTCGAACTGACGACCTACCGCTTACAAGGCGGTTGCTCTACCAACTGAGCTAAGCCGGCGCGGAACGCCCCTTGCGTCAAATTATGCCAAAGGTCCAGCCTTCGGTTCGCGCCAGCGCCGGGGTCAGCGGTGCTGGCGACCAAGGCGCGGCTTCGGAGGCGGCCGCGCGCAGCCATGCGGCGGTGAGCAGGGCGTCACTGGCATGGTCGCTGATCGCGCCGGTCGCGCCGAACGGGCGTGAACCGAGGCGGGCCAGCGCGATGTCGAGGGTGCCGCCGTCGCGGATCTTGCTGTGCCCGGCGGGCCGCCCGGCCGCACGCGCGGCGACGCCGGTATAGATTTCGACGAGCAGCGGACCCGTCGCGGGGACGGGGTCGAGCGGCCACAGCGGCAAACGATCGCGCAGGCGGTGCAGCAGCCGCATCCCGGCGAGGCTCGCCTTGCCGACTTGCGCCGCGCCGACCAGGTTGAAATTGCTGACGCTCGCCGCCTGCCGCGTGTCGCGCTGGCGCCGTTCGACGACACGCAGGCGCCCGGTGCCGGGCAAAAAAAGGTCGCCCACGTCGCCGCGTGCATGGCGAAAATGGCGCCGCGCGTCAGGATGGGCGAGGAAGCCGCCGATTTCATAGTGCGGGTCGCTTGCCGAAAATTGCTCGACTAGCGCCCAGAGCGCCGGGAGATCGGCGGGACTGGCACCCCACGCGGGAAAATAGGCGCCGCAGTCGGCAAAGGCAAAGGCGGCCGAAAAGTCGAAGCCGATCAGCATGTCGGTTTCCGACGCCGCGATATCGGCCAACCATGTCAGCACTTCGGCGCGCGACCAGACATGGCCGGGGCGCAGTAGGGCAGGGGGCGCCGATCCCGCGGCGAGCGCCACCGCGATCCCGCGCTGCCGCTCGCCACGGGCGCCCGACCAGTCGATGGCGGCAAAATGGGTAAAGCGGCGCATCGGCGGGCTTTAGCGCATGTCTCGCGTCTTGCACAAAGCCCCGCGCGGTCCCACATGCAGCCCATGCTGATCGAAACCGAATCGACGCCCAATCCGGCGACGCTCAAATTCCTGCCAGGCCGCGCGGTGATGGAGTCGGGCACGCGCGATTTCGCGACGCCCGAAGAAGCCGAAGCCTCGCCGCTCGCCGCCGCGCTTTTTTCGCTGGGCGATGTGACCGGCGTTTTCTTCGGTCGCGATTTTGTGTCGGTCACCGCGGCGCCGGGGGTCGGCTGGAGCGATCTCAAGCCCGATGTGCTCGGGATATTGATGGATCATTTCCTGGCCGAGGTGCCGCTGTTCAACGCTGCCAGCGCGAATTTTTCGGTACCGCCCGAAGCCGAAACGGGGTTCTCCGACGACCCGGCCGATGCCGATGTCATCGAGCAGATCAAGGAATTGATCGAAACGCGCGTGCGGCCGGCGGTCGCGAATGACGGCGGCGACATCGTGTATCGCGGGTTCGACAAGGGCAATGTGTATCTGAAGATGCAGGGCGCCTGCGCGGGTTGTCCGTCGTCGACGGCAACGCTGAAGAATGGCATCGAATCGCTGCTCAAACATTATGTGCCGGAAGTCACCGCGGTTCACGCCGTCTGACCGTCCGCCCCACGACCTTATCATCAGGAGACCTGCCATGAGCGAGCCGCTACCCGACAGCGCCCTCGACCAGCTTTTTCGCACCGCGCGCACCTACAACGGTTATCTCGACAAGCCGGTTTCGGAAGCGCAGTTGCACGCGATCTGGGACCTGATGAAATTCGGGCCGACGAGCGCCAATTGCCTGCCGGCGCGCCTCGTCTGGTGTACGTCCGATGACGCCAAACAGCGGCTTGCCGCGCTGGCCCTGCCCGACAATGCCAAAAAGATCCTGGCGGCGCCGGCCACGGTGATCATCGGCATGGATCTTGAATTTTACGAAAATCTGACCGAACTTTTTCCGCACACCGATGCACGCAGCTGGTTTGTCGGGAATGACGAGCTTGCGAAGGCGACGGCGTTTCGCAACTCCAGCTTGCAGGGCGCCTATTTCATCCTCGCCGCGCGCGCGCTCGGGCTCGATACCGGACCGATGTCGGGGTTTAGCAATGATGCAGTCGATGCGGCCTTCTTTGCCGACCAACCCAAGGTGAAGAGCAATTTTATTTCGACGCTGGGTTATGGTGATCCCGCGAGCATCTTCGAGCGCAGCCCGCGTCCGGATTTCGCGCGCTTCAACCGCGTCGCCTGAACGTTCCGGTCTGATCCCATGCGCCAGTTGGTGATCGATTCGGCGAGCGAAGCCTGTTCGGTCGCACTGATCGAGGCGGGGGTGGTGATCGATCACCGGCACGAAGTGATCGGCCGCGGGCATGCCGAGCGACTGATCCCGCTGGTTGCGGAACTGAGCGGGGGCGGCCGTGCCGACGCGCTGGCGGTCGGCTGCGGCCCGGGCAGCTTCGCCGGGGTGCGTATCGCGATCGCCGCCGCTCGCGGCCTTGGTCTGGGCTGGAGTGTTCCCGTGCAGGGATTTTCGACGCTGGCGCTCGTTGCCGCTGCGGCTGCCGACGCCATCGCCGCCGCCGATGGGGCGCTGGTCGTCATGGAGGGCGGTCACGGGCAATGGTTTGTCCAACCCTTTGCCGCTGATTTCTCGCCGGTGACCGACGTCCGGTCGCTGCTGCCGGACGAGGCGGTGGCGCTGGCGCTGCCGACTGAACTTGTTGTAGGCAATCGCGCCGATGCCTTTGTTGCGCTTCGCGGCGCCGGAACCGCGATCGCGGCGCTGCCCGATGCGCGTGCATTTTCGCGGCTGCCCGCCGCCGCTCTGCGCGACAACCCAACGCCGATGTACGGCCGCGCGCCCGATGCCAAGCCGATGGCGACGACATGACCGAAGAAGTGCATCTTGCGACCGCTCGCGTCGGCGATCTGGCGGCGGTAATGCGCGTGATGGATGCCGCCTTCGATCCGCTTTTCGGCGAAGCGTGGAGCGGCGCCCAATTGTTGACCCTGTTTGCCCTACCGTCGGCGCGCGTCTGTGTTGCCTGGCATGGCGAGGAGCCGTGCGGCTTTTCGGCGGCGCGTATCGCGGGGCCGGAGTCCGAATTGTTGCTGCTGGCAGTCGACCCGGCGTGGCGCGGCCAGGGGATCGGCCGGTTGCTGCTGGAAGATTGGCAGGTCTGGGCGCGGGCGCACGGGGCCGACGACTATTTCCTTGAAATGCGGGCCGACAACGATGCGGGACATCTTTATTCGCGCGCCGGATTTGTCGAAGTCGGGCGCCGCGCCGCTTATTATCGCGGTAACGACGGGAAGATGCGCGACGCGATTACAATGCGCCAGCGGCAATCATTGAAGAATGATGCCTGATCGGTTGTTGCGTACCGTTCGGTAAAGTGGCAACATTGTAACTGCCGCAACAAGAGTTCCGATGTTCGCGTTCAATACCGGGGATAATAACAAGGAATAGTCTCATGTCCGATCAGACCGATACCGGCGAAATGCTGGTAACCCTTACCGCTGACATCGTCGCCGCCCATGTCAGTAACAATAGTGTCGCAATTTCCGATCTTTCTTTGCTGATCAACAACGTCCACGCTGCCCTGTCGGGCCTCGGCGGCGCGCCGGTGGTCGAGGACAAGCCCGTGCCGGCCGTATCGATCCGCAGCTCGGTCAAGCCCGACTATATCATTTGTCTCGAGGACGGCAAAAAGCTCAAGATGCTGCGCCGCCACCTGATGACGCATTATGGCATGACGCCGGACGATTATCGCGCGAAATGGGGTTTGCCGGCCGATTATCCGATGGTCGCGCCGAGCTATGCCGAAAAGCGCCGGGCGCTGGCGAAGGAAATCGGTCTCGGCACCAAGGGCCGTGGTGGCGGGCGCAAGCGCAAATAGCGGCGAACGGCCGACCTTCACGACAGAACGGGCGGCGCTGCAAGGTGCCGCCCTTGTCCTGAGGCGGGGGTGACCCTATACAGAATGAAGAACCAAGACGCGGCTGCATCTTGCAGGAAAGGCGAGCATGTCCGGTACCATCGATCTTGAAGCCCTGTGTCATGAAAAGGGGCTGCGCATCACCGAGCAGCGCCGCATCATCGCGCGGGTCATCTCGGAATCCGAAGACCATCCCGATGTCGAAACGCTTTATGAGCGAGCGTCGAAGATCGACAGCGGCATCTCGATCGCAACCGTCTACCGCACGGTGCGCCTGTTCGAAGAAGCGGGCATCCTCGACCGCCATGATTTCGGCGACGGCCGTTCGCGCTATGAAGCGGCGCCCGAGGCGCATCACGATCATTTGATCGACGTCGAAACGGGCAAGGTGATCGAATTTGTCGATCCCGAACTCGAGGCCTTGCAAAAGGTGATCGCCGAACGGCTCGGCTTCCGCCTCGTCGACCATCGCATGGAGCTTTATGGTGTCGCCATCGGTCGCGACAAGGGCTGAATCGGCACGCATCGCCTGGCGCGCGGTGGCGCGGCTGGCGCTCATGGTGCTGGCGCTGCTGTTCCTGATCGTGCCGCATCTTTGCTATCGCGCCGTGGGCCGGCCGTCGCCGATGGTGATGGCGTTCCTGAACGCCGCGGGCTGGATCGCCGGGCTTCGAGTCCGTACCACCGGAACGCGCTTGCGCCGCGATGTTCTGTTCGTCTCGAACCATGTCAGCTGGCTCGACATCCTTGCGCTTGGCGGGGCGGCAAGGTCGGCCTTCGTGTCGAAAGCCGAAGTGGGCACCACGCCGCTCGTCGGCTGGCTCGCCGACCAGAACCACACCATCTATGTGCAGCGCGAAGCGCGACGCGAGATTCACAATCAGGCTAATGATTTACGCAACGCGCTTGCCCGCGGCCGTCCAGTAACGCTGTTTCCGGAGGGAACGACCGGTCCGGGCGACGGGCTGCTGCCCTTTCGCGCCTCGCTGTTCCAAGCCGTGGTTCCAACGCCGCCCAATCTGCGGATCCAACCGGTGTTTCTGGATTATGGCCCGGACGCCGGCGACATCGCCTGGCTCGAACCCGAATCCGGGCTCGACAATTTCAAACGAATCTTGTCGCGCAAGCGATCGATCCCGTTGACCATCCATTATCTCGACCCGATCCCCGACGAAGCCGAGCAGGATCGAAAAGCGATCAGCGAGGCGGCGCGCGCCGCGATCGCCGCCGAAATCGCGCGCCCTTCCGCCGCGTCGCCGCATCGCCTATAGCGCGCCGATGAAATCCGACTCTGCGAAAACATTTCACGTCAAATCCTTCGGCTGCCAGATGAACGTCTATGACGGCGAGCGCATGGCCGAAATGCTCGGCGCCGAAGGCTATGTGCCCGCCGCCGACGGCGCCGACGCCGATCTTGTCGTGCTCAACACCTGCCACATCCGCGAAAAGGCGGCCGAAAAAGTCTATTCGGACATTGGCCGGTTGAAGCGCGCCGATGGCAGCACGCCGACGATCGCCGTCGCGGGCTGCGTCGCGCAGGCCGAGGGCGCCGAAATCGCGCGCCGCGCGCCATCGGTCGATGTCGTCGTCGGGCCGCAGGCCTATCACCGCCTGCCCGATCTGATCGCGCGCGCCGAACGGGGCGAAAAGGCGATCGACCTGGACATGCCGCTCGAAAGCAAGTTCGGCGCACTTCCCAAGCGTGCGGGCGGCCAGCGCCCGACCGCCTTCCTGACGGTGCAGGAGGGCTGCGACAAATTCTGCACCTATTGCGTTGTCCCCTATACGCGCGGCGCCGAAATCAGCCGGCCCTTCGTCGACCTGATCGCCGAGGCGCGGGCGCTCGTCGCGGGCGGCGTGCGCGAAATCACGCTGCTGGGACAGAACGTCAATGCGTGGGACGGCGAGGATGAGAAGGGCAGGGCGATCGGCCTCGACGGGCTGATCCGCGAGCTCGCGCGCGAGGACGGGCTCGATCGCATCCGTTATACCACCAGCCATCCCAACGACATGACCGACGGGTTGATCGCCGCGCATGGCGAGGTCGACAAGCTGATGCCCTTCCTCCACCTGCCGGTCCAGGCGGGCAGCGACCGCATCCTCGCCGCGATGAATCGCAGCCACTCGGTCGAAAGCTATCTGAAGGTCATCGAACGCGTTCGCGCGGTGCGCCCCGACATCGCGATTTCGGGCGATTTCATCGTCGGCTTCCCCGGCGAAAGCGAGGAGGATTTCGCGGCGACGCTCGATATCGTCCGCGCCACCCGCTATGCGATGGCGTACAGCTTCAAATATTCGCGCCGCCCCGGAACGCCCGCCGCGACAATGGCGGACCAGATCGACGAGGCGGTGATGAACGATCGCCTTCAGCGCTTGCAGGCGCTGCTCAACGAGCAGCAGCAGGTGTTCAACGAAGCAAGCATCGGCCGCACAACGCGCCTGCTGCTCGAACGCAAAGGCAAGCTGGAAGGCCAACTGATCGGCAAGTCGCCGTGGCTCCAGTCGGTGCATGTCATCGCGCCGGGGCTGGCGATCGGCGATATGGTCGATGTGCGCATCACCTCGGCCGGTCCGAACAGCCTGGGCGCCGAACCGCTGATGGCGGTTGCATGATCCTCGCTGCGGTGCCCCTGCGAAGGCAGCGGGTCGTTACGGGTCGTCGAATATCGAGAGCATCGGTGATGGACTCCAGCCTTCGCGGGAGTACAGTTGATTTGACCCCTGAAGGAGCCTTGCCCACGTGTCCAAACGCCCGATGACTGCCGCTGCCCCCGCCGAACCCGGCGACCGCGTTCGACTGGCGGCCGAATTTGAACGGACACAATTGCTCGGCATTCTCTTCGGCGAGTTCGATCGCAACCTCGTCGCGATCGAAAACCGCCTTGGCGTCTATATTTCGGCGCGCGGCAACCGGGTGCAGATCGAGGGTGAGGCCGAAGCTGCGGCGCGCGCGCGCGATGTGCTTACCGATCTTTATGACCGCATCGAAAAGGGGCAGGAGGTCGACGCGGGCATGGTCGACGGCGTGATCGCGATGTCGGCGCAGCCGACGCTCGACGGCATCATCCGCCACGACGCGAGCGAGGCGCCGACGGTGATGATCCGTACGCGCAAAAAGACGATCGTCCCGCGCGCCCCGTCGCAGGTGCCCTATATGCAGGCGCTCGCGCGCGACGACGTGATCTTCGCGCTCGGCCCGGCGGGGACGGGCAAGACCTATCTCGCCGTCGCGCAGGCGGTCGCGCAGCTCATCACCGGGAGCGTCCAGCGCCTCATCCTGTCGCGCCCCGCGGTCGAGGCGGGCGAGAAGCTCGGCTTTCTGCCCGGCGACATGAAGGAAAAGGTCGATCCGTACCTCCGCCCGCTCTACGACGCGCTCCACGACTGCCTGCCCGCCGAACAGGTCGAGCGCCGCATCGCGAGTGGCGAGATCGAGATTGCGCCGCTCGCCTTCATGCGCGGGCGCACGCTCGCCGACGCCTTCATCATCCTCGACGAGGCGCAGAATACGACGATCCCGCAGATGAAGATGTTTCTGACCCGCTTCGGCATGAACAGCCGGATGGTGATTTGCGGCGATCCCAAGCAGGTTGACCTGCCCGTGCCCGCGACCTCGGGCCTCGCCGACGCGGTCGCGCGGCTCGAGGGGCTGGAGGGCATCAACGTCAGCCGCTTCACGAGCGCCGACGTCGTCCGCCACCCGATCGTCGGGCGCATCGTCGAAGCCTATGAGGGTCCGGGGAGCTGAGGCCGACGATGACGGTTTTGGGGTAGGGAAGCTCCCATTCGCCTCTCCCGTCGGGAGAGGGATACGCAGGCTTGGTTGCACAGCAACCTAGCCGAAGTTGGGTGAGGGAATCACCCACCGACCGCAAACACCAACCTCAGACACCCTCACCCAACCCTCTCCCAAGGGGAGAGGGCTTTATGTCCGATTCTGGTCGTTTCCCGCCATTCTTCAAACAGTAGACGTGGCTTGCCTCAGCCGAACGCGAGCTGGGACCAAGATCTCATACCGTTCCAACTGACCAAGCACCACGCTCTACAACGCCACCTGCATGCCAATGTCCTTATATCGCTATTAGTTCGCAATAGCATATTGACGGCGCAATTTGACACCCCTAAGGCGCCGCTATTGCGAATCACTCGCAATCAACTAGGGGAAGAAGATTGACCAGTTACCGTTCGCCGTTCCCGTCCCGCCTTGCCGTCGGCAGCGCATTGAGCCTCGCGCTCGCCGCAACAGCGCAGCCCGCGATGGCGCAGGACAATGACGGCGAATATTGGCTGGCGCGCAAGAACCAGATCGTCGTCACCGCCACACGCACCGCGGTGAAGGTCGAGGACGTCCCGGTCACCGTCACCGTCAAATCCGCCGAACAGATTGCCGACGAACTCGTCACCGACATTCGCGACCTCGTGCGCTTCGAACCCGGCGTCAGCGTCCAGCGCCAGCCCGCGCGTTTCGGTGCCGCTCTCGGCGCGACGGGCCGCGCCGGCAACGACAGCTTCAATATTCGCGGTATCGGCGGCAACCGCGTGCTGATCCAGGTCGATGGCGTACGCGTTCCCGACGGGTTCAGTTTCGGCGCCCAGGCGTCGGGACGCGGCGATTATGTCGACCTGGGCCTGATCAAGTCGGTCGAAATCCTGCGCGGTCCCTCGTCGGCGCTCTACGGCAGCGACGGGCTGGCGGGAGCGGTCAGCTTTATCACCGCCGACCCCTCGGACTTTCTGGAGCAGGGCAAGAGCGTGGGCGGTCTGCTCCGCGCCGCGTACAGCAGCGCCGACCAGGAGTTCAGCGAAACCGCGATCCTGGCCGGACGCAGCGGCGACTGGTCGGTGATGGCGGCTTACACGCGCCGAGACTATCAGGAACTGGACACTCAGGGCATCGTCGGCGGCGCCGGCGCGGCACGGACGCGGCCCAATCCGCAGGATGGCCGTTCCGATGCCGCCCTGATCCGCCTCGTTTACGACCCGGCGAACGGTCACAAGCTGCGCCTGACCGGCGAATATCTCGACACGCATCTCTACACCAATGGCCTTTCCGGTCTCAGCGCCTCGGTCGACCGCCTCGAAGGTTTCGACAGCGGCCAGCGCAAGCGCGTCTCGCTCGACTGGAGCTGGGAGGGCGAGGGGGCGATCGATTTCGCGCGCGTCGCGCTTTATTGGCAGGACGGCGACGACCGGCAATATACCGAGGAAGATCGCACCACGCTGCCGGATCGCACCCGGCTCAATACGTTCGAGAACCGCGTCTTTGGCGCTTCAGCCGACGCGCGCGCCGATTTTACCACCGGCGCGATCACCCACCGCCTCGTTTTTGGCGGCGATATCAGCCAGACGCGCCAGCGCGGCCTGCGCGACGGCACCGTTCCGCCGGCGGGCGAACTGTTTCCCGCGCGCGCCTTCCCGAGCACCGACTTCACGCGCGCGGGGCTGTTTGTCGGTGACGAAATCGCGGTCGCGGAAGGGCGCCTGCTGCTCTATCCGGCGCTGCGCTTCGACTGGTACGACCTGTCGCCCGATAATGATCCCTTGCTCCCGAACTTTGCGGGGGCGAAGCAGGACAGATCGCGGCTGTCGCCCAAATTCGGCGCAGTGTGGAAAATCACCGATCAGGTGCGACTGTTCGCCAATTATGCGACGGGGTTCAAGGCGCCCGAGCCGGGACAGGTCAACCAGTTCTTCGAAAACCTGACCTCGCCCTTCTTTTCCTACCGCTCGATCCGCAATCCCGATCTCGGTCCCGAACGCAGCGAAAGCGTCGAAGGCGGCATCCGCTTTGCCAGCGACGCGGTCAGCCTCGACGTCACCGGCTTTTCGGCGCGGTACAAGGATTTCATCAGCCAGGAACAGATTGGCGGCGCGGGGACGATCGCCAATCCGATCCTCTATCAATTTGTGAATCTCGATCGCGTCCGGGTCAAAGGGGCCGAGGCGCGGTTCGAGGGGCGAGCGTCCTCCGGCCTCCATGCGACGCTCGCCCTGTCCTATGCCAAGGGCGATGTGATCGACCCCGCCGGCGCCCGTTCGCCGCTGTCGACGATCGATCCGTTCAAGCTCGTCGCCGGGGTCGGCTATCGCGAAGCACAAGGCCGCTTCGGCGGGCAGGTCATCATGACGCATAGCGCCCGCGTCGCCGCCTCGCGGACAACCGGCGTCTGCACCCCCGACTGCTTCCGCCCCGACGCCTTCACCATTCTCGATGCGACCGCCTATGCCCGCATCGTCGATGGACTGACGCTGCGCGCCGGGATCTTCAACATCCTCGACAAGAAATATGCGTGGTGGAGCGACGTCCGCGGGCTCGCGTCCACCTCGACCGTCACCGACGCTTACACCCAGCCCGGCCGCAACGCGTCGGTGTCGCTGAGCTTCCGTTTCTGACCACCAACGAAGGACTGCCAAGATGACCAATTATCGCAAAATTGCGGCGACGTTGCTGCTCTGTGCCGCAGCGTTGCCTGCCGCTGCCCCGGCGCATCCACCGATCGCCGCCGATGCCGCGGCCGCCACGTTCGAACAGGATCGCGCCGACATCCTTGCGATGGCGGGGAATTACAAGGTGCGCTTCGACATGCAGGAATCGACCCGCTGGGATCCCGCCTATCAGCCGCTCGAACCCAAGAAGTCGGGCGGCAACGAAGTGGTGCGCGTGATCGAGGATACCGGGCGCAGGATCGTGCTGCAGCATCTGCTGGTCATCGAACATGAAGGCAAGTCGCACATCATCAAACATTGGCGGCAGGATTGGGAATATGAACCGGCCAAAATCCTCGCCTATTCGGACCGCAACGCCTGGGCGTGGGAAGATGTCCCCGAACGGATGCGCACCGGCCGCTGGTCGCAGACCGTCTATCAGGTCGACGACAGCCCGCGCTACGCCGGCTGGGGCCAGTTCGAAACGCAGGGCGGCATTCGGCGCTGGCGGTCGAGCTGGACGTGGCGCCCGCTCGCCCGCCGCGATGCCGTCCGCAACCCCGTCTATGACCGTTATCTGTCGATCAATCGCCACCAGCTCTCGCCCGACGGCTGGATCCACTGGCAGGACAATACCAAGATGGGCATGAAGGACAGCAAGCTGGTGCCGATCGTCCAGGAATATGTACTCAATACCTACACCAAGAACGATCAATATGATGTGCAGGCCGCCGACGATTATTGGGCGGCGACGAGGGATTATTGGGCCGCGGTGCGCACCGAATGGGACCGTGTTGCCGCGACCAAAGGCGGCATTGCGATCGACGAGGAAGCGCAGACCGGCACCGTGATCAGCGGCCGCCTGCTCGAAATCGCCGACGAGGTGCAGGGCAAGAAACTGACCACCGCCAAAGCCATCGCCGAAGCGAAAAAACTGATCGAGGCGAACACCCGCAGGCTTTGACGACCTTCACCATGTGAAGCCCGCAACTGGGGGCGGTCCGAAGAGCCGCCCCCTATTTTTCGTCATGCTTTTGCGCGGGCCGCGTCAACGCTCCAGATCCCCGCGCCGCGCGTCGCGATAAACAGGAAGATGAAGCAGTAGAGCGCGATCGTCTCGCCACCATTGGCAATCGGGAAGGGGCTTTGCAGCCCGTGCGCGACCCAATAACCGACCGCCGACATGCCGCTGGCGATAAAGGCCGCGGGACGGGTGAACAGGCCGATGGCGATCAACCCGCCTGCAACCAACTCGATCGCGCCCGCCGCGTACAGCATCGGATTGAGCGGATAGGGAAAATCGCCCGGGAAGTTGAAGAATTTCTGCACCCCGTGCGCCAGGAACAACAGACCCGCGACGATGCGCAGCAGCGCATAGGCCTGTTCGCCGAAACCATCGAGAAACTTCATGACCGGACCCCTCCTCATCATTGTCGAGGGGCGTAGGCTACCGGATTTTCGCGCCCATGCGAAATTTATTTGCGTGCCATGTCACAGCTGCCGATCCCGTCTCGTCATGTCGGTACAACCCCAGCAAGGAGACATGACATGACCCGCGTAACCGACCCGTTCGCCGCCGCGCCGCAGCTGATGAAACAGTGGATGGGCGCCTCGCTCGCGATCGAAAAGAGCCTCGAGAAAAGCTTGATCGAACTCGTCAAGATCCGCGCGTCGATCCTCAACGCCTGCGCCAATTGCATCAACATGCACACTGCCGACGCCCGCTCGCTCGGCGAAACCGAACAGCGTATCTACCTGCTCGCCGCCTGGCGCGAGGCGCCCGTTTACACGCCCCGGGAACGCGCCGCGCTCGCGTGGACCGATGCCTTGACCACCTTGTCGCAAGGCCACACACAGGAGGCCGCGAAAGAGGCGATCGAGGCGCATTTCACGCCGGAGGAACAGGTGAACCTCACCCTGATGATCAATATCATCAACGGCTGGAACCGCATTGCGGTCGGCTTTGACCTGTGGCTCGAAACCCCGGCGGCGAAGGCAGCCTGATGGCGTCGACGCGCGACGATGCGGCGGACGCAGCGAGCGTTTTCGATCCGCTGCGCCCGCTGCTCGCGCGCGTCGCCTACCGCATGCTCGGCTCGGTCGCCGATGCCGAGGATGTCGTGCAGGACGCCTTCATCCGCTGGCTCGGCACCGATCGCGAGGCGGTGCGCGAGCCCGCGGCGTTCCTCCGCCGCACGGTGACGCGGCTCTGCCTCGACCAGCTCAAATCGGCGCGCCGTCAGCGGGAGACCTATGTCGGTCCGTGGCTCCCCGACCCGCTGGTCGGGGAGGAGGAGGAGGAGGAAGATGTCACATTGCCGTTGATGCTCGCGCTCGAACGCCTGTCGCCGCTCGAACGCGCCGCCTTCCTGCTCCATGACGTGTTCGGCGTCGAATATGACGAGGTGGCGCAGACGATCGACCGCGATCCCGCCGCAACGCGCCAGCTCGCCGCGCGCGCCCGCACCCACGTCCGCGACGCCCGCCCGCGCTACAAGCTCGAGAAAGAGCAAGGGCTCCAGATCGCCAACGCCTTTTTCGCGGCCTCGCGCAGCGGCGACATGGCCGCGCTGGGCGCCATGCTTGCTGCCGATGTCGGGCTGTGGTCTGACGGCGGCGGCAAACGACCCGCGGTGACCGAGCCGGTGTTCGGTTACGACATCGTGCTCAAGCTGCACCGCAGCCTGGCGGTGCTCTTCGGCAAATATGGCTCGACGCTGGTCCACACCGGCACGATCAACGGCCTGCCGGGCTTCGTCACGCGCGAGGCCGACGGCGAATTGCAAACGACGGCGCTGGAGATCGAGGGCAACAAGATCACCGGCATCTATGTGATGCGCAATCCCGACAAGCTGCGCCACGTGCATTAGTGCTGGGCAAGGCCGCCCGAGGCGAATAGGGGCGTTTCGATGCTCAGCGTCGAGACCCATGAAGCCAGCCCGTGGCACGATGCGCTCGAATGGGAGGCGCGCGCGGCAGAGGCGGTGGCGGCCGCGCTCGCGCTGACGCCGTTTGCCGCGCTGGCAAATGTCGCCCCGCTGGTCGAGGTTTCGGTGCGGCTGACCGATGATGCCGAGGTCCAGACGCTGAACCGCGATTTCCGCGGCAAGGACAAGCCGACAAACGTGCTGTCGTTTCCGCAAGTGCAGGCCGATTTGCTCGAAAGTCTGTCGAACAGCGACGACGGCGAAATCCTGCTCGGCGACATCGTGCTGGCGCGCGAAACCTGCGTGCGCGAGGCCGAAGAAAAGGGCCTCTCGGTCGCCGATCACGCGACGCACCTGATCGTCCACGGCACCCTGCACCTGCTCGGCTATGACCATATGGACGATGCCAGCGCCAGCGCGATGGAGGCGCTGGAAACGAAAGCGCTTGCATCGCTGGGCATTGCCAATCCATATGCGGATCAGGATTAACGGAGAAATGCGCCACAATGCCCGACGACCAGGGGTCTTCGAACCGATCGGAAGAAGACAGTAGATCCGGACTTTTGTCCGGGCTCAAACATTTGCTTTTTGGCGGTAACAACGAACCGTCGCTCCGCGAACAGATCGAAGATGTCATCGACGAGGCCGAAGAGGACGGGCAGGACCGGCGCGGCAGCAATATCGTCGGCGATTTGTCGCCCATCGAGCGCAAGATGCTGCGCAATTTGCTCCACTTCGGCGAACAGACGGTCGACGATGTCGCGGTGCCGCGCGCCGACATCATCGCCATTCCTGAAAGTGCGACCTTCGCCGAGATCGTTTCCGCCTTTGCCGAGGCGGGGCATAGCCGCCTGCCGGTGTACCGTGAAAATCTCGACGAGGTGGTCGGGATGATCCACGTCAAGGATGTGTTTGCGGTGCTCGCCGAGGGGCGTCCGCCGCCGCCGCTGATCGACCTGATCCGCCAGCCGCTCTATGTTCCGCAATCGATGGGCGTGCTCGACCTGCTCGCCGAAATGCGGGCCAAGCGCACCCATCTGGCGATCGTCATCGACGAATATTCGGGGACCGAAGGCTTGCTGACGATCGAGGATCTGGTCGAGGAAATCGTCGGCGAGATCGAGGACGAGCATGACGACGAACCGACCGCGCTGTTCGTCCCCGGCGACGACGGCTGCTGGGATGCCGATGCGCGCGCCGAGCTTGACGACGTCGGCGAAGCGATTGATCCGCGGTTGGCCGAGGTTGACGGCGATGTCGATACGCTGGGCGGGCTCGCCGCGGTGCTCGCTGGTCATGTTCCCGAGGTCGGCGAGGTGCTGCTGCATGCGAGCGGCTGGCGCATCGAGGTGACCGAGGCCGACGAGCGCCGCGTTCACCGCGTCCGCCTGCATCCGCCGGTGGTCGTCGATCTCGAAGCCGGGGCCGAGCGCGGCGGCGAGTTCTGACGAATTGCCTTTGCGCGCCTGAAAGACTAGCGCAGGAAAAATGGACGTTTCCGACCTGCGTATCGCGCTGTTCAGCGGCAATTACAACATGACCACTGACGGCGCCAACAAGGCATTGAACCGCCTTGTCGGTTTTCTGCTGGCGCATGGTGCGGCGGTGCGCGTCTATTCGCCGACCGTGGACGATCCCGATTTCGAACCGACCGGCGATCTGGTCAGCGTTCCATCCTTCGCCATCCCGGGTCGCAGCGAATATCGCATCCCGGCGAGCTTCTCGGCTCGCGTGCGGCAGGATATCACTGATTTTGCGCCTAACATTCTTCATATCTCGAGCCCCGACCGTGTCTCGCGACAGGCCGCGGCCTGGGCGCGGCGGCGGCGGATTCCGGTCGCCTGTTCGGTCCACACCCGCTTCGAGACCTATTTCCGCTATTATAATCTGTCGTTCCTCGAACCGCTGGTGGTCGCGTGGCTGCGCAAATTGTATCGCAAATGCGACGCGCTGATCGCGCCTTCGGAAAGCTTCGCGCAGGTGCTCCGCCACCAGCGCATGAACTATGATATCGGGATCTGGACCCGCGGCGTCGAGCGGGACATTTTCCGTCCGGACCGGCGCGATCTCGATTGGCGGCGATCACTTGGCATCGCCGATGACGTCCCTGTCATCGCCTTTCTCGGACGTCTGGTGATGGAAAAGGGGCTCGACGTCTTTGCCGACGCCATCGACGCGCTCGCCCGCCGCGGCGTCGCGCACCATGTCGTCGTTATCGGTGAGGGGCCGGCAGGCGAGTGGTTCGAATCGCGCCTGCCAAACGCCAGTTTCGTCGGTTTTCAGGGCGGCGTCGATCTGGCGCGCGCGCTGGCCTCATGCGATGTCTTTTTCAATCCGTCGGTAACTGAAACTTTTGGCAATGTGACGCTCGAAGCCATGGCCTGCGGATTGCCGGTCGTCGCGGCGCGAGCCACCGGCAGCGCCAGCATCGTCAAACAGGGGCAGACCGGCTTTCTCGTCGCCCCCGGCTCGATCAGCGGGTTCGCCGATCATCTTCAGCAATATTGCGTCGATCCGGCGCTGCGTCACCGGCACGGTGCGGCCGCGGTCGCCGAAAGCGGTGCCTATCAATGGGATGCGATCAACCAGGCGGTCGCGGACACCTATTTGCGCCTGATCCGCCAGAAACAGCGGCGCGCGGGCTAGGCCGGCGATGGCGGCGGACCTGTTCGAAAGCGACGACGCAGGCGCAGTCCCGCCCGCTGCCGCCGGGGAAATCCCGCTCGCCGAACGGCTCCGCCCGGCGACGCTGGGCGACGTGGTGGGTCAGGAGCATTTGACCGGTCCCGAAGGCGCGATCGGCCGGATGGTGACGGCGGGGCAATTGTCTTCGATCATTTTGTGGGGACCACCCGGAACCGGAAAGACGACGATCGCGCGCCTGTTGGCCGCGGCTGTCGGCATGCGATTTTCGGCGCTGTCAGCGGTTTTTTCGGGCGTCGCCGACCTCCGCCAGGCCTTTGCGGATGCCGACAAGATGGCGGGGGCAGGCAAGCGGACGCTGCTGTTTGTCGACGAAATCCATCGTTTCAATCGCGCGCAGCAGGACGGGTTCCTGCCCTATGTCGAACGGGGTACGGTGGTTCTTGTCGGCGCCACAACCGAAAACCCCAGCTTTGCGTTGAACGCGGCGCTGCTGTCGCGGGCGCAGGTTCTGGTGCTAAACCGGCTGGGCGAAGATGCGTTGGCCACGCTCGTCGCGCGCGCCGAGGCGGTAGTCGGGCGCGCATTGCCGGTGACCGACGATGCGCGCACCGCGCTCGTTGCGAGCGCCGACGGCGACGGCCGCTTCCTGCTCAACCAGGTCGAAACCCTGTTCGCCGCCGCGATCGACGAGCCGCTCGATCCGGCAGCGCTCGCGCAGTTCCTGCACCGGCGAATGCCCGTCTATGACAAGGATCGCGACGGCCACTACAATCTGATTTCGGCGCTGCACAAGGCGCTGCGCGGCTCGGATCCGCAAGCGTCGCTCTATTATCTGGCGCGGATGCTCGTCGCAGGCGAGGAGCCGCTCTATGTGCTGCGGCGGCTGGTGCGCTTCGCCAGCGAGGACATCGGCCTCGCCGATCCGCAGGCGCTGGTGCAATGCCTCGCCGCAAAAGACGCCTATCAGTTTCTCGGCTCGCCCGAGGGCGAGCTCGCGATCGTGCAGGCATGCCTCTACCTTGCCACCGCACCCAAATCGAATGCCGCCTATACGGCGCAGAAGGCGGCGTTCGCGTCGGCGCGCGACACCGGATCGCTGGCGCCGCCCGCGAACATCCTCAACGCCCCGACCAAGCTGATGAAAGACTTGGGTTACGGCGCGGGCTACGCCTATGACCATGACGCGGAGGATGGATTTTCAGGCGCCGATTACTGGCCCGAGGGGATGGGTGCGCAGACCTATTACCAGCCGACCGATCGCGGCTTCGAAAAACGGATCGCAGAGCGCATGACCTGGTGGGACGAGCAACGCAGGGTAAGAGGCGGGGGATGATGCGGTCCCGCGCGGACAGCCGGCCGACGCCGCGTCGATGATCCGCGTCGAGCTTTATTCGAACGGCGGATAACGCTCGAACGCGGGCAGGCTGTCCAGCTTTTCCATCCAGCCGATGCGTTCGGCGGTCTGGATCTGCACCTGCGCCGGGATCAGGCCGGGATCGTCGAGCGTCGCCGACTGGACATCGATCTGCCCCGGAAAAATCGCCTCGCTGGTGTAGAACAGCCCGGTACCGCACTCCCCGCAAAAATGGCGGCGACCATGTTCGGACGAGGCATAGATTTTGGGCGTCCCCGTGATTTCGATCTCGTCCTGTCCGACGAGCGCCCACCCGACCATCGGCGCCCCCGCATGACGCCGGCAATCGCTGCAATGGCACAGCGCGTGATGCTGCACCGCCGTCGACATCGAATAACGGATCGCGCCGCAATGGCATTGGCCGGTGGCGCGGGGGCTCGAATCATTCATCTTTGATCTCCTCATCCCGGTTTTGAGAACATAACATAAACAAGCGCGCCGTGACAACCGAATGACGGTGGGACATTAGCGGGATGTTAACCACAAACACCTAGTCCGCGGGGACACGGATTTTGGGGAGTTTCCATGAATTGGCGCGGGCGGGACGAGCGGCCATTGAGCCGGAGCGCGGAACGATGAAACTTGTCATCCAGATTCCCTGCCTGAACGAGGCCGAGGACCTTCCCGCAACGCTCGCGGCGCTGCCGCGAAGAATCGATGGCGTCGACACGATCGAGATATTGGTGATCGACGACGGGAGCACCGACAATACCGCCCAAGTTGCCCGGATGTGGGGTGTGCATCACGTCGTGCGGCACCGCACCAACCGCGGACTTGCTGCAGCGTTCCGCTCGGGCATCGATGCCGCGCTCGCCGCGGGGGCCGATATCATCGTCAACACCGACGCTGACGGCCAATATGTCGGCGAAGACATCGCCACGATCGTCGCCCCGATCCTTGATGGCCGCGCCGATATTGTCGTGGGTGATCGCGGGGTGGGCAACAACGCGCATTTCGGTCCGATCAAACGCCGGCTACAGGCACTGGGCAGTGCAGTGGTACAGCGTCTTGCCAATGTTAAGATCGCGGATGCGGTCAGCGGATTTCGCGCCATCAGCCGCGAAGCCGCGCAACGGATCAACATTACCACCGAGTTCAGCTACACCACCGACATGCTGATCCAGGCAGGCCGCAAACGCCTGTCGATCCTCAGCGTGCCGATCCGCACAAATGCAACGCCGCGCCCGTCGCGCCTGTTCAAATCGATCCCGCGCTTCATCGTCAATACGGGCATTACCATGGCGCGCGCCTATACCACCTACAACCCGCTGCGCGCCTTTGTCGGGTTGGGTTTGGGCATTGCCTTTGTGGGCGTCGTTCCGATCGTTCGTTTCCTGATCTTCTATCTGCAGGGCAGCGGTGATGGCCATGTCCAGTCGCTCGTCATCGGCGGAGCGCTTCTGATCCTCGGCGCGATGGTGGCGGTGATGGGCGTACTCGCTGACCTGATTGCGGCAAACCGCAAGCTCATCGAGACAAGCCTCGTTCGCCTGCGCCGGATTGAAGAATCTTTGACGGCTATCTCCGGCGCAGAAAATGTTGCGGAACCGAGCCAGCGAAAGGGTGCAGCGTGACTGCTGCTGCGCTGCGGACGCCAAGCAATCATGCCGCCGAGGGCCGAGGGGTTCGCGACGCAATATGGTGGCCACTTGCCGGGATTGCGATTGCGCTGGCGGCGCATCTCTATCTGGCGTTGACGCGCGCGATCAACTGGGACGAATTCTATCATTACAGCCAGGTCCAGAAACTGGCGCAAGGCACGCTGACCGAACCGCTGCAGACCCTTTATACGCGAGCCTTTATCTGGGTGGTCGATCTGCCGGGCCTGGGCGTCGACCATATCATCGCAATCCGGCTGTTCATGTTCATCTGCGAGGTCGTCATTGCCGCCGCGATTTTCGGCGCGGCATCGCGTTTTGTCGACCGCATTCCCGCTGCATTTTGCGCGCTGATATACCTGACCGCCGGATACGTACTCCAACACGGCACATCGTTTCGCTTCGATGCGCCTGCTGAGGCGATGCTGATGACCGCTGCGTGGATGCTGCTGCGCTTTCCTTTGGGCCTCTGGCAGATATTGTTGATCGGTTCGCTTGCAGGCGCCTCGGCGATGCTGACGATAAAGACCGTGCTTTATGCGCCGGTCTTCCTCGGCATTGCGTGGCTGCTATGGTCCGAGGCAGCGGACCGGCGGCGGTTGTTTTCCCGGCTTGTTGCCTTGGGCGCTGTAGCGCTTGGTGCTTTCGCCCTCATCTATTTCGCCCATGCGAACAGTCTCGCCGGCAACAGCGATGCAGAGGCGGTCAAGCTTGTGTCGCGCGCGGGCGCCAAGATGTTTCATCTGGGCTATGTGACCTATTGGCAATCACTCCTCAAAGCCGTCCAGACCGCGACCGTGCTCGCGCTGGTTATCCTGGTCTTTCCCGCCTTCCTGTGGAAGGCCGTGAAGCCCGCATCGGAAAAGGTCGCGCTGGCCGGGTTTTACCTGCCCATCTTGACGCTGTTTTTCTATCATAACACGGCGCCCTATTTTTACGTCTACATGCTGCCGCCGGTCACTGTTGCCTGCGGCATCGTGCTCGCATGGTTTACCACGCGCTACGGCTCGCTGTCGGCCACGATCCTGCTCCTTTTGGGGGCTGGCTTCGTCATCGCCAGCGAACCACCCAATACGATCGAGCGCCAGCGCCAGATGCTGCACGTCGCCGATCAGATGTTTCCAAGCCCCGTTGCGTATTTCGACTCTTGTGCAATGCTCGGACGCTTTCCAAAGGCGAATGTTTTCATGACGCCATGGGGGATCGACCAATATCTTGCGGGCGGATTTCCCAGCCTTGAAGAAACGATGGCCTCTAAAGCCGTCCCGCTGATGGTCAATAACGACCATATGTTCGAGGAGGCGTTGAACGGAAAAGCGGCCGTCCCGTCGTTTCTCCCCGGCGACCTCGCCGCCATCCGCGACACTTTCGTCCATCTTTGGGGGCCATTCTGGATCGCGGGCGAGGATATTCCCGCGAAATCCGTCGATCATCGTTTCGAGATCCGGGTGCCGGGGGTGTACACGGTGCACGGCGCAAGCGTGACAATCGGGGGCCGCACGACGGTGCCTGGCGGCCTCGTCCGGCTTGAACGCGGCGTCTATCGCGCCTCGACGCGAGGAGAAAAAGGCGCGCGCCTCTTGTGGGGGAACAACATACGTGTGCCGGCGCGACCCGATCAACCCGGCAGGCTGTTCATGCCATTCTAGGACACATTCTAGGACGTTACCGAACCGCGGTGCTTGACGAAGTTGTGGCCGGTCAGACCCGGCTGCGCCGCAGCATGGCAAACCCATAGCCAAGGTCGCCCGCGATCGACGACCCGCGCAGTGCCAGCGTCGCCGCCATCAGACCGGCCGCCGGGAGATTGGCACCCGCGAGCGCGAGCAACGCCGCTTCGCGTACGCCGATCCCGCCCGGCGCCACTGGTACTACGAAGCCCGCGAGCCAGGCAAAGAGGAACAGCGCGGAAAAATGGGCAAGGCTTGTACCCGCGGGCAGCACGGCGCCGCCGACCAGCGCTGCGGCCAGCGCGAACGCACCGAACGCCATGATCTGAAAAGCCAGCGCGGTCAGCAACGGCCGGCGCGCTGCCAGCGATACGCCGATGACGAGGCCTGCTACGACAATCGCTCCGACCGGCTGGCGATCAAAGGTGAGACATGCGGCGGCGACCGCCATGCTGCTGACCAGATGCAAGCCGACTTCGACGCCAATCGATTTGGCGAGCAACTTGTGTTCGATCCCGCTCCGGGCCCCTTCCAATTGCCGGCTGACATATTGGAACACCGACCCCGGAAGATATTTCATCAAAACGCCGCGGGCATAGATGCGCGCGATATCATGCCGCGACTGGCGACCGTCGGGATCGACGACGACGCGCCATGCCCGCGCCAGCGCCTGGTCGGCCGCGGCAAAAAGCAAGGCCGCCGCAGCCATCGAACCCGCGAGTCCCCACGAGGCGTGCGGCGCAAGCGTTGACCAGTCGAGCCGCCACAGCCGCTCGCCGATGAAGGCGATGCTGACCGCCAGCGCCGCGCCGCCGAGCCATCGGCCGTACCGGTCGAGCGGCCGTCGGCGCGGCGCCGCGCCGGCGTCAGCCATACAGGATGCTGGTGAAATCGGGGTAGGGGACGCAGTAGGAGCGGCCGAAATAGCGGCGCTCCCGAAGGCCGCAGTTCCGGATCGCGCTGCGATAGCGGGCGCGGCCGCTGTCATCGAGCAGGATGATGCCGCCGGGGGCCAAATGCGGAATGGCACGTGCCAGGCATTCGGTGCGGCGGCGCCCATCGACCACGATCAGGTCGAAAGTCCCGCCGGCCTCCTCGATGGCTCCGATATAGGCGTCGCCTTCGATTTCGCGATGGTCGAGCTGGATATTGGGAAAACGGACGACTTCTTTGCCCAGCCGTTGATGCCATTCGGCATGATGTTCGACCGACGCGACGCTGGCGGCGTGACGGGCAAGCCAGATGGTGCTGGCGCCGGCGCCATATTCGAAAACGCGCGCGTTCGGCCGCGCGCGTAGATATTCGGCGACTTCGCGGGTCGCGGCGACGTTCCACCAGGGCAGGCCCAGGGCAATCATGCGTTCGATGTCGTGGATGGCGAGCAGCGATGCCGCCCAACGCAGCCAGCCATATTGGTCGCTTTCCCGCGCGTTTTCCGTCAGCTTTTCGATCGGGCCGAGGTCGGCAATCGCGTGCATGACACCGGCATAGGACCGTTTAACCAACTGCATCATGTTCTCCAGCCTCCCGCGGGTGGGTGCAAGAGTGTATTAACCAAAATATTCCTGTGGAAAGGTTAATCCCGCGCCGGAGGGGCAATCAATCCCCCAAATCGACCTGATGCGCCTCCGCCCACGCCCGATATTGTCCGCGCGGGTCCGATGAGGGCTGCGCCAGGATTGCGGGCATATCGGCGCGCAGCGCGCCGAGGTCGAGCGAGCGGATCATCGCCTTGACCGGACCGACCCCCGCCGGGGTGATCGACAGGCGTTCGATACCGATGCCCAGCAGTGCCATGGCTTCGAGCGGGCGTCCGCCCATTTCGCCGCATACGCCCAGCGCCACTTTGGTCCCCGCCACCGTCCGCACGACGCGCGCCAGATAGCGCATGACCGTCGGCGACAGCCAGTCGTAACGCTCGGCGAGCCGCGGATGGGCGCGGTCGGCGGCGAAGAGGAACTGGGTCAGATCGTTCGTCCCCACCGACAGGAAATCGAGATGCGGCAACATCAGGTCGAGCGTTTCGAGCAGCCCCGGAACCTCGAGCATCGCGCCATAGCGAATGGCGACCGGCAGCCTTTTGTTATGCTGCGCCAGCCAGGCGCGCTGTGCGACGAACAGGTTGCGCGCCGCCTCATATTCCCAGGGTTCCGACACCATCGGGAACATGACGTTCAGCGTCCGCCCCGCCGCGGCCTCCATCAAAGCGCGCGCCTGGACCTTCAGCAGGCCTTCACGTTCGAGCGCCAGCCGCAATGCGCGCCAGCCCATCGCCGGATTTTCCTCCAGCGCCGCGTCGCGGACATTCATATAGGGCAGCGCCTTGTCGCCGCCGATGTCGACGGTGCGAAAGATCACCGGACGGTCACCCGCCGCGTCGAGCACGTCGCGATAGAGGCGCTGCTGCCGCTCGCGCGCGGGGAGGGTGGCGGACACCAGAAACTGGAATTCGGTGCGAAACAGCCCGATACCGCGCGCGCCGGTCAGGTCGAGCGCCGCGACATCCTCGCGTAGCCCCGCATTGATCATCAGCTCGATCGCGATGCCGTCCTTGGTCACCGCCGGCAGGTCGCGCAGCGACGCCAGGTTGGCGCGCCGTTTCTGCGAAATCTCCAGCTTGGCGTCGAACGCGTCCTGCACCGCCTGCGTCGGGCGGACATGCACCGCGCCGGCGCTGGCGTCGAGGAGCAGCAGATCGCCTTCGCGGATCGAGGAACGGACATCGCTGACCCGCCCGATGACTGGTACCCCCATGGCGCGCGCCACGATGATGACGTGCGCGGTCAGCGATCCTTCCTCGAGCACCACGCCCTTCAGCCGGCGGCGATCATATTCCAGCAGTTCGGCGGGACCCAGGTTGCGCGCGATCAGGATCGAATCCTGCCGCAGACCCATTTGCGCGGCCGTCCCCATCTGTCCCGACACGATGCGGATCAGGCGGTTCGACAGATCCTCCAGATCGTGCATCCGGTCGCGCAGCAGCGGGTCGTCGATCTGGCGCATCCGCATCCGGGTGCGCTGCTGCACGCGCTCGATCGCCGCCTCGGCGGTCAGGCCGCTGTCGATCGCCTCGTTGATCCGCCGCGACCAGCCTTCGTCATAGGCGAACATCTTGTAGGTCTCGATGACCTCTTCATGTTCGCCGCCGACGCCGAAATCGGCCTGGCTCGCCATGCGGTCGATCTGTTCGCGCATCTTGTCGAACGCGGCATAGACGCGGTGGCGCTCGGCCTCGGTATCGTCGGCGACGGTATGTTCGATAGTGATGCGCGGCTGGTGGAATACCGCCACGCCCGCGCCCATGCCGTCGACCAGCTTCTGCCCGGTCAGCCGCTGCGCCGACTGGTCGGCGGCAGCGGCGTCGATCCGCGCCGCGGTGTCGACCAGATCAGCGTTGGCGATCAGTTCGGACAGCACCATCGCGACCGTCTGCAGCGTCTCGATCTCGATGTCGGCATAGCGCCGCGGGTCGGCGTGCTGGACGCAGAGGACGCCCACCGCGCGCTCGCGGCGGATGATCGGTACCCCCGCAAAGCTGTGGAACAATTCTTCGCCGGTTTCGGGACGGTACGAAAAGTCGGGGTGCGCCGCCGCCTCGTCGAGGTTCAGCGTTTCGATCTGATCGGCGATCATCCCGACCAAGCCTTCGCCAAGCCCCAGCCGCGTGACGTGAACCGCCTCCTGCTTCAGCCCGCGTGTTGCGTAGAGTTCGAGCGCGCCGTCGCGCAGCAGATAGATCGAGCAAACCTCGCTATCGAGGCATTCGCCGATGATCCCGACGACCTGGTTGAGCTTGCCCTGCGCGTTGGCGCGCGACGCCATAACCTCGTGCAGCCGGGTCAGGATGGTGCGCGCCGACTGGGCGGCCGAAGAGGGGGGAGGAGGGGCGTTGGTCATTGCGCCCCTGCTAACAGATGGCGCACCCGAACGCTATTGCCCGCGCGCTGCTGCCCGCAACAATCGGCGATCGCGGCGCGGCCGTTCAGTTGGTTCCCGTCGGCGAGGTCGGAGCTTGCGGTCCGGCAGCGCTGTTGTCGCTGGTGGTGGTCGGCCCCACCGGCGCGGCGGGCGCGCTCATGATCGGCGGCGGCGGCGCATATTTGGCGTCCCAGGCGGCAACATCGGCCTGATAGCGGGCATAGGCTTCGTAAAAGTCGTGGAACGGCTCGTCGAGGCGCGCGAGATGCACTGGGGCTTGTTCGACGATCTGCGCCGTCGGCGCGGACGACACCAGCTGCGCGACTTCGTTGGCGCGCGCGCAGAACGCCCGCTGCGCCGGCGGCTGCGCGAAATAGTTGAACAATTGCGTCGACAGCCGGTCGCGTTCCTTGATGCCGTTGGTCTTGTTCGCCTTGGCCAGGTCGCTGATCACGGTTTTCTCGGTCGACCGGATCACCCGTGCATGCGTCTTGATCATGCCGTTATAGGCGGACACGAGAGTGGCTTCCTCGACCCCCCGGCACCCGATCGCCGCGACGTTGAGCGCGATCTTCAGCTGCCAGAAGGCGCGGTCGCCGGTGACCCCGCTATTGGCAGTCACAAACCGGCCGTCGATGCCGCGACCGGGAAGGATCTGGGTGAGCGACGCATTGCCCGGCGGCAACGGGCGCGGCGGGATCACGACAACGACCGGCGGCGGCGGCGGGGGAGGCGGCGGCGGGGGCGGCTTGGGCGCACAGGCAGCGACGCTGGCCAGCAAAACCGCAACGACGATCTTCCGCGACAAATTCATATTCCACTCCCCAACCGCATGACCATGCGGCATCAACCCCGTGCCTGCAACGCGGCTTCGGCCTGTTGCACCAAAGTTGCGACGATATCGGCGACGCTTTCTTCTTCCGATACCATACCGACAGATTGCCCTGCCATTAACGAACCATTTTCGACGTCGCCGTCGATCACCGCGCGGCGCAGCGCGCCCGCCCAATAATGCTCGATTTCCAGCTGCGCCTGCATCATGTCGACTTCGCCCGAGTCCAGCTTGTTGGCGACCTCGCGCTGCTTGGCGGTGAACGCTTCGGTCCCGGCGTTTTTCAGCGCGCGGACGGGGATGACGGGCAGGCGCGGGTCGATCTGCACGCTCGCGACGGCTTCGCGCGCCGATGCTCGCATGAATGCCTTTTTGAAATTGGGGTGGGCGATGCTCTCGGTCGCGCAGACGAAGCGGGTGCCGAGTTGGACGCCCGAGGCGCCCATTTCCAGATAGGCGGCGATCGCTTCGCCGCGGCCGATGCCTCCGGCAACAAAGATCGGCACCTCGTCCGCCAGCGTCGGCAGGATTTCCTGCGCCAGCACGCTGGTCGACACCGGACCGATGTGGCCGCCGGCCTCCATGCCCTCGATCACCAGCGCGTCGACGCCCGAACGGACCAGCTTTTTGGCGAGCGCGAGCGTCGGGGCGAAACAGATGACCTTGGCGCCCGACGCCTTGATCGCTTCCAGGCTGCCTTTGGGCGGCAGCCCGCCCGCGAGCACGACATGGCCGACGCCATGCTTGGCGCAAACCTCGATCAGGTCGAACAATTGCGGGTGCATGGTTATCAGGTTGACGCCGAAGTTCCGCGTCGCCAGCGCCTTGGTCGCGGCGATTTCGGTGTCGAGCAGTTCGGGCGTCATCGCGCCGCACGCGATCACCCCAAAGCCGCCCGCATTGCTGATCGCGCTGACCAGATGGCGTTCGGAAACCCAGCTCATCGCGCCGCACAGGATGGCGTAGTCGCTGCCGAGCAGTTCGGTCCCGCGCGCCATCAATTCGTTCATTTTGCTCATTGAGGCTGCCTTTGCCAGCACTGGGACTCGCGCGCAATCCCTTGCGATTCACATCGCGGCGAACCGAGGAGGCATCGGCGTGCGCTTGGCCGCACGAACCGAACCTTTCGGCGCAGAAAGCAAATCAATCATTGTCAACTAAAATACTTGGCATATGCTCCTGGGGCGAATCGCATCAGGGAAAGGAAAATCGTGACCACTTCGTCCAACCAGAAAGCTGGCGACCCGGCCCCGCCCTCGCGCGCCGTCCAGACGGTGCTCGATGCGCTTGAAAAACTGCGCTTCGGCGCGATCCAGCTTACCGTCCACGAAGGGAAGCTGGTGCAGGTCGATGTCACCGAACGCCATCGCTACCCCAACTGATCAGCAAGCTTAGCCGCTCCCAAGAGGGACTCTCCCCTCGACTTGCCGCAGACCGGACCACCGGATGTGGCAATTTTCTTTGCAACAGGAAATTGCCATGACTGCAAAATACCCGTCCGTCCGCCGCCGTGTGCAGGCATCATCACTCACATTATCGCTCCTGCTGGTGCTGGGCGCCACGCCCGGCGCAGCGGAGGAAACATCCGCAGCAACTGCGGCAGATGGCGTCTCCCCTGACGCCGCTGCGCAAGTCGATGACGATGTCAGCCGCGGCGACATCATCATCGTCACCGCCCGCCGCCGTCAGGAAACCGCGCAGGAAGTGCCGGTCGCGATTTCGGTCATCCGTGGCGATTCGATCGAAGCGACGGGCAACTTCAACGTCGTTAAGCTGCAACAGCTCGCCCCGACGCTCCAGGTCTATACGACGAACCCGCGTAACACGTCGGTCAACATCCGCGGCATCGGCGTGCCCTACGGCCTGACCAGCGACGGGTTCGAACAGGGCGTCGGCATCTATGTCGACGACGTCTATAATTCGCGCGTCGCCGCCGCGACTTTCGACTTTCTCGACGTCGATCAGGTCGAGGTGCTGCGCGGGCCGCAGGGGACGCTCTACGGCAAGAACACCACCGCGGGCGCGATCAACATCACCACCAACCAGCCGACCTTCGATTTCGAGGGGCGGGCCGAAGTCAGCGTCGGCAATCTCAACTACCGGCAGGCGAAAGCCGCCGTGTCGGGGCCGCTGACCGACAAGATCGCTGCGCGCATCGCGATCGCCGCGACCAGCCGACGCGGCACATTGTTCAACACGCGCACCGATCGCTGGATCAACGAACAGGACAATCTGGGCCTGCGCGGCCAGTTGCTGTTTCAACCCAACGAGGATCTCAGCATCACGATCGCTGGCGACTACAGCCAGCAGGATCCCGAATGCTGCGGCACCGCCTTCGTCCGCGTCGGGCCGACGCAGCGGGCGCTGAACCGCCAATATGATGCAATCATTGCACGGCTTCAGGCCGCCAATCCCGGCTATAATTACGTCGTCCCCAGCCGCAATGTGTACGACCGGTTGACCGACATCGATGCCAGCCTGAGTGCCGGCAACAAGATTGGCGGCGCATCGCTGCGCGTCAAATGGGATGTCGGGCCGGGCACCTTGACCTCGATCACCGCGTGGCGCTTCTGGGACTGGAAGCCCGAGAATGATCGCGATTTCACCGGCGCCTCAGTGGTCTCGCGCTCGCAAAATCCGTCGCAGCAGGACCAGTACAGCCAGGAGTTTCGTTACAATTACGAAGGCGACACGATCGATTTCGTCGCGGGACTATTCGCTTTCCGGCAGCGGATTGATACGCAGGGCACCGAGCAGCAAGGCATCGACGCCACGCGTTACAGCCTGGCACCATCGACCGATCCGAACAATGTCTACAACCGGCCCGAGGTGCTGAACGGCCTGACCGCGTCCAACACGCAGTTCCTGAAGGCCGACAGTGCCGCTTTCTACGGCCAGCTCAGCTACAAGCTGACCCCCGAACTGACCATCCAGCCGGGCATTCGTATCAATTACGACAAGAAGGAGGGCTTTTATCAGCGCGTCGTGACCACCGGCGCGGGGCAGGTGATCGCCAGCTGCGCGCCCGCGGCGACCGCGGGCAATGCGGTGCTGACCGCGCAGTGCGGCGTTTACCAGCCGCAGCTGACCGAACCGTCAGTCAGCGACTGGAATTTCAGCTACGACCTCAACATCAATTACAAGCTCGCTCCCGACATCCTCGCCTATGCGACTTATGCCAAGAGCTTCAAGACGGTGGGGATCAACCAGAACGGCTTGCCGCTCGACACCAACAATCAGCCGGTGCTGAGCGCCAGCACGGTCAAACCGGAATCGGTTAATCATTATGAGATCGGGCTCAAGACCCAGTTCCTGAACCGGCTCGCGACCTTTAACCTCACCGCGTTCCGGACCGAGATCAAGAATTTCCAGGCGACGGTGAATGGCGGCCAGTTCGGCACGGTGCGCGGCTATCTGGCGAATGCCGAAAAAGTGGTGTCGCAGGGTATCGAGGCGGACTTCAAGATCCGCACCAGCGACCGGTTCACCGCTTATGCCAACGGCGCCTATACCGACGCCAAATATAAAAGCTTCACCAATGCGCCATGCCCGCCGGAACTGTCGGGGGGGACGTTCCAGCCCGCGAATGCGGTGCCCGATTATTCGCAACCGGGGGTGCCCGGCGCGCTCAGCCCACGGCAGTGCGACATTTCGGGGGCCGACCTGCCCGGCGTGTCGAAATGGGCATTTTCCTATGGCGCGGAAACCAACATTCCCGCCACATTGCTCGCGAAGGACGGCCACGTCTATCTGGGCGTCGACGGCAATTATCGCTCGCGCTGGAATTCCAATGCGTCGCCGTCGATCTACACCGATGTAAAGGGCTATGCGCTGACCAATTTCCGCGTCGGCTTTCGCGCCGAGGGGTTCGATATTTTCGGCTGGGTCCGCAACGCCTTCGACGTCAACTATATCGAAACGCTGCAAGTGGCGCCGGGCAATGTCGGGCTGATCGCCGGTCAGCCGGGCGACCCGCGGACGTGGGGCGGGACGGTCAAGTTCAGTTTCTGACGACCCACACCGGCCAAAATGAAAAGGGGCCGCCGGTGGGCGGCCCCTTTCACATGCAGATCATGCTCAGCGCTGCTGGCGGTTTTCGCGATCCGCGTCGGGGTGCTCTTCGCTTCCCGGCTGGCGGTTTTGGCCGCCCTGCTGCTCCTGCTGGCGGCGCCGTTCTTCGTCGCGTTCCGTCTGCTGCTTTTGCTCGTTCTGCTGGTTGGGGCTGTTAGCCACTTTCCTTCTCCTTCAGTCGCCGGTTAACGGTGGCGACATCGGACCAACCGGCGACCACCCGCCAGTGTTCCTCGCGCTCCGCAGCAATCGCCCGGGCGTGGCAGTTCCGCGATGGAGCCCCGCGACGCGGTGCAAGCACTGCGGTATGATCGGCCCAGTCAATTACTGAGTTCAGCTTATTCGGTTAGGTCGATTGGGCCTGGCCGCCTATCCTCGCTGGGTCATATCAAGGGAGACGCTCCGACTCATACCGCGCGACGCATATTCCTTCCGCGACCCGGCACCCCTGTCACGCGCCGGTCATTGCGACAGGCCATCGATCAAAACCATAAAGGAGAGACTGTATGAACGATCAGACCCCCATCGACGCCGCCGGCGGTTGCCCGGTCCATCAGGGTGGCGTCCGTTCGCTGCTGGGCCGGACCAACAAGGATTGGTGGCCCGAAATGCTGGCGACCGAAATTCTCAACCCGAACGGCCCCTCCAATCCGCTCGGCGACGATTTCGACTATGCCGAAGCGTTCAAGTCGCTCGACTACCAGGCGCTGAAAGACGATCTGACCGCGCTGATGACCGACAGCCAGCCGTGGTGGCCCGCCGACTATGGTCATTATGGTCCCTTCTTCATCCGCATGGCGTGGCACGCCGCAGGCACCTATCGCACCGCCGACGGTCGCGGCGGCGCCAACAGCGGGCAACAGCGCTTCGCGCCGCTCGACAGCTGGCCCGATAACGGCAACCTCGACAAGGCGCGGCGCCTGCTGTGGCCGATCAAGCAGAAATATGGCAACAAGATCAGCTGGGCCGACCTTTTCATCCTGACCGGCAATGTCGCGATCGAGAGCATGGGCGGGCCGGTCTTCGGCTTCGGCGGCGGCCGCGCCGACGTGTTCGAGCCCGAGCGCGACATCTATTGGGGCAGCGAAGACAAGTGGGTGAACGAGGGGGTTCAGACCCGCATCGCACCCGAACATGGCATGCACGAGCTGGAAGGCCCGCTTGCCGCGATCCAGATGGGGCTGATCTACGTCAACCCGGAAGGTCCGGGCGGCAACCCCGATCCGCTGTTGTCGGCACGCGACATGAAGGCAACCTTCGAACGCATGGCGATGAACCATGAGGAAACCGTCGCGCTGACCGCGGGTGGCCACACCTTCGGAAAGGCACATGGCAATGGCGACGCGTCGTTGCTGGGCGCCGCGCCCTCGGGCGGCGACCTCGCCGCGCAGGGCTTCGGCTGGGTCAGCAGCCATGAAAGCGGCGGTATCGGCGAACATGCGGTGACCAGCGGGATCGAGGGATCGTGGGTCAACACCCCGACCGAATGGTCGGAAAATTATTTCCGCCTGCTCCTCGACTATGAATATGAGCTGGTGAAATCGCCGGCGGGTGCGCAGCAGTGGCAGCCGATCAACCAGAAGGAAGAAGACATGGCGCCCGCCGCCTGGGATCCTTCCAAGAAGGTGCCGACGATGATGACGACCGCCGACATGGCGCTGAAGGTCGATCCCGAATTCCGCGCGATCAGCGAGAAATTCCGCAACGATCATGAAGCGTTCAAGGATGCCTTCGCGCGCGCGTGGTTCAAGCTGTGCCACCGCGACATGGGGCCGAAAATCCGCTACCTCGGCCCCGAAGTGCCCGCCGAAGACCTGATCTGGCAGGATCCGATCCCCGCCGGCACGATGCCGTCGGATGCCGAGGTGGCCGCGGTCAAGGAAAAGATCGCCGCGAGCGGCCTGACCGTCAGCGAGCTGGTCAAGACCGCGTGGGCCTCGGCCAGCACCTATCGCAAGTCGGACCATCGCGGCGGCGCCAATGGTGCGCGCGTGCGCCTCGCGCCGCAAAAGGACTGGGAAGTCAACGAACCTGCGCTGCTCGCCAAGGTGCTGAACACGCTGGAGGGGCTGCGCGGCAATCTGTCGATCGCCGACACCATAGTCCTGGGCGGCGTGGTCGGTCTGGAAAAGGCGATCAAGGATGCGGGCTATAATGTCGCGGTGCCGTTCACCGGCGGCCGCGGCGACGCAACTGCCGAACAGACCGACGCCGACAGCTTTGCGGTGATGGAGCCTGAAGCCGATGCCTTCCGTAACTATCTCGGCAAGAAGAAGCTGGCGGTGAAGACCGAGGAAATGATGCTCGACCGCGCGTCGCTGCTCGGCCTCTCGGTCCCCGAAATGACCGTGCTGGTCGGCGGCCTGCGCGTGCTCGGCGCCAACCACGGCGAGCGGGGCCACGGCCATTTCACCAAGCGGTCGGGACAGCTCACCAACGACTTCTTCGTCAATCTGCTCGACATGACCAATGTCTGGAAGGCCGTCGACGGGTCGGACGACCAGGAATATGTCGCCACCGATCGTGCGGGTGGCGGTGAGACCTGGCGGGCGACCCGCGCCGACCTGATCTTCGGTTCGAATTCGGAGCTGCGCGCGGTCGCTGAAGTCTATGCGCAGTCCGACAATGGCGAAAAGTTCGTCAACGACTTCGTCAAGGCGTGGACCAAGGTGATGAACGCCGATCGTTTCGACCTCGCCTGATCGCCGCGCCCGGTCCCGCCTCATGCTGCGGGACCGGAAACGGCTGCAGGACGATGCGTCGCGACCCGCCCCCGGGGACATGGGCCTGGGGGCGGGTCTTCGTTTATGGGAGTCGCGGCTCGCGCCTTGCGAAGCGGCCGCCAACGGCTACAAGCAGGCCATGCCCGCGATCCGCCTGTTCGGCCTGCCCACCGATATCAACAGCAGTTTCGAGCGCGGCGCCGCCGCCGGACCTGCGGCGATCCGCGCGGCGCTGTTCAGCGACCGCGGCAATATGGCGAGCGAGCTGGGGCCGGAGATCGGCACCGACATCGCCTTCACCGACGACGGCGACCTGCCGCTGACCGAAAACACATCGCACGACGATGCCGCGATCCGCCGCCATGTCGTGATGCTGCACGAAGATGGCGAGGTGCCGCTGGCGCTCGGCGGCGACCATGCGGTGAGTTTTCCGCTCGTCGAGGCCGCGGCGACCTGCTTCGGGCCGGTGAACATCCTCCATTTCGACGCTCACCCCGATCTCTACGATGATTTCGCGGGCAACCCGCGCAGCCACGCCTCGCCCTTCGCGCGCATTTGCGAAGGCGGTCATGCCAAGCGATTGGTGCAGGTCGGCATCCGCACCCTAAACAGGCATTGCCGCGAACAGGCCGCGCGCTTCGGGGTCGAGGTCATTCCGATGGCCGAGTTCACCCCCGACGACGTTCCCGTTCTCGACGGCCCACTCTATATCTCGATCGACCTCGACGGCATCGATCCGTCGGCGGCGCCCGGCGTCGCGCATCCCGAGCCGGGCGGGCTGACGGTGCGCGAAGTGCTGGCGGCGCTGCACAAGCAGACCGCGCCGATCGTCGGCGCCGACATCGTCGAGCATCATCCCGGCCGCGACATCGGCGGTGTCACCGCCATTCTCGGTGCCAAGCTGGCGCGCGAGCTCGCGGCCCTGATCGACCGCAACGGAAGCTACAAGAATTGACCCTTTGAGGAGAGCAATATGAGCCTGATCGTCCACCATCTGAACAACAGCCGTTCGCAGCGCATCCTGTGGCTGCTCGAGGAAATCGGCGCGCCGTACGAGATCAAATATTATGATCGCGACGCGACCACCAACCTCGCGCCGCCGGAGCTGGTTGCGGTCCACCCCCTCGGCAAGTCGCCGGTGATTTCGGACGGCGACCGCGTCATCATCGAATCGGGCGCCATCACCGAATATCTGTGCGAGCGCCACGGCGGCGGCCATCTGGTGCCCGAACGCGGCACCGACGATCATGTCAGCCACCTCGAATGGCTGCATTTCGCCGAGGGGTCGGCGATGACCCCGATCCTGCTGCGCATCTATACCGCGCGGCTCGGCGAAGCGGCAGCGCCGCTCGAACCGCGGATCAACCAGCAGCTCGACGCGCATTTTTCCTATATGGAAAGCCGCGTCGGCGACAGCGGCCACTTCATCGGCGACAGCCTGTCGGCCGCGGACATCATGCTCAGCTTCCCCGCCGAAATCGCGATCATGCAGGGCATGGCGCCGCGCTATCCCAAGCTCGCGGCGTTCGTGAACGCCTGCCATGCGCGTCCCGCCTGGCAGCGCGCGCGCGAAAAGGGCGGCGCCTATTATGGCTATTGAGCGGCGGCGCTGGCTGCCGTTCGCCGCGCTGGCGCTGCTGGCCAGCGCCGCGGCGGCGCAGGTTCCGCCGCTCGGTCCCGAGGTCGAGCGCGTCGCAACCGGCCCCGACGGCAGCGCGTTCAACGTCGTGGCGGCCGATGAAAGCGCTGCGATGGGCCGCTTCGCCGCCTACACGATGGCGCTGACGAAGCGCGATTATGCCAGCGCCTATGCAATGCTCCGACTGTCGTTCCAGGCGGCGAACCCGCGGCTCGAATGGGAAATGAACCTGCGCAAACGCGCGGTGCTGTGGGCCGACGGCACACTCCGCGTGCTGCGCGTCAGCTGGTACGCCGATCCCGCGGGCCAGCCGCCCGGGCTGTACGCCGCGTTCGACTTTCGTGGCGACCGGTCCGACCGGACGATGGATTGTGGCTATGTCGTCGTCCACCGCACCGCGCCGGGTGCGGAATGGACCGTCGTGCGCACCGACACGTCGGAGGTGCCGCCCGAACTGATCGAGGACGGCGTGCCAAAGGCCGACGTGCTGCGTCAGCTGCCCTGTTACCTCGGCAAGGGAATCGCGACGGCCTTTTGACCGGGTACGAATTGACCGGGCGCGAATTTTTGCTTGTGCGCACCGCGCTTGCTGCCCACCCTTGTGACGGGTCGCATCATACCGAATCGCGGCAGGGACCGTTTTGGCGGTGCCGCGTCGGGGGGTGTTGGGGAATAAAATGGGAATGATGATCATCGCAGCGATGCTGGCAGCAGCGCAGGCTGCGCCGGAGATCAAGATCGTCGACGTCCCCGGCCGTGGGTACCAAGCGCAGGTCAAATCCTTCGATGCAACCGAGTATGACGCGATCGTTGCGCGCATATCGACGCTGGCCAAACGGCGCTGCGGCGCGCTCAGCGTCCGTTTCGGGCGGTTTCGTTTCGACAACCGCGTCGACTCCGCGCGCAACGTCACGGTCATCGAAAATTACACCCAGAGCCTTTCTTGTTACGACCCTGCGACCGACCCCTATCAGCCGGTTCCGGCCGACTGGAAGGCCAGCGCCGCCGATACGCAAGGGGCGAACAGCTTCGTCAATCGATTCCTCGCGCATATGGATGGCGCCAACGGCGCCGCCGCGGCCGAAATGATGGATCCGGCGACAGAGGCGACCAAGGAGGATATGGACCGCCTGATCCGTGACATGAAAATGCACTGGACGGGGAAGGGCAAGCTGCTGCCCCGCCTCGAAACCTGGCTGAACAATCCCGAAAATGCCGCATATCCCGGCGCCTACGCTTTCTTCACGGTGCTGATGGACGACCCGGGCGTCGCCGGAACCTGCGGCGGGATCACCGTTCACCGGGTGCGCACCGGCGAATATCGTATCGCGCAATATGACCTGCGGTCGATTTCGCAGGCGCTGGTCGACCGCGACAATCTGACCAATGACGATCTCGATGCGATCTGTGGCCGGTAATCGCGTGTCCGGCGCGCGCGTTCCGCTTGAGAAACGCGCCGCGCCGCACTAGATCGCGCGCATGACATCGACCAACGACATTCGCCGCTCGTTCCTCGACTATTTCGGGGGCACCGGGCACCATATCGAGCCGTCGGCGCCGCTGGTGCCGTACAACGACCCGACGCTGATGTTCGTCAACGCGGGCATGGTGCCGTTCAAGAATGTCTTCACGGGGCTGGAAAAGCGGCCCTACAGCACTGCGGCCTCGTCGCAGAAATGCGTGCGCGCGGGCGGTAAGCACAATGATCTCGACAATGTCGGCTATACCGCGCGGCACCATACTTTCTTTGAAATGCTGGGGAATTTCTCCTTCGGCGACTATTTCAAGGAACAGGCGATCCACCATGCCTGGACGCTGATTACCAAGACCTGGGGCCTGGCGCCGGAGAAGCTGACCGCGACCGTCTATCACACCGACGACGAGGCGTTCGACCTGTGGAAGAAGATTGCCGGCCTGCCCGAGGACCGCATCATCCGCATCGCGACGAGCGACAATTTCTGGTCGATGGGCGACACCGGGCCGTGCGGGCCGTGCAGCGAAATCTTCTATGACCATGGCGACCATATCTGGGGCGGTCCCCCGGGATCGCCGGAGGAAGATGGCGACCGTTTCGTCGAAATCTGGAACCTGGTGTTCATGCAGTACGAGCAGCTGCCTGGCGGCGAGCGCGTCGACCTGCCGCGGCCGAGCATCGACACCGGCATGGGGCTGGAGCGCGTCGCGGCGGTGCTGCAGGGCGTTCACGACAATTATGACACCGACACCTTCAAGGCGCTGATCGCCGCGTCGGTCGATTTGACGCATGTTCCCGCCGACGACGCGCACAAGGCGAGCCACCGCGTCATCGCCGATCACCTCCGCGCATCGAGCTTCCTCGTTGCCGACGGGGTGCTGCCGTCGAACGAAGGCCGCGGTTATGTGCTGCGCCGGATCATGCGCCGCGCGATGCGCCACGCGCACCTGCTCGGCGCGAAAGACCCGCTGATGCACCGGCTGCTGCCGTCGCTCACCGCCGAGATGGGCGCCGCATACCCCGAGCTGATCCGCGCGCAGCCGCTGATTTCGGAGACGCTGGAGCGCGAGGAGGTCAAGTTCCGCCAGACGCTCGACAAGGGGCTGAAGCTGCTCGACGAGGCAACCGCCGGCATGGGCAAGGGCGACACGCTGGCGGGTGACGTCGCGTTCAAGCTCTACGACACCTATGGCTTCCCCTACGATCTCACCGAGGATGCACTGCGCGCGCAGGACATAGCGGTCGACCGCGCGGGTTTCGACGCCGCGATGGCACAGCAGAAGGCGGCGGCGCGCGCGGCGTGGAAGGGCAGCGGCGACAAGGCTTCCGACGACATCTGGTTCGATCTTGCCGAAACGAACGGCAGCACCGAATTCACCGGCTATACGTCGACCGTCGGCGAGGGCGAGGTCATCGCGCTGGTCAAGGATGGTGTGCCGGTGAACGAAGCCAGCGCGGGCGACGCGGTCGTCGTGCTGACCAACCAGACACCTTTCTACGGCGAAAGCGGCGGCCAGATGGGCGACGCGGGGACGATCGCGACGCTGGAGGGCGCGAAGGCGTCGGTGAGCGACACCGGCAAGCCGCTCGGCCGCCTGCACACGCATCAGGCCAGGCTGGAGGCGGGCACGCTGAAGGTCGGTGACACGGTGCAGCTGACCGTCGACGCCGAACGCCGCGACCGGATTCGCGCCAATCACAGCGCGACGCATTTGTTGCACGCGGCGCTCCGCAACCGGCTCGGCGGGCATGTGACGCAGAAGGGCAGCCTGGTTGCCGCCGACCGCTTCCGCTTCGACTTTTCGCATCCCAAGGCGCTGACGGCAGAGGAAATCGCCGACATCGAGGCGGATGTGAACGCGCAGATCCGCGGCAACGAGGCGGTCACCACGCGGCTGATGACTCCCGACGATGCGGTCGCCGCGGGCGCGCTCGCGCTGTTCGGCGAGAAATATGGCGACGAGGTGCGCGTGCTCAGCATGGGCAAGGCGACCGACAATCATTATTCGGTCGAACTGTGCGGCGGGACGCACGTCCGCGCGCTCGGCGACATCGCCCTGTTCAAGATCGTCAGCGAAAGCGCGGTGTCGTCGGGTGTACGGCGCATCGAGGCGCTGACCGGCGAAGCGGCGCGGCAATGGCTGAATGCACGCGACGAGGCGCTGAAGGCGGCAGCCGCGGCGCTCAAGTCGTCGCCCGACGAGGTGCCGGCGCGCGTCGCACAGCTCGCTGAGCAGCTCAAGAAAGCCGAGCGCGAACTCGCCGATGCGAAGAAGGCGCTGGCGCTGGGCGGCGGCGGTGCGGCGGCGGGTCCGGCGGTCGAGCAGGTCGGCGATGTTGCGTTCCTCGCGCAGGTTGTCGACGGGCTCGATCCAAAGGAGCTGCGCGGCACGGTCGACGGCCTCAAGAAACAGGTCGGCAGCGGCGTCGCGATGCTCGTCGCGGTCAATGACGGGCGCGCCTCGGTCGCGGTCGGCGTGACCGACGACCGGACGGGCAGCCACAGCGCGGTCGATCTGGTCAAGGCCGCGGTTGCGGCGCTTGGCGGGCAGGGCGGCGGCGGCCGCCCCGACATGGCGCAGGGCGGCGGCCCGGACGGCGGCGCGGCGAACGATGCGGTGGCGGCGGTCAAGGCCGCGCTCGCTTGAAGCCGACAAAAAAGACGCGGCGCACCGATCATGCCGAACGGCTGATCGCCGCGCCGCTGGTCGATGTGTTCGCCGCCTTCACCAGCGAGGCGAAGCTCGCGAGGTGGTTGCCGCCCGCGGGAGCAACGGGCACCTTCGAGCAGGTCGACCTGCGGGCGGGGGGCGGCTTTCTGATGCGGCTGACTTTCGACGATGCCGACGCCGAAACCAAGAGCGACGACGACAGCGATGTCGTCGAGGTCTATATCCCGACCCTCGACGACGGCCGCCTGATCGTGTGGCAGGTCGAATTCGCCTCCGACGACCCGCGCTTTTCCGGCACGATGGCGATGCACTGGTACCTGTCGCGGCAGGGCGGCGGCACGCTGGTCACGGTCGATGCGCACCATGTGCCGCCGGGGATTTCGGCGAAGGATCATTTGGAAGGGCTGAATTCGTCGCTGGCGAATTTGGCGCGGGTGGTTGAAACCTAGCGCCGCCCTCCAAGGCGTGTGTCCCCGCGAAGGCGGGGACCCATCTCCTGCCGGTTAAAAATATCACTGACCGGAGATAGGCCCCTGCTTTCGCAGGGGCGCGTTGGTTTTATTGGGCGGCGCTAACTCAACTCTCCACCCCCTTCGCCTTCCCCCATGCCCGCGCCGCGGTGTAGCCCAGATACCCTGTAGCAAACAGTGCGTAGAGTGGCTCGGGAATACCCGCCAGATAGGCATTCATGCCTCGCGCAATCCCCGCCGCCGTCTCGGGCCGCACCGCCGCGATCAGGCCCATCGGGATCGCCCACAGCAAAAGCGCATACATGACGTAGAGGAAGCTCGGCCGCGCGCGGCTGGTCCACGGGTCGGCGCTGTTCGCTTCGGCGACGATCGCGGTCATCCGCGTGCGGATCGCTTCCATTTCCTGGCTGCCCTCCATTTTCAGCAGTTCCAGCTTGGCGCGGTCGCGCGCTTCGGGGTCGGGGATGATTTTGTCGATCAGCTTGGCGATGGGGCCGATCAGCCCTTCGATGATGCTCATATCCATGTCCTTTCGCCGGAAGTTGTCAAAGTTTACGGTCTGTCGAGGCTCGGAAAATTCACCCGTGTTGACCGATACGGTTCGCCAGCCAGCCATAGAGAAACGCCTCCTGGCTCGGACGGCGTTCGGCAAGCGCGATATAGCGTTCGCCCTGCAGCGCCTCGATCGCGCGCAACAGCACCGTTTCTCCCGCTTTGCCGCGGGCGCGCAGAAAGCCGTCGAGCGCCGCCAGCGTTCGCGGCCCGATCGCCCGGTCGACCGCAATGTCGGGATAGTCGCGCGCCGTGCGGTTCAGCGCATTGAGCGCGCGCTGCAAAAAGCCGACCGCGGTGCCCGTGCCCATGTTCACCCCGGTATCGAACAACTCGGCGGCAATTGCGGGCGCGCGCAGCGCGACGCGGTCGAATGCGGGTCGCAACCAATAGATGCGGCGATAAATCGCCGCCGCCTCGGCCCGCGGCAACCGCCGCATCGATCCCGTGTAGCCCTCGGCGCGCGCCACCGCCTCGGTAATTCCCCAGCAAGTCGGCCCGCCGCGGTCGGCGGGGTGGTTTACATATCGTCCTTCGCCGTCGATGACGGCATCGATCAGCGCGTCGGCGTCCAGGCGAGGGGGTGCGGCATGGGACATGATTCGCTCCATTGGTTCGTTGATTGACTGATATGAACCATATTGGAAAATTGTAGGAAAGGAGTTTTTATGCGGGCCTTGCAAATCAGGGACTTGCAGGCCGATTATGGCGGCACAGCACTCATCGATATTCCGGTTCCCGAACCGGCGCCCGGCGAAGTGCGCGTTCGCGTCCGTGCCGCGGCGGTGAATTTCCCCGACCTGTTGATGACCCGCGGCGAATATCAGCTGAAACCCGATCTGCCCTTCGTCGCCGGGCTCGAGTTTGCGGGCGAGGTCGATGCGCTCGGCGCCGGCGTCGAAGGCTGGCAGGTCGGCGACGCGGTCGTCGGCGGCAACCGCTTCGGCGCGATGGCGGAATTTTGCACCGTCCCTGCGGCGGCATTGCGGCGCAAGCCCGAACGGCTGGGCTGGGAGGCGGCGGCGGCCTATCCGGTCGCCTATCTCACCGCCTATGTCGCGCTGGTCCGCTGCGCCCAGGTCGCGCCCGGCGAAACCCTGCTGGTCCACGGCGCGGCTGGCGGGGTGGGGCTGGCGACGGTCGACCTGGCGATGGCGCTCGGCGTCCGGGTGATCGCGGCGGTGGGCAGCGCCGAAAAGCGCGACGCCGTCGCCCGCCTCTATCGACCCGACGCCGTCATCGACGGCGGGCCGAGTTTTCGCGATGCGGTGAAGGAATTGACCGACGGCCGCGGCGCCGATGTGATCTTCGATCCCGTCGGCGGCGATGTGTTCGACGAATCGACCCGCTGCATTGCCTTTGGCGGTCGCCTGCTCGTCGTCGGCTTTGCCTCGGGCCGCATCCCGCAGCTTTCGGTCAACATGCCGCTGATCAAGGGGTATTCAGTGGTCGGGGTGCGCGCCGGCGAATATGGCCGCCGCTTTCCCGATCGCGGCGCCGAAAATCTGGCGGCGATCGACGCGCTGGCGGCGGCGGGCCGGATCAACCCGCATGTCCATGCGGCGCTCGACCTCGCCGACTGGCGCGAGGGCTTCACCCTGCTCGAACGGCGCGCGGTGGTGGGCAAGGTGGTGCTGCGTCCCTGATCGCGATATGACCTCGCACATCATTGCCTTGCGACGCCGCCTCCTGCCAGGGCCAGCGTCGGCCATCCTGCCAGGAGTTGTCATGCGTTTCCTCTCGTTCGCGCTTGCCATTTCCGCGCTGGCGCTCGCGCCCGCCGCTGCCGCCCCGGCTGCCGAGCCGGTGATCGATATCCACGTCCATCTGTGGAAGGGCGAGGAATCGCTCGCCGCCTATCGCGAAGCGGCCAAGGCTGCGGGGCAGGCGGTCTCGGGCATCGGTGCCATGTGGTTCGGCGGCCCCAACCAGGCGCGCGCCGGTGACCCCGACCGCATCCGCGCGGGCAATGACCGCATCATCGCGCTGGCGGCGGCGCATAAGGACGTCATCCCGATCGCCACCGTCCACCCCTATGACGGGGCCGCCGCGCTGGCCGAGGTCGAACGCGTCGCCGCGCGCGGGGTCCGGCTGCTCAAGATCCATCCGCATACCCAGAAGTTCGACGCCGCCGACCCGCGCGTGCTCGCGCTCGTCCGCCGCGCCGGCGAGGTCGGCCTCGTGGTGCTGATGGACAATGCCAACATCGTTCCCGCCGACAATGAAAAGCTGTTCAACCTCGCGCTCGCGGCGCCGAAGACGCGGTTCATCTTTGCCCATATGGGCGCGTTGCAGTTCCGCTTCTGGAACATGCTCGCGCTGGCGCGGACCGCCAAAAATCTGTTCGGCGACAATGTCTATTTCGACATCAGCGCCAGCGTCGTCATCGCCGCCGATTCACCGATCGAGGAAGAATTCATCTGGACGATGCGCAACGTCGGCACCGACAAGGTGCTCCTCGGTTCGGATTATCCGCAATTCTCGCTCGCCAAAACGCTCGACGCCTTTGCGAAGCTGGACCTGACCGATGCCGAACGCGCGCAGATCCGCGACGGCAACGCGCGGAAACTGCTCGGGCTGGACTGATCGCGAGAGCGGTCAGTCGCCGATAAAGCCGTTCAACCGTTCGCAGGCGGCGATCCAGTCGGCCTTGAACTCCTGCACGACCTGCCCGGCGCCCATCGCCTCGTTCATCAGCCCGACGCCCTGACCGACCCAATAGGTCGCGAGCGCCTTGGCGCCCTCGTGCCCGCCTTCGGACAATTTATCGACCTTGCGCAGCGCCGGCTCGCTGACCAGCGATTGCAGCGGCATCGGCAGCGGTTTCGGCGCACCGTCGGCCTCCCATGCGTCGGTCCATGGCGAGCGCAGCTGGCGCGACGGTTTGCCGGTGCGGCTTTTCGAACGCACCGTGTCGCGCGAGCTCGCGGCGAGCATCTTTTCCTTCACCACCGGGTTGGTCTCCGCCTCGGCCGTGGTCAGCCACACCGATCCGGTCCAGGCGCCGTGCGCGCCCATCGCCATCGCCGCCGCCATCTGCCGCCCGGTGACGATTCCGCCAGCGGCGAGGATCGGGGTGGTGGCGCCGACCGCTTCGACCGCTGCCGCCACTTCGGGGACGAGCACCATCGTCGCCACCTCGCCGCAATGGCCGCCCGCTTCGCCCCCCGCGACGACCAGGATGTCGACCCCGGCGCGGACCTGCGCCAGCGCATGATCGCGCGTGCCGACGAGGGCGGCGACCGGTACATTGTGCCGCTTGCCCAGCTCGAGCATCAGCGGCGGCGGCACGCCCAGCGCGTTGGCGATCAGCCCGATCGGGTGGCGGAACGCGACCTCCAGCAACGCAGCGGCGCCCGCGTCGGTCATATTGTCGCCCAGCCCGCCGCCGATGGCGGGGAGCGCGAGGTTGCCGTCATCGACCCCATGTTTTTCGAGCAGCCCCGCGACAAACGCCTTGTGCTCGGCAGGAATCGGCGGCAGTTCGCGCCGATCCTCGCCCTTGCCCGCAAAGCTGTTCGGCACGATCAGGTCGACGCCATAGGGCTTGCCGCCGATATGCGCGTCGATCCACGCCAGTTCCTCCTCCAGCCGTTCGGGCGGCAGCGACGCGGCGCCGAACACCCCCATCCCGCCGGCCTTCGACACCGCGACCACCACATCGCGGCAGTGCGAAAAGGCGAGGAGGGGGAATTCGATGTCGAGCATCGCGCAGATCGGGGATTGCATGGGAACCTCTCCATTTTTATTTCCCACCATCACAGCGCCGCTTTACGTAAACGTCAAGTTGATTTGCCGGGCGCGCGGTTTATCGCGGACGCCATGACCGATTTTTCGCTGCCCGATTTCGACCTCGACGCCTTTGTCCGTGCCACTTTGGCCGAAGACCTGGGGGAGGGCGGCGACATCACGTCGCTCGCCACGATACCCGCCGACGCCCGCTTTGGCGGCGTCATGGACAGCCGCGATGCGATCACCGTCGCCGGGTTGCCGATCGCCGAAGCATTCTTCCGCGCTCTCGACCCGGCGATGGATATTGAAATTCTGGTCGGCGAGGGCGAACAGGTTGCGGCGGGCAGCGACCTGATGCGCCTGTCGGGCAACGCGTGCGCGATGCTGACCGCCGAACGCTCGGCGCTGAACACCGTCCAGCATCTGTCGGGCATCGCGACGATGACGCGGCAATATGTCGACGCGCTGGCCAGAACCGGCGCAACCTTGCTCGACACGCGCAAGACGATTCCCGGGCTGCGGGTGCTGGAGAAATATGCGACGCGGATGGGCGGCGCGACCAATCACCGCATGGGATTGTGGGACGCGGCGATGATCAAGGACAACCATGTCGCGGTCGCTGGATCGGTTGAGGAAGCGGTGCGCCGCGCCGTCGCTGCCGGAATTGCCAGCATCATCGTCGAGGTCGACCGGGTGGACCAGGTCGAACCGGCGCTGAACGCCGGCGCGACGCACCTGCTGCTCGACAATATGGCCCTCGACCAGCTGCGTGAATCGGTCCGCCTTGTCGGCGGGCGCGTGCCGACCGAGGCGTCGGGCGGGGTGCGGCTCGACACGATCGGCGCGATCGGCGCGACCGGGGTGACCTATGTGTCGGTCGGGCGGCTGACCCAATCGGCCCCCGCGGCGGACATCGGGCTCGATTTTGCGCTGGTCTAGTTTTCCGGGACTTGCGGCAACGCTGACGCTGCTCCTCACCCCCACCGTCGCGCACGCGCAGGCGCTCGCGTGCAAGCTCTCCGAGCGCGTCCCGGTGCCGCGGCTCGATCAGCCGGCGCGCGGCGAGCCGGTGCGCAAACCGCCGGTCACTGGCTATCTGCTCAGCCTCAGCTGGTCGCCGCAGCATTGTGCCGGGGTGCGCGATACCAAGGGGCCGCGCGACGGTTTTCAATGTTCGGGCAAGAACGGCCGCTTCGGCTGGGTGCTGCACGGGCTGTGGCCCGAAACCGACAGTCGCGACTATCCGCAATGGTGCCGCCCGGCAAAGATCGTGCCGCAGCCGGTGCTGCGCGAGCATCTGTGCATGACGCCGTCGGTGCAGCTGCTCCAGCATGAATGGGCCAAGCATGGCACGTGCATGAGCCCGCATCCCGCCGCCTATTTCCGATCCGCCGCGATCCTGTTCCGCGCCGTGCGCTTTCCCGACATGGCGGCGCTGGCATCGCGCCCGCAGACCGCGGGCAGCATCCGCCGCGCCTTTGCCGCGGTCAATCCGGGGGTCACGGCGCCGATGATTGCGGTGACCACCGACCGGCAAGGGTGGCTCAAAGAGGTGCGCCTGTGTCTTGGCCCGCGAATGCGCCCGCAACGGTGCAAGCCGTTTCAGGTCGGCGCCTACGACGCCCGTGCGGTGCGGGTCCGACCGATCCCGAAGGACTAACCGCTGTGCCGCTTTGACACGCTGCATATGTTAACGATCTTTTAACCTTACCAAATCGTTAAGGCCGGCATAGCTTGCCGGGCATGGAATCGGATCGCATCGATATTCGCCGCCGTCTTCAGGCCCATGGCGCCCGCCAGCTGACCATCGCGCGGCTGAGCGCGCCTGCGGACTGGCAGGGCGAGCTGCGCACAGCGCTCGCGGCGCACCGCGAACCGGCGACGATTTTTGCGGGCAACGACCTGCGGCTGTTTTTGCAGAGCTTCGCGGTGTTCTTCACCGCAACGATGATGTTTTTGATCTAGCGGCAGTAGCGACCGATAGCGGCCATACCCAATTCTTCCTTTCTCCCCTTGAGGGAGAGATACGAAGGCTTGGCAGCTTGCTGCCTAGCCAAAGTCGGGAGGGGGTCTACGCCTGCGCGCGCGCCATCCCCTCACCAAGCGCTCCCCACCCCAAAGCGGCGGTCCGCCAGGCTAATCGCACGCCTTGTGCAGTTTCCACGCCAGCACCGCGGACACCAGGCACATCACCGCCACCATCAACAATGTGTCGTCGATCGTCAGCCCCATGCCGATCAGCACGCTGAGCAACAGCACTGCGGTCACCATGAAACCCGAATTGACGATATTGTTCGCCGCGACCGTGCGTGCGGTCTGCGATTTGGCGACGGTGGTGGTCAGAAAGGCGTAGAGCGGCACCACGAACATGCCGCCCGCAATTGCAATACCCAGCAGGTCGAGGATGATGCGGTCGCCCGCCGCGAGCGCCAGGAATTCGCGCCAGTCCATCAGGGTCGCGCCATGATGGCTCCACCCCTTCACATTCCACCACAGGTCGAGCACAAACAGGCTCATCACCAGCACCGACCCCGGCGAATAGCGCGCCGACACCTGTCCTTTCAGCAACCGGTTGACGATGATCGACCCGATCGCGACACCGACCGAGAATATGGCGGTGAACAGGGTGGCGACGGTGTTGTCGGCGCCCAGCGCATTTTTGACCAGCGGCGGGAACTGCGCCGCCAGGATGGCACCGATCGCCCAGAAAAAGCTGATCGACACGATCGCCAGGAACAGGCGCGGGATGTGCATCGTCGAATTGACCAGCCGCCACGACGAGCGGAACACATTATGGTCGATCGCCATGCCCGCCGCCTCGGCCTCCGGCGGTGCGGCGGGGACATAGCTGGCGGTCAGGCGGCCGATCACCGCTACCGCGATGATCCCCGGAATGGCGATATGCGGCGGCGTCAGGCCGCCGACGATCGTCCCCATCAGGATCGCGATATAGGTTCCCGCTTCGACCCACCCGGTCCCGGCGAGCACCTCGTCCTCCTCCAGATGCTGCGGCAGGATCGCATATTTGATCGGGCCGAAGAAGGTCGAATGAACCCCCATTGCGAACAGCGCCAGCAGCATCAGCGGCACCAGATGCAGCCAGATACCGATCGCGCCGGCGATCATGATTCCGATCTCGGCGCTTTTGACGATGCGGATGATTTTTGTCTTGTCGCCGCTGTCGGCGAGTTGCCCCGCCAGCGCCGAAAACAGGAAAAACGGCAGGATGAACAGCCCGCCCGCCAGCGCGTTGAACCACGCCTCGGTCTCGGGATCCTTGTAGATCGTGAAGGTGACGAGGATCACCATCGCCATCTTGTAGAAATTGTCGTTGAACGCGTTCAGGAACTGGGTCGCGAACAGGGGCAGGAACCGGCGTTGCTTCAACAGCGCAAAGGAACCGGTCATTGAAAATCCACTTGTCCAGCCCGACATCCGGTTGGCGCCGGTCGCCCGAGGCAATATTGTTTTGGTCGGGGCGACTTATCGGTTAGGACTGGCGCGGTCAAAGCCCAATTTCGGCGCATCGTCACCAGCGCGCCTTTACAACGGACGAACCAGCGGGGATCATGCTCAGCCTTCCGAACATCCTGACCCTGTCCCGCATATTGGCGGTTCCCATCTTGCTGTTCCTGCTCTGGCCCGGGGTGGTCGAAGGATCGCACCAGCCGAAACCGATCGACTATGCTCTGGCCTTCGGCCTGTACTGCCTGATGGGCATTACCGATTATTTTGACGGTTATGTGGCGCGGTCGCGCGGCATCGTGTCGCGGCTGGGCGCTTTCCTTGATCCGATCGCCGACAAGATCATGATCGCGGCGGTCATCCTGCTGCTTGTCTTTACCCGCGACATCGACGGCTATCACGTCATCGCGGCACTGATGATCCTGCTGCGCGAGATCATCGTGTCGGGGCTGCGCGAGTTTCTCGCGACGTTGCAGGTGTCGATGCCGGTGACGCAGTTGGCGAAATGGAAAACCGCCTTTCAGCTTGTTTCGTTCGGCGCACTGATCCTGGCCGGCGCGCTGCCTGCCTTTGAATGGATCAAGACCGTCGGTCTGGCCAGCCTGTGGGGGGCGGCGGTGCTGACGCTGGTCACCGGCTGGGATTATTTGCGCGTCGGCCTGAAACATATGGACTGACGATGGTGACGATCGCCTATTTCGCGTGGGTGCGCGAACGGATGGGAACGGCCGAGGAAATTGTCCACCTGCCCGCCGAGGTGACCGACCTGACCGCGCTCTTGGCGTGGCTTGCGGCGCGTGACGAACGCGGGGCTTTGGCGTTCGCCGAGCCCGAACGGATTCGCGCCGCGATCGACGGCGTGATGACCGGACCGGGGGCGCCGCTGGATGGTGCGCGCGAGGTCGCGCTGTTTCCGCCGGTCACCGGTGGATGATCCGCGTCGCTGTGCAGGCGGTGCCGATTGACGTCGGTGGCGAGCTCGACCGGCACGATGCCCGCGGCCACGGCGCGAGCGCCAGCTTTATCGGGCGGGTCCGCGGTGACGACGGGCTGGTCGAGCTGTTCCTCGAACATCATCCGGCGATGACCGAGGCGGGGCTGCGCGAACTGGCGCGCGCCGCGGTGGAGCGCTGGCAGCTCGCGGCGCTGACGTTGATCCACCGTATCGGGGCGATGGCTCCCGGCGATACGATCGTGCTGGTGCTGGCCAGCAGCCCGCACCGCAGCGAGGCACTGGCGGCGTGTGAATTTCTGATCGACCGGCTGAAAACCGACGTGATGCTGTGGAAGCGCGAGTCATTTGGTGACGGGCGCGTGACGTGGGTCGAGGCGCGCGCGGGAGATGACGCGCGCGCCGCGCGGTGGGGATGAAGGATCGTTCGGGAGCCGGAGGTTAACCCGTCCGATGCTTCCGGAAAATATCCGCCAGCATCTTGAACTCGTCGGCGCGCGGGCTGCCCTTGCGCCACACCAGCGCGATCGTGCGCCAGTCGTGGTCCGAATCGAGCGGGCGGGTGTCGATGTCGGTGTGGTCGAGGATGCCGGCTTCGATCGCCATTTGGGGCAGCATCGTGATGCCCAGGCCATTGTCGACCATCTGCACCAAAGTATGCAGCGACGTTCCCATCATCCGCGCCCCGGCGCGCAGTTCGGGACGATTGCATGCGGCCAGCGCGTGGTCCTTCAGACAATGGCCGTCCTCCAGCATCAGCATTTGCGCCGGGTCGATCTGGTCGGCGCTGACCATCGCGGGCAGGTCTTCGGACTGGTCGCCGGGAAAGGCGACGAACAGCGCGTCGTCGAACAATGCCTCGCTCTCGACGTCGCCGCATGCGTAGGGGAGCGCGAGCAGCACGCAATCGACGCTGCCGTGGTGGAGCGATTCGCACGCCTGCGCGCTCGGCTCCTCGCGCAGGAACAGTTTGAGCGCCGGGCGCTCGCGGCGCAATATGCGGAGCATCCCGGGCAGCAGGAAGGGTGCGATCGTCGGGATCACGCTCATCCTGAGCTCGCCGACCAGCGGCGCGGCGGCGGCGGCGGCCATGTCGGCCAGCTCCTCGGCTTCGCGCAGCACGCGGTGCGCCTTGTCGACGATGGCCTCGCCCAGCGTGGTAAAGCGCATGACCCGTCGGGTACGCTCGACGAGGGTCTGGCCGAGCAGGGTTTCGAGCTCACGGATCCCGGCCGAGAGCGTCGATTGCGTGACATTGCACGCGTCGGCGGCGCGGCCGAAATGACCATGTTCGTGCAGCGCAACCAGATATTGCATCTGCTTTAAGGTCGGGAGGTAGTTTTGCATTGATCGTATATAGCAATGACTGAGGCATTTTTGAACAAGCGGGTCGATTAAAAAATCGTCGCCAAAATGGTGCGGATCGTTGGCGACGGTCGTTCGCGCATGATAGCCAGCGGCATCGGGCTCGGAGGAGGCGATGCGATGGCGGTTTCTCGGTTTCTGATCGGCGGCGTGGCGAGCGCGCTGCTGCTGACCGGCGGCGTGTTCATGTGGAAAGGTTATAGCCAGATCGCCGAAGAAGAGGTGCTACCCGAAGCGCCGCCGCCGCTTGCTGCCATTCCCGTCGCGGGTCCCGGCGCGCCGACGCGGGGACCTGCACCGCCTGTGCTGCCCGCGGCGAAGGAGGCATCGCGCGAAGAAAGGCGCTTCAACCGCTTCGACCGCGACCGGAACGAGCGGATCAGCCGCGTCGAGTTGATGTCGTCGCGGACCGCGGCGTTTCGCAAGCTCGACAAGGACGGCAACAATCTGCTGACCTTCGAGGAGTGGGCAGTGGCGACGAGCGAGCGTTTAGCGAAGGCCGACGGAGACAAGTCGGGCGATCTGACACGGGCAGAGTTTGCGACGACGGCGCCGAAACGCGCGGCGAAGCCGAAGTGCAACTGCTAAGAAGTCAGGATCGGGTGATGTGTCCGGAGACGACCGGTTGCGGACGTAAAGCCCTCTCCCTTTGGGAGAGGGTTGGGTGAGGGTGCTCGAGGTGAGATTTCAGTGTGGACGGGTGATCCCCTCACCCAACTTCGGCTAGGTTGCTGCGCAACCAAGCCTGCGTATCCCTCTCCCGACGGGAGAGGGGAAAGGCCGCTCACCACCCCAAAGCTGCCGGTCCGACTCCTCGCCCCAGCAGCCTATGCTTAGGCGGAAACACGCTCTGCAACCTTCATCCACTCCGCCAGCGCCTGACCCGCTCGCTGGGTATATCCCAGCTTCCGGTCCTTCTTGCGCACATCGTCGGCCAGCGGCGGAAAGAGGCCGAAGTTGACGTTCATCGGCTGATAGGACGTCGCATCGGCGCCGCCGGTGATATGGCCGAGCAGCGCGCCAAGCGCGGTCTCGGCCGGCGGCGGCGGCAGGGCGCGGCCCGCCAGCTCGGCAGCGGCAAAGCGCGCGGCGATCAGGCCGATGGCGGCGCTTTCGACATAGCCCTCGCAGCCGGTGATCTGCCCGGCGAAACGGATATGTGGCGCCGATTTGAGGCGCAGCTGATGATCGAGCAGTTCGGGTGAACGAATGAAGCTGTTGCGATGCAGGCCGCCGAGGCGCGCGAATTCGGCCTTCTCCAGCCCCGGTATGGTGCGGAACAGCTCGACCTGCGCGGCGTGCTTCAGCTTGGTCTGGAAGCCAACCATGTTCCACAAGGTGCCGAGCGCATTGTCCTGGCGCAGCTGGACGACGGCGTAGGGCCAGCGTCCGGTGCGCGGATTGTCGAGGCCGACGCCTTTCATCGGGCCGAAGCGCAAGGTTTCGGGGCCGCGCTCGGCCATCACCTCGATCGGCATACAGCCCTCGAAATAGGGGGTGTTGGTTTCCCATTCCTTGAACTCGGTCTTGTCGCCGTCGACGAGTCCCTGGACGAAGGCGTGATACTGGTCCTTGTCCATCGGGCAGTTGATATAATCCTTGCCGTCGCCGATCGGGCCGACCTTGTCCCAGCGGCTCGCCATCCAAGCGATGTCCATGTCGATGCTGTCGCGGTAGACGATGGGGGCGATCGCGTCGAAAAAGGCAAGCGCGTCCTTGCCCGTCGCGGTGCCGATGCTGTCGGCAAGCGCGGCGGCGGTGAGCGGGCCGGTGGCGACGATGGTCAGGCCTGCGCTGGGCAGCGTGTCGATGCGTTCGCGGACGATGGTGACGTTCGGATGCGCTTCGAGCGCGCCGGTGACGCCGCCTGCAAACAGGTCGCGGTCGACCGCCAGCGCCGATCCCGCGGGCACCTTGGTCGCATCGGCCTCGCGCATGATGATCGAGCCGAGCGCGCGCATCTCGCGGTGGAGCAGGCCGACGGCATTGCTGTCGCCGTCGTCGCTGCGGAAGCTGTTCGAGCACACCATTTCGGCGAGCGCGTCGCCCTGATGCGCCGGCGTCATGTCGCCGCCGCCGCGCATTTCGGAGAGGCGGACGCGATACCCCGCCTCGGCGAGTTGCCAGGCGGCTTCGGACCCGGCGAGGCCGCCGCCGATGATGTGCACGTCGTATTCCGCCATTTACCCTATCCGTTGACTTGCGACCAATCTGCCGCGCACTAGGCGCGTTGGGGACAAGATGCAAAGGGGCGGGCATGAGTGAGCAGGGTTGGGATCGGGCGCGGTGGCTGTGGCTGGCGGCGCTGGTTGGCGGGATCAGCTATTTCGCGGCGGTCGATATGCGGCTCGAAGGGCCGATGATCTGGGCATGGAAAGCGTCAGGGGTCGGGCTGCTCGCGGTGTGGGCTGCGATGAACGCACGGAGCACGGACGGCAAGCTGATCGCGGCGGTGCTGGCGCTCGGGGCGCTCGGCGACTGGCTGCTCGATGCGGTCGGGATGCTGGCGGGCGCGGCGGCCTTTGCGACGGGACATCTGATCGCAATCATCCTCTATCTGCGCAACCGGCGGCCCAGCCTGACATCGTCGCAGCGGCTGCTGGCGTGGGTGCTCGTGCCGCTGGCGCTGCTGATCGCGTGGGGACTGACGCGCGGCGCGGAGGCGGCGCTGATGGCCGCGGCGATTGCGTACACCGGCGGGGTGGCGATCATGGTGGCGACCGCCTGGACCAGCCGCTTTCCGCGCTATCGCACCGGGATCGGCGCGATGATGTTCTTGGCAAGCGACCTGTTCATTTTTGCCGGGGAGGGCGGGGCGCTGAGCAAGGATGTAACCTTGTGGCTGGTGTGGCCGCTTTACTTTGGCGGGCAGGCGCTGATCGCCTGGGGCGTGGTGAGCACGCTGGCCAAGGACAAACTGCCCCAGCATCTTTATCCTCTCTCCCCTTGAGGGAGTGATACGAAGGGTTGGCAGCTTGCTGCCTAGCCGCAGTTGAGAGGGGGTACGCCCGCTGGCGTCCAACCCCTCACCAAGCTTCGCTAGCTCCTTTCGGAGCAAGCTGCGCTATCTCTCCCTCATGGGGAGAGGAGTTTAGCTCGATTCCTCACCCCGCCCACGCCGCAATCGTCGTGCGATGCAGCAGCCGGTCATAACCGTCATAGCCGCCGGTGGCGCGATGCAGGACCGAGCGGTTGTCCCACATCACCAGCATGTCGGGCTCCCACTGGTGCGCGTAACGAAATTCCTCGCGCCCCTGCCACTGGATGAGTTCGTAGAGCAAAGGCAGCGCCTCGACATCGTCCAGACCATCGAAGCCGATGATGTAACCGGCGCAGCCGAACAGGCCGGGACGGCCGGTTTCGGGGTGCGCGCGAATGAAGGGATGGCGCTGGGTTTCCAGCGCTTCGTCGCCCGAGCGGATGTCCATGCTGCGGTCCTTGTCATTCGCGCCGTACATGCCCGACGGCGCGTAGCCGGCGCGGGCGCTATGGACCGCCTGCAAGCCTTCGATCCTTGAACGTAGCTCGGCAGGCATCGCGTCGAGCGCCGCGTGCTGGTTCGCAAATTCGGTGTTGCCACCGACGGGCGGGATGGTGATGCCGAAAAGGCAGGTGCCTGCGGGCGGCCGCGCCTGAAAGCTCCAGTCGCTGTGCCAGTTTTCGGCAAACAGCGGTGCGGTCTCGTCGGCGCGGCGCCGGACCGCGATGACATGATCGCGGCCAGGGATCGGGCGGATGAAGGGATCGTCACCGAAACCGCCAAAATAGCCGGTGAAGCGTTCCAGGTCATCGTCGCTCATTTTCTGGTCGGGAAAGGCGAGGACATGATGGTCGAGCCAGGCGACGCGGATGGCGACGACGGTGGCGGGGGCGAGCGGCTGGGTCAGGTCGACGCCGGTCACGCGCGCGCCGCAGGCCTGGCCGCTGGGGGTGATCGTCAGGGTCATGCCGCTATGCTGCGCCGATTGGCTGGTGCGGTCAATCGGGTGCGGCGGACTGCCCCGAAACATCGCCGAAACGATGCGGGCGCGGCGCAATGGCGCGCCCAGTTCAGCCCAGCGCCATCTTTGCTTTCCTAATTTTGGCCAAGGGGTCGAATTTGGAGAAGAAGATGTTCCAGCTCAAGAAACTTGCGCTCGCGGCGCTCATCGGCGCCGGTACGATCACCGCGCTGCCGACCGAAGCCGACGCGCGCGACCGGCATCACCGCCACGGCTATTATGGTGACCGCAGCGATTATCGCGATTACCGGCGCGACTACCGGCGCGATTATCGCCGTGACTATCGGCGCAGCCATTATCGCGACCGTCGCTATTATTGCGGACGCAGCAGCGGCACCACCGGGTTGATCGTCGGCGGCGCGGCGGGCGCGTTGCTCGGCCGCGAAGTCGATCGTTACGGCGATCGCGCGCCCGGAACGATCATCGGCGCGGCTGCGGGCGCGCTGATCGGCCGCGAAATCGATCGCGGCGGGCGTCGCTGCTGATCGGCGTCGGTCACTGAACGGAACCGGAGCGCTTCGCCGCGACGGTTCCGTTCAGAGCCCTTGACCGCCGGTGATTGCAGTCTGCGCGGCAGGCGATACTATGGCCCCGCGGGTGATTTTCCCGCCACCCGGACGGAGGCCGCAGATGAAAATGCTGATCAAACTGGCGATTGGGCTGGGCGCTGGCCTGTCGTTGGCGGTGGTTCCCGCGCTGGACACGGCGGCCCGTCAGCAAGGCGCGAAGGCGCCCGACTTTACCCTGAGCGCGGCGCTGGCCGGAAAACCCGTCCGCCTGTCGCTCAGCCAGATGCTGAAAAAAGGGCCGGTCGTCCTCTATTTCTTCCCCGCTGCTTTCACGCCCGGCTGCACGATGGAGGCGCATCTGTTTGCCGAGGCGAGCGACGATTTCAACAAGCTGGGCGCCCGCGTCGTCGGCGTGACCGCAGGCAATATCGAGCGGGTCGCCGAATTTTCCAAATCCGAATGCCGCGACAAATTTGCGGTGGCGGCGGACCCCGGCGCCACGGTCGCGGCGCGTTACAATGCGGTGATGCAGCGTCCCGACGGCACCCGGCTGTCGAACCGTACCTCGTTCGTGATCGCGCCGAACGGGACGATCCTGCTGCGCTACACCGACAGCAAGCCGCAGGCGCATGTCGAAAAGACGATGGCGGCGGTGCGGGCGTGGAAGGCGAAGCGGGGGTAGCGGCGGAGCCGGTGTTCCCGTCGCGGCAGCTTGGCGGCTGACCGCCAGTACTTGACCATTCATGCAAAGGCGGTGGTTGCATCGCGGCGCGTCGATCCACAATCTTTGGATCGGCAAAGCGGGGAGGGGCGGCATGCAGGCATTTCACGATTTTCTACTGTCGATGGACGAGATCAATCGCGACCTGTTCGTCAACGCGCTGCTACTGGCCTTTGACCTGCTGATTCTCGCGATGCTGTTGCCGGGCTTTATCGAATGGATCGAAAATCGAAAGTGGCGGGCGATGCGACAATCGCTGCTTATCGCCACCATCGACTTGCTTGACAGCGCTTTTGCCGACCAGCCGTGGCAGCCCGGCGAAGGCTACGCCGACCAGCGGACTTATGCGGCCCTCGACCAGGCGGTGTTCGGCAAGCTGCAGCTCTTTGCGTCGGCGCTGACGCCCGATCAATCGGCCGCGGTGGCCAAAATGGTCGAAACCAGTCTCACGACGGCCATACAGCTGAACGATTTGCGCAAGACGACGGCGATGCTCGAAAATGCGGTGCGGCAGACGTCGAGACCGGACGATTCCAAGGCCCATCTGGAATATGGACTGGTCCGCCTAGCGGAGAAGATGTTGGAGGCCGCCATCCGGATCGACATGCTGCCTGTGGAATCGAGCGGGCGGGCGGTAGCACTCCATTTCGCCGACAAGCAGGTGCGAGCGGAACAGAACGCGCGTATCGACCGGCTGGTCGAGGCGCGCGACAGGGAATTGGCATATAGCGCGGAGTGGTTCGGTCGGCTGGTCAAACTGAGCCCACGCAGCGCCGCGACGGCGCTCAGCCGGCACAAGGCGGATGTCGCGATCCCGCGACATTTCGAGCAGATGCGCGGCTGGACGCAGGACATTTTCGCCGGCTGGGACGCGGAAGCGGAGGCCGAAAGCTAGGGGTGGTGCCGACCGACGCGGCATTTCCTAACCGTCACCCCGCGGTTGCCCCGTGGTTGCGAAGACATAAGCCGATGGACAAGCAAATGTTCACTTGGCGGGCTGGCTCCAGGGGGAGGGCCGCTATTTCGGCCGCCCGCTGAACCCCGCCGCCTGCCGCAGCGCGTCGGCGTCCATCACATAGCCGTCGCTCACTACCGTCACCACGCGGCGGAGTGCGCCGAGGTCGGTTGAGGCGTCGCCGTCGACCAGCACCATATCAGCTTCCTTGCCCACCGCGATCGAGCCGGTGCGTTTGTCGGCGCCGACGACGCGGGCGGGGATGATCGTTGCGCTCTGGATCGCTTCGGCGGGGGTGAAACCGGCTTGGCTGTAGATTTCGAGTTCGCGGACGAGTTCGATGCCCCAGCCGTCGGTCCCCGCGACGATCGGCACGCCCGCCTTGTGCAGGCGGCCGACCAGTTCGACCATCTTGGCATAGCTTTTGCGGTAATCGTCGCGGGTCAGTCCCTCGACCAGTGGATAGCCGCCCGCGGTGAAGTTCGACCGTTCGATGACCGGCGAGACGATGCCCATATAGGGGGCGTAGGCCGGGTGCGGCTTGCCGCCGTCCTGCGTCAGCATGCCTTCGAAGATGACGATCGTCGGATCGACCAGCGTCTTCCTTTTAGCCAGGTCGGCGATGAAGCCCGACATCAGCGGTGCGTCGAGGTCGACGTCCTTGAAATAGCGCGCCGGTCCTTCCATCCGCTGGCGGGTGTTGGCGCGGTCGATGACGTCGCGCGGCATCGATTCCATCACGACGAAATTGAGGTGGGTGAGTTCGTCATAGCCCGCCGCGACGGCTTCGCTGGGCTTCATCGTTGCAGGGACATGGCCGTGGACGTGGAGGCCGAGCTTATGCGCTTCGCTGGCCGCGGGGGCGATCCACGCGGGGTTCATCGAGGTGTAGAATTTGATCCCCCACAGCCCGGCATCCTTGACCCGCCGCACCGCGGCGATGGTTTCGGCTTCGCTGCTGACGACTTCGGCGCCTTGCGCGGCGAGCGGGTCCTTTTTGTCGATGATGACCGAGATGAAGGGCTCGCCCATGAGCAGCGTCCCGGCGGCGCGGCGCTTGGTCGCGTCGACCGCGCGGTCGAAGGTGGTGCCGGGGCTGCGGAAACTGGTGATGCCGTTCGCCATGTTCGACAGCACGCTCCAGTCGTCGCCGATGTGGAGGTGGCTGTCCCAGATGCCGGGGACGAGCGTCTTGCCCACGCCGTCGATGACCTGCGCGCCCGCCGGGGCTTTCAATGACCCGGCGGCGCCGATCGCGGCAATCTTGCCGTCCTGCGCCAGCACGGCGCGATCGGTCAGGAACACGCCCTTGTCGGCGTCGAACAGGCGGACATTGTCGAACAGCACCGGCGCGCGGGCGGCGGGGGATTGAAAGCGTTTGGCGATCGCGGCCACCGTGGCGGCGGTCGCGGCGTCCTGGGCATCGCGCAGCTGGCGGAGCGCGCCTTCATATCCCGCGGGCATCACCGACAAGAAGCTGACGTCGGCAAAATAGCGTTTCTGTTCGTCGAGCCAGACGGGATAGGGCGAGGGGAGGATGCCGCTGATGAAAGCGAGCTGGACGGTTTTCGGGCCGTTCGGGCCCTGGATCACCTGCGTCGAACCCAGCTCCAGCCGGCCCTTGCCGCTGGGCAGGAAATCGAGCCCCTTGTCACCCGCTGCGGCCAGCGCATTAATCAGCGGCGCATTGGCGATGCCGACGCCTCCTGCGGGAATATACCAGCCGCCCGCCGCGGCTTCGCCGGCATCGGTCGCGGTTTTCCAGGTCGCGCGGCCGCCCGCCACGCGATACTCCTCGGCGGCATCGCCCGACAGCGTGACGCCGCGCACGGTCGTCGCCGCAATCGAACCGTCCGCAGCGAAAGTAGTGACCTGGTCGATCTCGGTGATCCAGCCGCGCAGCTCCTGCGACCAGCGATAGGCGGTGCGGCCGTCGGGCAATTGCCATTGCCACTGCGTGCCATGCTGTCCGGCTTCGGAGACGACGAGATAGCGGACCGCATCGGCAGGCGGCTTGAGCAGATTTTCCTTGGGAACCGGCGTCGATGCCGCGGCGGGCGCAGCGGTTTCGTGCGCGTGCGCGGCGGGCAGGGCGGTCGAGGCCAGCAGGGCGGCGGCAAGAATCAGGCGCATTGTCGATTTCCCCCAGTGTGTTTTGCAATGGTCGACAGTGGTAGGCGCATGGCGGCAGCCGAAGCAAGAACCGACCGACAGCGAAAAACTGTCGATGAATGTCGGTCGCCGCTCCCGCGTGCGCGGAGGCGACGATCGTTAGTCGCGCTTCTGCAAGCTCACAACCGCATGGATCGGCAGCTCGGCATAAAGATGCGGAAACAGGTCGCCGCCGCGCGCCGGTTCCCAGCGAACGGCGTCGCCGAGGAGGAGCAGGTCCACCTCGGCGATCATCAACGGGCCGCAATCGGCGAAATATTTGGCGATCGTGCCGTCCAGCTGCTCGCCGGTCGACAGATGGATATAGCCGTCGGCGATATCGACCGGGGCGCCGCGGAACACGCGCTCGCGCTCAAAATCAGCCCATTGCTGCTGGGTCAAAACCTTGAAGGCCGTCGACGCGGTCATTCGGGGGATGCTTCGGTGGCCGGGGTTTCGGTGGCGGCGGTTTCGCCCTCGACCTCGTCCTCGTCACCCTCCTCGATGAGCGCCGCCGAGACGACATGCTCGTCCTTGGCCACGTCGAACAGGCGGACGCCCGCCGAGCCGCGGCCGATGACGCGCATCGAATCGAGCCCCATGCGGATCAGCTTGGCCTGGTCGGTGACGAGCATCAGCTGATGCGCCTTGGTCGCCGGGAAGCTGGCGACGACCAGCCCGTTGCGCGCGATGTTGTCGATGTTGGTAATACCCTGACCGCCGCGCCCGGTGCGGCGATATTCATAGGCCGACGACAGCTTGCCATAGCCATTGGCGCAGACGGTCAGGATGAACTGTTCGCGCGCGGCGAGCTCGGCCATGCGCTCGGCGGGCAGCGTCGGTTCGTTTTCATTGTCTTTCCACGGCGCGGCGCGCAGATAGGCTTCGCGTTCCTCGCTGCTGGTGCCGACGCGATGGAGAATCGACAGCGAAATGACTTCATCGCCCGCGGCAAGGCGCATGCCGCGCACCCCGGTCGAATTGCGGCTCTGGAACTCGCGGACATCGTCGCCGGCGAAACGGATCGCCTTGCCCTGGCGCGTCGCGAGCAGCACGTCGTCGCTTTCGTCGAGCAAGGCGACGCCGATCAGCCGATCGTCCTCGTCCTCGCCCTCGAATTTCATCGCGATCTTGCCGTTCGAGGGGACGTTCGTAAAGGCGTCCATACTGTTGCGGCGCACGCTGCCCTTTGCTGTGGCGAACATGACGTGGAGCTTGCCCCATTCGGTCTCGTCCTCGGGCAGCGGGAGGACGGTCGAGATCGTCTCCCCGGCGCCGAGCGGCAGCAGATTGACCATCGGGCGGCCGCGGGTCGCAGGCCCGCCTTCGGGCAGCCGCCACACTTTCATGCGGTACACCTTGCCCAGCGTCGAGAAGAACAGCACCGGGGTGTGCGTCGAGGTGACGAACATTTCGGTGACGACATCCTCGTCCTTGGTCGCCATGCCGGCGCGGCCCTTGCCGCCGCGGCGCTGGGCGCGGAAGGTGTCGAGCGTGGTGCGCTTGATGTAACCGTCCATCGTGACGGTGACGACCATCTCCTCGCGCTCGATCAGATCCTCGTCGTCGATGCCGTCGGCGGCGGGGGCAAGGAGGGTGCGGCGCGGGGTCGCGAATTCTTCGCGCACCGCGACCAATTCCTCACGCATCACGCCATAGAGTTTGACGCGGTCGGCCAGGATCGACAGCAGTTCCTCAATCTCGGTCGCCAACTCACCGAGTTCCTTGCCGATTTCGTCGCGGCCAAGCGCGGTGAGGCGGTGGAGGCGGAGGTCGAGGATCGCCTTTACCTGCACTTCGGACAGGCGATAGGTCGCGGCGTCCTCCATCTCGCCCTCGATGGCCTCGACCAGGCGGATATAGGGGGCGATCTCGCCGATCGGCCATTCGCGCGCGAGCAAAGCTTCGCGAGCGGCGGCGGGCGAGTTCGAGCCGCGGATGATGCGGACGACTTCGTCGAGATTGCTGACCGCGACGACCAGGCCGAGCAAGATGTGCGCACGGTCGCGCGCTTTGGCGAGTTCGAACTTGCAGCGGCGGGTGATGACCTCTTCGCGGAAGGTGATGAAGGCTGAAAGAATATCCTTCAGCCCCATCATTTCGGGGCGGCCGCCGCGGATCGCGAGCATGTTCGCGGGAAAGCTCGACTGCGCCGGGGTGTGGCGCCAAAGCTGGTTGAGCACGACCTCTGCGGTTGCGTCGCGCTTCAGCTCGATCACGACGCGCACGCCCTCGCGGTTCGATTCGTCGCGAATGTCGGCGACGCCCTCGATCCGCTTGTCGCGCGCCGCTTCGGCGATCTTCTCGACCAGGCCAGACTTGCCGACCTGAAAAGGAATCGATTTCAAAACAATCGATTGACGGTCGTTCTTTCCTTCCTCGATGATGTGCGTCGCGCGCATCATGATCGAGCCCCGACCGGTGGCATAGGCGTTGCGCGCGCCGCCTTGGCCCAGCATCATCGCGCCGGTGGGGAAGTCGGGGCCGGGGACGATCGCCATCAAATCTTCGAGCGTCAGCGGCTCGCCACCCTCGAGCTGGCGGTCGATCATTGCGAGCGTCGCATCGACGACTTCGCCCAGATTGTGCGGCGGAATGTTGGTCGCCATGCCGACCGCGATGCCGCCCGCGCCGTTGACGAGCAGGTTGGGGAAGCGCGCGGGGAGCACCGTCGGCTCCTCACGGCTCGCGTCGTAATTGGGCTGGAAGTCGACCGTATCCTTGTCGAGATCGTTCAGCAGCACCATCGCGGTCTTGGCGAGGCGCGCTTCGGTGTACCGCATCGACGCCGGGGGATCGGGGTCCATCGATCCGAAATTGCCCTGACCGTCGATCAACGGCACGCGCAGCGACCAATCCTGCGTCATGCGCGCGAGCGCGTCGTAGATCGCGCTGTCGCCGTGCGGGTGATAATTACCCATGACGTCGCCGACGATCTTCGCCGATTTCTTGTACGGCCGACCGGGGACGAAGCCGCCTTCCTGCGCCGCATAGAGGATGCGGCGATGGACGGGTTTCAGGCCGTCGCGCACATCGGGCAGCGCGCGGCTGACGATCACGCTCATCGCGTAATCGAGGTAGGACGTCTTCATTTCGTCGACGATATTGATCGGCGAAACGCCGTCCTCGGACGGCTGCGCAGGCGTATTTTCTTCGGTCAAGACCCGGCCTTTTTTCTGCTTATCGGGAGATGGATTTGATCTAGCCGAAGGGCGGGCGAATTGCCAGCGATTCGGTCAATTTTCAGGGGGTAATTTCGGCGCCGTCCCAAGCAAAAATCCGCCCCGTCTGCGCCGGGGTCAGCGCCTCGATCACGCGCAGCAGATTGCCCGCGGCGACGACGGGCGTGACCAGATTTCCGGCCGGGACCGAACGCTGGAACGGTGCCGACATTCGGGTGTCGACCGTCCCGGGATGCAGCGCGACGACGACTGCCTGATCGTTGCGGCGGGTCACGCCGATCGCGATGCTGCGGATCAGCTGGTTGAGCGCCGCCTTCGAGGCGCGATAGCTGTGCCAGCCGCCGCTGCGATTGTCGCCGATGCTGCCGACGCGCGCCGACAGCGCGGCAAACAGCGTGCGGCCGCGCCGCGGCATCAAGGGCAGGAAATGCTTTGCGACAAGCGCCGGGCCGATCGCGTTGATCGCAAAATTTTCCGCCATCCATTCTGGATCGAGGTCCGCTAGGCTACGTTCGGGCCGCCGCTCGCCGCGATGCAGCAGGCCCGTTGCGATGACGATCAGTCGCGGCGGAACGTCTGCCGCCTGAACATGCTGTGCTGCCGCCGCGACCGATGCTTCGTCGGTCAGGTCGATCCGCCAGGGTGGCGACGCCGATCGCGACAGGCGGTGAATGATGCGATAGCGCCCGTCGGCGGCGATCGCATCGGCCAGCACGGCGCCGATACCGCCCGCTGCGCCGATGATGACCGCCGATCCTGCATCTGACATCGCGGCGGCCTATCAGTGCTGCCGCACCGCGACAAGCGGTGCTTGCCAATCGCCGCTCCGCCCCTAAAGCTGGTCGCAATGACCAAGAGCCTGCCTGGGGGGTGCCGGTGGCCCTGATCGCGCTTGTCGGCGCCGGCGAGACCCTGCCGGACGGTGGCCTGCGCGCGCTGGTGACGGTGGCGGGCGAGACGTTGATCGAGCGGCAGGCAGCGCGGCTGGCCGATGTCGGCGTCACCCACATCGCGGTCGCGGTTGCGGCCGTGCCCGCCGATCTGCTGGCGACCTGCGACCGGATCCGCCGCCGCGGCGTCAAAGTCACCCCGGTACGCAATGCCGCCGACCTTACCGCATTGGTTCAGGCGGACGACCGGCTGATGCTGGTCGCCGACGGCCTGCGCGCCGGTGGCACCCATTATGCGGCGATCGCCCGGCCGGGCGCTCCGGCGATTCTGGTGACCGGCGATACGCCGCTGACCCAGGGGTTCGAGCGCATTGACGCGACGCGGCGCTGGGGCGGGCTGGCCGCCATTTCGAGCGAGATGGTCAGCGAACTCGCGGCGATGCCGGGCGAATGGGACATGATGCTGACCCTGTTGCGCCTGGCGGTCCAGGCGGGCTCGCGGCGGCTGTACTGCGAACCCGCGCTGTTCGAACAGGGCGATATCGCCATCGTCGCGGACCGGCCGACCGCGGCGCTGATCGAACAGTCCAGTCTGCAACAAGTCGAATATGGCGGGATGGGCTTCGGCCGCTCCGCGATCATGATGCCGGTGGTGCGATTGTTCGGGCCGTTGCTCGTCAAATCGCCCAAGACGGCGAAATATCTGCCCTATATCACCGCCTTGCTGTGGGCAGCAGTCGGCTTGCTCGCGGCCAGCGGCCTGGCGGCGGCAGGGGCGCTCGTCGCGATCCCGGGCGGGCTCGGCCTCGCCGCGATGCGTTTCCTGTCTTCGTTCCGGGCCGAAAGTGCTGCGCAGGATCGCGCCCGCGAGGTGATCCGAAATTTTGCCCTCGTTTTGCTCGCAACCTTCCCGTGGCTGGTATCGCTCGCGGGGTCGGCGCATGTCATGCCGCCGTTCGCCGAAGCGGCGCTGGCGCCATGTCTGGCCGCGACCATTCTTCTCGCGCGGGCCTTGTACGAGGATGGCGGCGAGCGGCGGCGCTTTCACTGGCTGCTGCCCGATGCCGATCAGGCGTGGATCATGCTGGCGCCTGCGCTGCTGTTCGGCATTTCGCCACTGATGTTTGCGATCCTGCCATTGCTCGCCTTGCTCCAGATCCTGCTGTGGCTGCGGTTGGCGCGGCGCCCGGAAGCGCGCTAAAACAAAGCGCTTCAAGGTTTAACGCCTATTAACGCCATCCTGCTATGCGCGATCGTGCATGACTGAATCCGTTCCCTCGACCGGCATCGGGCCGCTGTCCGCGCGCCTGCGCGAACTGGCGGATCATTTCGCCGCGCCGACCGCGGGCCGCCTGACCGAGGAACAGCGGGCGCTCGCGCTCGGCATCGCGCGTCGCTTGACCGCCGATGTTGCTGCCCGCCTCGACCCGGCGATGGCAATCGACGGCATGTGGCGCGCTTGGCTCGATCAGGGCATCCCGGGCGGCGCGGCGCTCGCTTCCGCCTGTTTCGCGCGCGCCGAAGAACATCGCTGGCGCGAGCAGTCGGCGCAGCGCGCGACGCCGCCGCCGATCCTGACCGACGGCGATCCTGCGCCGGGTGAAACGCCGCTCGATGCACCGCTGTCGGAGGTCGACGGTGCCCATCTGGCGTTGCGCATCGCCGACCGGCGCCGCTTCGATGCGTTGGGCAACCCCGCGCTGGCGATCGCCGATGTCGACGGTGACCTGTTCCGCCTGTTGCTGCGCGACATCGCGGCCTGGCGGCTCGACGAGGTCAGCGGTGACCGTACCCGCGCTGCCGAACTGGGCGACCGGGTACGGATCGCGACCGAGGCGCAGGCGGGCGAACGCGGCATGATGGACGCGGCCGCCGCATATGCCGCGCTCCTCGGCAAGCAATTGTCCGACGCCGCCGCCGCCGCGATCGCGCGCCATGATTGGCCGACCCTGATTGCGCTTGCTGCCGTTGCGACCCGCCGCGGCTATACCGACATGGCTCTGGCATTGCTGACCGCCGAAACCGCGGCCCTGCCGTCGTTGCTCGCGCCGCTGCAGCTCGATCGGGCCGCGCTGGCGCCGCTCGAGGCTTCGCTCGCGATGCTGCCGTCGCGTGCCGTGGCCGATGACGGCGCCGACGCTGCCCTGTCGTCGCTTACAGCGCAGGATCGCGGCCGGTGACCGGCGAACGCATGATCCGTGGTCGGATCGACCGCTCGGGCGCGCTGGTCAGCGCCGACGCGCCGCTGGAGCGCCTGCAACAGCGGGCGGGAAGCGCGCTCGGCAAACCGCTTGCCTTGCCGCACTTGGCGCGGCTTGTCGCGCTGGCGCAGCGACTGCACCGCGATATCAGCCGACCCCTTTATGCCGCCGACGACCATAGCGACATCCATGCGCTCGTCCGCATCGTCCCCGATGCTGACGGCGCCAGTCTGGAAATCAGCGACTGGCGCCCGCGACCGGTCATCCAGCCGCACATGCCTGCGGTGCAAGACATGGCAGCCGGCGGCTGGACCTGGGAATGCGACCAGCAACTGCGCATGGTGGCGCTGCGCGCGGCACCCGGCGCTCCGCCGCTACCCGCCGAATGGGAAGGACGATCGCTGTCCGAGCTGTTCGAACTGCAGCCCGACGCCGACGGGCGCTTTCCGGTCCTGCGCGCGTTGGCACGCCAGTCGCGGTTCGCCGGGCAACGCGTCGAAGCCGATCATCGCGACGGACGGGTGGCAATGCTGCTGGCCGGCGACGCCCTGTTCGATGCCACCGGCGGCTTTACCGGATTTCGCGGATCGGCCGCGCTCGCCGACGCCGGGAGCGCGGCCGAAGCGACCGGGATGGAGGCGGGTCCGGCGGCGCTGGTCGATCCCGTCTTCGGTTCGCTGCCGCTGTCCGATCCGCAATTCGGCCGCCGCATCGACGGTGCGCTGCGCGGCCCGCTCAGCCGCATCATCGCGACCGCCGAGACGATTTCGGGGCAGTTCGACGGCCCGATCCGCGCCGATTATGCGCGCTATGCGGGCGATATAGCCCATGCAGGGCGGCACCTGTTGGGGCTGGTCGACGATCTTGCCGATTTGCAGAATATCGAGCGCCCGGGATTCAAGGCGGCCGCCGACGAAATCGACTTGGGCGATTTGGCGCGCCGTGCGGTCGGCCTGCTCGGCATGAAGGCCGAAGAAAAAGGCATTCGCATCGACGCGCCCAAGGTTGACGACAAGGCACCCGCGACCGGCGAATTCCGCCGCGTGTTGCAGGTGCTGCTCAACCTCTTGGGCAACGCGATCCGCTATTCGCCCGACAATTCGCAGATCTGGATCCGCGTCGACCGCGAGGGCGACCGCGCGATGGTGACCGTCGCGGACCAAGGGCAAGGGATCGATGCCGAACAGCAGGCGGTGGTTTTCGAGAAGTTCGAGAGGCTGGGCCGCATCGACAGCGGGGGTTCGGGGCTGGGGCTGTATATCGCGCGGCGACTGGCGCGCGCGATGGATGGCGATTTGACGGTCGATAGCGCGCCGGGGCAGGGCGCGCGGTTTACGCTGAGCCTGCCGGCGCGGGATGTGGGGTAGCGGTTTTTCAGTTCGTGCAGAGGTCTATGACGTCCAAGTTCGACCGATAGCGGCCATAACCCATTCACCTCTCTCCCCTTGAGGGAGAGATACGAAGGCTTGGCAGCTTGCTGCCTAGCCGCAGTTGAGAGGGGGTTTGCGCCCGCTGGCGGGGCATCCCTCTCCAAGCTTCGCTAGCTCCTGACGGAGCAAGCTGCGCTATCCTCTCCCTCAAGGGGAGAGGAGTTTAGGTCCGCTCGCCACTCCCTAAGCCGACATTCGGCCTGATCTAGTCGCCAACGAAAAGGGGCCGCAATTGTGCGGCCCCTGTCTTTTTCTCTGGGTTCTCTGCGCCTCAGCGCGCAATATTTTCAGCGCTGACCCACCGGCACATAATCGCGCGCCGCCGGACCCGTGTACAGCTGCCGCGGGCGGCCGATTTTCTGCGCGGGGTCGGAAATCATTTCGTTCCACTGCGCGACCCAGCCGACGGTGCGGGCCAGTGCGAACAGCGCGGTGAACATCGTCGTCGGAAAACCGATCGCCGACAGGATCACGCCCGAATAGAAATCGACATTGGGGAACAGCTTCTTCTCGACGAAATAGGGATCGCTGAGTGCCATTTCCTCGAGCTGCAGCGCGACTTCGAACACCGGGTCGTTGACCTTGAGAGCGTCGAACACTTCGCGAACCGTCTTCTGCATCACGGTCGCGCGCGGGTCGTAGTTTTTGTAGACGCGGTGGCCAAAGCCCATCAGGCGGAACGGATCGTCCTTGTCCTTGGCGCGCGCGATATATTCGGGGATGCGTTCGGGGCGGCCGATTTCGCGCAGCATGTTGAGCGCCGCTTCGTTGGCGCCGCCATGCGCCGGACCCCACAGGCAGGCAATGCCCGCCGCGATGCACGCGAAGGGATTGGCGCCCGACGAACCGGCGAGGCGGACGGTCGAGGTCGACGCGTTCTGCTCGTGATCGGCGTGCAGGATGAAGATGCGGTCGAGCGCGCGTTCGACGGCGGGGACAACCTCATATTCCTCGGCGGGAACGCCAAACGTCATGCGCAGGAAATTGCCGGTGTAGCTCAGCTTGTTGTCGGGATAGACGAACGGCTGGCCGACCGAATATTTATACGCCATCGCGGCGATCGTCGGCATTTTGGCGATCAGGCGGTGGCTGGCGACCATGCGCTGGTACGGGTCATGGATCTCGGTCGAATCATGATAGAAAGCGCTGAGCGCCCCGACCACGCCGCACATGATCGCCATCGGGTGCGCGTCGCGGCGGAAGCCGCGGTAAAAGGTCGCCAGCTGTTCGTGCAGCATCGTGTGGCGGGTGATCGTATTGTCGAAATCGGCGAGTTCCTGCGCGTTCGGCAGCTCGCCATTGAGCAACAGGTAGCAGACCTCCATAAAGCTGGAGTTTTCGGCCAGATCGCCGATCGCATAGCCGCGGTGCAACAGGACGCCCTCGTCGCCGTCAATATAGGTGATCTGCGATTCGCAGCTGGCGGTCGAGGTGAAACCGGGGTCATAGGTAAAGGCGCCGGTCTGGGCATAAAATTTGCGGATATCGACAACATCGGGGCCGACGGTGCCCGACAGGACGGGGCTTTCGACGGTGGTGTCGCCCAGGGTGATCTTTGCAGTTTCGGTCATATGTTTTTCCCTGTCTGGTCGGCGGAGAGCGTGATCAGGCTCCTGCCGGATAATGTTGCGCTGCGTCAAGTCGGGCCAAGCTGGCATCGCGCCCGAGCAGCAACAGCACGTCGAAAATCCCTGGGGAAACCGTTCGGCCAGTTAGCGCCGCGCGCAAAGGCCCAGCCAATTTGCCGAGCCCCAGTTCGGCGGCTTCGGCCTCGGCCCGCACGGCGGCATCCAGCTCTTCTGTCGTCCAATTATCCAGCCCGCGGAGCCGCTCTGCCACAGCAGCCAGCAAGCCTTCGGGGGCTGCCTTTAGCACCTCGGCCGCCTTTTCGTCCACCGGCAACGGATCGGATTGGAACAGGAAGATCGCGCCGTCGGCGACCTCATGCAGCGTCTTGGCGCGCGGTTTGAGCGACTCCATCGCACGGGTCAGAAGATCGCGTTCTGCATCGCTCAGGGCACGGCCGACAAGCCGCTCGACGCGCGGCGCGACCAACCCGGCCAGCCGCGCATCGTCGGCTTCGCGCAGATAATGGCCGTTCAGATTTTCCAGCTTCTTGAAGTCGAAACGTGACGGCGACCGCCCGACATGGTCGAGATCGAACCATTGCATCGCCTGCTCGCGGCTGATGATTTCATCATCGCCATGTCCCCAACCGAGGCGGAGGAGGTAATTGTTCACCGCTTCGGGCAGATAGCCCATTTCGTCGCGATAGGCATCGACGCCAAGTGCGCCGTGGCGTTTCGACAGTTTCGCGCCGTCAGCGCCGTGGATCAGCGGCACATGGGCATAGGTCGGCTCGCGCCAGCCCATGGCGCGGATCAGCGCGAGCTGGCGGAAGGCGTTGTTGAGATGGTCGTCGCCGCGGATCACATGCGTCACGCCCATATCGTTGTCGTCGACGACGACGCTGAGCATATAGGTCGGTGTGCCGTCGCTGCGCAGCAGGACGAAATCGTCGAGTTCGGCGTTCTGGACGGTGACCCCGCCCTGCACCTTGTCGGCGATCGTCACGGCGCCGTCCTGCGGGGCGCGCAGGCGGACGACGTGTGGCGCCGACGGATCGCCGTCGTTCCGGTCGCGCCAGGGGCTGCGGACGCGGAAAGGCAGGCGCTTTTCCTGCGCTTCGGCGCGCATTGCGGCAAGCTCGTCCTGCGTCAGATAACAGCGATAGGCCTCGCCCTTGGCCAGCAATTCGGCGGCAACCGCGGCATGGCGGTCGGCGCGGGCGAACTGGAACACCGTTTCGCCGTCCCAGTCGAGGTCCAGCCACTGCATGCCATCTATGATCGCGTCGATCGCTGCTTCGGTCGAACGCGCGCGGTCGGTATCCTCGATCCGCAGCAAAAATTTACCGCCATGATGGCGCGCGAACAACCAGTTGAACAGCGCGGTGCGCGCGCCGCCGATGTGCAGGAAACCGGTCGGCGAGGGGGCAAAGCGTGTCACCACATCGGCGCCGGTCGCTTCGGTCGGGGCTGTTGCCAATTCGGTCGGGTTTTCGGTTGCCACCAAGGCCTCTTTCGCTCAGTTTGACGCCGCCGACAGAAACGGCGGAGCGGGGATTGGGGGCAGCCCCTAGCATGGCGACAAGGCAGCTTCAAACGCCCATTTCCGTTGGCCCGACCGCCGTCGCAAAGCGTATCGCGGCGATGCTGGAAACCCGCCTGGAGCGCGAACGCGAGCGCATCGGGCTGTGGCTTCCGGTCGCGCTCGGTACCGGCATTGCCCTGTGGCTCACGCTGCCGACCGCGATGCACTGGTCGGGCTTGCTGCTCTTGCTCGCGGCAGGGGTATTGGCGGGGATTGCTGTCGGTTGGCACAGCCGCGCGGGCCGGATGCTCGTCATCGGCGCGCTCACCGTTGCACTCGGGGTATTGCTCATCTGGGGACGGGCCGTGGGGGTCGCGGCGCCGGTGCTCGCGCAGCCGATGACGACCAGCTTTTCGGCATCGATCGAACGGGTGGAGGCGCGCCCGGCGCGCGGGCAAATCCGCCTGATTCTGCGCCCTCACGCGCGCAGCGATCTGCCGCCGCGAATCCGGGTCACGGCGAGCGAGGCGCAGGCCGCCGATTTGCTACCCGGAGAGCGGATCGGGCTGCGCGCGCGGCTGATGCCGCCGCCGCCGGCCAGCGTGCCGGGCGGCTATGACTTCGCGCGGCGCGCGTGGTTCGACCAATTGGGGGCAGTGGGCACCGTCATTGGCGCGATCGCGCGCGCACCGGGCGCCGGGGCGGCAGAACCGCCGCTGCGCGCGCGGCTGACGCGGCATATCCAGAGCCAAGTCGAAGGCTCGGCAGGCGGAGTCGCAGCTGCGCTGGTGACCGGCGACCGCGGCGCGATCAGCGAGGCCGACGACGAAGCGATGCGGCGCAGCGGTCTCGCGCATCTGCTGTCGATCAGCGGGCTGCATGTCACCGCGGTTGTCGGCTTTACCATGTTGTTCGCGATGCGGCTTTTGGCATTGAGCCGCCGCCTCGCGCTGCGCGGCTGGGTGATGCCGCTCGCCGCCGCCGCCGCGGCCTTCGCCGGCGGCGGCTATACCTTGCTGGCCGGGGCCGAGGTGCCGACGCTGCGATCGTTCATCGCTTCGCTGCTCGTCCTGGTCGCGTTTCTGCTCGGGCGAGAGGCGTTGACGCTGCGGCTGGTCGCGGCGGGCGCCATCCTTGTCATGCTGTGGCGTCCGGAAGCGCTCGCGGGGCCCAGTTTCCAGCTGAGCTTTGCCGCGGTCACCGCGATCATTGCGCTCCACGAAAGCCGGTGGATGAAGCGTTATGTCGCGCGGCGCGAGGAACCGCTCTTGTTCCGGCTGGGGCGCAGCATCGGCGCGCTGGTCCTGACCGGACTGGCGGTCGAGGCGGCGCTGATGCCGATCGCGCTGTTCCATTTCCACAAGGCCGGTCTGTACGGGGCGTTGGCCAATGTGGTGGCTATTCCGCTGACCACCTTTGTCATCATGCCCGCCGAGGCCTTGGCATTGCTGTTCGACAGCGTCGGTCTCGGCGCGCCGTTCTGGTGGGTGGCCGAAGCCGCGATCAACGCGCTGATCGCGCTGGCGCATTATGTCGCCGCGGCGCCGGGTGCGGTCACGACGCTGCCGTCGTTTCCGCCTTGGGGTTTCGGGCTCGCCGTCTTTGGCGGCTTGTGGATATTGCTCTGGCAGTCGCGCTGGCGGCGGGCCGGGGCGGTCCCGCTGCTCATCGGCATGGCGACGGTGCTCGTTGCCCCGCGCCCCGACCCGCTCGTCACCGGCGACGGACGGCATATTGCCGCGGCGCTGCCCGATGGCGGCTATGCGCTGTTTCGCGACCGGGCGGGCGAGTATGTGCGCGACACGCTGGCGGAGGCGGCGGGTATCGACACGCCAATGGGTGCGCTGGACGGGCTCGACCATGTCGAATGCAACCGCGATTTCTGCCGCTGGGTGCAGGGATCGGGCGCGCGGCGCCGGATCATCCTCGCATCGCGCGGGCGCGACCGGATCGAGGGCGCCGACATGGCGGCCGCCTGCGCCGCAGCCGACGTCGTGATCAGCGACCGCTGGTTACCGCGCGAGTGCGTTGGACGCTGGATGACGATCGACCGCGACAGCCTGGCCGAAACCGGCGGCCTGGCGCTCTATCTGGGCGACCGGCCCTATGCCGTCAGCGCCCTGCGCGCCGGCGACGAGCATCCGTGGCGCCGTCCACAACTGGTCAGTGGTAACGACGAAGCAATCCCGACAGACGTCCCTGCACGATGACGCGCTCGGCTGGGTAGCGCTGCGGCTCATAGGCGCTGTTCGCCGGGTCGAGCCGGATCATCGGACCTTCGCGGCGGAAATATTTGAGCGTTGCATCCTGCCCGTCGACGAGCGCGACGACGATGTCGCCCTCGCGTGCGGTATTGGCTTTCTGGATCAGTGCATAATCGCCGTCAAAAATGCCCGCCTCGACCATCGAGTCGCCCGATACTTCAAGCGCATAATGTTCGCCTGCGCCGAGCAGCGCGGCGGGGACGGCGAGGTTGTTGTAATCCTCGAACGCCTCGATCGGGACGCCCGCGGCGATCTTGCCGTGCAGCGGCACCTCGACGATGTCGTTCGCGGCGATCGGCCGCATCGCGGGGGCGGGCTTGCGCAGCGGGACGACATTGTCGCGATCATTGCCCACGGCAGGCTTGCTGCCTTCGGGTAGTTTGATCACCTCGAGCGCGCGGGCGCGGTTGGGCAGGCGGCGAAGAAAACCCCTTTCTTCCAAGGCGCTTATGAGGCGATGTATGCCCGATTTCGACTTGAGTCCGAGCGCTTCCTTCATCTCCTCGAAAGAGGGCGAAATGCCGCCCGCATCGAGCTTTTGCTGAATGAAGTGGAGCAGTTCATGCTGCTTGGCGGTCAACATCGATCATTCTCCGTCAGGGCTGATACCGGACATAATGAGAACGATAGTGGAACAGAGCGGGACTTGTCAAGCGATGACGATATAGTGCGCCATCGCGCCCGCATCGCGCGGCGCCGCGGCGATGTCGCGGATCAGCAGCGCGTTCGCGGTGGCGAGCGGCTGCGTCATTCCGCTGTCCTGGCCGACGAACGGCGTCAGGCGGCCATTTTCGAGTCGCGCGCGCAGATAATCGCGGCGCGCGCCGCCGCCGTCCAACGCAGTTGCGAGCGGTGCCTGATGGATCGCGGGCAGGGGATCGCGTGCGCCGGCGAGGTGGCGGAGGAGCGGGAGCAGGAACAGCGTCGCGGTGACGAACGCCGATGACGGGTTGCCGGGCAGGCCGAGCAGCACGGCATCGCCGATCCTTCCGGCGATCAGCGGCTTGCCGGGGCGCATCGCGATCTTCCAGAAATCGATGTTCCCGCCCGCGTCCTGAAGCGCGTCGCGGACATGGTCGTGATCGCCAACCGAGGCGCCGCCGACGGTGACGATGACGTCGTGACGTCGCACCAAGTCTTTCAAAACTTTGGCGAGTATCGCGCGGTCATCGCGGACATGATGGGGCAGGCTGACGATAGCGGGTTCGCCGGCAAGCATCGCGGCGAGCATCGGGCTGTTGCTGTCGGGGATCTGGCCTGGGGCAAGCGCGCGCCCCGCCTGGACGAGTTCGTCACCGGTGGTGAGGATCGCGACGCGCGGGCGGCGGCCGACCGCGAGCTGGTTGGCGCCGCTCATCGCCGCGGCGGCGATGGCGCCGGGGGTCAGGCGGGTTCCGGCGGGGAGCAGGCAATCGCCTGCGGCAAAATCGCTAGCGCGGGCGCGGATATGGCGGCCGCGCGGGCCCGGGCCGTCGCCGGTCAGGGGCAGTGTGGTATCGTAGGCGGTGACATCCTCCTGCACGATAACGGTGTCGGCGCCGTCCGGGAGCATCGCGCCGGTGAAGATCCGCATCGCCTCGCCTGCGTTCACCCGGCGATCGGGGGCTGTACCCGCGGCGCTTTCGCCTATGATCGTCCACGGGCCGGGCAGATCGGCAAAGCGAATCGCATAGCCGTCCATCGCCGACTGGGGCGCGGCAGGCTGGTCGCGCTGCGCGACGATGTCATCTGATGTGTAGCGTCCAAAACATTCGGAGAAGGATATTTTCTCTGCTGCCAGCGGGGCGCATAGCGCCAGCAGCCGCGCCTGCGCCTCCTCAACCGGCAGCAGCGCGCTCATTCGGCGCGCCAGTCGCCCGAGCGGCCACCGCTCTTTTCGAGCAGGCGGATGTCGCCGAGCACCATCGCGCGGTCGAGCGCCTTCGCCATGTCGTAAAGGGTGAGCAACGCGACCGACGCGGCGGTGAGCGCCTCCATCTCGACCCCCGTCGGGCCATTGGTCGCGGCGGTAGCGGTGACCGCGATGCCATTGTCTTCCCACGCAAAATCGATGCCGACCTTGATCAGCGCCAGCGGATGGCAGAGCGGAATGAGGTCGGCGGTGCGCTTGGCCGCCATGATCCCGGCGATGCGCGCCGTCGACAGGACGTCGCCCTTGGGCGCGTTGCCGCTGCGGATCGCCTCCAGCGCTTCGGCCGACATGGTGATGCGGCCGCCGGCGACGGCGCGGCGCCGGGTGACGGGCTTGGCACCGACATCGACCATGTGCGCGGCGCCGGTGTCGTCGAGATGAGTCGGAGTGAGGGTCATGGGGGGGAGCGAAGCAAGGTGGGGGGGGAAAGGCAAGGGGAGATGGAGGGGTGGGGTTGAGCGTCAATGTCGGGAAACGACCGGGAGAGGACGTTTAATCTGTCAGAGCCCATCCCGAGATCTGTCATTCGTCGTGGGAGCCGCTTTTTTGCCTTCTACGACGGTCGATTGCCGAAGTGCCGCGCGACCAACGCCCGCGCATGTGTCCAAAGCGCCGGAGATCCGCCGGAGATCGTTGGGCCGTAGCGCTCATAGACCTGTTGTTCGGAAACGGCGTTCTCGGTCCAGGTGCCGCCTCCGGTGAGCGTGTTGAGCAACAATGGTTGCAGCCGATCGAGTGCCTTAGCGAACCGCGCGTCGGCGCTCTCAGCCGCCTCGAACTCCTTCCACATCGACAGCAACCATGCCGCCTGATCTGGGGGCAGGAGGCCGAACAGGCGTTCGGCGGCCTGTTTTTCGGATAATTCTAGCGCTGCAGAATCATGGGCACCGTGGATTGGAGCATCCCCCGCGTCAATTTCCACGATGTCGTGGATGAGCAACATCACGATGACCCTGCCAACATTAACGTCAGCACCAGCGAGGATCAATGCGAACATAGCCAGATGCCAAGAGTGTTCCGCTGAGTTCTCCCGGCGGCTTTGATCAACGATGGGAGATTGCCGAGTGACAGACTTGAGTGCGTCTATCTCGGTGAGGAAGGCTAGTTGCTGGGTGAGACGATCTTGCATGGTTCCTTGCTTACCTGCGTGACCCGACCGACGCGACGAATAAGATATTCGCGCCTAAACAAACGCTACGGTCGTCACCAACCTACCCACCCTGCCATCCGCCAAACCAACCCGCTCCCATTCGAGCGTGCTTGGAAGGATGCGCATTTCGTCGCTGCCGTTACCTTTGGTAGGGATCGATATACGGTCAGGATCAGAGTGATCGAACCATCCGTGATCCGCTAGTCGGTCTTCTGCCACTACAATATCGTCTGTGGCGAACCGCCAAAGCGAGCTTCCAATGAACGCGCGGGCCGAAGACCTCCATTCTTCCTCTCGTAAGGGAGAGGCGGCAAGCAGACGGTGCGTTGCGTCACAGATAAGATGTACAGGGACATTGGCGGCCTCGACCAACCTGCGAAGGGCGCGATCAGATACGCAGTCAGGCGCTACCGCGATTAGACGTCGGATTTGATGACTTACCTCGGTCGCGGGAACATGCTTACCTGCCTCCCATCGTGAGATCAGTCCTTGAGACACGCCTAGGATTTGCGCCACATGTTCTTGCTTCAGCCCGCGCAACCGCCGGTATCGTCGCAGGCGCGGCCCAAGCTGGCTGTCTGGAACGGCGATGGTCTTTCTCACCTTTTCTTTTGTGCAGCGCGTGGGGGTCCGCATCCAGCGGAGTGTATATGGGGCTCAGGAGGAGGTGTCACTAACTGCGCTCGCTCCGCCCGTGCGATCATCGTTTTCGGGAAGGCCGTGACGCATGGCTATGGCCATTATGCCGTTGAAACCCCACTTTCCGCTATCCACCCCATACCCCACATAAGCCGCTGAAAGGTTAGCGTCCGCGCTCGTGGTGTAATTTCCGGTGTAGGCGATGGTGTATTCCGGGGTGGGGCATGCCCCACCCCGGAATGCGGCGTCGCTG